>TBL_comb47_HYPODRAFT_10000135_pt1 | contig 92425 bp, 66 predicted proteins | sample TroBogypolimnion_40_FD_10682 | JGI IMG/M metagenome (IMG submission 10682) | reverse complement strand
CTTTTCCTTGGATCGTTTCTTTTTGTTCTTGATGCAACGAAGCAGGATCCCAATAACAGCAACTACTACGGCTTATGGGGCAGCCTTGGCAGTCCGACAACTACTCCGCTCTCATGCAACACGGGGTATATGATCTTCTACCCGGGCGCTTCAAACACCTACACCTTCACCGGCACCCTGAACACCGGCACATTCACTCCCACAGTTTCCTATGGGGGAACCTACACCTTCAACCTGGTTCCCAATCCCTATCCTTCAGCCATCAACTGGGGATCATCGTCAGGCTGGGTAAAAAGCAATATCGGGGCAACGGCCTGGATTTGGAATTCTTCCGGAGGAAACTACACTACCCTTTCCGGTAACTCTTATGTGCCGGCAGGACAATCCTTCATCGTCATGACAAGCGGAACGCCGGTTCTGACAATGAACAATAACGCCTGCGTTCACAATTCCCTGCCATTCTATAAATCCACCGGAGCCGGAATGCTCAGGATCGCAGCCACTGCCAATAATTATGCTGACGAGGCTTTCATTGGCTTTAACAGTCAAGCAACGGAAGGATTTGATCTGGATTATGACGGGTTCAAGCTCTGGGGAGTCACCGACGCCCCGCAACTGTGGACTGAATCCGGCGACAACAGGTTCACCATCAACCAGCTTCCGCCGCCCTCCGGAAGCCTGATCGTTCCCCTGGATTTTAAGACAGGCTTTTCAGGTGAGGTGACGCTTTCTTTTTCAGGTTTGGAGAACTTCGATCCCTCCATGCCCATCCGGCTTGAGGATAAACTGAATGGTTCAATGACAGATCTAAGGAAATCCGATACCTACATTTTCTCCCACGATCCTTCCAATACCGAAAAACGCTTCAGCCTTATTTTCGGATATCCAGACGGGATAAACGACAAGGGTACGAATGATGGCAAAATTTGGATCTCGGGCAAATCCGTTTTTGTGAATCCGGGCGATCGAGAGGGAACAGAAGGCAAACTGGAAATCTTTGACCTTCTTGGTCAGAAGCTCTATTCCACTAATGTCAACCTGGATCATCTGACCTGCATCACGCCACCTGTGGACGGAATGGTTATCGTCAGGCTAATCGCCGACGGGAAAACTTGCACTGCAAGGGGGTTTATTCATTGAATACCCGAATATTGATTAACCAACAACTCTCACCGCTTCAAAAAATCATAGAACTTCAAAGTAATAACCATGTTCTTTGAAGGCACCCGGATCGTTGACTGAGCCATGTAATTCAATTCGGGGAGCAAATAGTACATGCCTGAAAACTCTGCGCCAACGCCTTTATAGGTCGTTGAAATGGTTGCATACGTGATCGTATAGGATCGGGTGTCAATCCACCATTTCAGCTTATCTCCTTTTGTGAAGACATCTGAACCGGAAACCACAAGTTGTCCCCTCGCATCCGGAGCACTGAGGTTCGCCTTCGAAAAAAAGGAGTGCCGTGTGCTGTCATCCGCCAGCGAATACCTTTCCAGGAAACTGCGGAGATCTCTCATGAAATCCACGATCTTCGACTTCTGGTCTTCGGCGATCCTGCGGATCAGCAATCCCGTCGGCAAGGAAGCCTCCTGGTTGCTGATGGTCTTCCGGATCTGCTTACCATTCGCTTCAATGGAAATCTCTTCGATAAGATCCTGTACCGTCTTGTCGTCTCTAACCACCTCAGTCCTCTCCTTCCAGACATAGTTTTTCCTTGACACTTCACTCAACTTCCAAACCTGGGAGAATTTCTGATCAATCTCATTGGCATTGAGCAGGGCTTTTTGCCCGCTATCGACAACAGGAAGCAGGATCAGCAGGCACAATATCGCTGCATTTGCAATGAGCATTTTGGTCATTATTCTTACTATTAAATCGGTTAACCGCTCATAAAATTAAGCAATTTTAGGCAGTAACGGGGATTCAGCCCCTGGCCAACCCAAAACATCCATGAAAAGTAAAGTCCTTCAAAGTTGACTAATTGGATTTCGCGCTGCTTTCTTTATCTTTATCCTCCGGATGAAGAACGGAATGAAAACACACAAACCGTTATTGATAATTGCACTGTTCCTGGCCGGGATATCATCCCTCCGGGCTCTGAAACCGGAAAGCGGAACCATTGCCGATATTGATGGAAATGTTTACCATATTGTTGCAAACGGCCATTTTGTGTGGACAGCAGAAAACCTCAAGACCACCTCCTACAACGACGGAATAAAAATACCCGACATTGCTGACAATCTCTTGTGGACAGGCTTAACCACCGGTGCTTACTGCTGGTACAACAATGATGAAGGCAATGAGAAAAATTACGGAGCGCTCTACAACTGGCATGCTGTGAATACCGGCAGGCTTTGTCCGGCGGGTTGGAGGGTCCCTTCCGATCAGGAGTGGAAAGAGCTTGGGGGGATTGTTGATACTCATTCCTTTTTTGCTCTTCATGGCGGAGAGCGTGGCGGCAAAGGCAATTTCCACCTGGCCGGCAGGAGCGGCTTCTGGTGGAGCAGCACCAGTGCCGACGACTCCTCAGCCTGGTACCGGAACATGATCTATGGCCTCGAAGATATCAACCGCAACACCCACCCCAAGTGGATGGGGTTCTCCGTCCGCTGCATAAGGGATAGAGGAGATAGTTGATAACAAGCTGATGGTAAGAGGGCTGAAAGAGTTTATTCTGTGGGGGGTATATTTTTTCTATGGGATCGTTTGCTCGTTTGTAGAAAAATTCCATATATTTACCTTATCAAAAGGCTACATTATCATTAATCCGTTTTTTATTACTCCCTTATGAAAAAGCATCTGCTTCTTACTGGAATCCTTGCGCTGTTGATGTTTACGATGCTTCAGCTTTCTGCGCAGGTTGGAATTAATACCGATGGCAGCTCACCCGATAATTCGGCGATGCTGGATGTGAAATCGACAACCAGAGGCTTTCTGCCGCCAAGAGTTGCCCTGACTGCTGCGAATGTTGCCAGCCCTGTGACTGCGCCGGCCGCCGGGTTATTTGTTTATAACACTGCAACCAGCGGGACTTCCCCGAACAATGTCGTTCCGGGGTATTATTGCTGGAACGGAACGCGCTGGATTGCCGCCATTTTGCCACAAGGATCAGCTGCAGGTGACATGCTTTACTGGAGCGGTGCCCAATGGGTTACAGTCCCTGCAGGTTCAAACGGGCAGATCATGACCTTTAACAATGGCATCCCGTCGTGGATCCAACCCTCATCCATACTTTGCGGCCTTCCTTTCACAAAAGTCCATACTGCGGGTGTGGTGGCACCAGTCAGCAAATCCGTCGTTTATGGCACCGTGAACAACATCCCGGGTGAACCGCTAAAGTGCTGGATCACCCAGAATCTTGGTGCCGACCATCAGGCGACTGCACCTAACGATACTACCGGGGCCTCCGCTGGCTGGTACTGGCAATTTAATCACAAACAGGGTTACAAGGATTATGGATTATCTATAATACCCTGGGCATCATGGGTCTTCAATATTAGTGAGAATTCAGACTGGACTTCGTCCAACGACCCCTGTACAATTGAACTTGGCACCGGATGGCGCCTGCCGACTTTGGCTGAATGGACGAATGTGGCCACAGCCGGAAACTGGTCAGGCGGTAACAGCCCTTGGAATTCTGGTCTGAAAATTCATTATGCAGGATTTGTTGGGGAAGGCGGCCCAGGCTTAGCATCACGTGGCTCAACAGGGTTCTATTGGAGTAATAGTCAAAAAGGTTACACCGCTGGATCCATCCTGACGGTTGAAGCAAATACAGGCTACCTAGGCTTCCTTCAGAAGGTCAAAGGTTTTTCGGTCCGCTGCCTCAGTGATGCCGGCACGGCATCGATGGCCCCGGCTGTTACTACTTCAGCAATTACCGGCATCTCTCAGAATTCTGCCACAGGCGGCGGAAATATCACCTTTGACGGCGGAGCCGATGTGACCACGAGGGGCGTATGCTGGAGCACTTCTTCAAACCCCACAACGGCGGACAACCTTACAACAAATGGCAGCGGAACAGGATCCTTCACAAGCAATCTTACCGGGCTCACGGCCAACACCCTGTACCATGTCAGGGCCTATGCCACCAACAGCATTGGAACGGGTTACGGAGATGATGCAACATTTACCACACTTCCTCCACCTGTGATTCCCACAGTGACTACAATTGCAGTAACCGCGGTTACATCGACTGCTGCCACAAGCGGTGGAAATGTCACTTTTGACGGCTATACAATGGTGACAGCGCGGGGAGTATGCTGGAGTACATCCCCAGCCCCCACCACGGCGGGCAGCCATACCACCGATGCCGGAACTACAGGTTCTTACCCCAGCAGTATTACCGGACTCTCACCGGCAACACTCTATTATGTTCGCGCCTATGCCACCAACAGCGTCGGAACTGCCTACGGGAACGAAGTGACATTCACCACGCTTGCTGTAATTCCGACTTTGACAACTGCAACCCCGACAGATGTTACATCGGCTACTGCCACAAGCGGGGGGAATGTAACTTCTGATGGCGGGGCCACCATCACCGCGCGGGGCGTTTGCTGGAGTACATCTTCAGGCACTGTGGCAACAGGCAGCCATACCAGCGATGCAGGAACGACAGGTTCCTACACCAGCAGTATTACCGGACTCTCGCCGGTAACACTTTATTATGTCAGGGCCTATGCCACCAACAGCGCCGGAACAGCCTACGGGAACGAAGTGACATTCACCACGCTTCCTGCAATTCCAACATTGACCACTTCAGATGCAACAAATATTACCCTTGTCACCGCCACAAGCGGCGGGAATGTAACTTCTGATGGCGGGGCATCCATCACCGCACGGGGTGTTTGCTGGAGCACATCCCCAGGCCCTGTGGCTACAGGCAGCCATACCACCGATGCAGGAACGACAGGCTCTTATTCCAGCAGTATTACAGGCCTTACAGCAGGAACACTTTATTATGTCCGGGCCTATGCCACCAACAGTGTCGGAACAGCGTACGGCGCAGCGGTGACTTTTACGACCTTGTCATGCGGGGCTTCCTTCACCATCAACCACCAGGTTTCTGGCGGTGTGGCGCCGGTCGCTAAAACAGTCACTTACGGCACAGTGACCAACATCCCCGGTGAAACCGCCAAATGCTGGATCACCAGCAACCTTGGCGCCGACCACCAGGCAACTGCAGTCAACGATGCCACCGAACCCTCTGCAGGCTGGTACTGGCAGTTTAACCGTATTCAGGGCTACAAGCATGACGGAACCACAAGAACGCCCAATACAACCTGGATAAACAGCATTAGTGAAACATCCAACTGGACTGCAGCCAACGATCCCTGTACGATAGAGCTGGGTACCGGCTGGCGCCTCCCGACCAATACGGAATGGACCCATGTGGATGGTTTATCCGGCGGAAACTGGACGAACTGGAACGGACCCTGGAACTCCGGATTAAAACTTCACGGGGCCGGATTCCTGGACTTCCCTAATGGTTCCCTGGTCAATCGGGGCTCACAAGGCAACTACTGGAGCAGTATAAATTATCCATCAAGCACTGCTTATGATCTGAACTTCAACAGTGGTCTAAGTGAAATGGTGACAAACAACAAGGCTTATGCCTTCACGCTCCGGTGCATAAAAGACAATTAAAGAATCTGTTCAAACGGGGATGTTCGGCATAAGTCAGCTAACCGTGAACAGTGAATCACACGATTAGTTATTCACGATTCACTGACCGGTCACAGTTTTATCCAATCAGGCGTATAGCCTTCGTACTTTTTCCTGGTCTCTTCGGAGAGGTCCCTGTACTTGCCGATCAGGCCCCGGCAGTTGGAAGAATTGCATCGGCACTCCCACGATACCCGCATTGGGCTCGCATGAATGGTTTGTACGGACTCCCGGCTACTTTGCAATGATGTAACGGTCGACCCCCATGTTGAACAGATGGTCAATCACGTCCAAGAGGAATCCCATGCTATTCAGGAATGTTATAAATTCTGCAGATATCCTGGTATGAAAGGCTTTTCAACTCCTGCGGGCTCATGTGTCCTTGTATAGCAGATTTTGCTGCAGGGATGGTGCCGGGAATCGCCACAAATCGAAACTTATGAGTGGTGAGCGGTACCGAGAACTGGTCAGACGTGAATTCAATGCTTCCGTATTTATAGATCAGGAATCCCCAGTTGGCACCAACAGCCTTGGCTGGCAGGGGACGAACTGCAGAGCCGTTATAAAGATCACCGTCAAGCCAAACATAGGCCAGCACGACACCATTTTCAACAATATCCTGTGTAAGGTCAGGTGCATTTGCTTCAAAGTACCAGTCTCCGGATGTGCCTGCCCAGGCAACCGGCGAAAACCATTCGGAATAATACACCGTAGCATCTTTCCCCGTGGCTCCTGTGGGTCCCGGCGGACCTTCCTTATTACATCCTGCTAACAGGAGTAACGATACGACAGCTGCAAAAAAAATTGATTGGGTTCCAGTTTTCATTTTGTCAATATTTATGGTTTGGGTTTGTAATTTTGACAGGGAGCCTCCCCGGTCATGCAAATGTCTGAAAAAATCAAGTTGTTAACAAGTCCCTTATGATTCGTGCCTGATTCCTTCAATGTTCATCCGAGGTCCGTCCGAGGTTCATCCGATTTTACTAGGTCTTTAATCGGATTGATCTCGGTTTCACGTCGGTTTAATACCGGTTTTATTCTGGATTATCGATATGTGGAACAGGACCTGACAATTTATAGGTTATATTTGGCAGTGAATGGAACTGCATGAAAATCTCATAAAATCAATTCGTATACCCGTGATAAAAATCAAACTGTTAGCATTTCAGAATGCACCGGATTCGCTCTTTGAAAATGTGCGCAGCCGCATTGAAAAGCTGATATCCTACGAAAAATATGAAATTTCCGAAAACAGTCCCGATGTCCTGTTCTTTCTTTCAGGTGGCTCTGAACAACCTGCAATGAAGCAGGTTTCGCCGGGAAACTTTTATGTGCTGGTAGGTTCAAGGCATGGCAATGCTTATGCATCCGCCACAGAAGTCAAGGCATACCTGAATGAGATGAATATCCCGTCTGTTCTTCTGGATGAAGAAGAACCTGAAACAAAAGAAATTCTTGAGAACTTTGTTGCCGTAAAACAGGCATTAGCCAGCCTGCATGGAAAACGTCTCGGGCTGATAGGGCAGGTATCTGACTGGCTTATTGCATCGGCAATTCCGCCTGAATTATTGGAAGCAAGGCTTGGAATTAAACTGATCGTTATCCCATGGAGCGAATTGCTTCACTATTCTGAATGTATAGCTTCCTATCCTTTTCTTGATTCGTTCAGGGCGGTGAAGAATTTTGATCTGACAGAAACTGCAAAAGTCAGTGAGCTGTTGAAAGAAACCATTGAAAAATGGAATTTGGATGCGATTACGGTCGAATGTTTTCCGATGGTACAGAAAGATGGTGTGACTGCATGTCTGCCATTGGCAAGATTTAATAATGAAGGAATACCTGCCGGTTGTGAAGGTGATCTTACGGCAATAGCGGGGATGATGCTTTGCAGAGAGCTGACGGGAGTCATTCCCTGGATCGCAAACATCAATAAAGTAACCGAAAACGTTTGCATGCTTTCTCATTGCACAATCGCTCCTGGTCTGGTTGATGGTTACACGGTGACAACCCACTATGAAACCGGGAAAGGAACTGCCATACAAGGTTCTTTTAAACATGACCGGATCACGATGTTCCGGTTTGATAATAAACTAAGCAAAGCATTTATTGCATCCGCTGCCATAACCGGCCGGCCGGTTTCAGAATCTGCATGTCGCACTCAAATTGAAGTGAAGCTCAGTGAAGAGGAAGTCAAACTGCTCAAGGAAAGTCCGCTGGGAAATCATCACCTCATTTTTCCAGGTGATTGTACAAAGCTGCTACATGCTGCCTGCATGGTTCTTGGCATTGAGGTGCAGAAATAAATCAGATTAACCACATCAGGCACAGTAGTTCACAATAGAATTATTTCATCCTGCCGGGAGCATTGCACAATACCTAATGTGGACTATTGTATTTATTGTGGTGAAAAATGGTTATTGTGCCCCTCCGGGTTTTCTTCGCCAGATCGGCAATATCCTTTGCTTCCAGCACAAATTTATCATAGCTGAAGATCACACTGTTAATCATTGCAATCCCCAGTTCTTTCAATGTGCCAAAATAGTTGGGGAATATAGGATGCACAACAGGGAACAGCCAGGCAACATATTTGTAAAACGAGAGTGCATTCTTCAATCCCGGAGTTGGAAGCATGAATGCAGGCCTGAAATTAAATACCTTTTTGAACGGCAGTTTCACCAGGTCGTTCTCTGTCTTTCCCTTCACCCGTGCCCACATCATTTTTCCCTTTTCGGTACTGTCGGTCCCGGCACCTGAGACATAACAGAAGGTCATGCCGGGATTGAGCCTGCTCACTGTTTGTGCTACATGCATCGTAAGAGTGTAGGATACGCGTGTGTATTCGGGCTCCTTCATGCCGATTGATGAAACACCGAGGCAAAAGAAACAGGCGTTATAGCCGGTCAGTTGTGATTCGATGGAAGAGAGATCAAGGAAATCAGAATGAATGATCTCCTTCAGTTTCGGATCCGAAACCCCGCATGGCTTGCGGCCGATCACAAGGATGGATTCAACGTCCGGGTGCAGAAGACATTCGTGGAGAACGCCTTCACCGACCATTCCGGTTGCCCCGGTTACGATTGCTCTTACTTTGGTGTACATAGTCTCGAGTTAATGTTAATCACAAATGTATGCAACGACAACGCTGATTCCAAAAAATGATTATTTTTGAATCATGAACCCACAAGCCAATGTGCCTGTTGAGTGAACCAAATCAAAGTCCAATCCAGCGCTATGAAAAAGTTTATTGAGACAAATGGAATCTTAATCACCCTGTTCCTCGTTGTAACGCTCCTGGTTTTATCCGGATGCAGCAACAGAGAGGTCGTTACAGAATGCCTGAAAGGACATACTTATGGCTTCTGGGGTGGTTTGTTGCATGGGATCATTGCACCGATCGACCTGGTCATGATGCTCTTCCGGGATGATGTTACAGTCTTTGCACAAAACAACAACGGAGCCTGGTACGCATTCGGGTTTATCATCGGCAGCGGCGGCTGGGGTGTGATTGGTGGTCACCGGGCTTCAAGATCCCGCAGAAAAAATTAAATAAATGGATCCGGAAAGAGGATCCTGATCAGGGCTTTTTAGTATGCCTCGTATGTGAATTTACGGTTGAGACAACCATGTTCCCTCTTCTCAATGCATAGCGTTCGCGCGTTTCGCTTTCTTTGCTTTTGTCGGAAATAAATATGATTGTTTTACCTCCGTCAAGGACTACCGGGAACTTATCTATTATGGAGCCTGTCAATAATTTTACAGCGTGGGGTTTTATCCTATAGTTGCTTAATTTCTTCCTGTTTTCCAATACTTCATTTTCCATCATCATGTCTTGTCTTTCTTTTGTGAATGTAATATAATCCGATTTTTGACAAGATACGACTAATTTTCCGGGAAACTCAGATTTGTTGATAATAGTTCATAACTAAAATTCTGAATATGTTATTTATTAAACCGGAGAAAGCTGTTTTGTGTGATCATGCTCCATCCGGGTTTCCCTATAAAGCCGGGCAGGTCTTTACAATCGGTGTAAGACATGGCAGAGGAAAAATAATCGACGAAGTTTTCGACCCAGCCGGAAAGGGTATATTCGACCTGGATCATCCGGGTAACGCCTTCAGAAGAGCGCATATCGTTTCCCAAATGAGCCTGGACTTCCTTTGTACTCATTCCCCTGAACTTCTTATAAAAGAGTGACCCCATTTTAAAGGCTGTCTTTACCTCATCGCTGTACTGGTTGACCTGGTCGCCGGGAACGGTATAGCCTTCAAACTTTTTGTTGGCAGCATACGTGTAACCGGCTGATTCCAGTGCCTTGTTAAAGATGCCGCCGCACATTACATAATCTGCTCCAAGTGCAAAAGCCTTGATGATGTCAGCATATTTCTTAATCCCGCCATCGGCTACCACTTTTGCATACGTACCGGGTTTCTTCTGTTTTTCCTGGTGAATATCATAGATCAATGATGCCAGCGGATATCCGATCCCTGTATGAACAGAAGTGCTGCAGCCTGAACCGTTACCGATACCGACGCGCACATAATCGGCCCCGGCTTTCGACAGTTCTATAAAAGTCAATGGATTCGCCACATTCCCGACCATGAGCACCAGGTTGTCGCCGAACTTCACTTTTGCTTTCTTTACAACTTCAAACAACTTGCTCATGTGACCATTGGCAATGTCGATGCAGATGTAATATTTTGCCGGGCTCTTTTTCAGCGTGCCTTTCAGGAACAGTCTTTCAAAGTGATCCATGCTGATTGCAACCCAGCTGTTCAGCTTTTTGCAGTCATCGGCAGTCAGCGATTTAGTCTGTGTTCTCGGAATAATCGGGTAGATAAGATTGTCGCTGAAGATTTTCCGGTGGTCAATGTCTGTGACCGTATCCATCGGGGCCGTGAATAATGGCAGCATGCCGTTCCCGTCAAAAACATTTACGGTTTTCCTGGAGTTAATCCGGCTGCTGATTGCAGGATGGATAAGGATATCGTCAAAATCAAATTTGATGTCATTTGGATTCATAAAGAGGTTCTAAAGAATTAAACAATCAATCTGTTGCGAGACGTTACTTTCCCTTCGCGTTCTTCGCAGTATAAAAAACGAAACGCAAAGTCTGCTGAGAACGTTCGCAGAGGTTACGAAGGTACTATTATTTTACTTTTCCGGAATGTAGGTTGTGATCGTTATAAAAATGGCAGAATTCAAATTTTATTTACCATAACATTGATAGTATAACGGTGATTTGAAGTTGAATACTTTGTTATTAACATCAGGATATTCAAAAATAAATTGAATTTTAAATTGGTGGCGTTTATAAATTTATATTTTTGAACAAAATTTCATGTACAACCAAAACTTAACGTGATGAAAAGAATTGCATTTACACTTTTATTGGCATTAGTAACAGCCTATGCTGTGAACGCGCAGGAGCTGACTTCAAAGAAAGGAACTCCGATTCTACCCGAAAAAGGGGATTACGCACTATCCATTGATGCCGTACCATTTTTTGTTTACATAGGCAACATGTTCCATGGAACCAACCAGACCGCGGCCCCGACATTTGATTTCCCCGGCCTTGGCAATGTTCCGATGTGGACTTTACAGGTAAAGAAATTCATCAGCCCGAAGATGGCCCTGCGTGCCAGGATCCGTTTGGGATTCACCAGTCAGACGTACAAGAACACTATTTATGACCAGACTGATACCACTATGAAGACGTTTGTGGATGATAAATGGAGAGAGAACAAGATGAATATCGTTCTTGGAGCAGGTATTGAGAGGAGACTGGGCAAGGGGAGAGTCCAGGGATTGTATGGTGCCATGGCAAACCTGATGATTGGAACAGTTGGCCATAGTTATATTTACGGCAACAACATGACGGGAACTTACACAACTCCATTATCGACTGAATGGAATTCAGACGGATCTGTTTACGATGTGACAAACCTTTCGGTAAGAAACACAAAGAATAATGATGGCATGACTTTCGGTTTCGGCGTGAATGGCTTTGCCGGTGTTGAATACTTCTTTGCACCCAAGATGTCAATCGGCGGAGAATTCACCTGGGGTATGATGTTCCAGGTTACCGGGAAGAATAAGATTGAAAATGAGAAGATGGTCGGGAGTGACAAGGTTGTTACGACCACCAAAAGAGACGGTGCATTTTTCTTTGGTATGGACAACAGCAATTCGGGTGGAGCCATCAATCTGAGTTTTTATTTCTAATCAATAATTCCACTTAGAAAACGGATTATTGCAGGGGAAAGCCCCGGCATAATCCGTTTTTTTCATCTTGTCCCAGTAATCCGGGAATTTAATTTCCTAAAAAATTGGATTACAGCAATTTGATACGAAGAATTTGTACTCTTTATAAATAATATAGATTTTTGTTATCTATTGAATATCATGTGCATATAAAAAATTACTTGTGAAATTAATAACAGAGCCTGGGCGGAAAGTTTTTTCGGGTCTGAAAAATAATATATATTTGAAGCATGATGTTTCTAAAAGTGCTGAATTAGTAGTAAAACCTGAACGATTATTATTCGCTATTATAAGTTTCACTTAAAAAAAGAAGTTATGAAAGGAAAAATTTACTTTGTAGCAATCATGTTTGCATTCCTATCCCTGCCTTTTATCTCAAAAGGGCAAGGTGCCAGCACAGATATCATCTATCTGAAAAACGGCAGTGTTATCCATGGCATTATTATTGAACAGGTTCCTGGTCAGTCAATTAAAGTCCAGTCGGGCGAAAATAATATTTTCGTTTATAAGATGGAGGAGATTGATAAAATCACGAAAGACCCTGCTGCAACCTCAACACGTGAAGACGTGGTTCATTTAAAAAATGGAAGCGTTATTCATGGTACCATCGTAGACCAGGTTCCGAACCAGCCGATAAAAATCCAGACAAAGGATAATAATGTCTATGTATACCAGATTGCCGAGATTGAAAAAATAACAAAAGAGCAACCCGCAGCTTCAGCGAAATCAGGCTCAGGGAAAGGATCGAAATTTGTCAACAAAGGATTTTCTCTCGGAGTGAAAGCTGGAATAGATTTATCCAGGGTATCAAATGAGGACCTTCCATCAGGGATGGAAAAGGTTTCAAAGATTGGATTCCAGGGTGGGTTTGTTGGAAATTTAGGATTTGGGAAATTCCTCTCAGTTCAGATGGAACTATTATTTGCTCAAAAAGGATTTAAGATTAAAGAGACTGAATCCGGTGTAACTGTTAAAGCTTGGACCACGGTCAACTATCTTGAAATTCCCCTGTTATTGAAATTTTCCCTGCCTGCAGGCCCGGTTGTCATTTTTGCAAACGTTGGTCCTTCATTTGGCATCGGGTTAACAGGAAAGATCGCGACAGATCCCGACCTGGGGATGGACCAAAAAGTATCATTTGACGATGGCGGACTGAAACGTTTCGACTTTGGATTATTATTCGGAGCAGGTGCAGGAATCAAAGTCGGACCCGGGCTTATCTATCTTGACCTGAGGTATGGGCTCGGTATCTCCGATATAAACAATGTTACAGATGCTGTTAAAAATGCTGACGGTTACAAAAAGAATAGCAACCGTAACTTCGGGATTGCAGTCGGTTACCTGATCCACATGGGTAAGCAGTAAACCTGTAACATTACAACCTGGTTAATGAGGTGGAAAATGTAAGATCAGATCACAATAGCATAAAGAAAAAGAGGTTGTCTTTAAATGAAATATTTTAATGATAAAGGCAGAGACGCAGAGAGTTGATATTCAATACATTTTTTCTCTTCGCCTCGGCGGTAAAAAAGACTTTTAAGACAACCTCTTTCATTTTCAGGAAGGCTGGATTATTTGCCAGAAAGCTCTGCAATCTGCAGGATCAGTTCAGGGTTTGTTTCAATGGCATTGCCAACCACCACAACATCCGCACCCGAATTCCATGCAATAGCTGCCTGTTCTGCAGTTCTTATTCCACCACCGATGATCAGCGGAACCGAAATTGAATCACGGATCTTCCGGATCATAGAAGCAGAGACCGGATTTGTAGCACCGCTTCCGCAATCAACATAGATCAGCTTCAGTCCCAGCATCTCCCCGGCCAAGGCTGTACATACGGCAATTTCATCTTTATCGTGTGGAATCGGAGTGGAGTTACTCATATATGACACTGCAGTTGGCTTGCCGCCATCAATGAGGATGTAACCAGTCGGCATGATATCAAGCCCGCTTGCTTTCAGCACAGGTGCGGCAACCACGTGATTCCCGATCAGCATCTCGGCATTGCGGCCGGAGATGAGGGAAAGAAGGAGGATGCCATCAGCATCATCCATGATCTGGTATTGATTTCCAGGAAACAGAATGATCGGAACGGAACAATTCTCCTTCAATATTTTTATGTATTCAGAATTCCTGTCCTTGGTAATCAGGCTTCCTCCAAAAAAAATGAAAGCCACACCGGCCTTTTCCGAGAAGGTTGCAGTTTTTTTTATTCCGGCCGGGGTGAACTGGTCCGGATCAACAAGCGGAACAAACTTCTTTTTTCCGTCGCTGAATCGCTTATAAAGGGTTGAAGGTTCTTTCATTTTGTTACATTGAAAAGTGTCATCGCAAAAAGGCGGACTTTCTTGTTAATTTTTTTTACCACAATAGTCCACAATAGAGAAGGTAATTATCGGCGTGCTTCGTGATCTCTGGAAGAAGCGTAATTTCAGCCACCTTGATATTCTGAAAAAACGTAGAAGTCATTCATTAAATATTATAAGATTGTAAAAACTACGAATGTGTTCTATGTGCCTGTTGTGGAGAATTCCATCTTTAAAACATCCAGAATCTCCTAAAAGACAGAGGAAACAATCTGCCGTATATTTTCAGAGATGCCGATCGTAAAGTAATGCAGAACCGGAACTCCAAAATCTATCAGTTCTTTTGATTGCACTGTCGACCATTCAACCCCCACCTGGAAAGCAGCTTCATTTGTCTTGCATTTAGTGAGTTCCCTTACGAGATCCTCAGGAATATCAATGTTGAAAACCTGTGGAAGGATACAGATGTCTTTTAGTGTGGTGATCGGTTTTACCCCGGGTATGATGGGAACTGTGATCCCGGCTTCGCGACAGTTGTTCACGAAAGCAAAAAATTTCTGGTTATCATAGAACATCTGTGTAACGATGTATTCGGCCCCCGCATCAATTTTCTGTTTCAGGAACTTCAGATCACTGGTGACGTTCGGAGACTCCAGATGTTTTTCGGGATACCCGGCCACACCGACACAAAAATCAGTGGCAGCGCTGTTTTCCATCTCATCGTCAAGGTACCTGCCGCGGTTCATGTCCATGATCTGTCCCACAAGATCTGAAGCATACTGGTGGCCGTCTTTCTCCGGAACAAAAACACGCTGACCTTTCGGCGGATCACCGCGCAGGACAAGGACATTATTGATCCCGAGGAAATGGAAATCGATCAGTGCATATTCTGTGTCTTCTCTCGAGAATCCGCCGCAGATCAGGTGGGGAACCACATCAACCGACGGATATTTGTACTTGATCGCGGCTGAAATAGCGACTGTTCCCGGGCGCTTCCTGACGATTTTCTTTTCAAGCAAACCGCTTTTATGCTTTTTATAGACGACCTCCTCTTGGTGATATGTGATGTTTATGAATGACGGATTGAATTCCATCAAAGGGTCAATCGTGCGGTAGATGCCACTGATATTATGTCCCTTCAGCGGTGGCAGCAACTCAAATGAGAAAAGTGTGTTCTTAGCATTCTTAATGTGATCAATTATTTTCATATTCAGTAGTTCAGGTTTGAATTTAATAGCCGTTCCGCCTCCTCAAAACTACAACTTTTCCGGTTGGCATAATCCAGGATCTGATCTTTGGAAATTTTCCCAAGCGCAAAATAGCGGGATCCGGGATTTGCAAAATAGAACCCGCTTACTGACGCAGCGGGATACATCGCATAATTTTCGGTAAGGATGATATCAGCATGTTTCTCTGCTTCCAGGAGATCGAAAAGGAGCCGTTTCTCTGAGTGATCCGGGCAGGCCGGGTACCCAGGCGCTGGCCTGATGCCAATGTATTCTTCTTTCAGGAGGCTGCGCGTGTCAAGGTTTTCATCTTTGGCATAACCCCAGAGCTCTTTTCTTACCAGCTGATGCATTCTTTCTGCAAAGGCTTCGGCGAGGCGATCCGTAAGGATCTTCAACAGGATCGAAGAGTAATCATCATTTTCTTTCGTGTAATAATCAACCCACTCTCCGAGACCCAGTCCGGCTGTAACGGCAAACAAGCCGATATAATCGGTCATCTGCAGATCTTTTGGAGCAACAAAGTCGGCGAGGCAAAGATTGGGCTCACCGGTTTCCTTCTTCTGCTGGTTACGGAGGAAATGGAACGTTGTCAGAACTTCTTCACTTTGTTCATTGCGATATACCTCAATGTCATCCCCGATGGAATTGCACGGATAGAACCCGATGGCACCTTTTGCAGTGACCATTTTTTTTGTGACGATTTCATGAAGCATCTTTTGTGCATCATCAAACAACTTCCGGGCTTCCTCTCCTTTTACTGGATCTTCAAAGATGGATGGGTATTTCCCGTTCAGTTTCCAGGCATGAAAAAAGAAGGTCCAGTCTATGTAAGCAATGAGTTCGCTAAGGGGAAAATCATCGAAATACCTGTTCCCTGTGAATGCCGGCCTGACGATAGTTCCGGCATTCCATTCAACACGAATCCTGTTATTCCTGGCTTCATTCAGGGAAATGTATTTTGTATCCGTCTTGCTGGCTTCATACTGTTTCCGCAGGGCCTGGTAATGGCTCTTGACTTTCAGTCCGTAAGCCTCATTATTATTTTCGCTCAGCAGGTTTGCCAGCACACCGGCGCTTTTAGAAGCATCCCTGACATGCACGACGGGGAAATCATACTGCGGATCGATTTTTACAGCGGTATGAATTTCCGAAGTCGTTGCGCCGCCGATCAGAAGTGGAATGGTAAATCCAAGTCGTTTCATCTCGCGGGCAACATGCACCATTTCTTCCAGTGAAGGGGTGATCAGGCCGCTCAGCCCGATGACATCTGCCTTGATCTCCCTTGCAGTCTGGAGGATTTTCTCAGACGGGACCATAACCCCAAGGTCAACAACCTCATAATTGTTACAGGCAAGGATCACTCCAACGATGTTTTTCCCGATGTCATGAACATCACCCTTAACCGTTGCCAGTAAGATTTTCCCTGCAGAACTGCTTGTTGAAGAACCTGATTTTGTTTCGGCTTCTATATATGGTAAGAGAACGGCCACTGCTTTTTTCATGACACGCGCACTCTTTACGACCTGAGGAAGGAACATCTTGCCGGCTCCAAAGAGATCGCCCACTTCGTTCATGGCCGACATCAGCGGTCCTTCAATCACAAGGAAGGCCTTGTCGCTGTTCATGCGGGCTTCCTCCACATCTTCCGCGATAAAATCCGTTATTCCCCTGATAAGTGCATGCTTTAACCGTTCTTCAACGGGCCGTGTTCTCCATTCCTCGCCGGTTGCTCCGGCTTTGTCTTTTTTCCCCAGTGTTTCAGCATAGAGGATCAGGCGTTCTGTGGCATCTTTCCGGCGGTTCAGGATCACATCTTCAACCAGTTTGAGCAGGTCTGGCGGGATCTCATCATACACCTGCAGCATACCTGCATTCACAATGCCCATATCCATGCCTGCCTGAATCGCATGATAAAGAAAGACTGAATGCATGGCTTCGCGGATGATATCATTTCCCCGGAAGGAGAATGAGAGGTTGCTGATGCCGCCACTCACTTTCGCGAATGGAAGATTCTGCTTGATCCAGCGTGTAGCCTTGAGAAAATCAACAGCATAGTTGTTGTGTTCTTCCATGCCTGTGGCAACCGCCAGGATGTTGGGATCAAAAATAATATCTTCGGGAGGGAAATTTACTTCTTTAACGAGGATGTCATAGGCCCTTTTGCAGATGGCAATTCTGCGTTCACAGGTGCTGGCCTGGCCTTCTTCATCAAAGGCCATGATTACCGCTGCTGCTCCATAGTTTCTTATGCGCCCTGCCCTATCTCGGAACGCTGTTTCTCCTTCTTTCAGGCTGATGGAATTGACGATGGCTTTTCCCTGGATGCATTTGAGACCGGCTTCAATGACGCTCCATTTGGAAGAGTCAACCATGATCGGGACCCTGGCAATATCGGGGTCAGAAGCTACCATGTGCAGGAAACGTGTCATCACTTTTTCTCCGTCAATCATGGCATCATCCACATTCACATCGATCACCTGGGCTCCGCTCTCCACCTGTTGCCGCGCGACTACCAGCGCTTCCTCGTATTTCTCTTCCCTGATGAGCCGCGCAAATTGCCGGGATCCGCTCACATTGGTCCGTTCCCCGATGTTGATGAAATTGCTTCCCATGAATATGGTCAGGGGTTCAAGACCACTCAGGTGGAGTTCATGGACAGCATCGGGAACGGTTCTAGGCACTGCATTGGCGGCCAGTAAGGCAAACTGCCGGATATAGTCAGGTGTCGTACCGCAGCAGCCGCCGATGATATTTACGAATTGATGATCGAGAAAGTCATGGATAATGGCAGCCATCTCTTCCGGTGACTCATCGTACTGGCCGAACTGATTTGGCAGGCCTGCATTGGGATAAGCGCTCGTGTAATAAGGAGCCTTTCCTGAAAGTTCTTCAAGATAGGGACGAAGGTCTTTTGCGCCCATCGCGCAGTTGAGCCCGATTGAGAAAAGTCCGGGCAGGGACAATGAAAACAGGAATGCTTCCAGTGTCTGACCGGACAAGGTTCGTCCGCTTGCATCGGCAATGGTCACGGAGATCATGAGAGGGACTGCGCAGTTTCTTTCCCCGAATGTGTCAAGAATGGCCATCACCGCAGCTTTGGCGTTGAGGGTATCGAAGATGGTTTCAACGAGGAGGAGGTCCACGCCACCTTCAAGCAGGTATACGGCTTGTTCTTTATAGGCATTGTAGAGATCATCGAAGGAAACTGCACGGTAGCCAGGGTCATTCACGTCGGGTGACATAGACGCGGTTTTATTTGTCGGACCGATGGCTCCAGCAACAAACCGTGGTTTTCCGGGTGTTAGCCGGGAGTATTTCTCAGCAGCTGCAACGGCAATTCTTGCTGATGCCAGGTTCATCTCAGGGATCATCTCCTCCATGTGGTAATCAGCCATGGAGATCCGTGTCGAATTGAACGTGTTGGTTTCAATGATGTCGGCACCGGCGGCAAGATATTGCTCATGAATTTCCGAGATGACGGCTGGCTGGGTCAATGAGAGAAGATCATGATTTCCTTTCAGCAGGAATTCAGTGTCACGGAACCGTTCACCGCGATACCCTGCTTCATCCAGTGAATACCGCTGGACCATTGTACCCATTGCACCATCCAGGATCAGAACGCGCTGTTTTATCTCCTTATTAATGTCTTTTTTCATAATTTTCATATCGCTTCAATCCTGATCTTCTCCTATTGCCTACTGCCTATTGCCTTCAATGGTATATACCAACATATAATCCTCAATCTTCTCATAGTGGATCAGATAATTCCTTGTCCCTTCAGGAGTTGTCATTTGTGCTGAACATTCTCCCTTATCCGTCGGATCATATTCGAATGAATCCAACCTGATATCCCGGGCGAATTCCACCTCGGGTTTTCCGTATAACTTATACAGAGATTCCTTGGCGCCCCAGCAAATATAAAGCTTCTCAAGACGGTTGACAATTCCGATGGATGCACACTCTTCCGAGGATAGAAATTTCTCCTTCACTCTTTCCACCCGGTCCTTCATCATCTCGATATCTATTCCGACAGGCCCTTCAAAACTTACGATAGCTGCGGAAAATGCACCAGAATGCGTTACGGACAAATGGTAATCCCCGTTCACCGGATGGGGCTTCCCATATTTGTCATAGATGAGTTCCGGGGAGCCATTATCCATCAGTTTCGTGAGGATGCTCCGGTAACTCAGCCAATGTTTTTTCCGTAGTTCAGAGCGGAGGGATTCATAATATTCATTCTCCGCCGGACTAAGCTGTAACTGGTTTTTTAAGTGTTCCGGTTCTTCTTCGATTTTCCACATCCCCAGAAATGTGTTTGCTGAAATATGGGATTTCCTGAATAGAGGCATGGTTTCCGGATAAGAACTGTAACAGGGTACAAAAATACAACATAATTATAAATTGATTATTTTTGCGGCTGAATCATAAAATGAAGGAACCACATGGAAAAACTGGAATTAGAAAAAGATCAGATGTATAAGGTTGCTGATATTTCCCTGGCAGAATGGGGACGGAAAGAGATTGAAATCGCTGAAAAGGAGATGCCGGGACTGATGTCGATCCGGAAGAAATATTCGGCAGAGAAACCACTGAAAGGTGCAAGGGTCAGCGGATCACTCCACATGACCATACAAACAGCTGTCCTGATCGAAACCCTGGTTGAGCTTGGTGCTGATGTAAGATGGGCCAGCTGCAATATTTTCTCAACGCAGGATCATGCAGCTGCAGCCATTGCAGTAACTGGAGTTCCGGTGTTTGCATGGAAGGGTGAATCCCTGGAGGAATACTGGTGGTGCACCAACCAGGCCCTGAGTTTTCCCGGCGGCAAAGGACCAAACCTTATCGTTGATGATGGAGGAGATGCGACACTTTTGATCCATCATGGCTACCAGATCGAGAATGATCCGGCACTGATGAAAAAGTTGCCGGCAAATAATGAAGAAAAAGTCATCCTGGATTTGCTGAAGCAAATTTATGTAGAGGACAAAACCCGCTGGCATAATGTTGTGAAGGATTGGAAAGGCGTTTCGGAAGAAACAACTACTGGTGTTCATCGTCTTTACCAGATGAAAGAGCAGGGAATACTCCTGGTTCCAGCGATCAATGTGAATGATTCGGTGACAAAATCGAAGTTTGATAATCTTTACGGATGCCGTGAATCACTGGCTGACGGAATCAAGCGTGCAACGGATGTGATGCTTGCCGGGAAAGTCGTTGTTGTATTGGGTTATGGTGATGTGGGAAAAGGATGTGCCCGTTCGATGAAATCGTATGGCGCCCGCGTCATTGTTACGGAGATTGATCCTATTTGTGCATTACAGGCAGCCATGGAGGGATTCGAAGTTGCCACCATGGAAGATGCATTGCCAGAAGGGAACATCTATGTTACCACTACCGGAAACAAGGATGTTGTTACTGTTGACCACCTGTCGAAAATGAAAACAGAATCCATCGTTTGCAATATCGGTCATTTTGATAATGAGATCCAGGTCTCGCAGATGGAAAAACTTCCCGGGATAAAAAAGATCAACATCAAGCCACAGGTTGACAAATATGTCTTCCCGGATGGAAAGGCAATCTATCTCCTTGCTGAAGGAAGGCTTGTAAACCTGGGTTGCGCAACCGGTCACCCGAGTTTTGTGATGAGTAATTCATTCTCAAACCAGACACTGGCGCAGTTGGATCTCTGGAAGAACGATTACAAGGTTGATGTTTATAGGTTATCAAAGAAACTGGATGAAGAGGTAGCCCGCCTGCATTTGGAACAGTTGGGTGTCAAGCTGACGAAGCTTACAAAAGAACAGTCAGATTATCTCGGGATTTCCCCGGAAGGCCCGTATAAGCCGGAACACTATCGATATTAATTTACGAACAAGAAATAACGATCAGCGATTTATGAAGGATGTTACAAATACGAGTTTCATCATTAACTTCGAAAATTAAAAATCGTTAATCATTATTCGATATTCAATTTAGGATTGGAAAGTGAATTGGCTTCAGAACCAGCTCCCGGGTTAGTTATAAATATAAAGCAGGTATCCGTCATAATTCGTCGTGTACTGCTTCAGGGGGTAATGAGAAGGACCCTGGTACGGCGTTCCGTCGATAAGGATAAATTTTGATTTGCAGCTCGGGCAGGTTGCAGTGGTTCCCCCGGCATCGACAGTAATTCTCGCGGTGGTAACGGTCCAGTCATAGGGACAAGCCCTTTCAAAAGCCGTAAATTCGGTCGCAGATTTGCGGAAAACGACGATTCCCCGGTAACCCCCGGTAATTGTTTCCCACCCGTTCACGGGGTTCAGCTGGATGTATTCGGTAGAATTAGGATTCAGGGTGATATTGACAGGAACAATTGGTATCTGGGTTTGAGAATCGCCCGAACTGTCTCCTTTTTTGCAGTTAACCTGTGAAAAAATGAGAAGAAAGCAAACGATAAAAAGTAATATTGAACTATGCCTTTTGATCATGAACACTTTTTTTTCTAAACGAAAGATACGTAATAATATTGTAATCCGGCTGTACAAAACGATTGTTCCGATAGTCCTTATTGTTCCCTTTTTCCTGGCATTTGCCCCGCAGAAGGGATCAACAAATCCCCGGAAAGTTGAGAAAATGCAGGCCAAAAAAGCAAAGCAGGCAAGGTCCAAGTATGAGAAGGATTTGAATCAGCACATGAAAAATCAGTCGAAGGAGACACGGGCGATGATGAAAAAGGCGAGGAGGAACCAACAAAAAACTTCACCCGTAAAACCAACATCAAAGAAAAAATGTCCCTGATTTGAATGGATAGAATTCAGGATATATACAATCGTTATTTAGACAGATTTTTTTTTGGTAGTGGCAAAAATATCTCTTGGAAAATATTTTTATTATTTGTTACCTTTACCAGCTTTTTTCAGCCTAAAGAATAATTTAACATAAAATTAATGGTATGTTAAGACATTTACTGTTAACCATTGCATTGGTATTTACGACTAGCGCGTTTGTGTTTTCACAAACCGGTTCGGGAACGCTTAAAGGAAAGATCACAGATAAAGCAACGAAGGAACCCATTCCTTTTGCAAATGTCGTGGTGGAAGTCGGAGGCGTGCAGGTTGGGGGAGCCACCTCTGACTTTGACGGAAATTATTTGATCAAGCCGGTACCTCCCGGAAAGGTCGATTTGAAAGCCTCTTACGTGGGTTATACTCCATTCCAATATAAAGGAGTTGCTGTTTTCCCCGACAAGATCCAGTTTCAGAACATTGAACTGACACCGGCGACTACGACCCTTAGCGAAGTTGAAATTGTCCAATACAAAGTTCCGCTGATCTCAAAAGACCAGACGGTTTCCGGGGGAACAGTTACATCTGAGGAAATCTCGAAGATGGCCAATAAATCAGCTGATGCTGTTGCTACAACAGTAGGTGGTGTTGGTACGGATGCCAATGGAAATATTACTAGTTTACGTGGACAGCGTTCTTCCGGTACAGTATATTACATCGACGGTATGCGCGTCATTGGGTCCACTGCATTGCCTCAGTCTGCCATTGAGCAGGTCGAGGTTATCCTTGGCGGTACACCTGCAAGCTACGGTGATGCTACCGGTGGTGTTATCAGTGTAACAACCAAAGGACCATCACGGGATTTTGCAGCAGGCGTCGATGTTCAGACTTCAGAACTCCTGGATCGTTTCGGCTACAACCGTGTTGGCGTGAATTTTACCGGCCCTATATTCTCCAAGAAAGATACCGTTTCACATACAAAAACTCCTGTCATGGGATACTTCCTTGCAGGTGAAATGCTGTATCAGTTAGACGGACAACCAGCTGCAACCCAGTTGTGGAAAGCCAAAGACGACGTGCTGGATAACCTGCGCGCCAGTCCGCTTCGCTTGTCGGGAAATGGCCAGGGTGTCTTTCTGAATGCAGAACAGCTGACAAAGAGCGATCTTGAGCAAACCAAGCATTCATTGAACACTTCCTATTATGATATCAACCTTTCAGGAAAACTTGATTTCAGAATCTCCCCGACAATCAATATGTCTTTCGGAGGTACTTATCATTACCTGGATGGGTATGGGTTTGATTATGCCAGTTCGTTGCTGAACTATATGTATAACGGTCATTATAACCAGACAACCTGGCGTGTTAACGGCCGCTTTACCCAGCGTTTCCCGACTGCCAGCGACAGTAAATCTTTCGTAAAGAATGTATATTATTCACTGTCCGGGGACTTTTCAAGGACCAATGCCAAAAATGAGGATGCCAACCTGAAGGATGACATGTTCAAATACGGATATGTCGGAAGTTTTGCAACCCAGCGAATCAGAGGATATACGCCTACCATGGCATATGATTCAGTTACAAAAAAATATGCCCATCTCCAGAATGGATTTGTTGATACGCTTGTAGTATATACTCCCCAGAGTTATAATCCTGAGTCTGCCAACTGGACTTCCCAGTACTACAGCTTCTTCCCCAAAGATGGTTATTACAGATCAACCGACGAAATCATCGGCGGCAGGGGACTTATCAACGGGATGTCACCTTATAATGTATATGGTACATGGACCAACGTAGGAAACACCGTAACCGGATATTCCTATAGCCAGACTGACCAGTATTCTGTTCAGGCAACCTTTTCGGCTGACTTTGGCAGCCATGAAGTCCAACTTGGACTGCAGTATCAACAGAGGTCATCCAGTGCCTGGGGGGTGAATGGTGTTCAGTCATGGGAACTTATGTCAGGTCTTACAAACGCGCATCTTCAGGATCTCGACCTTGCCAACCCGCAGCCGGTATATGAACAAAACGTTTTCATGGATACCATCAACTATTTCAGGAAGTATGTTCCGTTGCTCCAGAGGAATTTCGATATCAACCTTAGAAAAAAACTTGGATTGCCTGTTGATGGCAGCGACTGGATCGATATCAACTCGTATAATTATACCAACAACACGATCAACTATTACGATAAGAATCAAAAACTCCATACCATCACTTCTAATGGTAAACTCTTCTCCATTGATATGTTCAGTGCAGATGAGTTGCTGAACAACGGAGCCAATATCGTATCATACAATGGATATGACTACCAGGGAAATAAATTGAAATCAAGACCTTCGATCGATGACTTCTTTACAGCAACCGATGCAAACGGCAACTTTACAAGGCAAATCGGCGCATATGAGCCAATTTATCTTGCCGGTTATATCCAGGATAAATTTGCTTTCAAAGATTTGATCTTTAATATCGGTTTGCGTGTTGACCGTTTCGATGCCAACCAGCAGGTTCTTAAAGATCCGTATTTGTTCTATCCGGCGCATACTGCAGGAGAAGTTGCAACCATCGGAATTGGCGGACAGCCTGTTACGCAGCCTGCAAGTATCGGGAGCGATTACGTAGTCTATGTTGATGATGTCAATTCTCCTTCAAAAATTACCGGATACCGGAATGGTTCACAATGGTACAATGCAGAAGGCAGCCCGGTTTCTGATCCCAAGATCATTGACCCGAACGGCGTAAAACCATACCTGGTTGATCCATCAAGCAATGCCATTACTTCTGAAGTGTTCAAGGATTATGAGCCACAGACCAACTTTATGCCACGTATCTCCTTCTCCTTCCCGATTTCTGATGATGCCCTCTTCTATGCTCATTATGATATTCTGACACAAAGACCAACACAATATAACCAGCTTGATCTTATCTCTTATTATTTCATTGATGTAAAAGGCGCTTCCGGAACAATCAACAACCCTGCATTGCTTCCTGAAAAGACCATCGACTATGAACTTGGTTTCCAGCAGAAGATAAACAATGCTTCTTCCCTGAAATTAGCCGTGTTCTACAGGGAATTGAGAGACCAGATCCAGCAGTACCGTTTAAGCGGTGCCTACCCCAGGACATATTATTCCTATGCCAATATTGACTTCGGTACAGTAAAAGGATTGACACTGACTTATGACTTAAGAAGAACAGGCAATGCCAGGATCCGTTTCAATTATACCTTGCAGTTTGCAGACGGAACCGGCTCTGACCCGAATGCTGCTTCAGGTATCATCAGGTCAGACCAGCCGAACCTTCGTACAATGAATCCATACAGTTTCGACCGTCGTCACCAGTTTAATGTCAGCATTGACTACCGCTGGGGCGAAGGAAAAGAATACAACGGCCCTGTCATTAACCGGAAGAAGAGCGGAAAACCACCGGTACAGTTCCTTTCTAATTTTGGTGCAAACTTAACACTGACAGGGGGATCCGGAACTCCTTATACCAAATCAAGCAAGATCATGCCATACGGTGCCATGGGCCCGATCAAAGGTTCCATCAATGGTGCCCGTCTTCCCTGGCAGTTCCTGCTGAACCTCAGGGTTGACAAGGATTTCAACTTTACCATGGGATCAAAGAAAAAAGGTGCTACCATCAATGTTTACCTGGAAGTCCTGAACCTTCTGAATACCATGAATGTTACCGGCGTTTACCCGGCAACCGGTTCTCCGACCGACGATGGTTATCTCTCAGCCCCGGAATACCAGAACCAGATCAATCAGCAGGTGAACCCGGCTGCTTACAGGGATCTTTATTCCATCTTTATGGACAATCCTTATAACTACAGCACACCAAGACAAACCAGGCTGGGCCTCATGTTTAATTTCTAAACTGTTTCCAGAACTTTAACATGAAGACAAAAAAAAGTATCGGAATATTCAAAAATTTAGTGACCATGAAAAATATTTTTCGCTATTTATTGATTTCACTCTCTTGCTTGTTGATGATCGAGGTTGCATATGCAAAGGAGTTTCAAAAGACAGCTGGGTTAAAAAGTACCGATGAGGTAAAGTCAACAGCTGCCGGTTGTGAACCGGGATCCTCATACAAGTATCTTGATATCAATAATGTCAGAACCCTTATCTACTCTTACGGTAACGGCTGGTTCCTTGAAAATGCTGAGTATGAAATCCCTAAAGGATCAAGGAAAATGTCGATGTTCTCCTTTTCGCTTTGGATCGGGGGTATCGATATCAACAACAACCTGAAACTGGCAGCTTACAGGTATGGTCAGGGGCCGTCCAACAGTACGGCACATACAAAAAATGACTTCTGGCCTGGCCCGCTCACCGTTGACGGAACTGCTGCTGTGGATGAAGTAACCTGCGCAAAATATGACAAGCTGTTCCCGATCACACGGGCCGAAGTCCAGGAATATCTTGCATGGTGGGACAGTAAAGCAGATTTTCCCAATTACCAGATTCCGAAATCAATTACCGGCTGGCCAGCAAAGGGTGATCGCTCCATGGGTCAGGCATATTATCTTGCTCCATTTTATGACCGCAATGGGGATGGCGTTTATGATCCCAAACAGGGAGACTATCCTTATTATGATTTTGCAAATGCACTTTGTCCTAAAAACCTGCCTTCAGATTCCCTGATCAAAAGAGCAAGGATCAAGAATGGTGGTGTTGATGATACACTTGGGATCCTGGTCGACCAGGTACTAAAGGGTGACCAGACGTTGTGGAGTGTTTATAATGATAAAGGAAATTTCCATTCCGAAACGCAGGGTGAACCCATTGGTATGGAAATCAGGGCACAATATTTTGCTTTCGCGACCAACGACGAAATCAACAACATGACTTTTTACAGTTATGAATTGATCAACCGTTCAACATATACACTTACAGGAACCTATTTCAGCCAGTGGGTTGACCCCGACCTGGGCTGGGCACAGGATGACTATGTAGGTTGTGATGTTTCCCGCGGACTTGGGTATGCATACAATGGAAAGCCTGTCGATGGAAATGGTCAGCCGGAAGCCTACGGTGCACATCCGCCTGCAGTCGGAGTCGACTTCTTCCAGGGACCCTATATGGATCCGGACGGGTACGATAATCCTTCCTTCAATGGCGACGGGCTGAAAGGTCCTTCATTTCATGGCGATTGCAGCATCGTTGGTCAGAACGGAACAAAGATTTCAATGACATATGGTCCGAATAATTCTCTAACCGGTGATTTTATTGTCAGGTCAGAAGCTATCAACGGGGTGAATTTTGGCGATGGTATCAAGGACAATGAACGGTACGGGATGAGAAGATTTGTTTATCACAACAACAACCTTTCCGGTGTGCCTCTCTATATGCAGGATCCAAACTACGCTCCTGAATACTATAATTTCCTGCAAGGAATCTGGAGAGACAACACAAAGATGAGATATGGAGGAAACGCAAACCAGAGTGCCGGTGCTTACGGACCTCCCTGCGATTTCATGTTCCCTGAACTTTCCGATGTTTGTAACTGGGGAACCGGTGGTGAAGAACCTTCACCAAAACTCTGGACAGAAGAAACAGCCAAGAATAATCCCAGCGACCGCAGGTTTATGCAGTCTGCCGGACCGTTTACATTGCGCCCAGGTGCCTGTAACTACATTACTGTTGGTATTCCCTGGGCAAGAGCACAGGGTACCCCATGGGAATCTGTAGAATTATTGAAATCGGTTGATGATAAATGCCAGAAACTCTTTGATAACTGCTTTGCAGTTCTTAATGGACCGAATGCACCGGATCTCACGTTGGAAGAAATGGATAAACAGTTGATCCTGTACATTTCAAACCGCAAATCAAATGATGCCGGAAACAACTTCCAGGAAAAATACAAGGAACTTGACCCGAATATTCCTTACGGAGACCTGTACTATCATTTTGAAGGATACCAGATCTACCAGTTGAAAGATGCAACGGTGAGTGCTGCCGATCTTGGAGATGCAACAAAAGCACGTCTGGTTGCACAATGTGATATCCAGAATGGTGTTACAAAGCTTGTGAACTGGACTTTTGATCAGAATATTGGCGGAAACGTCGGTGTAGTTGAGGTAGATGGTGCGGATGCCGGGATCAAGCATTCTTTTGTTTTCACGGAAGATAAATTTTCCACCGGAGACGTCAACCTTATCAACCATAAACAATATTATTACACGGCTGTGGCTTATGCATACAATCAATACAAAGCCTATCAGCCTGACTCCATTGATAAAGGACAAACCAAACCTTACCTCAGGGGGCGCAGCAACATAAAGGTTTATACTGCAATCCCACACATTCCTGTGGGGGACAGAGCGAATGCCAGTGTAGGGAGCGGACCTGTCATCACCCGGCTCCAGGGCCAGGGAAATGGTGGAATGATCCTGAGCCTGTCGGATCAGACGATTGCCGAAATAATGGCAAAACCAATGGCCGACTCATTAACCAATAAATATGGCGATGCGGATTACCCGATTGCTTATTACCCTGTTTACAAACCTTCGAGTGGTCCGCTGGATGTAGAAGTTGTGGATCCGCTGAATGTTGTTGCCGGACAATACATTGTAAAATTTGATTCAATGATCCCTGGGCCTTCGGTCAATCCTTTCCAGAACCCGGCTATTTTATTCGGGAAATGGAAATTGTATGATCAGAAAAACGGAACCGTTTATACAGCCGATACAACGACAATCTATCCTTACGAACAGCTTTTCCTGAATCTCGGCCTTGCACTGAAGATCAACCAGGTGCCTTTTGCAGGAGATCGCTCGGATACAAGCAAAACCAGCGTATACCCTGAGAATGGCCTGTTATCTGCTCCGACTGCAAGTTATGCCGACAGCACAAAAGCCTGGCTCGGCGGTGTTCCCGATAATGATGTTCCTGCAAGTCCTGCAAACTGGATCAGGGCCGGTACCTACAAAGGACCTGAAGCAAAATATTACGACTTCGATATGGGGAATAACAACCCATGGGATCCGAATAAAAATTTCGCAAAGATCCAGGGTGGAACATGGGCACCATACGTGCTTGCTTCAAGTGGTGAGCAAAGTGATGTGGGTCCTGCATTAAGCCTTCAGTCCAAACAGGAGTTCACACGTACTGTAAACCAGTTCAGCCTTTCCAGTGTGGATATTGTGCTGACACCTGATAAAACGAAATGGACTCGTTGTCCTGTCATTGAAGAATGTAATGATATCAACCTTGCAGAAGGACGTGCATTGCGTTTCTCACTGCGTGCTCACCGTTCTGTAAATATTGATGGTGACACAGGTGTTGTCAGTACGATCGCTTCCAAGAACTCTGACCTGATCAGTCCGACGGGTATGGGTTGGTTCCCGGGATATGCGATCAATCTTGAAACCGGGGAACGTCTGAACATCATGTTTGGTGAGAATTCATGGCTCGTTGCTGACAATGGCCGCGACATGCTTTTCAATCCGTCGTCTAGGTATTATGATGCAGCCGGTGTTCCTGTATTCGGTGGGCAGCATTATGTATACATCATGAGTTCGGTGCAGGTCACCAAACCATACCTGCTGAATTTCCCGGCTTACGATGGCGGGGCATATCTTATCCGGATCATGAAAAAAGATCCGCCCAACATTTACAAAAAATTTGCTTTTGCCAGCACAATGTATGTTGGCATTCCATTATCAATAGACGGGAAAGAGTGGCTGAACAATGAAGTTACGATCAAGATCAGGGTCGGGAAACCATACCAGCGGTATTTCTCCTTACCTTATCCGTACGGACCGTTTTCGGCATCGCTGACTGACAATAACCGCTACCCGATGTATTCATTTAATACGGATGGAATCGCAACGTCAAAGCAGACCCAGGAAAAGATGACAACTGACCTGGACCTGATCAATGTGGTTCCGAATCCATATTATGCCTATGATGATTATGAAAGGAACCAGCTGGATAACAGGATAAAAATCACGAACCTGCCACAGCATTGCACAGTGACGATCTTTGATTTGTCGGGGACAATGATCAGGCAGTTCATTGTTGATAAATCCGGTATTCCTGAGCCACGTTCATCGACCATCGGAATCAATACGGATTCCAAGACATCCATCGATTGGGATTTGAAAAACTTTGCCGGGATTCCGATCTCCGGAGGGGCTTACCTGATCCATGTGAAAGCAGACAACCTGGGCGAAAGAACAATCAAATGGTTTGGAATTTTGCGGCCAACTGACTTAAATTCATTGTAAATCTTCATATGAGTATATTGTTAATGATTTGAAAAAAATTCACGAGTATGAAAAATATTTATAGCTGTTTACTTGCAATATTCTTCCTTGGATTGGTCACAGCCCCGATGGATAAAGTATCTGCCGGAAATAAGGATCGCGCGGGTCAGGCGGGGGCGTCAGAATTACTGATCAATCCCTGGGCCAAGAGCTCCGGCTGGGGTGGTGTAAATACTGCAAATGCACAGGGACTGGAAGCCATGTTCTCAAATATTGCAGGAACTGCATCTACGAAAGGAACTGAAATCATTTTTTCGTATACCAACTGGCTGGTCGGGTCGGAAGTTAGCATCATGAATTTTGGTGTTTCCCAGAAATTGGGTCAGAACAAAGGTGTTTTAAGCCTTGGCGTGATGAGTATGTCATTTGGGGATATCCAGATAACAACCACCAACAGCCCGGATAACAATCCGGGGATTTACAAGCCCAGCTACCTGAATATTAACCTGGCTTATGCAAAAGCATTCTCCAACAGCATTAACGGCGGATTGAATGTCAAGATCATTTCGGAATCAATTGATGATGCAAGTGCTACAGGGATTGCTGTGGATGCCGGGGTTCAGTATATAACCGGGGATAAGGAGCAAATAAAGTTCGGTGTTGCATTAAAAAACTGGGGACCTCCGATGAGCTTCAGCGGGGATGGTCTTTCTTTCCGTGGCATCATTCCGGGACATGGAAATGACAATGACCTTTTCACCGTATCGCAGCGGTCTGCTAATTTTGAAATGCCGGCTACTTTGCGCATTGGTGCTTCATACGATTTTCTGATAGGAGATTTACACAGGATCACACTGGCCGGTAACTTCAACTCAAATTCATTTACAAAAGACCAGTTCACGCTGGGTCTTGAGTACGCGCTGAAATATTACCTTTCTCTGAGGGCCGGGTACACTTACCAGGATGGAATGTTCAACACTTCTTTGCCTGACAGGGGAACAGTATTCACGGGATTTAATGCTGGTTTCTCAGTTTCTGTTCCATTCAATAAAGAAAAAGAAACAGGTATATCCATCGACTATTCTTACAGGACAACTAATCCTTATTCCGGAACTCATACTGTTGGTTTAAAACTCAACTTCTAGAAATTCTTTACTTTTAATCGTCCATTTTTTTATTTTATTGCAGAAGGACCCTTGATTGAGGGTCTTTCGGCTTATTAGGTTACTGAAAAATAAATCATGCGCCATGTCTGATATCAAGTATTATACACAAGAAGGTCTGGACAGGCTCCGCGAGGAATTGCATCAACTGATCAGCATTGAACGGCCGCTCATTTCCCGACAAATTGCGGAAGCCCGGGACAAAGGAGACTTATCAGAAAATGCTGAATACGCTGCTGCCAAGGAGGCGCAATCCATGCTGGAGCTGAAAATTTCCAAACTCCAGGATGTTGTGAGCAATGCAAGATTGCTTGATGAATCCAAGCTGGATAACACAAAGGTTCTCATCTTCTCAACTGTTAAGCTGAAAAATACATTAAATGGAAGTGTGGTTACATATACCCTGGTTCCGGAGAATGAGGCCAACGTGAAGATGGGAAAAATCTCTGTCAGTTCACCTATCTCCCGGGGGCTACTTGGAAAAATAATCGGCGAGAAGGTTGAAATCGCAGTTCCTTCCGGAATGATTGCATTTGAGATCATTGAAATATCAAGGCAAACACCTTAACCATGACATCCGTTTTTTCGAAAATTGTTCAGGGAGAAATCCCGGCATACAAGGTAGCAGAGGATGACCGTTTCCTGGCTTTTCTCGACATCCATCCGCTTGCAGAAGGTCATACGCTGGTCATTCCCAAAAAGGAAACGGATTATATTTTTGATCTTGAAGATACTGAATATTCTGATCTTTTTCTTTTTGCGAAGAAAGTAGCAGTAGCCATTGAAACGGTCGTTCCCTGCGAACGCATCGGTATAGCCGTCATCGGGCTTGAAGTGCGGCACGCACATATACACCTGGTGCCGATCAACAGCATTTATGACCTGGATTTTAAGAAGCCCAAACTGGATCTTGCTCCTGAAGTGCTGAAGGTGCTAGCGGAAAAGATCACTGAAGCTTTTCATGAAAGGTAGAGAACCACTGGTAGCGCGTCATGCGTGACCTGAGTCCAATAAAAATTGTAATGCGGCGATTTAATATGCACGGGCATTTCTTCCTTCCACATAATTGATGAAGGAACGATTCACCACTTTATTCCCTCCCGGTGTCGGGTAATTCCCGGTAAAATACCAGTCTCCGGAATGTCCCGGACAAGCTTCGTGAAGATTTTCTATTGATTGAAAGACAATTTGAATCCGTGCGATCGTATTTTGCGGTGTAAGTAATTCAGCTATTTTGGCGGATATTTCAACGGCTGAAAATGGCTTGTAGATTTCTTTGACCACATTTTCGATCTTCTCCTTGGCCAGGGTTTCCTGGGATTTTGCTTTTAGATAAACGGTATTGATGATGTGCTCCTGGTGTGTCTCTTTAAGCAGTTCAATGGCGGCTCGGAATGCAATAAAGTCTGAAAGCTTTGCCATGTCGATCCCGTAGCAATCCGGGTAGCGCAACTGGGGTGCTGAGGAGGCAACAACGATGCTCTTTGGCCCCAGCCGGTCAAGAATCCGGATGATACTTTGCTTCAGCGTAGTCCCCCTAACGATGGAATCGTCAAGAACCACCAGGTTGTCCTTTCCTTTCCGGATGCTCCCATAAGTGATGTCGTACACATGGGCAGCAAGATCATCACGTTGGGCATCCTGTGCAATAAAGGTCCGGAGCTTCACATCTTTCACGGCAACCTTCTCAACCCTTGGATGCAGGCCCAGGATTTCATCCAGCCTGTCTGGAGCACAGTTAATGCCGGCCTCGATGATCCGGTCTTTCTTGATGCTGTTGCAGAAGAGCTCCAGTTCTTCGATCATTCCATAATAGGCATCAATAGCAGTATTCGGAATGTAGGAAAAGACCGTGTTCACAATGTCCCAGTTCACGGCAGCAAGAACAGCCGGTGTCAGCAGTTGTCCAAGCTTCTTTCGCTCCTGGTAAATCTCCTGGTCGGTTCCCCTTGAAAAATAGATCCGCTCAAATGAACAGGATCTTTTATCCAATGGCTTGGTGAAAGGTCTCTCCGAAATCCTGCCATCTTTCTTTACGATCAGGGCATGACCGGGTTTCACTTCGTGAACGGATTCAAAGGGTACGTCAAGTGTCGTCTGGATGACCGGCCTCTCGGATGTAGCCACGAAAATTTCCTCGTCGTAATAATAATATGCCGGCCTTATGCCATTTGGATCACGCATTACAAATGCATCTCCATGACCCAGCAGCCCTGCGATTACATACCCGCCGTCCCAGGTTTTTGCGGATGCCCGCAGGATCTTCTCAATGTTCAGGTGTTTTGCAATCTGAAATGTGATCTCCCGGTTGGGATATCCTTCTTCCTTGAATTTCTGGTAAAGTGCCTCGTTCTCTTCATCCAGGAAATGACCGATCTTTTCAAGGATCGTAATGGTATCGGACGTTTCCACCGGGTATTGTCCCAGGTCGATCAGCTTGTTGAAAAGCTCATCTACATTGGTCAGGTTGAAATTTCCGGCAACGACGAGATTCTTGGTCATCCAGTTATTCTCCCTGATGAACGGATGGATGTTGAGCAGGTTGTTTTTGCCATACGTGCCGTAGCGAAGGTGCCCAAGGTAGAGTTCCGCCACACAATCGATGTTGGATTTCATCCATGTGGCATCACACAGGCGCTGGGATTGCCGCTCGCCAACCTCTTTTAGTTGTGCACTGAACTGTGTGAAAATATCTTTTATCGGGGAATCAGAGTTCGACCGAACCCTGTTAATGTACTTGTTGCCGGGCTCAAGATCAAACTTGATATTGGCAATACCTGCACCATCCTGTCCGCGGTTATGCTGCTTCTGCATCAGTAAATGCAGTTTGTTCAGGCCATAGGCAACCGTTCCGTATTTTGCAAGGTAATATTCAAGGGGTTTTAACAGCCTTACAAGCGCAATGCCGCACTCATGGGTGATCCTTTCGCTCATCCGGCGTTTTGGATTAAAGTTCAGGTCAAAGGTATGAAAATTTTACGGCAGGGCAGAAGCCTTTTCTACCTTATAATGGAGATCTTCTTTGTTGTAAACAGATTTTCTGACTGAATGTTTACCAGGTAAAGCCCTTGCGGTAAGCCCGACAGGTTCAGAACTACAGGATCAACAGAGGGACGGGCCTGGATGCTCCTGACCAATGATCCATTGGAATTAAGCACATTGATCGTTGCCAGTCCTTTGTCGGCATTGGTGAACCTTATGTTCACAAAATCGCCGGCGGGATTCGGATATAACCGGATCTCAGGTAAAGATGAACTTCCATTATCAGCGACCCCGTTAAAAGATGATCCGTCGGGTAATTTATTCGAAATGAAGGCTTGTCTTATGGCATCAATATAACCTTTTAGTTTGGTAACAGAGCCTTGCGGATTACCGGATACATAATCCCGTGCGAATGTGAAAGAAACATCTACATCCTGTTCAGCATTCGGCAGGAAAGTAAAAGGCCCCATTGAACCCGTTCCCCGTCTGTCGCTGGGATTATTCAACGCTGTTTCCTCGGTCCAGTTGACAGGACCATTCGGAAGCTGACAGCCTACTCCCCAGTTCAGGGAATCAGATTCTCCCGGGAACATAAAATTGCATGCGGGACCGTACCCACCTGATCCGGCGTGACCATTTCCACCGTATTGCATTCGCGTTCCGTCTCTCCAGATGCCCTGTAAAGTTTGATAATACTCGGGGGCATAATTCGGATCCTGCATGTAGGATGGCACGCCTGAGAGGCTGTTGTTACAATAGACGAATTTACTCATTCCATACCGCTCATTATCCACGATACCATCCCCAAAATTTATTCCGTTAACGCTTTCGTTGCATAATTGATGACCGTATTGATCAAATCGTGGATTGTCGATTCCGTCTGGATCGAGATAAGGACCTGCCAGGAAAGTAACCGATTGGGCAGGCGGATTCGCACCATAGGCTTCCGGTTGCCCGTTTCCGTCGACCGGCTTTCCGTTATATCCGAAATAGCTGCTTCTTTCAACATCACATCCCACATAATCATCCTGGGCCCAGCCAATATCAAGATCAGTAAATAAACCGATGTATGTATTATAATAAGTCCGGCTGGATCTGTTGAAAATCTGATAATTCAGGAAGATGGTGTTGTATAAAGCTGAATCCTGCGGGTAATCAAATGCATAAGCCATGCCATGAATCTCGGCTTTCATCTTGTTTCCCTGGCTTTCAGCGTGAAAAGCCTCGTCGTCATTGAAAATGAAAAATAAGGACTGGTCTCCTTTTATCAATGGGTAGTCGCCGTCATTCGGACTATATATTCCATCGTTATTCCTGTCAAAGAACGGAGCTAATTTTGCAGCTTGTCCTAAAGCAACATTACCGTTACCCGGCCAGGTAAGGATGTCGTGAATCGGTGTATACCCGGATTGATTCCAATGTGCAATATGATATTCAATATCTGATTTTTTCAGGTTCCAGATATAATTCCATACGATATCGGTGTTAACAGAATATGCTGAAGAGTCCATCACCGGACCAGCCCAAAAATCGAAGTGTGTCCATGCAGATGAAGTAGACGGCCCCTGGCCGTATTTCTGCGCTGCAAGATACAGGACGGAATCACTATCAAGACCTCCTATCCATAGGGAGTTTGAAAAGATAGTCGATTTCCCGCTGAATTTAGGCACTTCAAAATTTCCCCGGTCCATGCCAAAAAAATGAATACCACGCGCGGTAAAACGGGCATTGATATTATTCAGGTATAAAGAGTCAAAGCTGTGGTCATGGATGCGGAAAAAAATAGTTGCCGTTGAAGTATCCCCTGAAGTCAGGTCTATTAACCGGTATGTACCTGTCTCATCTTCGGCATAGCCCCAGTTTTGAACAAGAAAGGTCATGGTCCCCCCTGACTTGTAAATCATTGCAACTCCTCCCGAAGGCAATCCCGGTGTGACTTTTATTGAATCACCCGCGGGAATGATATCGTTGGCCAGAACATTAATTGTCTGAGGAATCCCCGGAATAAGATCCAGTGTGTCATTGTTTGCTGTCAGTGTCTGGCCTTGCATGTTCCCCGAGGAGAGCAGAAGTAGGATAAAGGTCAGGATGGCTAAAAATTGCATTGACTTTGTTTTCATAGCGGATGGATTTTGTTTAGAAAATCGGCCTCTTACTTTTTATTGGTGGACTGTCACTCCTATTATTGATATAAAGATACAAAAAAATATTTAAAAAGAGATTGTTGTTCATCGTATTATTTGAGCAATGAGTTAAATCATTGGCTAATTTTGTTGCGTTTACAAAAAAAAGTATGATTGATCGGATCGGGCCAGAGGAATTCCTTGAAAAGGCACATACGGCACTTGTTGTCGATGTGCGTTCGCCCATGGAATATTCACAGGGACATATTCCCGGGTCAGTGAATATTCCGCTTTTTGATAATGACGAACGGGCAATGGTCGGAACTTTATATAAAAACTCCGGTCGTGAAACTGCTGTCCTCAAAGGCCTTGATTTGGCCGGTCCTAAAATGGCGGGCTATGTGAAAGCGTTGAATTCATTCTCCCACTCTAAAGATGTCCTGGTCCATTGCTGGCGCGGCGGGATGCGGAGTGAAAATATGTCCTGGCTGTTTTCGCAGGCAGGTTATCATGTTTTTGTGCTCGAAGGAGGGTATAAAACTTACCGGAGGTATATCCGTTCATGCTTTGAGCAACCGGCCCGTTTATATGTACTTGGAGGACTCACAGGCAGCGGAAAGACGGAGATCCTTCATGCACTTGGAAGATACCATGAGCAATTTATAGACCTGGAACAAATTGCCTGTCACAAGGGATCTGTTTTCGGTGCATTCGGACAAAAGCCCCAGCCGACCACGGAACAATTTGAAAATGATCTTTTCACGTCCTGGTCAGGGTTTGATTTTACAAGGCCAACATGGATTGAAGATGAGAGCCGTGCGATCGGGAATGTCAATATTCCTGACCCCTTATTTGAGCAGATGAGTCATCCGGCAATAATCCTGCAGATTGAATGTTCGCGGGAAGCAAGGATTCAACGGCTGGTTAAAGAATATGCTCAATTTCAGAAAGAAGATCTGAAGGAAGCTATTCTGAAGATCCGCGATAAACTTGGAGATCGTGTAAAGACAGCCTGCCTGGCACTTGAGCTCGGCGGTTTTAAAGCTGTTGCAGAGATTGTTCTTGATTATTATGACAAGACCTATGAACATTCAATCTCGCGGCGGAAAGGCCTGAATTGTCACAAGATCCCGATCCTTACTGATGATCCGGGAGCCACAGCCCGGGTAATTCTCGGGTACATTTCCTCTTTGCAACGTTCATCAAATACTTTTCCTCATGTCCCTGATCTATCTTGATTATAATGCCAGCACACCCATCGATCCTGTGGTTGCTGAAGCCATGAAGCCCTATTTGACGGATGTCTATGGAAACCCTTCCAGCCTTCATGCGCACGGGACAAAAGCAAAGCTGGCTATTGAAGAGGCAAGGAAGCATGTTGCAGAAATGATCCATGCCCATCCTGACGAAATCATCTTTACTTCCGGCGGCACGGAGTCCAATAATTATGCCATTAAGGGGATTGCATTTGCAAACCGGCATAAAGGGAATCATATCCTCACGACTGCCATTGAACATCCTTCGGTTATTGAAGTTTGTAAGTATTTGGAGACAAAGGGATTTGAAGTTACATTCCTTCCGGTAGATGCAGAAGGATGTGTCAATCCTGCGGAACTTGAAAACCACATAAAACCTTCCACGATCCTTATTTCGGTGATGCATGCCAACAATGAAACCGGCGCCATTCAACCGGTTGATGAGATCGGGAGGATTGCGGAACAAGCCGGTATTCCATTTCATACGGATGCTTCGCAGAGCTGCGGGAAGATCCCGGTTGATGTGGAAAAAACGAAAGCCGCCCTCCTGACTGTTGCCGGCCACAAGTTTTATGCTCCCAAAGGCGTGGGGGCGTTGTATATTCGACGGGGTGTTGTACTGGAAAAACTGATTCATGGCGCCGATCATGAGCAAAACTTAAGAGCTGGCACGGAGAATGTGGCATCCGTTGTAGGGCTTGGGAAAGCTGCAGAATCAGCCGGAGTATTTCTGCGTGATTCCGGCAGTGCCAGTGAGGAAACGGATGAAAAGCCACACAGAAAGACCATCCGGGAACTGAGGGATCAGTTGTATGATTCAATCCGGGCTGAGCTTCCGGGGATCAGACTTAACGGACCCGCTGAAAAGCGGCTTCCAAATACGATGAATATCAGTTTTCCAGGAGTTGAGGCAAACCTGTTGCTTGAGTTGATGACGGATGTTGAAGCATCAGCAGGCGCCGCTTGTCATGCAGGTAGTATTACATCATCTTCCGTGCTTAAGGCCATGGGTGTACCGGATTATTATGCCATGGGAACCATCCGTTTTTCATTGGGAAGAATGACAACACAGGCAGAGATTGAGAAAGCGGCAAAAGTGATCTCTACGGCATATAAAAAACTTAGCGAAGGAAAACCAGCATTGGGAGAGCTGTCAGTGACTGCTTCAGAAATCAAACTTACTCATTACACGCACGGGCTTGGCTGTGCATGCAAGATCCGCCCGCAGGTTCTCGAGGAACTGCTGAAGGATATTCCATCATCAACAGACCGGGATGTACTTGTTGGTTTTGGCACATCGGATGATGCAGCTGTTTACAGGATTAATGACCAGACGGCCATTGTCCAGACAGTGGATTTTATTCCTCCGGTTGTTGATGATCCGTATGAGTTCGGAGCTATCTCGGCAGCAAATTCATTGAGCGATATTTATGCCATGGGAGGGACGCCGTTATTTGCCCTGAATCTTGTTGCATTCCCGATCAACCTGCTGCCGCTTGAAGTCCTGCAACTCATCCTGAAAGGTGCGGCTGACAAGGTTTCTGAAGCCGGAATCCGGATTGTTGGCGGGCATACCATTGAGGATACCGAACCAAAGTTTGGCCTGGTCGTGACCGGCCGCATTCATCCGGGGAAAATACAGACCAACTCAAATGCGAAACCGGGAGATGTCATCATCCTGACAAAACCGCTTGGCACAGGGATCCTTTCCACCGGTATCAAGCGTGGCATGGTTGATGCGGAATACCAGTCAGCGATGATCAGGACCATGATGCAACTCAACAAGGCAGCAGCTGAAATCATGGCCAATTTTCCGGTCAATTCCTGTACAGATGTGACCGGGTTCGGGTTGCTCGGTCATCTGAAAGAAATGGTTAACGGAAGCGGAACCAGTGCAACCCTCATTGCAGGGGATGTCCCGGTGTTACCAGGAGTCATGGAACTTGCGGCCGCCCATGTGGTCCCCGGTGGAACACTAACGAACCTGCAAAGTGTCGGGGATCAGGTTGACTGGGATTCCGGAATATCTGAAATGACAAAACTGATTCTTGCCGATGCTCAGACATCCGGCGGATTGTTGATTTCCGTTCCTGAAGAGGATGCTGTAGCTATGATTGCAGAATTACACCGGTCAGGAATTGCGGAAGCTTCTGTGATAGGGAATTTCACGGAAAAGGAAGAGAGAATGAGGATCCGGGTAAAGACTACTTTTTAATGATCACTTCATTTACGGTTTTCCTGTCCATGATTCTTCCAACCGGATAGAGATCTTTTCTTGAATCCCAATAAGGAGTTTTCGAGAAAAACCAATTCAGGATTGCATCCGGGTTAGTTGCAAATGATTTATCCTGTTGTTTCTTTTTCTCAAATTCATCCTTTAAAGCAGGGTTTTCTGTGAGCATTTGTTTCGCCAGTTCTTCCATCACATAATTCTCGGCATATTCTTTTTGTTCGAAAACTCCATCGAAAAAACCCCAGTAAAGATAGGATCCGTTTCCCCGTGGCTCAAGAAGGTTGGCAATTACCCTTGCTGTTGGCTGATCCATGTCGACCAAGGCAGAACCGAGCGGATAGGTCCTGGTAATGGTTACCTCCTCCATATCAAATGAGGTCAACGGATGCCTTCCTTCATATGGAGTGGGCTGCCATTTGGGATTGGAAAAGCGATACGTGGAAACTGTAAATTCTGTTTCTTTGGTCAGCCGGTACACCCTGACCCCGTGAAGTTTCATGCGTTCGATAAGGACTCTCCATTCGGCAGGAATGATGTAAGCTTCCGGCAGTTTTACAGAATTCTGGACTGCAGTTTTCTCAAAATAAGGAATCTTCATCGTTTCCTTCTCTGTTCCATATTTATACCAGTAGTCGCCCGTGATCTCGCTTTTTTTCCGGGTATAACTGATCCCCAGGAAATCCATCATGGTACTGTCGTTATGAAGGACTTTATAGGTCAGTGGAAAAGGTGATTGCCGGAATTCAGCGCTTGCCGTGTAGGCATCGGCTTTCCGTTCCAGGTCCTGCAGGTTAGCATATTCCTTGTCCAGTACTTTCATCACATTTACAAGGCATTCAAAAGTTGCGGAGACCCGCTGCTTGTAAGTCTTCAGCATATGAGTTTCAACGAGTAATCCAGGCCTGTTTCTGAGGGCAGTGTAACCCTGCGAAAGCATGGGAGGTGATACGCCACCATCAATACCGCTTTTCGGATCATGCCAGGAGCGGAATTCCACGTAAGGAAAAACAGGAATTCCTGCGTTTTCCATCCCGGTTTTCCAGTTTTTCAGGAAGACATCTTTTGTCCATGCCGTCAGCCCGTCATCCATACCGCCTGATGTATTCATATAATAGGTGAGGATATACTGGTAGTCCGCGCCATCCGTGGTGTGAGTATCGATAAAAAATTCAGGGAGCCACCTGTTGAAAAGCTTTAGCCAGCTTTGCATTTCGGGAGCATCTGCTTTCATGTAATCCCGGTTCAGGTTAAGGTTGGTTGCATTGACCCGCCATCCCATCTCCTCAGGTCCGTTCTGGTTGACCCTGTTGTAGGGACCAAACCGTTCATGGCCGTCAACGTTGAAAATGGGAACAAAAAGAAGGGAGACATGTTCAAGCAGTCCTGAGTATTTACTGGTCGTGGCGATATCGCGAAGCAACATCAGGCCGGCATCCTTTCCTTCACACTCCCCCGGGTGTATACAGGCCTGGATCATGAGGACCATCCGGCCTGCCCCACGGATCTTCTCGGGTTCGGAATAGCCTTGTTTATCCACAACTACCAGGGGAAGTTGTCTTCCCTGTGCAGTCTCCCCAAACGACCGGACCTGGATCATGTTTGAAACGGAGGCCAGGCGCCTGCAATATTCCATCGTCTCAGTATACCGGGGTGTTTTTTTATACTCTGACTTTTCATAGAAGGTCATCCAGGTGGTGTCTTGTGAGAAGCCCTGGTAAACACAGAAAAGGAGAATAATTTGAAGTATCTTTCTCATATCAGACCTATAAGAGGTGTCAAACTTACATAAAATATTAACAGTGTTGAATAATACAACCCGTGAATTTTTGTAACTTAGTGGAAAATAAAAAATGATCTGCTTATGTTTAGAATAAGCGCTCTCATCTGCTTTATATTAATGGCAATGTCAGGAGTTTGCCAATTTCCCAACATTCAGATTGGAGCGATGAATTCACCTGAAGAACCTTCAATCATCATCAATCCCCGGAATCCCAGCCAGATGGTTGCCGGTGCCAACATCGACAATTATTATTATTCACAGGATGGCGGGCTGACCTGGCAGGAGGGAAATATTTCATCGGTCTATGGAGTATGGGGCGATCCCTGCTTAACTGTTGATACTGCAGGCAGCTTTTATTACTTTCATCTTGCAAATCCTTCGATAGGATATTTCATCGACCGGATCGTCTGTCAGAAATCCACTGATGGCGGTGCTTCCTGGTCAGGCGGGACATACACCGGTTTGAATGGAGATAAAGACCAGGATAAGGAATGGGCGGTTGTTGATCCGGCGACAAATAACATCTATGTCTGCTGGACTCAATTCGACAAATACCAGAGCCTGAATCCGCTTGATAGTTCGAACATTCTTTTTTCAAAATCCGTGGATGCAGGTCTGCACTGGAGTTCCCCGGTACGGATTAACCGGCTGGCCGGTGACTGCTCAGATGAAGACAACACGGTTGAAGGCGCAGCCTCTGCCGTAGGCCCTGATGGGGAAATTTATGTCTGCTGGGCAGGTCCGGCAGGAATTGTCTTTAACAGGTCGTTGAACCAGGGAACTACATGGATGGATACCAATGTTTTTGTTTCCGATATTCCCGGAGGCTGGGATTACAGCATCCCGGGAATTTACAGGTCAAACGGATTGCCCGTAACCTGCTGCGATATCAGTCCGGGTCCATACCGTGGGAATATTTATGTAAACTGGACAGATCAGCGGAATGGCCTGGAGGACACGGATGTTTGGTTCATGAAATCAACAGATGGCGGGATGCACTGGGGTGAGCGTAAGCGGGTGAATGATGATCCACCCGGTAAACAGCAGTTTCTTTCGTGGATGACAGTAGACCAGGCGACGGGTTTTATCTATTTTATTTTCTACGATCGCCGTGCTTATACAGATGATCTTACCGATGTGTACCTGGCTGTTTCCCGTGACGGCGGAGAGACCTTTGAGAACATGAAAGTGAGTGATTCTCCGTTCCTGCCAATTTCCGGGGTTTTCTTTGGCGATTACACAGGCATTTCTGCCTTTAAGAACATTGTCCGTCCGATCTGGGCTCGCCTTGACAACCAGGGACTGAGTGTCTGGACCGCCATAGCAGACAGCATCTTCACGGGTACAGGCCAGAAGCCGGAATCCATCGTATCCATGACCCTCGATCAGAATTATCCCAATCCTGGCAGGGAATTCACCTATATTGCCTACAAGGTCCATGAAGCAACCACCGTTTCATTGTCCATCGTGGATATGTTCGGACGAGAAGTGGCAAGACTCGCGGATAACAAAAAGGTCGTACCGGGAAAATATGTTGAATATTTTGACATCTCCGAATCGCATCTTCTGCCGGGCATGTATTATTTCTCCCTCATCAACGGGGAACAATCCCTCAGGAAGAAGATGATCATTGAGTAGGCATCAGTTCCAATACCAATCCTGGCTTCTTCGCACTTTCGCCCGAAGAAACTTTTTATACTAATTTTGTTTCTCGTAAATAATATCTAATTTTGCCATGCAACAGAAATCAGGCAAGAGGATATCTTTGTTCTTTGTACAATTAACGTGAGTTCCGGTGATTGTTGCAAGCCTTTTAATATAACGTGAATTTTTTTTCATGGATAAAAACCAGGTCAATATACTTGAGCGAGTTCGTGAACTCTTTTACAAATATGGGGTCCGGAGTGTCTCAATGGATGATCTTTGCAGGGATATTAATGTTTCCAAGAAGAAGCTTTACCAGTATTTTTCCAGTAAAAATGAACTGGTTGAAAAACTCCTGGAACTTGAGCGGCAGAACTTTGAGATCATTTTTGACAACTATAATTTTGAAGGTGTTAATGCCATTGATATTCTATTAATCGTCAGCAAAGAACTTGGAGAGCGTTTCAGGGATGTCAGTCCTTCCATGACGTTCGATCTGAAAAAATATTATCCCGATGTTTATCGTAATCATATTGATGAACGGATAGAATTCATTTTTACAAAAATCAAGATCAATCTTGAAAAAGGGATAAACCAGGGAGTTTACCGCGATGACCTGAGCACAGAACTGCTGGCAAGACTTTACATCCGCAGGTTGATTGACCTGCACAACCCTGAATTTTTCCCGGCCGACAAATTCTCTTTTCAGACATTATTTGATGTCATGTTCGAAAATTTTATCCGGGGCATCGCCAATGAGGCCGGCATCACGTATTATGAACAACAAAAACAAAAAGTGAATTTTGGCAATATCAACAATTCTGATCCCTTAAAATAAAATTACTCATGAAACTGAATGTGTTCCTTTGGTCGATCCTTACCTCCTGCTTGTTTCTCTCTTCTCACCTAAACGGCCAGGTCCCAATTGCCTTTTCTCTCAAGCAGGCTCAGGATTACGCATACGAGAATAATTATGACCTGAAGAATTCTGCCTATGATGTTCAGATAGCGAGAAAGCAAGTCAAGCAGAACACATCCATCGGACTTCCACAGGTCAACGGCGGGATCGATTACATGGAATATTTTGCACTTCCTACTTCCCTGATCCCCGGTGAAATCATTGGCCGGCCAGGTACAGAATTCGAGGTCCAGTTCGGCACCCGGTATAACCTGACCATGCGTGGCAGAGTCGATCAGCTTCTGTATAGCGGTCAGTATTTGGTTGGATTGCAGACCGCAAAAGCCTTTCTGGAAACGGAAAAGGAAAAGGCCTTGAGATCAAAAATTGATATCCGTGACCAGGTTGAGAACAGTTATATGGTTGTATTACTATATCAGGAACAGACGAAGATCCTTGATTCGACTTACAAGGTTGTCAGCCAGATGGTGAAGGAACTTAAGGAGACACTCAAATTAGGCCTGGTTGAAGATATTGAAGTAGATCAGCTGGAACTCAATAAATCCGATCTAGAGGCACGGCTGATTAACACGAGCAGCCAGTTTGAAATCAACACAGATCGCCTGAAATTCATCATGGGACTGAAGGAAAATCAGCGGATCCAGCTTACAGACAGCCTCGAGGGATTCATCAATACATTGGGCAGAGAGGCACTGTTGCAGCAAAATTTTGATTATAATTTCAACATCGATTATAACGTATTCAAGAAGCAGGAATACCTTGTTAAGATGCAGTACAAGCTTTCGAAAACTGCCTATCAGCCAAGTCTTTCTGCATTCATGGGCTTCAGCGACAATGCACAGCGGAATGTATGGAATTTCTTTGCCCCCTACCAATCCTGGTTTAAAACCCTGAACTGGGGAATGACCATGACAATTCCAATCTGGAGCAGCGGAAGCCGTAAATACACGGTTGACCAGGCTTACCTGCAGGTTCAGAAAATGAAGGTCAATGACGAGAAATTGAAAACCGGGCTTGAATTGCAGGTTGCTTCGGCCAGGAGTGATTTTAATAACGCTTACCTGATCTTCATGAATAAGAAGAAAGGCCTGGAGGTTGCTGTCAAGATTTATGTAAAGACCATCAGCAAATACAAGGAAGGTGTTGCGGGAAGCACAGACCTGAACCAGAAGTATAATCAATTCCTCCAGTCGGAAAGCGATTACCTCCAGTCAATGTTCACTGTCATCAACCTGAGGGTGCAGCTCAACAAATTGTTGGAGAAATCCTGAGACGAAATGCCTTAATCTTATCTCAAGAATTCAGAAGTTAGAATACAGAATACAGAATAATATCCTGAATGGTTAATCATATTCTGAATTCTGTCTTCTATATTCTGAGCAGGATTGGTGAAGATTATCCCATTCAAGAAACCAGCACGCTCTTTATCCTTTGACTCTCCTGAGAGATTTTCTTCTCCTCAGCTTTGTCTTGATCTCGTAATCAATCAAGTACAGGGCCGGAACGAATACTAGTGTAAGGAAAGTAGAGAAAGCAAGCCCGAAGATGATCGTCCACGAAAGCGGACCCCAGAACATGACATTGTCGCCGCCAAAATACATGTGCGGGTTCAGTTCGGTGAACATCGTGATGAAATTAAGGTTCATCCCGATTGCGAGCGGGATTAGTCCCAGCATCGTTGCAGTAGCCGTCAGGACTACCGGTGTAATCCTTACTTTTCCTGCCTGGATAATGGCTTCCCTGGTTTTTAATCCTCTTTCCTTGAGGACATCGCAGAATTCAACGATCAGGATCCCGTTTCTCACGACAATTCCGCCAAGAGCAACAATCCCAAGTCCTGTCATGATGATTGAAATTGACATGTGAAAGATCACGATACCGAGGAATACGCCGATAATGCTGAAAATAACTTCGCTCAGAATGATGAGCGACTTACTCACCGAACTGAATTGTGTGATCAGGATGAAAAAGATCAGCCCTATGGCAACCAGCATGGCTTTGGTTAAAAAGTTCATGGTCTCGGCCTGGTCTTCCCGTTCTCCCGTCAGGTTGATATCAATCCCTTTCGGTGTTTTGAATCCCTGAACAGCCTGGGTTATGGAAGCCACGACTTCATTCGCTGTATAGCCTGAAAGAACTTCCGAAGAGATGGTGATGATCCGCTTTGAATTCTTCCGGTTGATTCCTCCGTAAGTATCCTTATATGCAAGCCTGGCAACAGACGAGATCGGTATTTGCCGCAGAAGGCCGGTGTTCATATCCCTGTAGGTGATCTTTGCATTGATCACCTTGTCCATGTTTTTGCGTTGTGGTTCAGAATACCTCAGCTGAATCGGATATTCGTCTTCATCTTCTTTATATTTCGAGACTTCTTTGCCATAAATGCCCGTACGAAGTTCCATTCCGATCTGTCCGATGGAAAGCCCTTCACGGTTTGCCCTGACACGATCGATGTTAACAATGATCTCAGGTTTGTTTGTTTCAAAATCCGATTTTAGCTTTTCAACCCCAGGAACACGCAGTGAATCCAGGTAATTCTGCAGGGCATTTGCAGTAACGATCAGTTCATCCAGATTTTCCCCGGTAACTTCAATATTGACGGGCTTCCCTGTAGGCGGTCCCATCTTGTTCTTTTCAACACTGATCTGTGTTCCCGGGATATCTTTCAGCACCTCACGCATCTTATCCAGGTAGACACTCGTTTTTTGCCCTTTCCTGTACCTGCTTTCAATAAAGTTTATCGTAAGTTTGGCTTTGTTTGAAGCAGCTGTTCTGTCGAAGATCCCTTCACCGGCACCAAATCCGACATTGGTGACAACCGATTCCACCAGCGGGTTATTTTTTCCAATCGCCAGAGAAACCCGTTTTTCAACCACCCTGGCTACAGAATCAGTGACCGTTTGATCTGTTCCTTCCGGCATCTTGATATACACATAGATCCCGCTTGGGTCGTTGTCGGGAAAGAATAAAACCTTCGGCTTTGCTGCCCCGAGCAGGACAATGGATATCACAAAGAGCACTACCACGGATACCAGGAGATAATATGGATTATTCCCACGGAGGCAAACCCTCAGGCTTCGTTCATAAAAATGCATGAACTGCGGCCACCAGATATTCTGGAATTTCGCCGTAACACCTTTCAGCCATAAGCGGTAAATGCCATTCAGAACGAGGCAGAAGACGAACAGGTTTCCCAGCCCGAATGATCCTGCAAAATAGAAGATCAGTGCCAGCATCAGCAATACCGCACTGGAAATGAGTAATTTTTTCTTGTCTGCCGTATGACCCTTTTTATCATATTCATGCGCCATGAATGTAACTGCAAATACCGGGTTGATGATATAGGCGACAAAAAGTGAAGCAAACAGCGTCAGGATCAATGTTACCGGGAGATAATGCATGAATTTTCCTACAATCCCCGGCCAGAAAGCCAACGGAAAAAATGGTGCCAGTGTCGTCAGTGTTCCTGACAGGATGGGTAAAAATACTTCTCCTGCCGCATGTTTTGCGGCTTTGACAATATCCGGCTCTCCCCGGTGTATTCGATGGGTATTCTCAATGACGACAATCGCATCATCTACGATGATCCCCAGTGCAAAGATGAACCCGAACATGACGATCATGTTCATGGTAAACCCGAGGCCGGGCATGATCATATAGGCGACAAACATTGAAAGAGGCACGGAGAGACCGACAAAGAACGCATTGTTAAAGCCCATGAAAAACATAAGCACCAGCGTAACGAGGATGAACCCGATGATCTCTGTGTTGTTCAGCTCTTCCAGTGTACTCCGGGTAAACTTTGACTGGTCGCCGGTAATGTCAACAGTAAGGTCAGGAGGGAAGGAGCTTTTCTTCAGATCAGCGATCAGTCCTTTGATTTCATCGGAAGCATTCAGCAGGTTTTCGCCGCTTTTCTTGATCACATTCAGGGTGATTACGTTCTTGCCGTTGAATCGGGCAAAACTTTCCTGCTCCTTGAAACCGTCTTTCACTTCGGCAACATCACGGATATAAACAATGGCCCCGCTCGAAGATTTGATCATGATGTTCTTGATCTCGTCCGGTGCTTTGAATTGTCCTGTGATCCGGATTGTCCGTTTGGATCCGTAACTGGTGATGTTTCCTGCTGAAATTGTGATATTCTCACTGGCAATGGCCCGTTCGAGGTCTGAAAAAGTGACGCTGGCAGACTGCATTTTGTACATGTCAACATCAACCTGGATCTCCCGGTCGAGTGCCCCGATGATATCGACCCGTGTGATCTCCTTGAAGGTCTCAATCCGGTCCTTTGTATCATCGGCAAATTTCTTCAGGCGCTGCAGGTCGTAGTCACCAGATATATTGATAAACATGATGGGGATTTCGGAAAGATCGATTTCCTTGATGTCCGGTTCTTTCGGAATGTCGCTGGGAAGGTTGGGCTTGGACTTGTCAACGGCGTCCCTTACACGCTGCTTGGCTTCAGAGACTGCAATTCCCGGGTTGAATTCCACCACAATGGCAGAATAATCCTGGATGGATTTACTGGTGATCTTCTTGACATCGGCCAGTGCTTTCAGTTCTTTTTCAATGGGCCGGGTGACAAGGTTTTCCATGTCCTCGGGAGAAGTTCCTGGATAAGGTGTACTGACAATGATGGTCGGAATGATGATTTCCGGGAATTGTTCCTTCGGAATACTCAGGTACGAGAGCAACCCAAGCATGGTGATGAAGATGGTCAGGACATAGATTGATGCACGGTTATCAATCGACCAGCTGGTTGCAAAAAATTCTTTGACCTTGTGTATTTTGTCTTTCATCATAAATGCTTATTTGAAATCGATACTCTGTCCGTCATAGAGGTCTTTATAACCGGCGGTGATAATTTTATCACCCTCATTCAATCCACTGGTGATCTCTGTTAAACCGTTATAACTAACACCTGATTTAATGAAGACTTTTTTGGCAACCTTTTTGCCGTTCTCATCCCTGGCAATGAACACGTACAATCCTTCGTCCTTCGACGACTGGATGAAATTCTGAGGAACGGCAATGGTTGACGGATTTGAATAATCCTTGATGCGGATCACGGCAATCATATTGGCCCGGAAAATCTTGTCGTTGGCAGGGATCTCGATTTCTACGTTAAAGGTCCGGTTTGTCGGGTTGATGAATTTACTCGCAAAGGTCACCCGTTCCTGGATCTCTTCATTGTAATCCGGTAAAAAGATCCGGACCTGGTCGCCGGTATTGATCTTGGCGCTGTAGGCCTCACCAACATCCGCCACAGCTTTGGCGCGGGTGAAATTGATGACCCGGAAGGCAGGCTGCGGATTAGCAGCAGAGGCCATTTGCCCGACCTTAATGGGAATGTCTTCGATGGTGCCGTCAATCGGGGAGGTGATGCTTGACATGTTGATCTGCTCCTTCAGGGCAGCAATTTTATTTTCGACAGACTCTTTTTTGTTTTTAATATCAAGGTACTGGGCTTCCGAGCCAATCTTCTGATCCCAGAGGGCCTTCTGCCTGTCGTACATATCTGTTGCAAATGCAAGCTGGGTTTGCAGATCTTTCAGGTTTTGCTTGGCGACATCGGCATCGAGTTCTGCAAGAAGCTGTCCTTTCTTAACAAAATCCCCTTCCTTAACGAGAATCTTTATAACAATCCCTGCTGAACGGGGGCTCACGGCAATATTCTCATTTCCATCGATCCGGCCCTGAACTTCAATGTAGTGGTCAAACGTGCTTTTCGACAAAGACTCAACACTTACGTTTGTGACCTGTTTATTACCAGCTGGGTACAACTCCTTTTCCAGGCTGGAAATCTGTATGGCAATGTTATCATGTTCCTTCTTAAGCTTTTCCAGCTGCGCTTTTTTATCGTGCGTAGTGCAGGATGAGACAAAGAATAAAAGGCCAATAACGAAAAATAGTTTTTTCATATTCAATCGCTTAAATCAGATGGGTCAAAGGATTTTTCATAACTGATGCAAAGATAAAAATTTTCCATATGGGAAAAACTTTCCACGGATGAAAGTTTCCGTTAATTCATTTATTGATATCTTTGTATAATGGAGGCACGTACACAACATATCCTGGAACAAGTCAGGAAGTTATACCGGCGATATGGGATCAAAAGCGTCACAATGGATGATGTTGCCCGGCATCTCTGTATCTCCAAGAAGACCCTGTATGAGCATTTTAAGGACAAGGAAGACCTTGTAGGGTCGATTTTATTTCATGAACATGACCTCCATTGCGAGGTTCACAATGAGATCCTTCGGCGAAACCTGAATGCAGTTGAGGAATTACTGGCTGTCTACAACCTGATCCACACCCGGTTCCGCGAGTACAACCCTTCGATGGAGTATGATATCAGGAAGTACTATCCTGAGCTTTACATCAGCATCCGTAATATCCGCCGGAAAAACATGTATGAATCTTTTCTCAACAACATGAATAAGGGAAAGAAAGAAGGTTCGTACCGCAGGGAGCTGAATGCAAAGATCATTGCAAAGTTGCATGTCTTCAGGGTGGAAAATCTCTACGAGAATGATCTCTTTTCGCTGGAAGAGCTGATCTCCATGCATGTATTCCATGAATTGTTTGTTTATCACCTTCATGGCATCCTCAGTGCCAAAGGATTGATTTTTTTTAAGAAGAATTTTAAAAAGTTAAAAGCAACGCTCTCGTAATATGTTCAACGCCTGAAAGGCACAAATCTCAAGAGTGGATCATTTTGCGCAACAAGAAATATCACGTAGATTTGACTTTTCAGGCAACTTTTCAATCCGTTTATTGTCTATAATTTTGTCAACCCGCAGATGATTGTTGAAGACTCTATACTCGAAGGCTGTATCGCGGGCAAGCGTAGTGCACAATCCCAATTGTACAAGAAATGTGCTTCTACGATGCTGGGTGTTTGTATGCGGTACGCAGGTAACAGGGATGAGGCTGAAGACATTGTTCAGGAGGGTTTTATAAAGGTGTTTCAACGGATATCTTCCTTTCGGAGGGAAGGATCCTTCGAAGGCTGGATAAAACGGATAATGATCAACCAGGCATTGAATCATTATCGGAAAAACCGGAAAGTGCCTTTCACTTCTGTGATTGAAGAGATTGATGAAACGGAAATTGTGGATCTGGAAGAATCAGAACCAATGGATGTCATTCCGGCGGACATGCTGCTTGGAATGATCCAGAAACTTCCAGAAGGGTACAAAATGGTGTTTAATTTATATGTTTTTGAGGAATTCAGTCATAAGGAAATAGCAGAATCCCTGAATGTTTCGGAGAGCACTTCAAAGACTCAGTTGCTGAAGGCCCGGAGACTTCTCAGGAAAAAAATTATTGACTACAGGCAATCAAAGAAATCAACAAAAATCCATGAATAGTTCAAAATTCCCGGCCGGTGAAGGTGAACAGATCGATGATCTGTTCCGGAAGACGTTAGGGGATCATACGGTCGAACCCTCCGGTAATCTCTGGAAAGGAGTTAGCCGGAGATTGCTCTGGAAGGAGATTTCACGATTCAATTTTACCAACGTCCCGCAGGGGTACTGGATTTCCGGTACGGCTGCGATTATCATGATCCTTGGGCTTCTTTACTTTTATTCCGGCAGTCATCAGTCCATTCGTGTGAATCCGGCTACCGAACAGGTTACCGAGGGAAAATCATCCTCCGGTAATAATTCTGCTGCATCATCTCCGGCAATTGCCGAGAAAAAAAGCCTTGTTACACCAAACCAGGAATCAGTTGCCAAGGTCACCGGCAAATCCGGATTACCGGGCAAACCGCAAATGATCGCATCAGCTTCGGTGCCTGCGCCCAGACCGGTTCCGCGCAATGCTGAAGCACCTGCTCGGCATGAACCTGCCGCCAGCCTTATTAATCCTCCTGTAGCATCTGAACGCTGGTCGCTTTCGCTTCTGGATCCAATCAGGGCAAAGGGGTTAACCCTCGCTGATTTGAACGATACGATCATTTCCTTGCAGACCCCGCAGGGGATCATGAAGATTCAGAAGATAAAACCCGTGTCAGTGCAATCTTTTTCTGCCGATTTTGGTGTCACTCCTGAATTGATCAAATACAATACCACACACTCCTATTCTGAAATGAATTACTGGCTGAACGCAAGAATGTCCTATCATTTCTCAAAATTCACGTTACAAACCGGTATTGCCCTGGGATATGTTTATGATGAAGGAAAGTACCAGACAAAATACATCAGCAAGGACAGTATCGGGTATTTTACCAGCATCATCTCCTTCTATGTCAATCCCGATAACCAGAATGAGATCATTTTCAACACCAAGGATGTTCCGGTATATGACAGTTTACAGCATTTTGCGGATGACCGGACACGGAACAGGTATACATACATCGAACTTCCGCTTCTTTTCGGGTACCAGCTTTTCGAAACGAACAAGCTGAGCCTTGACCTGATGGCAGGACCTGCATTCACATTCCTGATCGGGACACGGCTGGCTGAGCCTTACATTGACTTCCCAAATGCCAGGATCATCCGGATTGATGACAATACTGCACAGCGGGTAAAAATGACCTGGAAGATTTCGTTATCGTTACACCTGGAATACAGGGTTTCAAAAAGCCTGGGTTGTTACCTTGAGCCTTCTTATAAATATTATTTTAACTCTTTCACTGATAAGGAGCAGACCTCGTCAGCGCCTTATTCTATTGGAATCGGATTAGGAATCCGCTATCATTTCGGAAAAATAACAAAGTGAAAATGAAAAATCTTTTTCTCTCGCTGATCTTTATTCAAATCTGTTGTTTCTCATCGCTTACTGCCGTGAGCTCCGGGTCTCCCCGCCCGGAAACGGACGATCAAAATAATCCCGGAAGATGCCAGGCAGATTTCAGGATAGAAAAGTTTTCAGAATTTATTCTTTCGTTTGAGGATGTTTCAACATCGTATTCTCATATTATTTCACGGGAATGGAATTTCGGTGATGTGTTGTCAGGACAAAAAAACAGGTCACATCAAAAGGACCCGGTGCATGAATTTTCCGGTACAGGCACGTACAACGTTTGCCTGAAAATCACCAGTGAGTCAAATTGTAAGGATTCTGTTTACAAAACCATCGTTATCGGGGGGGCAAATTTCAACGTCCAACTGCACGGGCATGTTTATAACTCCGGTACCGGAGCCCCTGTCGCCGGTCAGCCGGTGATCGTGAACGCTGATATCATCCACTATTCGGCTATCAAGATGACAAACGTGGAAGGCTTTTACCAGGATACGATTCCAGATGCACCGGCTGGAAGTCCAATCATCGTAAGTGTATTTGATTGTAATAATACGTTACACAGCCAGACCATATACAGTTCGGCTACCCCGCCAGAAGTGAACTTCACTATATGTGCCCTTGCTGCATGCAAAGCAATATTCTCATCCAGGCTGGATTCGGCCAATACGGTTCAGAATACTTTCGTTTTCAGCGATAGTTCCCAGGGCCATCCGGATCGTTGGTTCTGGAATTTCGGCGACGGAGACTGGTCGCATGATCAGAATCCAATACACAGCTATAAAAACTCAGGGCATTACAATGTATGCCTTACAGTTCAGAAAAGAGATCTGTCGGGCGGGATTTTATGTTCGGATTCAGCCTGTGCAGAAGTTGTGACGCCGGTTTATTATAATCTCGGGGGATTGGCTTTTGCCGGATTGTACCCGATCAACAATCCTGCCAGTACCGGTGATACAGGGGTTGCATACCTATACAGGCTTATGGGGAACAAGGTCTCTCCCCTTGATTCGATCCGCTTTACTTACCTTGGGTATTATGCGTTCCTTCACCTGCTTGAAGGGTCCTATATTGTAAAAGCCGGTCTCACCCAAGGCTCTGCTCATTACAACGGTTTCCTGCCCGAATATTCGGGTAACCAGATGAAGTGGCAGTCAGCTTCAGCAATAGTAATTTCAGGGAACAACAGCTTCGCCAACGATATTCACTTCGTTAAGGTTTCCGAAACCCCTGGTAATGGCTCGGTGGGAGGCTATGTTTCACATAAGGAGAAAGGATTCCTGATCGGTGATGCCGAAGTGATTCTTTATGATGAATACATGACACCTGTATCTTATACATTCACTGATGCTGAAGGCAGATTCGATTTTGCCGGGATTGGTTTTGGAAAATACTTCCTTTACCCGGAGATCACGGGGAAGTTTGCCGCACTCCAGGAAGTCAACATTGATGAAGGATCACCAGCGGTTGAAGGCATTGTTCTTGAGGTTTCAGACCTGGACTTTACCGGGATCGGACCATTGAATGAAAATGATAACAATTCTGTAAGGATGTTCCCAAACCCAGTAACAGATGAACTTCATGTACAGATCTCTGCCGAAGACGCACGAAGAATTACCCTGGACTTAGCCACAATTACCGGCAGGAACATTTACGAAATGACTTTCGAAAGAAGTGGCAACAATTCAACGCTCATTATTCCTCTCAGCAACATCCCGAAAGGTTTGTATTTTCTTACACTCAGGTCTGAAGACGGAAAATTGCTGACGACACGGAAAGTAATAAAAAACTAAGTTTCCGGGCAACACTTGATATTTCTTGTGTTTTAATTACTTTAGCTTATTCATAGTTAATCCCCCGTTATTGTTTCACTTAAAATAAAAACAAATGAGAAACCTTCTACTTTCCCTGATCCTGGCAGTATTTGTAGCAGGACAAGTCTCCTCACAATCAACTATGACGGTTCATGTAAGCGGAACTGTTATCCGGGATAATACCGGAGTGCCGGTTCCGGAACACCAGGTTATCATAAAGGCTGACAGCAATGCCTATGGATTTAACTTTTATGCAACCCGGATGACCAGCGCAACAGGCACCTGGGATTGCACGATTCATGATGTCCCTGCAACCGGGTCTGACGTAAACTTCGTTGTTCAAACGAAAAACTGTGACAGCTCGGTGCTTTCACAGACATTCACTGGCACGCCACTGGCAGCGATTGTTAATTTTTCCATCTGCAATGGAAATGTTCAAACCTGCGAAGCTGCCTTTGAATCCAGACCTGACCTCATACATTCTGAGTTTATGGATTTTTATGACAGGAGTTACCCGCAGGGATTTATCACAGCCTGGGAGTGGAATTTCGGGGATTCTGCATCCGGGTCAACCAATGTTTCGACACTACAGAATCCTGATCATTGGTTTACTCATACAGGGACATTCACTGTTTGCCTGACAATCCAAACCAATACAGGATGTACGAGTACCCGGTGCCATGAGGTCAATTACGGCAGCAGTGCAGGATGCACTGCATTGTATAATTTCTATGCTGACAGCACCAATCTTTTAAACATTCACTTTTATGATGTAAGCACATCGGCAGGCACAGTTACTTCCCGGCTCTGGAACTTCGGAGATGGCGGAACAGCAACGACTTTTGATCCCTGGCACGTCTACGAGCATCCGGGGACTTACAATGTTTGCCTGCGTATAATCACACACGACAGTTGTACTTCCGAGAAATGCGATTCGATTCATGCAGGGGCTGCTGCCCCCGGTTGTGAAAGCTGGATTACGTGCACCCCGGATTTCCTTACGGTACATTTTGAAGGTCACACTCACAGCCTCTTCACGACAACTTATACATGGGAAATGGGAGATTCTGCTTCTACAACATTGACCGGCAGGGATCCTTCATTCACATTCCCTGCTGCCGGATACTATACGATAACTCTTGTTACTGTTGATTCCATTGGTTGTACATATGCAGTGACACAAATGATTTATGTTCACTCCACGTGTGATGTTAATGGTTACGTTTCGGCCGGAGGCGGTTTTATTGATCATGGAACGGTGGACCTGATCCGGGTCGATGGTGGAGCAATGACACTTGTAGATACCAGGGAGATCAGTGATTCATCGGGAATGTACTGGTTTGGCGGAGTTTTCCCAGGCCACTATTACCTGAGGGCAACACTGCTTCCATCATCAGCTCTGTTCGGGCAATATATACCGACCTATTACATTCATGCAGCAACCTGGGGCGATGCTCACCTGGTTGAACTTGGAGAACCAGCCAATCCTTACAGTCTTGAACTGGTTCACGCACTTCTTTACAGTGCAGGTTCCGGCACAATTAGTGGCACTATTTCACAGAATGCAACGATGAGCTTAAGCGGAACTCCCGCAGCCAATGTGGAAGTCCTGCTGCGCAATGAGTCCACTGAGCCGCTTGCATATATGATGACGGATGCGCAAGGTAAATTCAGTTTTGACAATGTAGCGTTCGGGACCTATTCAATCTACCCGGAAATGCCCGGATTGACCACGACACCAACAACTGTAACGCTGACCAATGCAATTCCTTCAGTCAGCACAGCATTCACGATCCAGGGAAGCAATATCCTCGGAATTCATGACCTTACTTCCATATATGTTTATGGCGTTTCTGAAATCTATCCCAATCCGGCTGTTGACCAGGCTCATTTTACAGTAACCGCTATTCAGCCAACCGGGATCACGCTTTCAGTAATGAACATAAACGGCCAGGTTGCAATTGAGTACCCGGTTTCTTTGACACACGGAATGAACCAACTGTCAATACCGTTAGCAAAATTGTCCGAAGGGCTTTATTATGTATGTATAAAAGATCAGAATGGGATTTCCATCATGAGGAAAATGATCATCCGGAAATAGCGGCAGACCTACTTATTATCTCCGGCAAACCATTCAGCATAAGAGTTTGCTGTTTCACGAAGCTTCAGACTATACAAGGTTACTCCTTCCGGGAGTAACTTTTTTATCTTTTGTGCTACATCGGCCAGGATGTTTTCGCTGGTTGGCTGATAGTCGACAAAAACAATATTTGAAAAGATCTCACCCGGATCCTGGAATGCAGTGCCTTCCTGTTTTGATGAAAGAATCAGTGCGTGATCAAAACGGTCTATGATATTCCGTTTAACGATTTTCTTCAGATCTCCGAAATCCATGACCATCCCTTTTTTTGGAGAATCCTGGTCCAGGATGGGGGTTCCCTTGATTGTTACTGAAAGTTCATAGGAATGACCATGTATGCTCTTGCAGGGACCGTCATAGTCGTTCAGGGCATGTGCAGCCTCAAACCGGAATTCTTTTGTAATCCTGATCGTTGTCATGGTTTCTATTAAGCTACAAATTTAGGGTAATTTGTCGTTGTCATGAAAAGTATCGTTATGGAATAAGCACTCTCTGGTTCATGTTCTCTATACTCTTCCTGTTTTCAGCCATTTTGCCCAATCCTGTCGATTGTTGCTTAAAGCGCAATCAGCTGCCAGGTCAACATTGTATGGCAGGGAAATGATCTCTGTTTCTATCGTATTGTTATCCGTTACAACAAAGCAATAGTGGGCATTTGAATGGCCGTTCTCTATTTTATGATAGACAGGCAGGTCATCATCGTATGCTGGTAGTCCCACACTGCCAGGATTTATGATCAGCCTTTCAGGGGTATTGACAATCCGCGGAGTATGGCTATGTCCACAAAAAATATTTTTCTGGTCAATTCCATGCAGGATATTCTCTATTTTCCTTGGATCATTTATTGCAATGCCTGAGTCAGCAACGCATTCAAGGAGGTATGTGGTATCTGAATTTGGCGTACCGTGGCACATCAGGGCATTGCAATGAAGGATCCGGGTTTCAGGTAAACTATATAACCAATCAATGGCATCCGCGTTCAAATTGTCAATCACATATTTTAATGTGCCTGAAATGTCTGCATTTTCAATATTCTCAATGATCAGCCTGTCTTCATTGCCGGCAATGCTGAGAACGTTGTAAGAGTTCAGCAATTCAAATGTTTCTATGGGATTCAGCGGGCCATAAAGACTGTCCCCAAGGTTTATTATTAAATCCGGTTTCCTTTTCTCAATGTCTTTCAGGACTGCATGCAAAGCCCAGGAGTTTCCGTGAATATCTGACAGGACTGCTATTTTCATTGAGTTCATGCAGGCAACTTGATAAATGATAAAAAGGAACTTTTAAGCATAGACGTCGAAAAGTCCTAAATGTTACAACCGGATTATTTCTATCCGGACCCATCGGATGAATTCCAAATCTATTCAATGATGGCATCAGAACCGGCAGCAAATCTGTCAATGGTTCATTTTTGTCGTTCTATGAAGTTTATATCCTGATTAGTTGACTTTATGTCGAGTTTTGATGCGGACAAACCGATTTCAGTTTTCTTTTTCTCCGGGTTTGTGCAACTTTGGTTATATTAAAGGATTTCTACTCACCTTTTCGAATTCATCTTCATGAAGAAAAAACCATTCTGCACCATTTTTCTAGTTTCACTTACAGTCTTAGCAACTGAACTATTCTGGACCAGGTTATTCTCGGCCGAATATTATTACACATTTGCCTTCCTGGTGCTTTCACTGGCGATACTTGGCCTTGGTCTTGGGGCACTTTTTTTCAAACTGATTCCCGGATTGAACCGTTCCGGACTTCTTCCCCTCTGGCTTCTCCTGTCGGGGTTGCTGGTTTTGGCGGCCGTTCCACTGATCTTTTTTTTGAAGCTTGATTTCTCTGTGCTGATTGCCGGACATTGGATGATTATGAAACTAATCCTTGCAATTGTCTTTCTCGGATCAGGTTATTTTTTCAGTGGAATTGCCATTGCCCAGATCATGAAGGAACAATCAGCAGTCATAGGCAGGCTCTATATGTGTGATCTGGCAGGCGCTTCGGTGGGCGTGATTGGTTTTGTCGTTGTGATGAATATGGTCGGCCCAGTGGTCACTTTGATATTTTGCGCCACACCTGTTTTGATCGCATCATCTTTTCTTTTAGGAAAATGGATGAAATCAGTTCCGTTAATTCTCCTGATTGTTGCTGCAATTTACTTTGGGAAAACCGGAATTCCGGAACAGAAACGGGACGAACCCGCTCCTGTAATCTACAGGCACTGGGATGCTACAGCGAAGATTAAAATTTATGAATTTGATAGCACAGCCCGAGGAATCAATATTGATAATATCGCCAACACTCCGGTTTACCGTTTCAACGGCAACTGGAATGTTCCTGATTCCATGAAGTTTCAGTTTGGGATTGATGTTGGTTACCTTATTAAGAAGTTTCCAACCTGTCGTTTCCTTTCATTGGGTGCAGGAGGAGGAACGGATGTTTTGCAGGCATTGCAGTACCATGCTACAGAAATTCACGCAGTAGAAGTGATTCCGCAGATAAACTACCTGATGAAGGAAGGTGCGTTGAGGGATTTTTCGGGAAATATCTATAATGATCCGCGGGTGAAAGTTGTCACTGAAGATGCCCGGGCTTACATTCGGAGATTTAATGAACACTTTAACATCATTTATTCTCTCAGTTCAAACTCATGGGCTGCTTTTGCGTCCGGCTCATTTGCATTGGCTGAAAACTATATCTTCACAACCGAGGCGATCATGGATTACTGGAAAGCTTTGACTCCGGATGGTTATTTGTCGATCGAGCACCAGTTCTATGCACCACGGTTGGTGTCGGAGGTGATGGATGCCCTGAAAATGATGAATATTCCTGACCCGGAAAAGCACTTTGCAGTATATGACCTGCCACAAATGAGAAGAAAGCTGCTCCTGGTCTCAAAGCAGCCGCTGGATAAGGTGACCATTGAAAATGCTTATGGCAAGCTGACGTCAGCCAATTACAATGACATTCACCTCCTTTACCCGGCATCCGAAAAGAACCCTGGCAATGCTTACGCCCGGATCGTTAAATTCGGCTGGAATACCATGGCTCGAAATGCGAAGATTGATATCTCGCCCTGCACAGACGACAAGCCATTCATTGCCCAGCTAGGATTGCTACGCAATATTAAATTCTCAAAACCTGATAAACTCCCATTGTATGAATTTACCGGGTTCCCGCTGAGCCGTTTGATCATGCTCGTGATTCTTGCTGTTGGCCTGATCCTTATTGTTCCATTAAACCTGTTACCCTACCTTCTCAAAGGTGAAAAGTTAAAACCGGTACCATGGCTCTATTTCTTTCTCATCGGCATGGGCTACATGATGCTGGAAGTGATACTCATTCAGCAGTATGCATTGTTTATCGGGTCAACTATATACAGCATCACGCTGATTCTGGCCGTCATGCTTGTTACAAGTGGCATGGGAAGTTTGTTTTCCGGGCGATTTTCATCCCACATCGTCTTCCTCGTGATAGCGCTTTGGATTCTGGCAGATGTTTTTCTGTTCAGGAAATTCTTTTACATCCTCGGCAACATGGATCTGATCCCGAGGCTGATCATCAGTGCATTGCTTATCGCACCGCTTGGATTCTTTATGGGAATGCCTTTTCCGAAGGCAGTGGTCCGGCAACAGGGGCTTGTTGACTGGGCATTTGCTGTGACAGGAAGCGCTTCAGTGATCGGGTCAGTTGTGATCATTCTCATTGCTTCCTCCTATGGATATTCAATCTCCCTGTTGACTGGGATGATTGTTTATCTGCTCGCATATATTCTTTACAACTTTAACCGGTGCAATCGCTGCTGTTAAATAAACAGTAAAAGTCACCTGCCTGGTTTGTGCTGCATCCGTTTACGGTTCCTTTCACACTGATATTCCCCCAAGGAATGGCCACCCGCGTCGACCGGTCAGGCGCTTTCCCAACGAAACAGTGCTTCCGGTTCTGTGCAAATGAACCCGGATGATAACAGATCAGCAGGAGTATCATCAATGCCCGGATAAAGTGTCTTTTCATACCATAATAAAACTAATCTAACTCCAGGGAAACTGAAAACTAAATCGACGAAATCAAGTGTAACATCGATGACACTTACTGCTCGATGATGCAATAGATTATAAAATCTTTGTGACCGGTTCATTTCGAAGGGACTTCAACGTCCCTCTGATCAGGAAATGGATCCAGGCGAACCCATTGATAAAAACCACAAAAATGAAAAGCCCCGGCAGTTCAAGTGCTGCAGGCCCACCCCGGATCAGTGAAGGCAAGGTTCCTGCAAAGGCTGATAGGATCCCGATAAAAATACCGGAAAGCAGGATAAATTTGAATTCACCTGCAAAAATCCTGTAGGAAAGTCCGGATGGAAATCCAAGGGCGGAATAGAGTGCCAGTTCCCGCCGGCGGTCGTTGAGGTTGCGCATGACAAGCACAGCAAGGCCTGCCGTTCCGATAATCAGTCCAAATCCGCCAAGCATTACGAAAACATCGAGATAGGTATTTTCGACACTCTCAAAATTGGCCAGTCTTTCCCTGGCCTGCATGACCACCGCTCCCTGGTCGTGCAGTCGTTCTTCCAGGATCGGTATTATTGAATTGGTTTGTCGGCCTGGCTGATCGATGAGGAAAGTGTGTGTGCGCAGAGAAGATGGAAAATAACGCGACAGGAGTTTGGAGGAAACCAGCAGCCTGCCCTGGAAAACAGAATTCTCAAGTCCTCCTGCGATCCGGATATCCAGCTTCCTGCCACTTTCATCAACATAATGCAGCGTGTCCCCGATCTGCTTCCTCAGCCCCCAGGTTACGACAGTCTGGTCGGCGTAACCATTAATCACACCCGCCTGGGCGGTTTCTTCAAGCACGTTCCATGGATGATCCCGGTCGATTCCTGGCAATAGGTTTGTGAAAGTAAATGATCCTTTTTGATCAAAAAGCTGTGCAGGAACACCAGTTAATCCGGGCTTGGTCACCTGGTTCAGGTTCAGGCAGCTTGCATCATCGCCGCTGGTGCCCGGGAGCGGGATAAACCGGAGATCCGGAGACATGTTTTCATCTTCAAGACCGGCTTTTTTTCTTCCATCCTTTGTGTTAAAATTATCATAAACAGGTAATGTCGTTTCCATCCAGAATCTAAATCCACCGGTACCTGATGCTGGCTTGCCCTGTTCCGGGTTTGCTGGATTCCGGTTCAGACCGGTCACCAGAATCGTGAAAGTTCCTAGGGCCAGCAATGCAATGGCTGTAAGTGTTGGAGTTTTTTGCAGGATGACATTTTTCATGATATGCCCGGAAACAGTTGTGTTTGTAGTCATCCCGGGCGGCCGCCTGAATGAAAGAAAAAGTTCGACGACCCATAAGAATCCTGCCATTACCAGTACCCCTGATATCATAAAAGAGGTGGAAGGATAAAATCTTCCCGAGAATGATTCCCGTAAAATGATCACAATTGCAGAAATGAAAAGGATTGCCGCAAGCAACATATGCAATGATTCCCAGTAACCTTTTCTTTCCCTTGCCCATGGCTCTTTTTGAAGGTATTGTGATGGCAGGACCCTGTTTCCATTCCAGAGCAGGATGATTGAAAATACAACAAGATGAATAGCCAGGCTGATTATAAACCCGGTAAATAGTGTGATGAACCTGATGCTGATCCTCAGCCCGGAAGTGTTAACGGCCTGCTGCCATAGCGTATTCAGCCCGATAACAACCAGTTTTGCATAAACGATGGCTGCAATCACGCCCAACAATCCTCCGGCTGCTGAGACAATCAGTGTTTCTGATAAAAAAATGGAGATGATCTTCCGGTTTCTGAATCCAAGTGAACGCATCAGGGTAATTTCTTCGGTACGTTTTTTCAGGAAAAAAGAGAGCAGCATGGCAGAAAGCAGGATCCCTGCAACGAAGATCAAACCCCCAAGACTGAGGAACAGCTTGCCGAAATCATTCGAATTTCCTGCGGCATGAAGTCCTTCTTCAAACACTGGTGTGAATTTTAAACCTAGAAGCGAAGGGTCAAGTTTATGGATCGCATCCCTTAATGCATGATCAGCGGAAGTACTGCCGAACCGGAACGAAGTAACACTGCCAAACGGATTGCTCCAGATCTTCTGTCCGTCTGTCATGGAGATCCAGGCCTTGGGTATTCCCTTGTAAATGTTCCAGTAGCTTTCATCTTTTTCGCGGATCCTGCCCAGGTCGATCGGTGTACCGGTTTCCCAGTCGCGGCAGTTCCCGGTATTTTTCATGCCGGGAAAATCAGGCATGAGCGCACGGTCGGGGATGCTGTTGCGAACAGGAATCACAGAACGAACACGAAATTTTGCAGTTTCTTCCTGCAACGAATGATTTGTACCCATCACAAAATAACGGATCTTCAGTGTGTCGCCGGGTTTTGCGAGCAGGTCTGAGGCCAGCCATTCGTTGATGACGATTTCTCCTGGACCCGGCTCATCCGGTGCAATGCCGGGATCGGCGGCAGTAACGAAAGAATACGGTGTGGACAGTTTTTTTAGAGAAATATCGTTCACGAGGTAAGTCAGGATACCGGTCGCAGGTTTAACAAAGCTGCGGATCATCCTGGCAACAGTATCCTCGATAAAAATTCTTCGTGAAACCAATTGACTTGTTCCGGGACTTATCACTGAAACCATCAGGCCTGCGTCTTCCGGGGTCCAGGTCCTGCGAAGGATTTCGTTCAGGGAATCTGCACCAGCGTTTTGATTGTTCGTTGAAACCAGCAATGTATTTGAATAACCTGGCATTTCCATCTTCGCTGAAAGCGTTTTTAGAGAAATGAAAATGTTGAAGGGCGATGACTGGTTATGATCAAGACTGAAATTTCCTCCTGACCGGTTTGCAGCAATTTCTTTCACCCTGAGCCTCATGACCGAAGGACCGGATTGCGCAGAAACAAAGGGCGCATTTGCAGGTGCAAAGCCTTCATTGGGAATCTTGACAACAAGAAAATCTCCGGGCTTCACTTGCAGCCTGCCGGCAATATTTTCGCTGATCACGGCCTCATTTTCTTCAGGTGCCATGAATGAATGCATTCCATCTTTGGATTTCCAAATTTCCGGAAACTGCTCATCTATCCCGATGATCTCCACCCGGTTCAGCGTGTGGTTCCGGTTCGGTTCTGTAGCTATTCCATGTGTTCTCATTACCGGGAGTACGTGGAATCCTGAAGCCGATGCCAATTTACCCGCCAGTGCCTGCCTGAAAAAGCGGTCGGCAGGAGCCAGTGCAAACCGGGTTTTCCCAAGCCGTAAACTCACCATGTCCAGCAGGCTGTCGCGCACCGAATCGCCTGTGATCAATGCACCGGTGAGTATTGCCGTGCCAATGATAGAACCAACAAGCGTTAGCAGCCACGAACGCTTGTAGAATTTTATGCTCTGCAGGATCAGCCGAAACAGTTTCATGGTTCAGGAATGGGTCGGTTGAAGCTTTCCATTGATCAGCTGGAAGTGTTTTTTCATCTTACCTGCAACTTCGGGGTCATGCGTTACGATGACGAGAGCATACCCGTATGTTTCGCGAAGTTCCACGAGCAGTTCCGCCATGTTTGCAGCATTTCGTGCATCCAGTGAGCCTGTGGGTTCATCAGCCAGAAGGAGTTTTGGGCGGTTGATCAGGGCACGCACCACGGCTGTACGCTGGCATTCGCCTACGGACAGGCGTGCAGGGTAACTTTGGACAAGATCCTTCAGCCCGGTACGATCCAGGAGTCTTAATGCACGTTCCCTTGCTTCTTCTTTGTAAGAATTTTCTTTTATTGGCATTACAGGAAGAAGAACATTCTCCAGCACAGTCAGCTGCGGCAGGAGGAGGTGCTGCTGAAAAATGAATCCTGTAAAGCGGTTACGCAAAGATGATTGCTGGTTCTCATCCATCTGGTCAACCTTCTTTCCATCCATGAATACGGCTCCTGAAGTTGGCTTGTCGAGTGTTCCAAGAATGTTAAGAAATGTCGTCTTTCCTGAACCCGAGGGCCCGGTGATTGCAAGGGTTGTTCCTTCATCAATGCCCAGCGAAATATGGTCGAGGACACGGGTAATCTTGCCGGTTGCAGGTTGCAGGTAATCTTTGGTGATATCCAGGAGTTCGGCGATTGGCATAGGAATCAGGTTGATGGTTTGAAATTCCGGATGATGCTTTCGTAGACTGAAACCAGCTGTTTACTGACTAGGGTGCAGTCGTAAAATTGCTCCACACCGGTTCTCCCACTTTTGCCAAGGCTGGCAATTTTTTCAGGGTTATTTAAAAGGCTGACGATTGTAGCGGCAAGTGTGGGCGCATCGTTGGGATGATATACCATTCCTCCCCGGGATTTGTCAATGATCTCGGGGAACCCGCCCAGCGCAGGCTGAACAACCGGGATTCCCGAAGCCATGGATTCCAACTGGTACAGGCCAAAAGCTTCACCCCTGAGCACCGGAACAGACAGCAATGTGAGTCCTTTGAAAAAATCAAGCAGGTGTGGAAAATCAAATTCAGGGATGATGGTCACATCTTCAGATAATCCATTATTCTTCAATTTTTTCAGCTGGGCATTGATGAAAGCACGATCATCGCCTGTGCTGCCACCGGTGAGACGAAGTTTAAGATCACGGTTGGCAGGATCTTTTTTAAGAAGGATGAATGCGTCAACCAGGATGGCAAGCCCGTTTTCTTCACATAGACGTGAGAGGTATCCGATCGTCCGGGGGCCATTTCCAGGATATGATAACGGGTAAAGACTTGTATCGATGCCAATGGGTATTGTATGAACAATGTTCTCCGGTAAGTGCATTTTCTTTTTCATCTCAGAACCAAACCAGTCGCTTACTGCTATAAGCGCATCTGTATCAGCTGCCTGCTTTGCCATAAGGTCCCAGAGTTTTTCCCGGGCTACAGGTTCCATGGCATCAATCCAGACATCCTCATCCTGTAGAGAGCAAACGACAGGCACACCGACTTCACTGCGGACCATCCTTGCCATTCCAAGCAGGAGTGCGTTCGAAAAATGAACGATGTCGGGCTTTTCATGATATTTCAAATAATTTACAATCTCCTTCAGGTCTTCGATCTGCAATCCCTCTTCACCCAATAGCATCGATTCCGTAAGTTCTTCCAGTCCCTGTGCCCGCGTAGAACCGGCTTTCTTAGCCGCATACCGGAGCAGCGGGGCGGAATTCAGCAGCTTGTGCAACCATCCCGGCATCCTTCGGAGAGCCGGGAACTTCTGCTTCATATAAATGCTTACGGCTCCGTAAAATACCGGTGGCCCGTCGGGAACAACAGCTCCGTTCATGACAAGCGGAAGGTAGACTGGCAGGATCACGGTATCGTGACCGGCTTTACGCAATGAAGTCACCAGCGCGGAGTCGCGGAGACAATTCCCGCAGTAAAATGTTCCCCCGAACCCGGGGACGATGTGTACAATTTTCATCTTCCAAACATATAAACATTACCATCTTCGGCGCCAAAAACAATGCCGGCAGTAGTCACTGCCGGCGTTCCGGTAACTGGAGAGCCGATCTCATAACTCCAGGCAAGATTACCGGTTGCAAGATCAAGTATGCGAATCCTTCCATCAGAAGCTGCTATTATTACCTGTTTCCCGGCAATGACAGGAGATGCATCAACTTTTCCAAGAGTCTTGAATTTCCAAAGGATATCACCTGTTGCGGCATTAAAACAATAAACGGTTTTATTCTGTGATCCGATGATCACCCGGTTGGCGGAAATAGCAGGAGAGGAGAGGAATGTTCCTCCGCCATCTTTCTTCCATACCATCTTTTTCTTTCGCAGGTCGAAACAGAAAAATTCCCCGTCATAGTTTCCAAACCAGGCTTTATTCCCGCCAATGGCCGGGGAAGAAGCCATGTAAGTGCCGATGTCGATCTTCTCGATCAGTTGTCCGTTTGCGGTATTGATGAGATACAGGTGCCTGTCACATCCGCCGAAAATTGCAATTTTCCCGAACAATGCGGGTGTTCCATTGATATAATTGGCAGTCTCATATTTCCAGCGTTGTTTGCCGGTCAGGCCGTCGACACAATGCAGGTTGTAATCATAGCTGCCTGCGAGGATATCGAAACCGCCATCACTCTTGCGGATCAGTTTGTTTGGGGAGCCCGAGATCTGCCCTTCGGTAACATACCTCCACAGTTCTTTTCCGGTTGTGATATCCAATGCAATCAGTGTGCCTTCAAGCGTTCCCACAATGACAGATTGCCCTGCCAGCAATGGGGCTGCTTCGATGCTGTTCTTCGCATCAAACTTCCAGAGCAGATTCCCGGTTGATGATAACGCGTAAAGGAATCCGTCATTTGAACCGATGAAAATTGTTCCGTTGCATACCACTGCTGAAGATTTTATTGCATCCCCGGTTTTATAAGTCCACAGCAATCTTAACGGTGGTTTGATCATAGCGGCAGCAAAGCCTGTCAGTTGCGCATCACCCCTGAATCCCGGCCAGCATGTGGCACTTCGCTCCTGGGCCCTGATTGGCCTGCAGGCAAATGAAATGACGACCAGTAGTATGAGGGTTCTATGCAGTGTATGAATTTTCATTTTGTCGGATCAGATTGTTAAAATTTCCCGATTTTTTCCCAGCCTTTGCCGGTTATCCTGAATCTCATTTTGTATTCCACACCCTCTTCCTGGTCGAGGTATGAAAGTGCCCCGGTCGGACAACCTTCGACGCAATAGTAGGCCGAACGGGTGATTCCTTCACCAAGTGTTTTCCCGAAAGGTACTTCAATCTGAACATCAAAGCCCCTGCCAATAAAAGTGAGGCCGTATTTTTCGTTGTGCTCCGCTGTAACCTCCATGCAAAGTCCGCATTTGATGCACTTCTCCGGCTCATATATGACCAGGTCGTGCCGGATAATTTTTGTGAGGCTTTTTCTTGAAGGCCCGATAAACCGCTTCCGGTTGGCATGGTATTCATCGGCAAGAATTCGCAGTTTACAGCTTACAGGTTTCCGGCAATCACAATGCAGGCATCTTCCTGCTTCCTGCATTGCTTCTTCATTTGTAAATCCCTTCAGGAATCCTCCTGATGGATGAACGCGATCACCGGGAAAACTCTCCTTCAGATATTCATCAGCCTCTCCGGGCAGAAGATGTGAGATGGCAGAATGAAAATTGTACCGGATTTTTTTCGATGTTCCGGAGGTAAGGAAAAGATCAGTCTCTATTGCGGCAAGCTTTCCCTGTGCTGCCGATCTCACAGCCATCTGTTGTGTTTTAATGGCACTGCCGCAGCCGAAAATACCCGGGCGGCTTGTTGCACAAGTCTTCCGGTTGAACAGATTTCCGTCAGAATCTGGCGGTAATGAAAATGAAAGCAGCGGATTTTCTGCAGGATCACCGGTAGCAAGGATCACGGCATCATGGCCGGAAACAATTTCCGATTCAAAACGGTTTGCGCCGATTTCCTGGTTGGTGAGAATGTTGATACCCAAGGTCACAAGACATGCGATCTCGGCATCCATTGCCCGGCGGGGAAGTTTCTCTTCCGGAATCGAATACCGGAGTGCACCTCCTGCCATTAATTGCTGTTCGTATATAGTCACGGAATAGCCCATCGTACGGAGGTAGAATGCAGCCGATAATCCCGCAGGGCCGGAACCGATCACTGCAACTTTCCTGCCGTTATCCGGGATCATTTCTTTCATCTTTTCCATCCTGGTCTCCTCATCAGCTGAAGTGAACCGTTTCAACATGCAAATCGAAATGGCTTCGTCGACAGTTCGGCGGTGACATGCTTTTTCACACGGGGCAGGGCAAATATAACCTAGGATCAGCGGGAGTGCAATCTCTTCTCTGACTATTGTCAGTGCTTCGGAGATGTGGCCACTGGCGATCAGCCGGTTCATCAGCGGGATGTTCATGAAGGCGGGGCAGGAGAGCCTGCACGGTGCTTCACAGTCGCCAACATGGTCACTGAGCAACAGCTCCAATGCTTCCCTTCTGATTTCCCTGATCTCGGGAGAATGCGTCTGGATCTGCATTCCTTCGGATACCGGCATTGCACATGAAGGGATCATCCTGCCGTTCGCCAGATCCTTCACCATGCAGACCATGCATGAAGGATGGTTTGTATGACCTTCCAGGTAACACATCGCCGGGATGTGGATCCCGAGCAATTCAGCTGCCTGGAGAATGGTAGTGCCGGCAACGACTTCAACAGCCTGGTTATCGATGGTTAGTTTCATGGTCATATAACATCAACTGCATCTTCCGGGCAAACCTGCCGGCAGATGTCACATTTTATGCATTTTTCAGGATCCACTTTATGGATCTCGTAAGGAGTAAAATCAATTGCATCCGACGGGCAGCGCTGGGCACACAATGTACAGCCAATGCATTTATCGTTAATGCTGTAACTGATGAGTGCCTGGCATTTTCCTGCCGGGCAGCTCTTGTGAATATGCGCTTCATACTCTTCACGGAAATACCGGAGTGTTGTAAGAACGGGATTGGGTGCGGTTTTTCCAAGACCGCAGAGGCTGCCTTTCTGTACGCTATGGGCCAGTTGCTCCAGATGCACAAGGTCATCGGGAACACCTTGTCCGCTGCGGATCTTTTCCAGCAGATCAAGCATCCTGCGTGTTCCTATCCTGCAGAAGGTGCATTTGCCGCAGGATTGGCTTTGTGTAAAAGAGAGAAAATAATGTGCCAGGTCGACAACACAATCACGATCATCGAGCACAACCAGTCCGCCGGAACCCATCATTGCGCCGGCTGAGATCAAGGCTTCATAATCAATCTGCATATCTGCCATCGAAGCCGGGATACATCCTCCTGAAGGACCGCCAATGAGGACTGCCTTAAAAGTTCTTCCTCCTGCAACGCCTCCTCCGATCTCCTCAACCACCTGTCGGATCGTAATGCCCATTGGGACTTCAATAAGTCCGCCACGGTTTACTTTTCCGGCCAGGGCAAATACTTTTGTTCCTTTACTCCCGGGAGTACCAATGGCAGCGAATGCTGAAGCCCCGTTCCGGAGGATCCATGGCACCAGTGAAAGTGTTTCCGGGTTGTTGATCAGTGTGGGCTTTCCATTTAATCCTTTGATGGCAGGATAGGGTGGACGAAGTCTGGGAGTACCGCGGTTTCCTTCAACCGATGCAATCAATGCAGTCTCTTCGCCACAGATGAACGCACCGGCACCTTCGAATACGCGGATTGAAAAACTGAAATTTGTGTTCATGACAGATTCCCCGAGAATGCCTTCCTGCCTGCAGATCTCAAGCGCCTCATTGATGCGCTTTACTGCCAGCGGATACTCAGCCCTGATGTACATGATTGCTACCGAGGCTCCAATTGCATATCCCGCGATCAGCATTCCTTCGATGATCCTGAATGGATAGGATTCCAGCAGCATCCGGTCCATGAATGCACCAGGATCTCCTTCGTCACCATTACAAATGATATATTTTACTTGTGCCTCCTGTTCGCTGATGATCTGCCATTTTCTGCCGGTCTGAAACCCGGCGCCGCCGCGACCGCGAAGACCACTGGCAATAATTTCATCAACAACTTCCTTTGGAGACATGCATGAAAAACATCGTGCAAGACCGGTGAAACCACCACTCGCACGGTACTCTTCAATATTTGTTGGTGAAAGATGTCCGCGCTGCTCGGTTGCAATAGTCATCTGCGGCTCAAGAAAATCACACAACGGTGTATCCCGTTGGTCAGCGCCATAACGTGAAAATGAGGCTGGTCCTGGTTCTTCAACAGCCTTGTCCAGTATGCGGGTAAATTTTGTCCTTGCCCTGCTGATAAAACCCGTTGGTTTGAAATGTGTAAGAATTACATCGCGCACTTCTTCCGGTTTGATCTTTGAATAGAAAACCGCAGGCTCTCCGGGTTTGATGATCTCCAGAAGCGGTACCTGGTTGCAGACGCCAACACAACCTACTTGTTTTACCAGCACGTTGATCCCGGTTTCAGAGAGTACCTCATCCATCGATCGTTTAACTTCGGCGCTGCCGCTGGCCACACAGCAGGAACCAAGTCCGACGCGGATCTCACCCTGGATAACTTTGCCATCCGGTCTCCGGATGCGATCTTTTCCCGTCAGCACAATTGATTTCTCAAGAAAATCCTTCAGCAACTGTCCGGCTTCTTCAGGCTTCACATGACCATAAGTAATCTCATCAACTTTAACAACCGGAGCAAGAGTACAGCAACCCAGGCAGGCGACTTTTTCCAGCGTGAAAAGATTTGCAGGGTCGGTCATTTTCCCGTCTTCCAGTTTTAATTCCCGGGCGATTGCATCGTACACATTTGTTGAACCCTTGACATGACAAGCGGTTCCGGTGCAGACCCTGATGATATGCTTTCCGGCCGGCTCAAAACGGAACTGGCCATAAAACGAAGCGACACTCTCAATGTTTGCAGGTGTGATTTCAGTGATCTCGCATATCCGCATGAGTGCTTCACGCGGCAGGTACCTGAACTCCTTCTGGATTGCCTGGAGGATCGGGATTACCGACGCTTTCCCGGCACCGTATTTGGATACGATTCGGTCAGCAGTCTCGTGTATGTTGGAGTCACTCATTATTCTTCTTCCTTTTCAGGACTATTTGCCAATACAAAACAGGTGTTTATTTCCCCGAATGTAGATTCTTCCATCACCGAATGCAGGGGTACAAACGGAACCCTCTCCCAAAGATGATTCTCCTGCAATTGCAAGAGTTTTATCGGCTTGTAAAATGTGCATCATTCCCTGCTTATCCATGATAAATATTTTTCCGTCGGCGATCATTGGCGAGGAATAGACTGATTTTTCAAGCTCTTTCAGCCATTGTTGTTTTCCTGAAACCGCATCATAACAGACAACCGTGCCGTAGCTTGTTACCACGATGACGAAATCATTGAAGGCAACCGGGCTGGGCACGTCCGAAAGGTATTCATTGTTTTCCCAGGCCAGTGTTACAGCCGGTCCCAACTTGATTGCTGCGAGTTTTGAGTATTCATTAATGGAGAATACCATTCCGTTTGCATAGGTTACCGATGGACCGACTTCACCCGAGATGCAGTCGAGTTTCCAGAGTTCCTTCCCTGTGGCAGGATCGTAGGAAATTACATCGGGTTCAGCAGCAAGAATGAGTTCATTCCTGTTGCCGGTGTTCACAATAATTGGTGAAGCCCATGATATCTTTACGTTGCGTGCCGTCTCCCAAGCCTTATCCCCGGTCTTCCCTGCAAGTGCCATGACTTTTGCCGAGCCGTTCTGGTCATACTGGATGATCAGCAGATCGCGAAACATGATCAGGGAAGATGAATGACCGTAGTGGTTTTTGGGTACGCCGAGGTTTTTTGTCCAGACTGTCTTTCCTTCAAAATCAAGTGCGGCAAGATCACCGTTGGCAAAGATGACAAACACCCTGTGCCCGTCGGTGGTCATGGTTGGGGCGGCAAGCCCTGTTTCCGCAGTTACCTTGGGCGTTTGTGCAGGACTTCCGGGAATCTTCGACAAATCGGCTGTCCAAAGAAGTTTGCCGCTGTTTGCATCAAAGCAATATGCAGCCCGTTGATTTTCCCTTGCGCCTGAAAGGAATATTTTATCTTTCCAAATGATGGGAGAATTGTATCCCGGAAGTGGAATCTCTGTTTTCCATTTGACGTTTTTGCCTGAAACACCATCCCATGACACCGGGATATTCTTCTGGAATGCAACACCGTTTCCGCCTGGACCACGGAAGCCGGTGAAATTTGTCCGTATCTCATTTTGTGCAGGAGGAGCATCTGATGCATCAGGCTGGGAGGATGTTGCATCTCTCGTCGAACCCGCACTATCAGCGGGCGATGAGATGGCCGATGAGGTTGCTGCGCTTTTCCCGTTGACAGTATTTTTTGCTGAACCTTGATTTACAAGGCTGGTAACTTCTGCAGGGGTACTTGTAAGCATGCGATGCGTGAACCATGCCAGTGTGAGGGAAATGACCACCAGCAACATGCCGGCAATCACGACCCATTTTCGTTCTGTTCTCCGTCGTCTCAGCGAATCTGTCTGCCCGGTCCCGATTATTGATGGGATCTTCGGTGTTGTCAATTCCAGCGATTTCAGGCAGACGACAAGCAGGAAAATACTTACTGCCAGCAGGTATGCTCCGGAGCGGATCTGCCATTGACTGGTAAAAAACGCCTTTCTTGCCAGCAGGTCAACCTGGCGTATCTCCTGCTGAAGTGCAGTATTCCCGGGATCCTTCGACAATTGCTCCTGGAGATATGTCAATGCTGGTGTATTCAGCGGATCGGTGCGTTTAAGCTGGACAAAGTTGATGATGATGAGGATGCAAAGCACGATGGAAAAGGTCCCGCTGATGATGGACATCAGTCGCAGGAATTTGTTAAGGATCATATCCGGAACCCGCTTTTTCATGCGATTATTTCTTTATAACAGGACAATAATCAACACACCTGGAACAACTCAGACAGGTCGCCCTGTTTGTTACATAATCCGTCCGGTAGGGAGTCCGGAACAAACCACTCAGCGTCAATCCAAAGACCAGGCCGATAAAACCACCGAATATCCTGCTGCCCTTTAGGAAATCTTTTTCAATCCCGTCAACCTCTGAAACCAGCTGTTCCTGGGGAACTCCGGAAGACCTGAAAGCAGTGATCTCAGGGAGTTCATCCTTGTCTTTCAACATGGGTTCTGTCTGTAGCAGGCGAACCAGTCTTACTTTTGAATTTACTCCCGCAAGTGTTCGATGGATCTGGCTCCCGGTCCATACACCGGCCAGCACAAGTACCGGTACCAGCAGTCCCAGCAGGATCACCCGGTTGATCTGTTTACGGTGACTTGCAGGGTCTTTTTTAGTTTGGGGAAAATCGATCGCATCATAGGGACAAATGTTTTCGCAAAGACGGCATTGGACGCATTCTGCAGGAGTTATTGTCATGTGTTTCCATGAAAAACGACTCATCCAGTTGAGCAAAACGCCATACGGACAAAGGAACCTGCAGTAAGGTCGTGCAATGAAAACTCCTGCCAGGAGAAGGACACCGGCAAAGATGAACATCCCGAAAGAGCCATTCAGCCTGAATATTCCAACAAACGGATCATACCTGCAGATGATGAAATCGGTTGTCGTGGCCGCAAAAAGTACGGCAAGCCCGAGATAGAGGTAAGGGATCATCCCCAGGAATGCATTCAGCCAGGCACCTATCTGCATGGGTTTGAAAGCAACCAGGTCCTGGATTGCGCCAAAGGGACAAACCGCTGCACAGAATGTTCTTCCGAAGAGCAACGTAAAGATAAGCGGGATCAGGAAGAAGAATAAAACCGCAAGCGGGATTGTGAAGTTACCGCTGAACAAGGCCAGTGTCACATTCTGTATGGCACCGATGGAACAGACACAACCCTGGCGGTAAAATCCAAAGTAAGCCAGCGAAAACAGTGAAAGCCAGAAAACACCCAGGCGGGATCTTTTTTTTATGACAAGCCAGCTTGCCAGGGAAATTGTGAGAAGCAGAACTGCTACATCCATCCAGATCAGGAATTCTCCCCTTGGTAACGGAAACTGGGTTACAGGTTCGACATACCCGGATTCGAATTCAGGCTTTGGAAAACGCTGGATACTCATGGCTGCCGGAAGGAACAACCCTGACATGAACAGGACCAGTATGACAAGCCTTTTCAATTTCATATTTTTTCTTTTCCGAATCCTTTGAGCAGGTAAGGGTCGGTTAACGGAACACGGCTGAATGCTTCGGCCGGGCAATTACGGGCAATGGAGCAGTCGTTGCAGTTGTCGCAGAGATGATGCCTGACCTGCAGCTGAAGTGATCCGTTCCCGAAGGCGCCACATCCTTTCACGCATTTTCCGCATCCGATGCAAAGTGTCTCATCAATGATGTATTCGTAGAACGGATCTTCGACAAAGGTGCGTTTGATTGCACTAACAGGACACAGCTTATTCTCTGCACCGGTTTCCAATGTCTTCGTTCCGGGTTTGAAATAGCCGCTGCACAATTTACAGTAGCCGCACATCGAGTAGGCATGCGTACACTTCACGGCCGACGGGGTTTTGACGCAATTGATCGCACAGCGTCCGCACTGGATGCATTTGGCGGGATCCAGCTGCCATACGGTAGGACCGGCTTTCGTGTTTTTTCCAAACAGCGGCAATCCTTCCTTGAAGAGAAGATCTCCGGCCATCAGAGCCAGGCCCCCGAACAACGTTCCGCGTATGGTCGTACGCATGAATTGCCTCCGGCTTTGTTTATCCTTTTTCATCGTTTTTCTTTGGGTAAAAATATGCGGACAAGGTTTCGTGACGGATCAACAACCAGGATGCGGCCATTGGGGCCTGCTGCCAGGTCGAGCCCGCGCGTTCCTTCATCAAATGCATCAGGACCGGCAACAAGTGCGACAAACTTCCCTGCAGGTGAATATACTTTCACCCGCTCGATTCCCTTTTCACTGGTCACAAATGAGCCATCCTCAAGAAAGGCAAAATGCGTCGGATTGCAGCACCCGGCAAATCCTTCAAGCGCCATCGATGCTTCCCCCCAGCAAGAGAGAAAAGCACCATCCATACTGTATTTCTCGAGCCTGTAACGCCCGGTATTGGCAATCCATAAATCTCCGGAAGGGCTGATTCCGACGTCGAAAAATGGACTGGGGATGATAAACCCCGGAACCTTCCGCACCGGGTCCTTCTCGCCGATCTTCGCCTCCAGCTTTCCCTGGTGATCATAGCGGTAAACGATCTTCTTGCCTGCATCAGCCGCGAAAACCGAGCTTTGAGTTGCAACAACACTTGTGATCACCGATGCTGTATCCACAGCCTCCCATGCGGAAATGATGGTTCCCGAAGGAGTCCATACCTCGAGGTGATCTTCCATTCCGATTGCCAGATTCCCGCCTGGCATTAAAGCCATGCATGTCGCGTATCCCGGAATTGAAAACATTTTTAATACGCGTCCTGACGGATCAAAGATCTCTACACCACCTTTACCGGCTAAAAATATCTTGCCATCCTTGCCGCATGCAATGGATGTGATCTCCTTCAATAACGGTTTTATCGGGGCAATTTCAGAATAAGCCGGCATGGAATCAGCCTTCCTGACCTCCTTCATCCCATAATCGTAAGGATTCTTCTGTAATGCCGGGTTCACCATGAATAGGTCACGGAGCATCCAGGCCAGCAGCGCCATCAGCAGAAAGATGGCGAGGATAATGATAACGGGTTTTTTCATTTTTTTCTCAGATCAATACAAACCAATTGTTTTGAATCACGGGCAAGCAGGTATCCGTTTGTTACGGCCAGCGGACCCCATGCATCCTGTCCGTCAAGGATCTTCACCTTATCCAGAACGGTAAATTCAGATGAGGAAACACGCGCAATGGTCATCTCCCCGTCATCATCCAGGATGAAGAATTTATCGTCGGCTACAATATATGGACCGAGGCCAAAGCGTTCATTCTTTCCGGATGTCATCATAAGCTTTTTTCCGTCTTTACCGGATACCGAAACAAACTGGTTCCTCCCGCCGCCTGCATCTTTCGGGAGAATTGCATAAACACTGCCTTTATAAAAAACCGGTGTCTGCTGTTCTGAAGCAATGCCTTCCGATGGACGGAAATGCTGCAGCATGGCCACTGACCAGGTTCCTCCCTTGTTTGAAACCTGGATCAATGCGGTTCCTGCACCATAGCCTGCCGTTAAAAGGATCCTGCCGTCATTCAGGACAAGCGGTGACGGAGCCACGACTGCCGGCGCAAACTCCGAGGATTCCCACAACAGGTGACCGGTATCCGGGCCGGATGCGGAAATGCCGCAGATGCCGCCAATAGCAAAATAAACGTACATCTTTTTCCCGCCGATGGTGGCTTTCATTACAGATGAATGAGACATCTTCCATTTCCTGGGGTTGGGTGTCTCCCATAAGGACTTGCCTGATCTGCAATCAATACCTACCAGCAATGCCTTGCCTCCCGGCGCCAGTATCGCAGTATCTCCGGCCAGCATCGGGCATTGACCGGTGTACCAGAACGGAACTTCTGTCCCGTATTGCTTCTCCAGGTCAACTCCCCATTTCAGGTCACCGGTAATGCGATCGACACACATCACCTGGCATTTCGGCCCAATGGTTACAACATACTTTTCATTCACTGCTGGAATGGTTCGTGATAGTCCGTGATTTCTCTTGAGATGAACTTTGTAATCACGACGCCAGAGCTCTGTACCGGTATTCAAAGAGAAACACCGCAAGGCGTCGCTTTTTTTTATCTCATCATAATCGAGAAGGTAAACGCGGCCACCGTAAACAGCAGGTCCTGCATGGCCTTCGCCTAGTTTTATTTTCCAGAGAATATGTCCTGAAGGGTTGGTCAGTTTTTCGGTGAGGGGAATTTTTTCCTTGCTTATGTTGTCAAGATCCTCTCCGCGGAAACGTGGCCATCCGCGACCGGGCATCTCCTGCGTGGTTCCGTAATAGGTAAAACTCTCACCGATCTTCACAACCTGGCTTTTCTCAACCCGCTTCGTTCCATTGGTATCCATTCCGGGGACAGCCATCTTCATCTCCTTTACCGGGTCATGCAGAAGCCACCAGCCTGTAGCCGAAGTTCCTGCAACAAGCATCAGCACAACGGCTGCATTGAGGATGTTCTTTTTTTGCATTAGTCATCAAAATAACTATAAACAGGGTTCCCTGGAAACTTTCTTTGATAAACCCATCGTATGTCCCGATGAAATATGTTATTCTGCCTTTGTATGAGTTTTATCTCTTGATGTTGTATACCATCAGTGAGGCACCATGTCTTACGAAAAGTTTTCCATCCGAGATCACCAGGTGCGCCCAGTCCTGATCCGTTCCATACGGAACCTTGAACCCGCTTACCCGCGTCAGTCCTTCGGATCCGGGCAAAGCAAGAACGATCTCGCCTTTGTCGCTGTAACAGTAGAGCATTCCGTCGGCACTGATAATATTCCCCTTCCCGGTAACCTTGAACGGCCCGGACTCTTTGCCGGTTTTCCAGTCAAGACAGTACCAGCCTTTGTTCGAATCATCACTGCCATATAGCCTGCCGTTCAGCAGCACATACCCGCCCATCTTGTTGTCCATGGAAGTATTCTTCCAAACCTCCTTTACAGAACTGCCATCCGGCGTGAGTTGCAGCATGATCGCGCCGCAGCCATAACCGGTAGAGACAAACAACATTCCATCATCGTACAATGGCGTATTGGCATGAACAGAATATTTGTTGGATTGTTCCTGGTTCCAGAGCAGGGCCCCGGTGGCGGCATCAAGACCGAGGATGTGGTTTTCAGTGTGGGTAACAAGAAGCGTCCTGTTTTGCAGCCTGATAACAGCTGGCGAGCAATAGGCACTGGCTTCACTGAGTCCTTTGGATGACCAGATCAGCTTCCCGGTATTTTTTTCGAGGGCGATGACGTTGTTGTTAATTCCGCCAACTGTGCAGAATATCTTGTTCCCGTCGAAGGCAAGGTTTTCACAATAGCCCCATTTAATGTTCCTGCCGTCGTAGTCCTTTGTTACATCAACACTCCAGATAAAAGCACCGTCTTCTGCATTGCGGCAGACAAGCTTTCCAAACCCGCTGAGGAGATAAAGTTTCTTATCAGTGACCAGCGGTGTACACCTGACACCCGGCCAGCTTTCTGTCCACTCTTCACCATACGGGACTTTCCATAGAATTTTTCCTTCCATGGACAAACAAAAGATGTTTCCAATGCCATTGAGGACTCCGGCCGTGTATATCCTGCCTCCTGCAATGGCTGCAGAAGCATGCCCCTGTCCGAGTTCGTCAAAATGCCAGAGCAATGCCGGGCCTGCTTCGGGCCAGGTTCGCTGCAAGCCTGTCGCGGGATAGATCCCGTCACGGTTGGGACCACGCCATTGGGCCTGATCCTGCGACCATACACTATTTAAAAGAAGGAGGGAGATTCCTAAAAAAAGAATGACCTGTTTCATATCGGTGGATTTTTAATGATGGTATCAAAAGTACTAAAAAGGAGCGCTGCTTCATCCTTTCGTAATTGTTCCTCTTGTTCATCAAGAAAATTCCTGTTTTGATCGATAATTGTTTTACAATCAACATCGAATTTTTACATTTGATCTTCTAATCAACTCAGTACTTATGAGACGTCATCTATCCTGCTTACTTATTCTTTTTGTGATTTTTTCCCATGGGAACAGTTCCGGCCAGGAGATACTCCAGTGGCGCGGTGCCGGTCGAAGCGGTGTGTACAATGAAACCGGCCTGTTGAAAGCCTGGCCGGAAAAGGGCCCGGACCTTTTGTGGGAATTCAGCGATCTTGGAAATGGATACGGAAGCCCGGTAATCACGAAAACAAAAATCTTTATTAATGGCGAAGCTGATACCCTTGGCTACCTTTATGCACTTGATCTTTCAGGGAAATTTCTCTGGAAATCGAAGATCGGGAAGGAGTGGATCCTGAATTACCCGGGATCCCGCAGTACACCAACCGTTGTGGGAGATCTTGTTTATGTTACCGCAGGCTGGGGGCAGGTTGCATGTCTTGAAGCACAATCGGGCAAAGAGCGCTGGTCAATGAATATGATGACTGACTTCCATGGAAAGGCTCCGCGGTTTGGATTTGCAGAATCGCTGCTGGTGGACGGAAATACGGTTTATTGCTCTCCGGGAAGCCCGGATACCAATGTTGTTGCACTCGACCGTCTCACCGGAAAAATACAATGGATGTGCAAAGGTGCTGGTGAGATCACTTCGTATTGTTCTCCCATGATGATCACACTTCCGCAGCGAAAAATACTGGTGACTTTTTCAAAAACAACCATGCTTGGCATCGATGCGAAAGACGGGAAACTTCTCTGGTCGTATAAACAGTTAGGGGAGGATGTCGACTGCCAGGTCAATACGCCGATCTATGAAAATGGATTCATATACAGCGTAGCAGGAAACGGAAATGGTGCGTTTAAATTAAAGCTTTCGGATGACGGAACGCAGATTACCGAAATCTGGAAGAACATGGCTTGCGACGACCTAACGGGCGGATTCATCAAGCTGAATGATTACATCTATACTTCCAGCTATGAACGAAGGCTTTATTATGTTGTGGAAACCAACACCGGGAAGATCGTGGATTCACTCAAGTTCGACAGGGGAACCACGAATCTTGCTGACGGGCTGCTCTATGCATACAACGAAAAAGGTCAGGTTGGATTGCTCAAACCCGATGGCCCTAAGCTGGAACTGGTAAGTTCATTCAAACTGACACACGGCACAAAGGCACATTTTTCGCACCCGGTGATCTGCAACGGGATCATGTATATCAGGCACGGGAAGTCGCTGATGGCGTACAAAGTCAGATAGCAAAATCTAAAATAGTAAAATGGTAAAAATTCCTGATAAAAACTGTTTTATGAAAAAGCAAATATTCATAACGGTTATATTTCTTCTGATCTTTTTACTTGCCGGTGCCCAGGATCTGAAACTTGACGAGATCCTGTCAAGGCATTACACAGCCATGGGCGCAGAGAACCTGCAAAAAGTCAATGCCATCACAATGACCGGCACGTTGATTCAGTATGATGCCATGCCTGTGAAGATCATCCGGATGCGGCCTGATCTGTATCTGATGGAATCTGATGTCGCGGACATCACTTCCTACCAGGGATATGATGGTCATACCGCGTGGTGGACAACACCCTGGACAGGCAATCCACTACCACAGGTCATGCCTGAGGATCGTGCCATTGATTTGAGAAGCAAGGCGGATTTTGACGGGTTGCTATACGACTGGAAGGCAAAGGGGCACCTGGTTGAACTTGCAGGCCGCGATACGGTTGACAATCATCCGGCCTACAAAGTGAAGGTCATAAAAAAAGATGGAGGAATTGAATTCCTGTCTCTCGATGCTGCCAGTTTTATTCTGGTGAAAAGAACGTTTAGCAGGGTTGTCAGGGGTAAAGAAGTGATAATGGAAAATTATTTTCATAATTACCGTTCCATCGAAGGAGTAATGTTCGCTTTTATCGTGGATACTCATTATGGCGGCCAACCCTATAATTCACTTCAGATTGACCAGGTTGAACTGAATAAACTTTGTGATAAGAAAGTCTTCAGTATGCCTGGAAAATAGGATTTTTGCCCGTGAGTTCTTTCACTCGTTTTAAGGTGTACTCATAGTAGGATTTTCGCTGGGGCTCGTTGCTCTCTCCTTTTTCAGATTCCTGGCACTTTTCAAGATACTCTTTATAATACGGCAGCGCCTGGTCGGGTTTCCGCAGATAGTAATCATACTGGTACCCGAGATGAAATGCCAGTGTCACCCTGCCTGGGTTTGCCTGGTATGCCGATTTCAATAGAGAAAGCGCAGTGTCAATTTGTCCTTTTTCATTGTAAGCTCCTGCCAATTCAATGTAGAGGTTTGTCAAAAACTGTGGATCCGGCATCAACAGTTTCAATGTTTTTTCGAGGTAAATAACTCCGGTATCCGGCAAAGCCGAACGATAGGTGGACACTCCATAGTAAAAACAGACTTCCGCATCCGTAGTATCTGTCTGTAATGCTTGCCGGAACTGAGTTTCCGCCAAACCGTATTGCTCCTGCTTATAATGGGAGAGTCCAAAATACTTATGAGTAAACTTTGATCTGTCGCCAAGGGTTACACACCGGGAAAATTTTTCAATAGCTCCCGGGTAATCTTTTAAAAGATAATTGCAATAGGCATTCAGCTTAAGAATCCCGTTGTTCACTGAGTCATGTTCCAGAAACTCTTCCGTCAACTCTTTTCCTGCCTGGTAATCCTTTTTCCTGATCAGCAGGTTGGCTAACTTTCCGGTGATCCCTGCATCAGACGGAACAAGATCAAGATATCGGACATAAAAACAGATGGCCGAATCAGTCTGCTGAAGCTCGTTGTAACAGTTCCCGATTTGCTTTAACACGTAGGTGTCGGTTGAATCCCTTCGGGAAAGCGGAAACAGGATTTCTTTCGCCGTTATGAAGTCATCAGTTCCATAATAGAGGCCGGATAACTGCAGTGAAAAAAAGGTGCTTTCAGGATGAAGTCCAACCAGCTTCCGGCAGTGAGAGATAGCTTGTTTCACATCTCCAAGCTGCCTGCAAACATTGGTCAGTTCAAACAGTATGTTCGTATTTGTTGTGTCCTGATGGTAGGCTCTGGTAAAAATATCCCTGGCTTCCCGGATCTTAAATTCAGCGGCCAGCGCATGCCCCTTCATTGTCAACAGCTCAATGTTCAGACTGTCTGTGCGGAGCAGCTGGCTGACAACCCGGATGGCTTGCTCATATTGAAATGCATCCATTAACCGGTGCAGTGTTGCTATCGTGTCGTCAGCCTGTGTCAGCTGTTTTCGTCCAAAGGATGCAGTTATGCCTGTCACCAGGCACACTAGCAAAAGCGTGAATTGCCTGAATGGTATTTTCATCGTGCAGAATCTCAGGTCAGTTATTAACGGTATGACAAATTTACAACTAAAAAATTAGTTTGTCAACTAATAAGTTAATATACATATTGGTGCCTGTCCTCCTGCGACGGATAAATTTATAACAGGTACTTCGGAGAACTCCTTACAGCATTTCACGGTTCTTTCAACTTTGAACTTCCCAATGGCATCTTCAAATTTGTAAACCGTTTCGCTTTTGAAGGAAAAGAACTCCGTAAGGATTTCGTGAAGCTTACCGGCATCACGAACCTTCACCCGGTTTACCTCTTCGCCCCGCTGAAAAAGAACTGCAACATTGCTGTCTTCAAAAAGTATGTTGGTAAGCGGATATCCCTTTTTTATCTTGGCATCGATTTCCGCCTCGATGTCGTCTTTTTCATCTTTGCTTTCCCACAGACCGATATCGAGTCCCCAGAGATTTTTCACTGTTCCGTCGGGGTGAACCTTCTTGCCTTTTGTGCCCATAACGGCAACTTCGGCAACCACCTCATAGTTGAATTTCCGGGCATACTCGTTCAGCAGTACCCAGAAATAATTCCGGATGCTCGTTTCATTGCGGCTCTTCCCATATTGTAAGGTCCGGTCGAGGTTCTGGTAGTATTGGTTGATGAGGAGTTTCGACATGAATCTGATTAGGGTTTGAAACGATTAGTTTCATTGTATATCCGTGCTCCAAAGATAATATTTTTTGAATTTCGGCAGTAACCGGAAACGGATTGGGCGGCATGCGTTAATCCTTGTTCTGAAATCAATTCGACATTCGATAATTGTATTCGTCATTCGCATATTTGAAATTCTTGTCATTATCTTACCCCTCGCTAAGACTTCACAAATTTTCTGACAACAATACCGGACTTTGTTTTGACGACAATGAAATAGATCCCTGGCTTTTCAGGGGCAAAGGAAAAGTCCTGTTCCGGATTACTTGCCTGGCATACTACCTGGCCGACAAGATCCAGGATCCTTATCTCCAGCATCGGCTGCGTGCAGGTAATAAAAACCCTGTCACGGGTGGGATTTGGAAATACTGTGAGACCGGTTCCGGAATCTTTTGTCAGTTCATCTATCCCTATGGGGATGAGCCTCAGAATAACATGATTGCTCTGGATTGTATCCAGGTCCCTGCAATTGATCATCCGGCAATAGTAGACATTCCCGGTATCACTCATGCTGAGGATCGGGGTTGTATAATTCANTCCCGTGGCTCCATGTAATTCCACCCCGTTTTTATACCACTGAAATGAATAAGGAGATGAGCCATCCGTAATACAAGTAAACCTTATGGTATCGCCTGGTCTGAAAGAAGGATCGTACGGGTAAATAAAGAGGTGTCCGCCTGCACAGACTTCCAGTGTATCAACAATTGTATTGATCGTATTGCTGTAGCTGCAATTACTTACACTGCAGTAGAACGTATCACCGTTGTTACCAGGTGTAAGTTCCCATGTTGTAAAGGATGGTTGTGTTGCACCTGAAACCGGGTAGCCATTATGGAACCACTGGTAATTGATCTGAGGAGGACCTGTAGCAACAACTGTAAATATGGCAGTCTGCCCCACCAGGCGGAACTGATTTTGTGGTTGCTGCAAAATCGTGGCAGCAGTGCATTCCCCGGAAAGTTTAGCCACATAAATATCATCGTTGTAATCCGGTGTGCCATGCCCGGTAAGCGGAATGCCTCCGAACGTAATGGTGTAGCTCCAGAACATCCCTGTAACATAAACGCTGCCATTGAAATTTGTGATTCCCTCTCCAAAATCATTATTAGCACCTCCCACCGATTTCGCCCAGATGACATCGCCGGCCTCACTGTATTTGACAACAAAGATATCATCATATCCTCCGTAAGCATTTCTCATGATAACACTGTCGAAACGGATGTCATCACTACCATATCTCCCGATGATATAAAAATTGCCGTAAGAATCAACCGACATGCCGTTAACCTGTGCTTCATAATTTTCTTCCGGAGCTTTCGCCCACACCGGCTGACCGGTAGCATCATAAACAGTCGTGAAAACATTAAAATCAGTTCCACCTATGTGATTTATCAGCGTGTCATTACCGATGATCATGGTGCTGCTTCCGAAATTTCCTGTAACATATACCAGTCCATCCGGGTTTGAAGCAATTCCGACTCCATATGAATTTCCCTGCGTTTGATTGCCTTCTGCCCAGGTCACATTCCCGGCAGTATCGAAGCGGGTTATAAATAGATTTGCAGATGGATTGGTCGGGGATGCATTCGTCAGGATGATCCCCTGGAAAGAGATCGTCGGACTTGCAAAATATCCCGTGATATACAGGTTTGTCCCGTTCACGGAAATGCCGTTCGCCTCATCACTGCTGCTTCCGCCAAAACTTTTCACCCATATAACATTCCCCGAAGGGTCTAGTTTTAGGATGAAAAAATCTTCTGTATTGAAACCGCCAGCATCAGCATTGAATATTGTATCACTTTCAAATACGAGGTAAGGACAAGAAAAGTCGCCGATTGCATAAACGTTTCCTTCGGAATCGGAAGCCGAACCATTCGTCCGGCAGCTGCCCGACAAGCCGGTGCATGTAGCACACTTTGCCCAGAGCACATCACCGCCGGAATTGTATTTTACAATGAACAGGTTGTCGTACAATCCTGTTGAGAATGGATTCCGGATCGTTACATTGCCAAAGGTCGCGGAATCCCCATGGAAATACCCCGTTACACTAACATTTCCATAGGAATCAGTTGAAACATTCGTAGGTAAAAGATAACTGAAATCACCGCATGCATTCCGGGCCCATACCGTGTTCCCGTTCGTGTCATATTTTACCAGGCACAGGTTCTGTCCTGTGATCCCCGGGCAGTTCGTCAGCGTGATCCCGCCAAAATTAATGGAGGTTGCTGCATAATCACCCACCATGTAAATGTTGCCATTATTGTCAGCCGCCATACCGGCAGCTCCGCCAACTCCGCCAATTCCGCCATAATTGTTTGCCCGGGAAAAATCCGGCGATTGTGCCAGGATAACCGGCAGGAATGCAAAAAAGAGAAGTGCTGAATTGATTATCATTTTCATGTTGTGGTCTTATTGATTCCCTTGTTCAAAGATAATATTTATTGCTTGATCAAAAATTTCCCGGAGGGACGAATAAGTGCAAAAACTTTCTAACTACCGTTCCTTTACATTCCCTGCGCCTGTACTGCGCCTTTGCTGCGACCATTGCTTAGATTGACCACAGTTGATGTCAAATCATCCTTCAAATAGCTGGATTTTAAAAAATCCATCCTGAAATTGACATTATACCCGCTCATTTGTGACGAGGCAACATGAAAATAAATGGATTTAAGCGATTACGCAAATAGCGGTGCCCGGGCCGGATTGGCCTTTTGGAGGATATTCGATCAGGATGTGGACAGGAAAATAATTAGCACTTATCCGGGCGGCATGACATCCTTAACCGTCTGTACTGATTTCACAGTATTCCCGGGCGAATCAGTCACCCGGACAACAATCTTTCCTGTTTCCCAGCCGGGAACCGGTGCAGTCACTTTGTAGATCCAGCAGCCTTTGCTGAGCATCTCAACGGCAAGACCACTCTCTAGTTCAAGCCCCTGTGCATTGAGGATAGTCACGATCACGGCAGCCACACGATAATTATCATGCGCATTGACACGGATCGTATCGCCTTTCCTGCCCCTGTATTTTGAAAGATCAACTTCCCGGATCTCAGGCTTCTTCATGTAATCAGAAACGGCAACATTCCATACTGTCTGCATACCCTTTGCACGCGTCCTGTAGTACTTCCGCATTTCAGGATCAGTCAATACTTTTCGCGAATAAGCCATCGCATCGCGGAACCGTATGCGGTTTTGCTTCTGGGCCTTGCTCCACTTCCGGTTCGTGTAGTCCGGAACCATTGAGATCACAGTCTTTTCCCCCCATCGACGGAAGATCAGGTTTCCAATCCTGCCGCTGTAGCCTTCGGTAAGGATGTTGTCTTTGTTGATCATCGTATTGCTGATTTGAAACGACACTGCAATATATATAAAATCCGGAAATTATGCTGAAATTTGTTGTATATTTAAAGTGCGAAAAAAAAGGTATGAAACGTCTTCTTACAACAATCACATGCTTCCTGTTTTTAATTCAATTATCAGGTCAGAACTATTTCCCGTTCATCCAGGAAGGGAAGATCTGGGCTGAGATTATAATATATGATGATTTCCCTCCGGGTGGAACTCCGGTCATATGGACTGATTATTACAAATTTGAAGGAGATACTTCTTTTCAGGGAAAGATGTACCATACGAGATATACATGCGACAAGGACTCAACAATGACAAACTGGACGCTGGATCCCATGTATTACCGTGAAGATTCAAATAAAGTGTACATCTCAAATTTGACGAACGGTGATTTTCTGTTTTATGATTTTAACCTGAAGGTTGGTGATTCCGCTTTGATCGCAGAATCCATGGGCTATGCAAAGGTTATCCATGTAGATTCTACACTGATTGGTGGTTCGTACAGGAGAACAATCCATTTTGATGAACCTCCCGATACCTGGATCGAAGGGATAGGAAGCACCCGCGATCCGTTTGAACCACTCATTTGTTTTTATCTTACCGGAGGATCTGTTGATTTATTATGTGTCAGTGATTCTTCAGGCCAGTTGTATCAGAATCCTTCGTATAATGGGTGTTATGTTAATATAACTTCTGCGGAAGAGATAAGTGCCGGCAAGCCGGATGTGAGAATATTCCCGAATCCCTGCACTACCGGTACGAAGATCTTTTTCGATCTTGACGGTTCCGAACGCGTGAATATCAGCCTGTATAACACTGTCGGACAGGTAGTGTCAGAGCAGGCTCTGAATTGCAGTGCTGGTAAGAACATGATGACAATAGATCTCAGCAGACAACCTGCAGGGAGTTACTATTACCGGTTTACGGCAGGTGATCTCCTTGCCACGGGAACGATTGCTGTTGTGAGGTGATGAAGCCCATGCGGCCTAAGTGATTTGCTGGCCGCAGTCCCGGGTACCCGGGATGCGATGTTGAGCCTTGCTAAGATTAGTCTCTGACTACGTTTGCGGGGGACATTTACCAACTCAGATATCCCAGGTGCGTAAGCAGAATCTTCACCCCGATGAGGATCAGGACGATGCCACCTGCTAATTCCGCCCACCTGGCGGGTATGAGGTTGGACCTGATTCCAAGCCTGGCACCAATAATCGTTACGGTAAAGGTGATCGTTGTGATGATGAGAACTGCGCGGAAGATGTTCACGTGCATAAAACCAAACCCGACCCCCGTGGCCAGGGCATCAATGCTGGTGGCAACAGCAAGCCCGATCAGCACAGAGATCTTGCTGGCATCAATGATTTTTTTATTCTCCTTCAGCCGGAATGATTCGATGATCATGTGGAACCCGATAAACGCCAGGATCCCGAAGGCGATCCAATGATCGACCGACAGGATAAGCGATTGGAAAGTATTCCCGATCACCCATCCAACCAATGGCATCAGCCCCTGGAAGAGACCGAAAAGAAAAGCCATCGTCAGAACCTCTTTCCATTGCAGTTTTTGAGCTGTGCCCAGCGTAAGTGAAACTGCAAAGCAATCCATCGAAAGTCCAAGTCCAAGAAGAAAAAGTTCTAAAAAACTCATCGTATTAATCTGTTCACTTTGCCGGTCAGGCAGAAAGAAGTGTAAGTATTTTTTCCAATGCCTGTGCATCTGTCTCATCAAAACTGTTCAGCAGGTTGCTGTCAACATCCAGGACCCCGATAATTTCATGTTGTGAATTTCTTAATGGAACAACGATTTCTGACCGGGACCGGGAATCACAGGCAATATGCCCGGGGAAAAGGTGAACATCCGGAACGACGATGGTTTTCTTTTGGTTGATGGCGGCCCAGCAAACACCTTTATTCTCCTCCAGAACCTGACAGGCAAGCGGGCCCTGGTATGCCTGAACGATTAATCTTCCTTGTTTGAGAAGATAAAATCCTGTCCAGAAGAAATCCTTCATGTGGTGGTGCAGAACTGCAATAACTGTTGACATCCGGGATTCCATGTCGCCGGGTTTGGCAACAAGGTCCTGCAATTGGTGGTACAGTCGTTGGTACCGTTCCTTCTTTTTCTGAGGATCCATGACGGAAGGTCAGGCCAGTTCCAGCTCAACCGTAAAGTGGCGCATGATGGGAGCTTCCTTCACGATTTTCAACCCCTGTTTGATGTTATGACGCCGGTCATACACATTTTTCAGCGCGGTGGCAACGACATCCATGTGGTTGTTCGTATACGCACGTCTTGGAATGGCAAGCCGGAGCAACTCAAGGCTTGGGTAACGGTTTTCACGCGTCACCGGATCACGGTCGGCAAGAATGGCCCCGATCTCAACACCGCGAACGCCGGCTTCAAGATACAACTCAACGGCCAGGGTTTGTGCCAGGAAATTCTCTTTCGGCAGGTTGGGTAAAAATCGTTTGGCGTCCACGAAAACTGCATGCCCGCCAATGGGCTGCTGAACCGGGATCCCATAATCCAGCAGCAGATGACCAAGGTATTCCACCTGTTTGATGCGTGATTCCAGGTATTCAAATTCAGTTCCTTCGGAAAGTCCTTGTGCAATGGCATTCATATCACGCCCTGAAAGACCGCCATACGTGATATATCCTTCATACATGATTTCAAATACACTCGCCTGGCGATGCAGTTCCTTATTGCGCATGGCAATAAAACCGCCCATATTCACAATGGCATCTTTCTTGGCGCTCATCACCATCACATCGGCATAGGAAAAAGTCTCTGCAACGATCTCACGGATGGTCTTGTTTTCATAGCCTTTCTCACGCAGCTTGACGAAATATGCGTTCTCGGCAAAACGGGCACCGTCAATAACTACAAGCTTCCCGAACTTATCGGCCAGCTTCCTGATCGCCCTGAGGTTTTCCATTGATACTGGCTGACCACCGGCAGAATTGTTCGTGATGGTCATGATGATGAACGGAATCTTCTCGTGTTGCTTTTTGAGTACATCCTCAAGTTTTGCCAGGTCCACATTTCCCTTGAAGGGATGCAGGACTGTAGTATCAAAAGCTTCATTGATGGTGCAATCGCAAGCAAATGCCTTGCGGAATTCGATATGCCCTTTGGTCGTATCAAAATGAGAATTTCCCGGAACGATATTACCTTCCTTTACGAGTACGGAAAAGAGCACGTTCTCAGCGGCCCTGCCCTGGTGTGTCGGGAGAAAATAATCGTAACCCAGGATATCTTTGATTGCTGCCTTCATCTTAAAGTAGGATGAAGCCCCGGCATAACTTTCGTCGCCGAGCATCATTTCCGACCATTGGCGGTCACTCATGGCACCTGTGCCTGAATCTGTAAGCAAATCGATGAAGACATGTTCGCTCTTCAGGCAGAACAGGTTGTATTTTGCTTCTTTAATCCACTTTTCACGCTCTTCACGCGTACTTTTCCGGATGGTTTCAACCATCTTGATTTTGTATGATTCTGAGAAAGGTAATTCCATGGTAAAAGAGGTTGATGCAAGAAACAAAGGTAGGAATATTTTCAACGCTAATATTTTTTCGCAGGAGTTTGCTTAATTTCCAAATTTCCCGTAGGTTTGCTAACAGAAAGAAACTGACGGCTTTTCATCAAAATGCTGCGTCAGATTACATAAACTCATAAATCAGGAAGGATCATAACTCATGACACAATCCAACGAAAACAAAGAAAAGTTCATGCTCACAAGGCTTTCAGATCTTGACCAGCTGGCACTGAAGAAGGGAAAAAAGAAAGTCGCGGTTGCCGTGGCTCACGACGAACATTGTCTTGAAGCCATTTGTGCCGTGATGAAAAAAGGAATCATCGACGCAATACTTGTTGGGTCTGAAGCAAAGATCAGGGAGATTGCCTCCAAGCTGAAACTGGATCTCATGGGAGCCACAATATTCAACGAAGAGAATGATGTCCTGGCTGTTAAACGTGCCGTGAAATATGTCCGCGACAAGGAAGCAGATATCCTGATGAAAGGCAATGTTGCTACAGCGACATTCCTGAGGGGCGTTCTCGATAAGGAGCTGGGATTGAGAAAATCGGATGTGTTGTCACACCTGGCTTTCTTTGAAGTTCCTACTTACCATAAAGTGATTGCACTGACCGATGCCGCAATGGTCATTGCGCCTGACCTCAAGACCAAGATTGCCATCATCAACAGTTCGGTCAGCTTCATGAACAGCATCGGGTATATAAAGCCCAAAGTTGCCATGCTGTGTGCCGTGGAAATGGTCAATGAGCAGATGCCTGCAACCATGGATGCTGCCCTGATCGCGAAGATGAACCAGCGCGGACAGATCAAAAACTGCATCATCGACGGTCCGCTTGCCTACGACAATGCCGTGAGTGCCGAAAGTGCAAAACATAAAGGGATCGTAAGTGATGTTGCCGGTGATGCAGATCTGCTCGTCGTTCCTGATATTGAAGCTGGGAACATGCTTTACAAATGCTACGGTTTCTCTGCCAACGCCAAACTGGCGGCAGTGATCCTCGGGGCTGCAGCTCCGATCGTCCTTACTTCCCGCTCGGATACGGAAGAATCAAAACAGGCAAGCATCATCATGGCCGCTGCCAGTTAACTTCCATCCGGAAATTTCTTTGTTCCCGTTTGAGGGAAAGTCATTGTAGACAAAACCATTTGTATGCCGAAGCGACTGTTTAAAACCAAACCGATCCATCTATTAATGGAGGAGGCGGATGATGGCAAAACGGGGTTGAAAAAAACGCTGACTGCCACGCAACTTATTCTCCTTGGGATCGGGGCAATCATCGGGGCAGGCCTGTTCGTCAGGACCGCTGCCGCTGCTGCCAATAACGCCGGTCCTTCCGTTACCATAGGTTTCATCATCGCCGGGCTGGGTTGCGCCTTTGCCGGTCTGTGCTATGCCGAATTTGCTTCCATGATCCCCATATCAGGAAGCGCGTACACTTACTCCTATGCAACCATGGGCGAATTCACCGCCTGGGTCATCGGGTGGGATCTGGTCCTTGAATATGCACTCGGGGCTGCGACCGTCAGCATTGCATGGAGTGAATACCTGAACAAGCTTTGCGGGTATTTTAATTTTCAGATACCTTATGAATTATGCCACTCCCCGATGCAGGTGCTGCGAAACAGCTCTCATCAGATAATCGCTCATGGCTACATCAACCTTCCTGCATTGTTCATTATTATTGCACTTTCCCTTCTCCTGATCAAAGGGGTAAGGGAATCCTCGATCTTCAATGCCATCATCGTGATCACGAAAGTGGCAATTGTCATCCTCTTTATCGTCCTTGGATGGTCGTTCATCAAAGCATCAAATCATACACCCTTTATCCCGGCACCCGGCACCTATACTGATGAGCAGGGAGTGATCCATAATTTCGGCGGTATTCTCGGGATCCTGGGTGCAGCCGGGGTGGTCTTTTTTGCTTTTATCGGATTTGATGCGGTGTCAACGGCGGCCCAGGAGACAAAAGATCCGAAGCGGGCCATGCCGATCGGGATACTCGGCTCACTGATTATTTGTACGTTGCTGTACATCCTTTTTGCTTTTGTACTGACCGGGGTTGCCGGGGTTGATGATTTCAGGCATGCCGGGAAAGAAGCCTCTGTTGCCTATACCATTCAGACGTATATGCATGGTTATGGCTGGCTTGCCAAGCTGGTCACGGTGGCTATTCTCGCCGGGTTCTCGTCGGTGATCCTGGTGATGCTGTACGGC
>TBL_comb47_HYPODRAFT_10000134_pt1 | contig 92591 bp, 74 predicted proteins | sample TroBogypolimnion_40_FD_10682 | JGI IMG/M metagenome (IMG submission 10682) | reverse complement strand
AATGCAATTGAAAGCAGATTCATTTGAATGATTTTCTTATTTTTGAACAAAATAAAAAGCTATTATGCATATCGCCATTGCAGGAAATATCGGATCCGGAAAAACAACCCTTACCGGACTGCTTGCCAAACATTTTGGCTGGGACCCTCATTATGAGGATGTGGACACGAATCCCTATCTCAATAGTTTTTATGAAGATATGCAACGCTGGTCTTTCAACCTGCAGATTTACTTTCTGAACAGCCGGTTTCGCCAGGTAGTTGAGATCCGGCGATCCGGAAAAACGGTTGTCCAGGACAGGACAATTTATGAGGATGCACACATTTTTGCGCCGAATCTTCATTCCATGAACCTGATGAGTACGAGGGATTACAACAACTATGCCTCCCTCTTTGCGCTCATGAGTTCCTTCATACAACCCCCGGATTTGCTCATATACCTGCGCGCAAGCGTTCCGACCCTGGTCAACCAGATCCAGAAACGCGGAAGGGATTATGAAAATGCAATCCGCCTGGACTACCTGAAAGGCCTCAACGACCGGTACGAAGACTGGATCAATGACTATAAACTTGGAAAACTCCTGATTATTGAAGTAGACAATATGAATATTGCCGAAACACCCGAGCACCTGGGGCTGGTCATTGAAAGGATCAATGCAGAATTACACGGCCTTTTTTAGAACCCGATGAAGATCTTTGGGATCATCCCAGCCCGTTACGATTCCAGCCGGTTCCCGGGCAAACCCCTGGTCATGATCCAGGGAATCCCCATGATACAGCGGGTTTATACCCGGGCATTGCAATGTAAATCGCTGGCAGGTCTTGTCGTTGCTACGGATGATGACCGCATCATGCAATGTGTTCAGTCGTTTGGCGGGAATGTTTGCATGACTTCACTTCACCACAGGAGTGGTACAGAACGATGCAACGAGGCGACCGGTTTTTTTCAGTCATTATCTCCGGAAGATGTCATCGTCAATATCCAGGGTGATGAACCGTTTATTGATCCCCGGCAGCTGGATCAGCTGGTGGCCTGTTTCGATGATGAGAATGTGCAGATCGGAACACTGATCAAAAAAATTGAATCAGAGAATGAATTGTTTGATCCCAATGTGGTCAAAGTGATTCGAGATAAAAATTCCAAGGCCATCTGTTTCAGCAGGCAGACGCTGCCTTATTTTCGTGGAAAAGATCCAGACAGTTGGCTTGCCGGCGGATCCTTTTACAAACATGTTGGCCTGTATGGCTATTCTGCCGGCGTGTTGAAAGAATTGGTCGCACTGCCGGAATCTGCATTGGAAAAAGCAGAATCGTTAGAGCAGCTCCGATGGCTTGAAAACGGCTATGCGATTCATGTCAGGGAGACTGAACTGGCAAGTGTTGCCATTGATTCGCCGTCCGACTTATTAAAAATTACGAACAGCATCTAGCGTCTGAGATTGAATTTTTGTACTTTAGCCGTCCAGAATAAAATCCGATGAATACTGAAAAATATATTGCAGAACTTTTGCATGATCACGATTGCGTGATTATTCCTGGTTTTGGCGGATTCATTGGAAATTATTTGCATGCCAGGATCCACCCGGTTCACCACACGTTCCTTCCTCCATCGAAATCCTTGCTGTTTAATATCAACCTCACACAGAATGATGGTTTACTGGCATCAAGAATTGCGTTCAGGGAAAACATTTCTTACGAGGAAGCCTTGCTGACTCTCCGGGATCTCGCAGAAAGCTGGCATCAGCAGCTGAAAGAAAAGCATGTTCTCTTGGTTGACCAGATCGGGAAACTATTTCAGAGCTCAGAAGGGAACATCCTGTTTGAACAGGATACCAGCCTGAACTTCCTGCATGATTCATTTGGTCTTGCTTCATTTGTTTCACCTGCAATCCGTCGCACCGGTTTCCAGGAAAAAATGGAGAAGAAGATTAACCGGTACATGGATGCTCCGAAAGACCGGCGCAGGTTGCTTCCGAAACCCTTAAAATGGGCAGCAATCCTGGTTCTTCCCATCGGTATGGCAGCCTATTTCGGGATCACTAATTTCAGGGTCCTGGAAAACATGAAGGTCAGTTATTCGGGTTTATTCTACCCGGCGCCAGTTCCATCCGTTACACCTGTAAAAGTGTCACACAAAACCCTTGTCATTCATTCACTACAGGTTGCGCCGGTGAAGAAAGAAACGACCGCACCGGCAGCTGAAGTCAGTAAACCGGCATCAAATGCTGTTGCTACAGAAAATCCTTCGGCAGGAAATAATTCTTTAAACCCATTTGCCGTTATTGTTGGGGCGTTCAGGGTGTATGAAAATGCAGATCACCTGGTCGCCGATCTGAAGCAAAAAGGGTTCGATGCATCCATCCTCGATACAACACGAACGGGACTGTTTCGGGTAAGCATCGGAACATGCGCATCACGTGATCATGCACTTCAGTTATTGGCTTCAGTAAGGTCAAACGAATTCTCCTCCGCCTGGTTGCTTGCCAGATAAGAATTTCATTGTGGCAAAAAAGAAGCTGGTACACTTCGAAGAAAACCTCACTTTTCCTCATCTTATTCAACCGCCCTTTGATGCGGTACATTCCGGTTTCAGTCTGCAGTCGAACTGGTGCAAGGATTTTTTTCATAACACATCCCCGATCATCATCGAGCTTGGCTGCGGGAAAGGTGAATATACTGTCGGGCTTGGAGAACGTTACCCGGAACAGAATTTTATCGGCATTGATGTCAAGGGTGCCCGGCTATGGAGAGGGGCCAGGACCGTCCGTGAAAACTCCATGAAAAATGTAGCATTCATCCGACAGCGCGTTGATTTCGTTGACAGGCTTTTTGGAAAAGATGAAGTTTCTGAAATATGGATTACATTTCCGGACCCGCAGCATGGGAAAGAACGCAAACGACTGACATCTCCCTTGTTCCTTGAAAAGTACCGGAGAATACTGGTAAAAAGCGGGGTGGTACATCTCAAGACAGATGATCAGCGCTTATTTAACTATACGAAGGGGGTACTTGGCAGCCACGCGTGTAAAATTCTTACAGAAACGGAAGACCTGTATCATTCCGCTTTACCAGATGAAGTGACATCGATCCAGACGTATTATGAGAGCATATGGCTAAAGCAGGGAAAGAAGATCTGCTACTTGAAGTTTATGCTTGAATGACAAAGTGTGCTTCCCTGGATTAATCCTGTCAGAAAAATATAATAACCTCAAAGGTGCGAAGACGCTTAATCAATATCTAATCCACTTAATGATGAAAAGGTTTTTTCTTTCCCTGTTGCTGATGAGTTTCTTCTCCATGCTTTTTGCCGAAGAAGGCATGTGGATACCCATGTTGCTGGATCGGCTTAACATCGGCCAGATGCAGGAAATGGGATTAAAGCTGAGCGCTGAAGAAATCTACAGCATAAATCATGCATCGCTGAAAGATGCCATCGTCCAGTTTGGCGGGGGCTGCACTGCCGAGTTCATTTCACCGGATGGACTGATCCTTACAAATCATCATTGCGGACTGGGAACGATTCAGAAACAAAGTACGCTGGAACACGATTACCTGACCAATGGATTCTGGGCAAAGACACAAGCAGACGAGCTGGCAAACCCGGGACTGACCGTCACCTTGTTGATCCGCATGGAAGATGTAACGAACCAGATCCTGCTTCATGTTTCTGACAGCATGACACAACTGCAGCGGTCGCAGGCAATTAAACTTGCACAGGAAACAATCGAAAAGGAAGTGGTAAAGGGAACCCATTATGAGGCGAAAGTCCGGTCGTTTTTTTACGGCAACCAGTTTTATCTTTTCGTCGCAGAAACATTTAAAGATGTCCGCCTGGTAGGGGCGCCGCCTTCGGGTATCGGGCAATTTGGTGGTGATACCGATAACTGGATGTGGCCAAGGCATGGTGCGGACTTTTCCCTGTTTCGTGTATATGCAAACAATAAAAATGAAGCAGCTGAATATGCCAGGGACAATGTTCCTTACCATCCGAAGAGCTACCTACCAATATCATTAAAAGGTTACCATAAAGATGATTTTACATTTGTGTTCGGATATCCCGGAGTAACCAAAGAATACCTGACTTCATTTGGTGTTGATCTTATCGCAAATAAGGAAAATCCTGTGAAGATCAGCTTACGGCAAAAGAGGCTCGAGATCTTTAATACAGCGATGAAAGAGAGTAAGCAGGTACGGATCCAGTACACTTCAAAGCACCAGGGAATTGCAAACGGGTGGAAGAAGATGATGGGAGAGACCAATGGAATAAAGAGTTTGGATGCTGTGGCAAAGAAAAAGGAAGTTGAAAAGAAATTTCAGGAATGGGCAGATTCTGCATCAGGTTCGCCAAGATTGACAAGCAGAAATCAAGCAGGTTATGAGCATTTGCTGGCAAAATTTGAGAAAACGTACAATGATTATTCCCCGGCCGACATGGCTTCTGCTTACCTGACTGAAGCCGGGATAGGGATTGAGATTGTCAAGTTTGCTGCGGGTTTCAGGGCTCTTGTGAGGAAATGTAAATCGGCAGATACTTCTTCCACAGAGATCCACAAATCTGCACTTAAACTCCTTGATGGTATGAAGGCTTTCTATAAAGACTACTCTCTTTCAACCGATAAAAAGGTATTTGTCCCGATGATGGAAGAAATGTCAACGAAGTTGAACAGTAATTATCGTCCGGAAATTTTTCAATCCATCGAAAAAAAATACGGAAATAATTTTTCTTCTTATGCTGATTATCTCTACAGCAAATCGTTATTTCCTGATTCTGCCGGGATGAAAAAATTCCTGAAGGACTTTAAAAGATCATGGTACAGGAAAATTGAAAAGGACCCGGGATACCAGCTGGCATTAAGCATTTATGAACGAAATGAGATAGAAATTGTTCCGTTGATAACTCGGTTTAACAACACCATCGACAGTCTGCAGCGGATTTACATGGCGGGTTTGATGGAAATGCACAAAGGCAAAAGGATCTATCCTGATGCCAACAGCACATTACGGGTTGCTTACGGAAAGGTCAATGAATACTCGCCAAGGGATGGTGTCGTCTACAATTATTTTACGACAAGCAAGGGCATTCTCGAAAAAGAAGATTCCCTGGTCTATGATTACACGATCGATCCAAAGTTGAAATCAATGTTCCGAACCCACGATTTCGGACGGTATGCCGACCGTGACAGCACATTACACATTGCCTTTATTGCAAGCAATCACACTACCGGTGGGAATTCCGGAAGCCCGGTGCTGGACGCGAACGGAAATCTCATCGGACTGAATTACGACCGGAACTGGGAAGGTACAATGAGTGATCTCTTGTATGATGCTGGTCAGTGCAGGAACATCGCACTCGATATCCGCTACTTCATGTTCATCATCGACAAATATGCCGGTGCTTCCCGATTGATCAGGGAGATGAAGATTATTGAATAATACGGACTGTCACAATTTATTTTGTATTCCCCGGCTTTGTAAGATCAATGATGGTTTCCTTTGAATCGTACATGGAGATTCTCCTGATCTCCTTTCCGGAAAAATCGATGTTCTTCAGGTCAATTTTTCGGAGTGTGGGATTTTCGTAAGTTTTAAAATAGAAGATTCGATTTGTAAGATCGCGGAAGGTGACCCATTGCGTTGATTCACTTGAAACAACGTCTCCTTTGTGATCTTTATCCACGATGATGCCAAACGGAATGGTAAACGTGTTGATCACATGCTGGCAGAGATTGAGATTTAAAGCAGCATCGGGTTGGCGCGTGACAAAATTTTCAAACATAGCGAGTCGCACAAATCGGCTGGGAGGTGTGTAGTCACCGGGTATTCCGAACATCCCGTCACCATGACCGGTCGGGGAGAATGTGAATCCCCCGGCTTTCACTGGTATCGTGTTTGTGTTTTCAAGACCAAGATATTGCCGGAGGTTTGTATATTGCCAGGGCAACGAAGGTGAGTTGGTCATGATCCCCAATGGGTTATCATAAATATTACATTGACCCTTGTCGTACTCAACAACAATGCAACCGCCTTGTGCGTCATACACGATGAAATGCACGGTCATGGCCATCTTCATCTTGGATGGGTCAGAGTAGAAAAACACCTTTACTTTGGATGTGGCCGTACGCACTTCATCCACCGTGCTGAAATTGCCCAGCACCCAATCTGAATACATAGCCTGTGCCAGGGCTTTACTGCTGTCTGCAGTTGGCACAAGCTGATATTGCATATCGCTTTCGTACCAGAGTACGCTCACCGAAAGTCCTTTCTCATTCATTCCGTCGCTCACGCCAAAATCCATTCCCATGCATGCAACGCCAGCATACCCGTTCTTAGTCGTCCACTTCAGTCCCGATTTACTCACCGGAGAAGGGCTGACAAAAAACTTGTTTCTTGGAACCACGATCAGGTCATAATCCAGGTTTACGCCGAATTCCATGGAACGGGCAATGGTGATGTTGCCATCATTGGCTTTGAGGCGGAATATGGTGCAGGCCTGCGTGCCGGAAATTGAAATAAATTGCAACGTGATGGCCGAAAGGAGAAGGCAGCAATGGGAAATGATACGGGTTATTCTGGCGTTCTTTTTCATGGCGGTTAATAATTATTTTTCATTTAATTAAGGCTAGAAGAGGTTAATCATCTAAAATATCCGGGTAAGTTGACTTTGTCAGAGGGAATTAATAAACTGGAGTATCTGCGGCGCTCTGTCCGGCTTGATCAGGTTAAAGTGATCAACCCATTGCTGAAGCGGAAGAGGACGATTGACAGGTACATTCAGGGTGTCGAAATTGGCCGAATTCACGGGCACCAACCCATCGTTGGGCGGAGGGCCGAACAGGAGAAATGCATCATACCCGATTCTGTCGATGGAGGCTGCCCAGGCCGGCAGCCACTGGTAATGGGCAGTATTGTCAAGCTGGTCGGTCATTTGGCCTGCGATCACCCAGTATTTTGACCGGTTTGCGATGTCCAAAGCGTTATGCAGCATATCGGGTATGAAACCGGTGCAGGGATACATCTGCCGGGGTCCGGGGAAATTGGCAAAGCAGAACAGATCGATCAGCTGAACAAGAGGGGTTCCCAGGTGAGGTGTCCCCAGGGTGACCAGTTTGGTAATGTTCCCGCCGCTGGCGATATAGGCGCGTGAAACCAGTCCACCCATCGAATGACCGATAAGAATTGGACTGACAAGTCCTGCAGCGACTACAGAATCGCGCAATGCCCTGCCATTGATCGTGATTGAATCTTTCCAGTTGTACTGGAACTCATATACATTGTGCCTCAGTTTGAAACCAGCCGACAAGTTCATTATAAGGGTATCCCAGCATTTCATGGTAGCATCCATTCCATGAACGAAAATCACGGGAGGGCCGGTTGGGGTTGGAGTGGAGAGCACCTTTATGAATTTATAGGCATTATTTGGTAATGTATCGCAATGGATCTTTACGGAACTTCGGCATACATAAACATCACTTACAATATCTGCCCCGGTCTTTAACCCAGGTGTCCAGTGGAGTGTTCCATGGATTGAGGAAGGTACAGCACCGGGAGTGACGGAGGCTGTAAAACCGAAAGAATACGAAGCTGAACCAAAGGTAGCAGTAAGGTTTACAGTTCCTCCCGCAACGTTACCGGAAATCACCCCGAATTGCCTTGTGGAGCCAACCCGCAGCGCTGCTTCGCCCGAAAGTGCAGACGCACTCTGGTAAATCTCCATCTGGTAATACCGGGCTTGGTTAAGGTTATTAACTGCCTCGAATTCCCATGTTCCAACCAGGTTTGCGTTGGACTCGGAATCGGATGTCTTCTTTTTGCAGCCGGAAAAGATCAGGGCGATGATTGCGATGATTAAGATCAGATTTTTCATTGTCTTCATTGTTTTTTCTTGATAGCTCCCATAATAAATTTTCTATTGCTCAATGTTGTATGTTCCAAAGAAAATGATCTGACTGGACTGGCTAAGGCTGATGTTACAAGTATTTGGATTTGCTCTTGTTGTATTTTGCAGGACAAGCATATATTCAAAACCGGGTTGATAACTCCCGTTTACATTCAGATTTCCTGAATGGCCGAAAACGTTGTTAATCACTGGAGGGTTTGTGCCGCTATACCTGTCATGCAGGATATCTCCTCCTGTGAAATAGGTATAGGATCCGGAAGTTGATTTATTCTCAATCCGGTCGATAAAGGTTCCGGCAATGACCTGCATTCCCCAGTAGCTGCAAGCTGCTCCCCAGGTTACGGAGTAATTTATCCACTCCTGGGCGGATGGATTGTTGGAAGGAGCGGAGGATAAATGGACATTGGTATGTTTGGAATCAGCAATAACGGCGTAATGCGTGGTTTGCTCAATATTCAGTCCAAATGACATGGCCGAAGTATTCGAATGCGGGTAGCTGAACCCATCCTGGCCATGCGGGTAAAAAATATTATTGCCATCCGAACTTCCATGGTAAGGACCCGTTGTTGTCTTTCCATCAAAACCGGGACATGGCCCAATGGAAGAATAGAGATAATAATCCATGGGGTTCAGGCTCCACCAGCAGGAACTTACATCGGATTGGCTCAAATATTGATACCCCCAGTACCATGCACCTGAAAAACACCCGAAGTGCACCGTGTTCGTTGCCGTACGGAAATACGTTGCCGTATTTGCATCCGGATGCTGCGGGTTGTACCACATCGCAATCACACTGCTGAGGCCGATCGGGGAGGCCGTATGAGGCCATGGATAATCACCTTGTTCAGTATTTGGATTTGTAGCCAGAGAATAAATTCTCGATCTCGAAAAATCAGTTGCCAGTCCTTGGAAATTGTAAACAACCCACATGGGGCTGGCTTCACAATTTGCGGTTTTCGTGGAAGTGTTCACTGTCCATGAAGTACAAGGATAAATGCTGCTAACAGTATTCATATCAGAAGTTGCCGTTATGGTTTTCAAGGTGGCCCCGTCACTGGCATCTATGGAGATTGGTGTTCCCGGAGGATTAATCCCGTTTTGATAATTTTGTGGGACAGTAATAGTTCCGTTTATGGAATAGGCAGGAAGCCCGGCAGCTTCATAAATCAAGTTGGCCAGGAACCTGGAACGGGCAATTACATTGGGGAATATCCGGTCAGGAGCCATCCCGTTCCGGGCATACTGTATATCCGCTTTGAACCGATCCTGCGTGCGGTAGTCCGACACGTTGACCGTTAAATAATCCACTGTTTTCAGGAAATACGATACTTCTTCCTGCATAAAACTGCGGTATGTTCCATTGAAATAACTTGTGAACTCACCAGGAAGCCCGACTAAAGAATCAACATTGCACAATATGGTCAATCCCTGATTTTGATAATTTAAAAGATAGATGAAGAAATTCTCAAGGATTTTATAGGCAATCATGGCGTTCGAGCTGTCCTGGATGTTTACATTCTTGCTTATGATATTATCCACGAAAAGTTTTAACGGACTCTGTTTGAAATTCGGATTACAAATGGTCCCGTGAAGGCCTGATATGGCAGACTGGATATTTGTCGTGCCATGATAAATCGGAGTTGCATAATTAGTAATCGCTTCCTGGTCCAGTGCCTGTAATAGACTGGTGCTGTCAGCGCTGCTCTTGGCAGTTTGCGCCATCTGGGCATAATAAATCAGCCCGGTATGATCGGTAGTCTTAAATGCAACCGAAATCGTATTAATATCTGATGCCAGAGCCAGTGCATTCAGTTGTGATGAAATGTCGATCTGCATGTTTTGCAACTGTATTCCGAGATTTATCACCTCCTGGTTTAATGTGCTAAGCTGGTTTGAAATATTATTAAGATCATTTGTTACAGTAGCATACTCTTGTTTTGCAACCTTGTCTTTGTGGATATCCATCAACAGGCTGCCTACCTCTTTAAAAGCATCAATAGCAGTGCCTCCCAGTCTTTTGCCAAGAGCATAGTGCATGTAGCCCGGAAATTCCTTTCCACCGCTTTGCTCATCGGGGGTGAGCATGTTAAGCGTTCTTGAAGGGAAGACTGTCAGACCAACCTGGTTTTGCAGGGTTGGGTTCACTGATACAGAGGTGCTTTCAGATTTCCTGCAAGATAAAAGGCCTATGAGAAGCATGACGAGCAGGAAAGCTATAACATAGAATGTCTGGTACTCAAGTGTGCGTTGTTTCATGGCTTTTATATTATGTTATTATTTGGCACGATAAACTTCCAGGTGCTGATTGAAAAGAAACCCATGCAAAGGGTGGGCCAGAAATTTCGGGAACGTACACCTCGAAATCGTAGCGAGCCAAGATCCTGTAAATGAAGTGCGTATAAAATTATTTTTTTTTCGGAGGAATTATCGAATAAGGATAAGAGAAAGATGCCACCCTGAAATCGCACATGTGTGCGGCGTGATCCTAGATTCTGTAAAGATTCAGCAGCGCAGATTCGATGGCTGGAAACTGGAATCCGAAGCCATTCTTCAGCAATTTATCCGGAAGTACTTTCTGCCCTTTTAAGAGGGAGGAAGCTCCTTCGCCATAAAGGGCCTTCAATGCAAAGTTCGGGATTCTCATTATGGCCGGCTGGGTGAGGACTTTGCCGAACGTCCTGGTGAAATGAAAATTGGTTGTTGGATTGGGAGATACACCATTCACGATTCCTGAGATCTGCTCATTTGCGATGACGAATTCATAGATGTTCATTAGATCCCTGATGTGGATCCATGAGAAATCCTGGGTTCCGTCGCCTACGATTCCTCCCAGCCCGATGCTGAAGATTTTATGAAGATTTGCAAGGGCGCCACCGGTCCTGCCAAGAACTATTCCAGTCCGGATGATGACAACACGTGTACTGGAAGCTGCAGCAAGCGCTTCGGCTTCCCAGTCCCGGCAAACCTTCCCGAGGAAATCAGTCGCCAGCCGGGTGCTCTCTTCGGTATGTTCTCCCTGTGAATCATAGATCCCGATGGCGGAAGCGGAAATGAATACTTTTGGCTTGTTCCCGGCTTTGATAATGCTTTGTGCAATCTTCCGGGTTGTATCGATCCTGCTGTGGTAAATTTCATCTTTGTAGGATTCTGTCCAGCGATGGACCACCGGCACACCGGCAAGGTTGATGACGACATCAGTTCCCTCAATTTTCTTTGAAGTGAACGACTCATCATCCATGGAAAATGAATCCCTGTTGATGATGTTAAATACCCATTCTTTATCTGAATGTTTTTGCAGCAGTTCACTGCCAATAAATCCAGTAGAACCACAAAGGCTTACCTGCATAATTCGTTGATTTTACTCGTAAATATACGAACAAATGATTAATTTTGCGCTGCTTCTCGGGTTGAGAGGCATTTTCGATTCATTCTTTCAAGTCTATGGATACAAAAGAAAATAACACCAGGCTTTTTACTGAATTTCCTGCAATTTCCACTGCCGAATGGGAAGAAAAAATAAAAACCGACCTTAAGGGGGCGGATTATGACAAGAAGCTTATCTGGAAAACAGATGAGGGCTTTCCTGTGAAGCCCTATTACAGGGCGGAAGATCTGCTGGAACTTTCTTACCTTGATATGCTTCCCGGTGAGGCTCCGTTCGTAAGAGGTGTAAGAAAAGACAATAACAACTGGATTATCCGCCAGGACATTGCTTCCGAAAACATTGAAGAAGCCAATCGGACAGCGCTGAATGCCATCAGCAAAGGCGCCAATGCCATAGGTTTCAGGGTGAAAGAGATCACAACCCACAAGCAGATGAACAAATTGCTTGCCGGAATCGATCTTGCAAAGATCCAGATCAACTTTATCTCTTCACGATCATATCCATTGACACTGGAACTATTCATATACGAACTTGGTCATCGTGGCATGGATGGAAAGGACATTTCCGGATCTATGAATTTCGATGCAATCAGCTATATGCTGCTGCATGGAAATTTTTACAGTAGCAAGGAAAGCGACCTGGATGAAGCGGAATACCTGATCCAGACGCTGATAAAGCGGGTTCCGGATTTCAGGGGCATCACGGTTAATGGTAACATATTTAATAATGCCGGCGCGACAATTGTCCAGGAACTGGCATACAGTCTTGCTTCTGCCAATGATTACCTGAACGACCTGATAAATAAAGGATTTACAGTAGACGATGTTGCCCAGAAACTGCTGTTCTCGTTCGGTATCGGTTCCAATTATTTTATGGAGATCGCCAAACTCCGCGCTGCACGGCTGCTATGGGCTACGCTCGTAGAACAGTACAAACCGGAATCACCGGAATCGCTGAAGATGTTCATTCATTCTACGACTTCACAATGGAACAAGACGGTTTATGATCCGTATGTTAATATGCTTAGGACAACCACTGAAGGAATGTCTGCCGCACTGGGAAATGCAGATTCCATCACCGTTCTGCCATTTGATTCCTGCTTTAAGGAAGAAAGCGATTTCTCACGGAGGATTGCCCGCAACCAGCAGCTGATCCTGAAGGAAGAAGCCTATCTTGATAAAATTGTTGATCCTTCATCCGGATCTTATTACATCGAAAACCTTACTCATTCCATCGCTACACATGCCTGGGATCTGTTCAAATCAATTGAAACAAAAGGAGGATTGATCGAATGCATCAAGACCGGACTGATCCAGGATGAGATTGCTGAGACCTGCAGTAAAAAGGAGATGGATATTGTTCAGCGGAAAACCGTCATCCTCGGGACGAACCAGTATCCCAACCTCAATGAAAACATGCTGGAAGAGATAAGGACAATGCCGGTTACGGAAAATGAAAAACCAGCGACATTCAAGACGATCAAGTTGTATCGCGGGGCTGAAGTGTTTGAACGGATCAGGATCGCAACAGAAAAATACACCAGCAAAGGAAATAAGAAACCAGCTGTCTTCCTCTTACCCATCGGGAGCCTGGCCATGCGCAAGGCCCGGGCTGCCTTTGCAACCAACTTCTTTGGGTGTGCAGGATACCAGATCATCGACAACCCTGGGTTCGAAAACATTGAGGACAGTGTAAAAGCGATGTCAGAAACATCACCGGAGATTGTGGTCATCTGCAGCTCCGATGAAGAATATGCAACCCTTGCAGGACCGCTGGCAACAGCGATTAAGAAAGCAAAACCGGGCGCTCAGGTTGTTGTTGCAGGGTATCCGAAAGAGATACTGGATGCACTGAAAACAGCCGGTGTTGATGAATTCATCCATGTGAAAAGCAATGTTATTGAAACGCTGACAAAGTTTCATAAGCTTTTCGGGATCTAAATTTCTATTGTGCCTGATGTGGTGAAACAGAATTATAAATAATAGCTCATTTTATGAGACCAGATTTTAAAGACATTGATTTTAGGACCAGTTTTCCAAAAGGAGAATCATTTCGTGAGTGGGCAGAAAAAGCCGGGATTCAAAAGAGCTGGATCACGCCCGAACAGATCCCTGTAAAACCCGTATATGGTGCCGAAGATCTTGCAGGTATGGAGCAGCTGAATTATGCGGCAGGACTGCCTCCATTTTTCAGGGGGCCCTATTCTGCCATGTATGCCATGAGTCCATGGACGATCAGGCAGTACGCTGGATTTTCCACAGCCGAAGAGTCCAATGCATTTTACCGCAGGAATCTTGCCGCCGGCCAGAAGGGATTGTCGGTCGCTTTTGATCTTGCAACGCACAGGGGATATGATTCGGATCATGAAAGGGTCGTGGGTGATGTCGGGAAAGCCGGTGTTGCCATTGACTCAATCCTTGATATGAAGATCCTTTTCAGGGATATTCCGCTGGATAAGATGTCTGTATCCATGACCATGAATGGTGCCGTATTGCCAATCATGGCCTTCTATATTGTCGCTGCAGAAGAGCAGGGCGTTTCAATGGAAAAGCTTGCCGGTACGATCCAGAATGATATTCTCAAGGAGTTCATGGTCCGGAATACATACATATATCCGCCTCTTCCTTCGATGAAGATCATCGCCGACATTTTCGAATACACGGCGAAGAACATGCCAAAGTTCAATTCTATCAGCATCAGCGGGTATCACATGCAGGAAGCAGGAGCCACAGCTGATCTGGAACTGGCATATACCCTGGCTGACGGGCTTGAGTATCTCCGTGCCGGGATCAAGACAGGGATGGATATTGATACTTTTGCTCCGCGACTTTCATTTTTCTGGGCGGTCGGGATGAACCATTTCATGGAGATCGCCAAGATGCGCGCAGCAAGACTGCTCTGGGCGAAACTGGTAAAACAGTTCAATCCGAAGAATCCCAAATCGATGGCATTGCGGACACACAGCCAGACTTCAGGCTGGAGCCTGACGGAACAGGATCCTTTCAACAACGTGGCAAGGACTTGTCTCGAAGCACTGGCAGCAGCATTGGGTCATACACAATCCTTACATACCAATTCACTGGATGAAGCCATTGCCTTGCCTACTGATTTTTCTGCCCGTATTGCACGGAACACCCAGCTTTACCTGCAGGAAGAGACCGGCATCTGCAAATCACTGGATCCATGGGCAGGTTCCTATTATGTTGAATCGCTCACAGACGAGCTTGCGCATAAAGCCTGGCAGCTGATCCAGGAAGTGGAAGAACTTGGTGGCATGGCCAAGGCCATTGAAACCGGCGTTCCGAAGATGCGCATTGAAGAGGCGTCGGCACGCAAGCAGGCGCGGATTGATTCAGGGAAAGATAAGATCATCGGTGTGAATGTATTTCGTCTTGAAAAGGAAGACCCGATCGACATCCTGGAAGTGGATAATACGGCAGTGAGGGAATCACAGATCCTGAGGCTGAAGCAGCTGAAAAGTGAGCGCAACTCAGAGGAGGTAATGAAGTCTCTTGAAGCACTCACACGGTCTGCGGAAACAGGCGAGGGCAACCTGCTGGAACTTGCAGTTGACGCTGCAAGAAAAAGAGCGACATTGGGAGAAATATCATCTTCACTTGAAAAAGTTTATGGGAGGTACAAAGCAGTGATACGTTCAATTTCAGGAGTCTATTCCTCTGAATCGAGGGATAGCGACAGTTTCAGTAAGGCGCGCGAAATGGCTGATCAGTTTGCAGAGATGGAAGGACGTCGTCCACGGATCATGGTTGCAAAGATGGGACAGGATGGTCATGACCGTGGCGCCAAGGTGGTAGCTACAGGATATGCCGACATGGGTTTTGATGTGGATATTGGTCCGCTGTTTCAGACACCTGCCGAAGCTGCAAAACAGGCCGTCGAAAATGATGTCCATATCCTTGGTGTATCCAGCCTTGCAGCTGGTCACAAGACCCTCGTGCCGCAGGTAATCGAGGAATTAAAAAAGCTCGGCCGTGAAGACATTCTCGTCGTTGTCGGCGGTGTTATCCCGACCCAGGATTACGATTTCCTTTATAAATCCGGCGCTGTTGCCATCTTTGGCCCTGGCACCGTGATACCCGATTGCGGGATCAAACTTCTGGAGATCCTGATTGACAGCAGGAAATAATACATGGAAATCCAGACCTTCACACTTCCGAATGGCATCCGTCTTGTTCATAAACAGATCCCCGGGAATGTGGCGCATTGCGGGTTGTACATCAATGCCGGCTCACGCGATGAAACTGAGGAAGAACACGGCATCGCGCACTTCATCGAACATTGTGTTTTCAAAGGCACCAAACGGAGAAACCTATACCAGGTACTGAACCGGCTGGAGAATATCGGCGCCGATCTGAACGCATTTACTACGAAAGAAGATACCTGCATCCATGCATCTTTCCTCAATCCTTATTACGAGCGCACCCTGGAGCTGCTCAGCGACATCTGTTTCCATTCCACGTTTCCTGCCAAAGAACTTCAGAAGGAAAAAGAGGTCATCATCGACGAGATAAAATCCTACAAGGATACACCCGCAGAACAGATCTTCGATGATTTTGAAGACCTGGTTTTTGAAGGGCATCCGCTGGGAAGGAATGTCCTCGGAACACCAAAGAATGTGAGGAGATTCAATGGTGATCACATCCGCAAATTCATCGGAAGAAATTATACGACCGATAAGATGGTGATTAGTTCTGTCGGGAATGTGGAAATGAAAAAGCTGATCCGCTGGGTCATGAAATACTTTTCATGCATTGACAGTGCTTCAGGAAATGATCAGCGCATTACTTTCAATGATTATCACCCAAAGCAGGTCGTCCGTAAAAGGAAGATCTTTCAGACCCACTGCATGATCGGGGCAACAGGTTATTCCCTGCAGGATGACCGGCGTTTTGCATTGGCGTTCATCAATAATATCCTGGGCGGTCCGATGATGAATTCCCGTCTGGCACTTGCCCTGAGAGAACGAAACGGGATCACCTACCACATTGAATCGAACTACGTTTCATTCACTGATACTGGCTTGTTTTCAATTTATTTCGGCACCAACAGGGAAATGCTGGATAAAGCCATCACACTGACACACGCAGAGCTCGAAAAGCTGAGAAAAAACAAACTCGGGATTGTGCAGTTGCAGACAGCCAAAAATGTGATCATCGGTCAGCTTGCACTTTCACAGGAATCGCAATTGAACCAGATGCTGGCGATGGGCAAGAGTTTCCTGGTGATGGACAGGTACATTGACTTTGAAGAGATCAACAGGATCATTCTTAACCTTACCGCAGAGAAGATCCAGGATACGGCCAATGAGATCCTGGCTCCCGAATTTTTAAGTAGTCTGATCTTTCAATCCTGAGCTATGGAACTAATCAATCCAGGACTCGAAAGCTATGCAGAAGCGCATACTTCGGAAGAACTTCCGGTTCTTGCAAAACTCAACAGGGAAACCCACCTGACTCAGGTTTACCCGAGAATGCTTTCCGGGCAGATGCAGGGAACTTTTCTTCGCATGATAAGCCGGATGTTGAAGCCATTCAGAATTCTCGAAATCGGAACATTTACAGGGTATTCAGCGATCAACCTTGCTGCAGGGCTGACAGACCATCCTCACGCAGTTCTTCATACCATTGAAGTGGATCCGGAACTGGAATTAATGATCCGGAAATATTTCAATGAAGCAGGCATTGAAGATCAGGTGGTCCTCCACATTGGTGAGGCGCTTGCAATCATCCCGACATTGGAAGAAACATGGGATCTTGTCTTCATTGATGCCGATAAACCCAATTATCTCAATTATTACAAGATGATCATCGACAGGCTCTCACCGGGTGGCCTCATCATTGCCGACAATGCCTTGTGGGACGGAAAGGTTCTCGATCCCTCGTCCAGAAGCAAAGACACGCATGGGATCATGGAGTTCAATGATTTCGTCCAGCATGATGAGCGCGTGGAGAATGTCCTTCTTACCGTCCGTGACGGGATGATGATCATCCAGAAAAGCAACAAAAGCCGTTAACCGCATCATGATACGTTACTTCTCCAACCTGTTTCTTACTACCTGGAAAGAGACAGAAAAACAATCCAATTCCGCAATTTCCCTGAAACCTGGTTTTTCTGTTGAATGGAAAGTCATAATAATCCTGATCTACACGGCAGTCGGAATAAGTATCACGAAGTATTTTGGAAATACCACGGATTATTTAGACCATGTTCTTGTCCATCCGGGCAAATTTGATTTCTGGTATTGTTCATTCTTCTTCGGATCGGATTCGGGAAGGTTTCACAGCAAGCTTTTCTGGGTCTTTATGATCCTCATCTTTTATCTTGTCATCCCGGTAATAATCGTTAAATATGTCTTTAAAGATGACCTGAAGAATTATGGCTTCAGAATTAAAGATATCCAGAAGGATTATCCCTTGTACATCACCATGCTCCTGATCATGCTTCCCTTGGTCTTTATCGCTTCATCAACCAAATCGTTCCAGGATCGTTATCCATTATTCCAGCCCGCGAGAGGAAATTTGTTCCCGGTCTTTTTATGGTGGCAACTGGCCTATTTTTTCCAGTTCATCGCGATTGAATTCTTCTTCAGGGGATTCATGCTTCACGGACTCAAGGCAAGGTTTGGCTTTTATTCAATTTTCATCATGACCCTGCCGTATTGCCTTGTTCATATCGGGAAGCCCTTTCCGGAAGCGATTGCTGCAATCCTTGCCGGGATTATCCTCGGAACATTGAGCTTAAAGAGCAGATCAATAATCCTCGGAATACTGATCCATTATTCTATTGCCATTTCGATGGATATGTTTGCACTTTGGAGGGAAGGATATTTGTTTTTTTAAAATCAGATTTTTATTTTTTTTACAGATACCAGGAATGACACGACTTTCCGCACTACCTGGAGAATATAGCCAGTCTCAAGCCGGGCTGTTTGGCATGATATTTTCATAGATAAAGGTAAACTGCAGATTCTATGAAAACCAGGACACTCTCTTTCATCCTTCTGATCGCAATAATCTTTTATTCAGGATGTAAAAAGCATGATGCCACGATTGTTCCATTTACAAATCAGATTGAGGTGGCTCAGAACTATGTTCCCTACAAAACCGAAAAATACCTGAGGATTTGTTACATGTTAAAGACCTGGGAGTTTGAGAAATCGGGACTCAAGCTTAAGCGCATCGTTGTTTTTGATTACAATACCCGCGACGATCTCTTCACCATTGAGAAAGCCGATCTGCCTTTTATTCATAAGGATCCACTGCCACAGAACGCAGAAGTCAAGATCGACAAGATCGATAAGTACTACCTTTCGTTACAGGTTCCGGTTTCACTCGCGAAGGAAGTTCCTTCCTTGATTTCCCATCGTTTTATCTTTGATGATACTGTTCATATGACCGAAGTAACAGTTGAAGGCGGCAAATTGCAGCCCAGGAAGAATGAGTCACCGCGGCTGATTGCCACACCGGTAAAAGGAACATACTACCTGTATCATAATCAGTCAACGATCGGTTATCACTATTACCTTGCATTTTTCATCGGGGGATCAATCTGGACCAATGAGAAATTTGCATTCGACTTAACGCAGATCAACGAATCGTGGGTTGATACCTATTCTGGTGATCCGCTGAAGAATGAATCCTATTTTGCCTACGGCGACAGTCTCTATGCCGTGGCTTCCGGAACTGTTCTCAAGGTGGTTGATGGCCGTGCACAGAATTCAGGCAATGCGCGTGATGCGGTACTGACAAAGAATGACGAGTACTATGGAAATTACCTTGTCATCGACATTGGCGGTGGCTGCTATGCAATGTACATGCATTGTCTTCCCGGTTCATTTGTTGTGAAAGCCGGTGATGCTGTGACCGAAGGTCAGCATGTTGCAAGACTTGGGAATTCAGGGAATTCAACCGAGCCACACCTGCACTTCCAGCTCGTAGACTCTCCGGATCCTGCATTTTCGCACGGGCTTCCTTTTATCTTTAAAAAATACACCAAGATCGGAGAGGTGCTTTTTTCAGGAACTCCCGGTCCGGTGCCGGTTTCTCCAATTGATGTAACCAATGCAAATATGGAGAACTGGAGCATCGCCACTTGTGAGTGACGGGTTCATTCGCATATTCGTCATTGCTGGGTATGGATTTGTCTCTTGCACAATTCCCAGGTTTTATATATATTGCAGTGTCGTTTCAAATTCAGCTAAGCATGATCAACAAGGACAACATCATCACCGAAGGTTACAGCGGCAGGATTGGCAACCTGATATTCCGCCGCTGGGGAAAGAAGACCGTGATCTCGGTGGTTCCGGATTACAGTCACCGGAAGTGGAGCAAAGCCCAAAAGGAAAACCGCAAACGGTTCCGCGAGGCGATGGCTTATTCGCGGAAGACACTTGCTGATCCTGAGATGCGTAAGTACTACAGGAAACGTGCAAAGGGCATGCAAACTGTATGGAATGTTGCTGTTGCCGATTACATGAAGAAACCGGAAATCCGGGAAGTTGATCTTTCAAAATACAGGGGCAGGAAAGGCGATACGATCCGGATCAATGCAAAGGACAACTATCGTGTGGCGGCTGTGATTGTGACCATCCTGAATGCCCAGGGACTGGAAATTGAAAGCGGTNTTGCTGTTGAGATGCCAAGCCAGGACTGCTGGATCTACAAAGTGATGGCACAGNTTCCGGGCTGGGAAAAAGGACGAATTGTTGTCCGGGTTACTGATTCGCCCGGGAACAGCGTAAAATCAGTGCAGACGGTGAAGGATGCCATTCCACCCGGCTAAGCACAAATAACATCCATATCCTCCTTCTGATTATCAACACACTTACAGGTCAATCCGGCCCTGCCACTGGTATTTAATAACACGGGTAAAACCATCGAATTTCATCGTTCCCTGTTATATGTGAGAGGGCAAAATATCCTTTCCGGTAGTTGTTTTATAACTAGTTACACCAATAAAAGAATAACACAACCTAAATGATAGCTAATCTAAACACTAATCGTAGCAAAGGCGCAGAACAGGCGCAAAAAGACTAATAAGAGAGTATAGAAAAAAATGACAGGAATGACGAATATGCGAATGACGAATATGCGAATGACGAATATGCGAATGACGAATATGCGAATGACGAATATGGGAATGTCGAATTTTCGTCATTTATCTCGTGTCACGATTTTCCCGGATATTCTTCCCGCCATAGTTTGTGATTCGAAATAAATATTATCTTTGAGAGAAGAATATACAATGTCGTGTTTCCGGAAACCACTTTATAAACTGTAAGGACTTCTATGAATTCGGAACACATGCAGACTGCTCATTAGTTAATTGACCTGCAATTATTCTATGAAACAACTACTGTTCGCTTTGCTTTTATTCCCCATTCTGTCATATTCAAACGATTCCTCCCTCGGATCTAGAGGCGGGAATGTTTTCCCGGTTTTCCAGCGGTATGACATACGGATGGAGAGAGAGGTCATTAGAATTAAAATGAAAAGGGATTCGTGTTATGTGAGTTGCAAGTTCTGGTTTAAGAATGAGAGCAAAGCCAACTGTCTGCTTTTGATAGGATTTCCGGATTATTTGCAGGATCCCGGAGAAATAACAAAACCGCTTAAGCGCTTTACATGCAAAATTGCCGGTAAGGAAACAAAGGTGGATCATCTTAAGTCAGTCACCACGCTGGATTCTGACACTACCACCCGGTGGTATGATTCCTGGTATTGTTGGGACACGCAGTTTAAGCCATCAGAAACCGTGCTGATTGAAAATACATATACCGGGGAATGGAGCAGATCTGTTGGCGGGACATTCTTCTTTGATTATCTGATTGGCACGGCAAGGACATGGAAGGGATCAATAGGAAGCGGGAAGGTGGTATTTGATTTCTCTGATCTTGCTTCAAAGTTGTTTTTGGATAACAATTGTTCTGCTGACACTGTATTTCCCAAAGGGATGCACCGGAAAATTTATAATGACAGCATAGTTTATTCTTACAATGATTATTTTCCGGAATGGGGTGAGTCTCTCCGGGTTGGCTTATGGTCGTTCTGGCAACCACCGTTTGAAACGACAGACCCTGATAATTATCCATTCAAACATATTGCACTGAAGCGGTCAAATGAAGATCTTGGAATGATGAGAAATGAAATCTACGCGCGTCATGGTTATGTGTTCAGGAATAAAGAACTGCAGAATTATTTCGAAAAGCAATCCTGGTACCGGCGTGATGATGAGTTTACAATTGATAAGCTGAATAATTATGAAGTCTTATTTATTGATTTTTTGAAGAAACTGGAACCGGAAAACAAATGAAAATTTACCTTCTACTCCTGGCATTCATGTTCTGTTCTTTCTTTATGAATGGTCAGCAAAAGAATGATTCAACAGCAGCAGGCCATTTTCCACGGCATTACATTTCCGTGAACCCGCTGAACATATTGCTTTTTCAGCAGGCTGGCATCAGCTATGAATACAAGCCGGGAGTAATGGGCTATGGTATTACAACCGGGTACATTTATCCGAATCATAAAACGTACAGTAACTATTTCATTGCCGGGCCTACAAACTATGCGTCACTGGGTGATTATTCAGGCTTCTTTATTGGTCCCCAGGTGAATGTTTACCTCACAAAACCTAAAAACATACATCATTCAGGATTGATCTATGTTTCCTTTAAAATGGTTTATAAATACATGCATATAGATTCAACTCAAACTACTGCATGGTATAGCGAGGGGGATGGTTATTATCTGTATCAAAAAATGACTGATAAGGTCAATATCTATGGCGCATTTGTTGATTTTGGATACAAGTATGTTTATTATCATTTCTTTGTTGATCTGAATTTCGGACTTGGCGCGACGTGGATAAATCACAAGATGACCATCTATGGGGCACATACAGGCATGCACGGTGACCCGATATACAATTTCAATCCGCCCAGGGAGGAAGAGTTGCATCAAAATCCGTTCACCATTAATTTTACTTTAAACATTGGGGTTGCATTTTAAATTGAAAACAGTTATGAAGAAAACACACCTGGTAATTATCGCAATAGCGGTATCATTTTGTTTTGGGTTCACAGTTAAAACAATTTTAGTTAAACATTCAAACGACAATCAAACAATGAAAAGAGTGACAGGTATTGGAGGAATCTTCTTTAAGTGTAAAGACCCGGGCAAAATGAGAGAATGGTACAAAACGCATTTAGGATTAAAAACCGACCAGTATGGAACTACGTTCGAGTGGCGTCAGGCGGATGACCCTGCAAAAAAAGGACAAACGCAATGGAGCCCCTTTTCAGAGAAAACGAAATATTTTGAACCTTCCACAAAGGATTTCATGATCAACTACCGGGTGGAGAACCTGGTAACACTTGTTGATGAATTGAAAAAAGAAGGTGTAACAATAATTGACACCTTACAGGCTTTTGATTACGGCAAGTTCATCCATATCATGGATATTGAAGGCAACAAGATTGAGTTGTGGGAGCCCGTCGATGTTGGGCTTGACAAGAGCGTTGATGGACAAACCAAATAGCTGATGCTGATCCCGGTATTTAACCTTGTCTGGCAATTCATTGTGGTCAACAATGTCACCACATCCTTAGGCAATGAATTCCGCTGCCGGAATATTCGATATTCATCCGACTTTGTAATCGAACTTTATTTTTGCTAACTCTCCATTCGCTGCAACAATCTTTGTTTTCAGCGATTCCTTGAAGTCAGCCATCCGTTTGCGAAGATCAGGATCGCTTAGTGCAAGAATCTCTGCCGAGAGGATCGCCGCATTTTGTGCACCGTTGATGCCGACCGTTGCAACGGGAATTCCGGGAGGCATCTGGACAATTGCCAGCAAAGCATCCAATCCTTCGAGCGAGGCCTTGATCGGGACACCGATGACAGGCAGCGTGGTCATGGCAGCGATCACACCGGGAAGGTGAGCGGCCATGCCGGCAGCAGCGATGATGACACGAATCCCGCGGGCTTCAGCATTGCGGGCAAACTCTTCCACCTTTTCAGGCGTCCTGTGTGCCGACAAGGCATTCATCTCGAACGGGATCATCATTTCGTTTAAAAATTTTGCTGCAGCTTCCATGACTGGTAAGTCAGAAGTGCTTCCCATGATAATGCTGACTTTTGGTTCCATTTACTTATCTTTGTCGATTACTTAACAAAAGTAGTGATAATCTTGATCTCTAATGCCAATGGTAAAAGTAAAAGACAAGGAGTTTGAAATATCCATTTCCTCTGCCACGATAGAAACCGCGGTGCAGCGCATGGCCGATGAGATCAACCGTGATTATGCAGATAAGTCACCCTTGTTCCTGGCGATTCTGAATGGTTCATTTGTGTTTGCAGCCGACCTGATCCGCAAAGTCACGATCCCATGCCAGATTTCATTCGTAAAGCTGGCTTCATACTCCGGAACGACCTCTACCAACCAGGTCCGTGAGATGATCGGACTGGGCGAGGATATCAGGGGACGTCACATCATCATACTTGAAGATATTGTAGATTCGGGGATCACACTGGATCATCTCATTCATGATCTTGAAAAACTGAACCCGGCAGATGTAAAGGTTGCCTGTTTCACCTTCAAGCCCGAAGCGTTTAAAAAAACCTTCCGTATTGATTATCTCGGAATCAGCATTCCCAATGATTTTATTGTTGGCTATGGACTGGACTATGACGGCTTCGGAAGGAATTTGCCGGATATCTATAAGATTGTTAGTTCATAGAAAGATTGCAACCGGGCACAGAATATAGAATTCAGAAGATAGATTTTATGCCGGCGAAAAAACTTTCAGGATTTGATTGTCTGGCAGAAGGCGCACCAATTAGTTCTTTTAGTTTATAAATACAGTGAAGCATTTCCGAAGAAAGAAACATTTGGTCTGACATCACAATTAAGAAGATCAATAATATCCGTAGCAGCTAATATTGCAGAAGGTTTTAAGAAAAGAGGGAAATAGGATAAAATGAGATTCCTGAACATCTCACAAGGATCACTTGAAGAATCCAGATATTACTTGATTTTAGCACAAGAGTTACAATATGGAGACAGTTCTGAGATAATAAAGAAAATGGAAGAAGTCAGTAAATTAATAGAAGGTTACATCAAAGCGATACATAACACAATAGAGTAAATTCTGTATTCTGTCTTCTGTATTCTTTATAATATCAAACTCGTTCTATAAATTACATCAGGTTCAATGTTTCAAAAATAAAATACAATGTTCAACCTCATCTTATTTGGTCCTCCGGGAGCCGGAAAAGGAACACAGGCGATAAAAATTGCTGAAAAGAATAACTGGATTCATGTTTCTACAGGAGATATCCTGCGGATGGAAGTAAAACAGGAAACTCCGCTTGGGTTAAAGGTGAAAGCCGTGATGGAAGCAGGGCACCTGGTTTCCGATGAGCTTCTCATCGAGATCATGGAATCGGTTTTCAGGAAACATAATACCGCCGGGGGCTTTGTTCTTGATGGATTTCCACGGACCCTGAACCAGGCGATCGCACTGGATAAAATGCTTTCAACACTGGGGCAAAAGGTTTCCCTGGTGCTTTCGCTGGAAGTGAATGAAACCGAACTGGTGCAACGGTTGCTGAAACGGGCACAGGAGCAGGGGAGGAAGGATGATACGGAAGATGTGATCAGGAACAGGCTGGTCCAGTATCACCAGCACACAAAGCCGCTGATGGATTATTACAAAGAGCAGAAGCTTTTCAAAGAGGCATTTGGTGAAGGATCTATCGATGATATCTTCAATACGCTTTGTAGAGTGATTGACGGAAAAGAGTAAAATCTACAGGGAAAAATAATTCCGATAATGGCTGAATCCAATTTTGTTGATTATGTAAAGATCTTCTGTGCTTCCGGGCACGGAGGAGGAGGTTCAGCGCATTTCCTTCGTACACGCGGTGTCCCGCACGGCGGCCCCGACGGAGGCGATGGTGGCCGCGGCGGTCATATCATACTCAGGGGAAACAAACAGTTATGGACGCTGATCCATCTCAAATACACCAAGCATCTCAGGGCGGAAGAAGGAGAGAATGGCGCAAGGCAGCTTCGTCATGGAGCAGACGGGAAGGATATCTACGTTGATGTTCCCCTGGGAACGATTGCCAAAGATGCCGAAACCGGTGAATTTATCTGCGAGATAACCGAGGAAGGCCAGACCGTAATCATGGTCCCGGGTGGTCGCGGAGGATTGGGGAATGATCATTTCAAGACCCCGACCCGACAGGCACCGAAATTTGCGCAGCCGGGTGAAGACGGGCAGGAGGGATGGAAGATCCTTGAGCTGAAGCTTCTTGCCGATGTGGGACTTGTCGGATTTCCGAATGCAGGGAAATCCACATTGCTTTCAGTCATTTCTGCAGCCAAACCCCAGATTGCTGATTACCCTTTTACCACGCTGGTTCCGAATCTCGGGATCGTTCCGCTGCATGGAAAAAAATCTTTCGTGATGGCCGATATCCCAGGTATCATTGAAGGTGCGCATGAAGGAAGAGGACTTGGATTGAGATTCCTCCGGCACATTGAACGGAACTCACTGCTTCTTTTTATCATACCGGTAGATTGTGATGATATCAGGAAGGAGTTTGAGATCCTGCTGAATGAATTGCGGGAATTCAATCCTGAATTGCTTGATAAATACAGGATACTGGGAATATCAAAATCGGATCTTGCAGATGAGGAATTGACGGAGGGGCTGAAAAAAGATCTTCCCGATCTGCCGACGGTCTTTTTCTCTTCACACCAGAACCGCGGGCTGGACCGGTTGAAGAGCATGCTCTGGGAAGAGCTTAACCGGATAAACAGCTGATACCCTTGATCACTTTTCTGCATGATATAGACCGCAGTGTGTTCCTTTTCCTCAACGGACTGAATGCTCCCTGGCTCGATCCTGTGATGTTTTATGCCAGTAAGAGCCTGCTCTGGCTTCCGGTCTATCTCCTGTTTCTTTTTCTGTTGTTCCGGAAATACAAATGGCAGACCTTCCTGGTGCTGGTTTTTGCTGCAGTCATGATACTGGTCAGCGACCAGCTTTGTAACTTTTCAAAGGAATATTTTCAGCGGCTCAGGCCATCGAATGAACCCGGACTTACAGTTCACCTTGTGAATGCTTACAAAGGCGGCATGTATGGCTTTTATTCAGCGCATGCGTCGAACAGCTTCGCCAATTGCTGTCTTCATGATCATGCTCGGAGGGAAACAGTACAAATACCTTTTTCTCCCGGTATTTCTCTGGGCGTTGTTTATGGCATATACACGGATTTATCTCGGGGTACATTACCCGGGAGATACCCTTGCCGGGATCGTCATTGGCTCACTGATTGGTTATCTGTGCGGGAAGGCTTTTCTTGTTGTCAATCGTTACAAACGCACGCCTGTAGAGACCTCCTGACTTTTGAAAATCGAATCTCGACTTTTGACTTTCAGTCTTTCGACTAATTTACTCCGGCCTTAGTTCTGCCAATTGCCTGAACAGGGCAGTTTCTTTTTCAGTAAGATGTTCCGGGACATCAATGAGGATTTTGACAAACAGTGATCCGAATTCGCCTTTCTTCAGATAAACCGGCATTCCAAGTCCTTTCAGACGAAGTGTCTTTCCATTTTGGGTACCTGCAGGAATTTTAATGTTGAAGTTTCCTTTCATGGTCGTGATGCCATATGCTCCGCCCAATATGGCTTTATACAATGGAATATGAACTTCGACGGAGAGGTCGTCATTGGTTCTTTCAAATTTTGAATGATTCTCAACGTGAACATTTATGTAAAGATGCCCGTTTTCACCGCCTTTCCGGCCTTTGCCGCCTTTTCCTTTTACGCGCAGCACCTGTCCGTCCCTGACACCGGGCGGGACCGTGAACTTGATCTTTTCTTCCTCCAGGTTTATCAATCTTTCAGTGCCATTATATGCATCTTCAAGGTTCAGCGTTAATTCAACTTCATAATCCTGGCCTTTGGCAGGTTGATTCCTGTAACTTCCGGAACCTCTTCTTCCGGGTTGGCCTCCTCCGAAAAATGAATTGAAGAAATCTGAGAATGGACTGTCTTCAAAATCTTCCGCAGAATAGTATTGCGATCCGCCTTGTCCTCTCGGCTGTGATCCACCATAGCCCTGCCCTGCTCCGCCTTGTTCATACTGTTTCCAGTTGGAGCCAAGTTCATCGTATTTCTTCCGCTTTACAGGATCACCAAGTACTTCATTTGCCTCACTCAGTTCCTTGAATTTTTCCTCAGCGGATTTATTCCCGGGATTTTTATCCGGATGGTACTTCACCGCCAGTTTCCGGTATTGCTTCTTTATCTCAGCCTGTGTGGCATCCTTTGAAACGCCCAGAGTTTTATAATAGTCTTTGTATTCCATAACTCAAAACGAAATAGTTTGAGGGATAAAGGTAAGGAATGTAAAGGGAACTTTTGAAAACTCAATTTGATCAGGAATGTTGGCTCCCGCTACAAATGTGCAATTTGTTGCAGGCAGGCAATGCAAGCACGAGACAGCTTCAGTGAGAAAATTATTGATCCGCGAATTTGTAGCTGATTCCGGCATTCACGATACTGTAGCTTCCAAATCCGAATTCAAAGAATCCGCCAAATGCTCTTCCAAACCTTATTCCCATGAGGGTCAGCTGACCGGCAGGCCATATCCTCGGTTCGCTGTAAGAATCAACGCCGCCATCCAGCGTCTCTTTTCCGAAATCCAGCGTGATCCCGAGTCCGATACCTGAATACATCCGGATCACGGGCTTGTTGACATAGGTAAAGAGAAACCTGGCAATCCCGGTTACAAGAATGTCGTTATGGTCGATCGTATGAACAGTTCCGTTAACATTTTCATAGTTCTGATACAGCTGTTCAGTTGCTTTTGAAGAATAGGTGAAGTCCTGAAAACCAAACATGAATCCCATGGAAACAACACGGTTCAGACTCCTGGAATAGCCCAGGAATAAAGTTCCAAAGGATGTGGCAGATCCGTCAACGATCGTTGTGTGATTCCCGTTTATCGTATAATACCGCTGGTTGTACTTATCTGTGTGCGACATGTTGCCGGTAAAATAAAAGATGGACCCGGCGCCATAACCAACGTACAGATCATTGAACAGAAGGTTTTGCCCCGGCCTTGTATGTTGTGACTCCTGCGATGCAGTGGTCTGGGCATAAACCGGTGAAAGAAAAATTACACACAATAAAATTGAGAAGGAAACGAAATTTTTCATAGTCAGGTCTTTATATATCACGTGTAAATTATATGCGTAAATTTAGGGAACTGGAAATTAGAATCAAATTATTTTCGTTCTTTTTTGTAAAATGCCAGTCTCAGCAGGGACGGAAAAACAAAGAGGAGCAGGGGCATGGCTATGATGAATCCTCCGATCACTGCAATGGCAAGCGGTTGCTGCATCTGGGCGCCGATACCGATACCCAAAGCCAGCGGTGTCAGTGCAAGGATCGCCCCTATGGCGGTCATCAGTTTGGGCCGGATCCGTAAGGAGATTGCATATCCAATGGATTGATCAACATCCCCGGAAATTTTCAGTGAGAAAAGAAATTGGTTGATCGTAAATATGGCATTCTCGGCAATGATCCCGACAATCATGATGATCCCGGTGTAACTACCCACGTTCAGCTGGATGCCCGTAATAAACAAGGCCCAGACGCATCCGCCGATCCCAAGGATGCTGATAAAGATCACGAGCAATGCAATCCGGAGGTTCCTGAAGAGGAAGAGCAACACACCAAACACCAGCAGGATGGCAGAAAACAGGATGAAGAGCAATTCACGGAAAGAAGATTGCTGCTCTGCGTAACTCCCTCCCAGGACATAATAATATCCCGCAGGCAGCAGTAAATTTTTATCCAGCACTTTTTTTATCTCCGTGATGGCGCTTCCGAGATCCCTGTTGTCGAGTCGTGCAGTTACGACTACCGTCGATTTCAGATCTTCCCGTGTGATATCAGGATCTCCTTTTGAAAGATCAATCTTCGCAAAATATTCCAATGGCCTGAACGTTCCGTCAGGTCCAAAGATGGGTTGCTTCCGGATAATTTCAAGATTGTTTTTCCCGGGATTATTGAATCGTAAAAGGATCCTGAGCATCTGCTCTCCTTCCTGGATCTTGCCGATCTCCAGTCCTTCTGTAGCAGTCTTAAGCTGCTTCTGCAGTTCAGCGGGCGTGAGTTTGAACTGGGCAAGTTTCACCGGGTCCGGAAGGATTGTGATGGTCGGGCCATCGACAATGATCCCGTTCTGAATATCTGCAACACCCCTGACTGACCGGAGTAATTGTCGTGTTGTTACCGCTGCTTCCCTCATCTTGTCAAGATCATCACCAAAGATCCTGATCTCAACAGGCTGAGGCCTTCCGATCAGGTCCCCCAGCAGATCGGCAATGCGTTGCCCGAATTCAATGTTCAGGGCAGGTTCCCTGATTGAAACTTCTTTCCTTATACCGGCAATGACTTCTTCTGTGGTTTTTGAAATACCGGGTTTAAGCTGGATCAGGTAATCTCCTTCGTTTGGAGCAATGACGCCGGATGCCATGCTGATGCTGGATGCCATGTTCGTTCCGGTGCGCCGCATATACGTTGCTACATCGGGGTTTTTCATCAGGACCGTATCCACATTGCGCAGGATCGCATCTGAGGCATCCAGTGAAGTTCCCGGGGGCGATAAATAATCCAGCACGATCGAGCCTTCATCCAGCACGGGAAGGAAACCTGTCCGGAGATTACCCATAAGCATTCCTGCTGAAATGACCAGGGCCAGTATGAATACGATGGCAAAAACGGGTTTATCAAAAAACCATAACAGCCAGGAGAGTCGACGGGATTCACCGGATAACTCCTTGTGTGTTTTGAGCAGGTTGTATTTGTGCGGTTTGTACCCGATAAGCAGGTGAAGTGCAGGGAGACCAAGCCAGGTGGCAAGGAAAGAACAGACAAGAGTCACCTCTATTGTGAGCGTCAGCTCCCTGAAAAAACTTCCTGCAACTCCGCTCATCATTACAAACGGGAAAAAGATCACGATGGTGCTCAGCGATGAACCGATCATTGCCGGGAAAAGCATTTTGATGGTTTCTTTCACCACGGAATGTCTGTCTTTTTCAGGACTCTCTTCATGCAACCGGTGAATCTGTTCAATGATAACAATGGCATCATCAATGATCAGCCCGATGGAAGCGGCAATGGCACCCAGCGACATGATGTTCAACGTGATTCCAAGCAGGTACAGCACGGTAAATGTCAGTGCCAGGGTTACAGGGATAATAAGGATGACATTCAGGCTTGCACGGAATGACCGGAGAAAGATGATCACCACAAAAATCGCCAGCAGAAGCCCTTCATAGATGCACTCAAGCACGCTGTCGATCGAGTTGGATACAAATACGGACTGGTCATAATATGTCTTCATCTGCATTCCTTTCGGAAGCTGCTGCTGGATCTCCTTTGCTTTCTGGTTGACCAGCTTCGTGAAATCGATGAGGTTGATACCCTGTTGTTTTACCAGGTCGATGATCACGGCTTCCCGGCCATTGGCATTGATCCGGATAAACTCCTGCTGTTCCTGGATATCAACATCCGCAATATCCCGGATCTGGATTGTCCGCGATCCTTCATTCACGACAACCACTTTTTTCAGTTCATCCAGCGTCTGAATGCGGGAATCCGTCAGTGAAAGGTACAACCTCCTGTATTCGGGTAGCAATCCGTTGGATTCGATGAAATTTGAATTCCCGATTGCATCCGTGATCTGGTTTGGAGTGATCCCAAGGGCGATCATCTTATCAGCATGTGGTGTGATCACAAATTCCTTGGTTTTGCCGCCTCTTACAACTACATTGGCAATGCCAGGAACCATTGAGAACAGGGGCTTGATCTGGTACAGCGCAGCATTCTTAAGTTCTACCTGTCCGGCATTTTTACTCTCAAGCGTATATCCGATCACTGGATAAATATTCTGTCCCATGGCTTCAACCACGACATTTGTAGATGGAGGAAGCAGGTTCTTGATCTCGTTTATGCGCGATTCCAGCTGGATCTTGGCCTGTTGTATATCGACCGACCAGGTAAAAAATGCCTCAATGGTGCAGCTTCCCCTGTTGGTACTGCTTCTGACAACCTGGATGCCATTCACGCGCTTCACGGCAATCTCCAGGGGTTTAGTCACCGTCACCATCATCTTGTCGACCGGCTGTTCACCGTTATCCGCGATGATCGTGATCTTTGGAAAGACCACATCCGGGAATAACGAGGTTTGCATCTTGTGATAGCAGAACCAGCCTGTACCGAGTGCGATCAGGATCAGAAAAAGAATCGGCTTATGAAAGATCTGGTAATGGTTCTGGCTGTTCATCCGGCTGAAGATTATTTTTTTCTGTTGGTGACAAGAACCGTTGAGGTATCACTCAATCCGTAATTCCCGGACGAAAGGATCAGGTCAGAAGCAGTAAATGCCGGCGTTGTGATCTGGATTCTGTCATCCTGAACCAGGCCGCAGGTAACATTCACCCTCACTGCCAGTGAATCATTGATCATCTTCATCACCCAGAATTGTTTCATGACTTCGTCGGAAAGGACACATGATTTTGGCAGGAAGACTGCATTATCCACGACATTCTTCACGATCCTGACTTTCACCAGTAAGTTTTCCGGCAGGTTCAGGTTCTGTTTTGACTGCAGGATGAACCGCTGAGTCTGCGATGTGCCTGTAACGCCAGGCAACCGTGACCGCACAGATGCCTCAATGGCATTGCCATCGGGAAGTATGACGGTGTAGCTCTGCCCGGTTACCATAAACCGGCTGAGTTCAAAAGGAACTTCAACGATGATGGCAAGACTTCCGGGAAGGGCAATGGTACAAAGCTGGTCGCCTTCCATCACATAATCTCCTTTGGAATGGTCAACAGAAATAATGGTTCCGTCTGTGGAGGCAGTGATATGGATGATGCCTTTAAAGCTGAGCGCATTGGTCGAGTCGTAATGCAATGCGGCAGCTTCCTTGGTTTTAATGTTACAGATCAGTTTGTTTCTGGAGATTACATCACCCGGCGTGATGGAAACATCCTCGATGAAACCGGTCACTGAGGCTTTCACGACTGCTTTATGCATGAAAGATGTAGTGGCGATCAGGTCTTCAGCATCTGACATGGCGCCTGTTTGAATTCCCGTGACCGTTACCGGAACCCTTGAGTGGTATGACTCCTCGTTTTCTTCTTTGGGCGCCCGGCAGCCGGAAAAGGAGAGCAGGGATACAAGAAGCATTAAAACGGTGATCAGTTTTGTTGATTTCATTGTTTCCAGTAATTAATTTCATTGATGATCTGTAATATCCTTTTCTGATATTCATTCAGGCTCTGCCTGATGCCGATCCAGGTTTTTATCGTCGTGATGTATTCGGTAACCGGCAAACCTCCTTTGCTTAGCAGTTCTTCATCTTCCTTCAGAAGAAGTGATGCAGTTGCTGCCTGGTGCTCAATTTCGGGGATCATGGATTTCGTCCGTGCCAGTTCCTCCCTGAGCTGCTGAAGCCGTGTGTCATATTGATGAATAAAATAATCCTGGTAATTTTTTCTTGTTTCTTCCGTGTTCTTCAGTTTCTGGTAATTCAGTTTACGCTGATTTCCATCGTAGACAGGCAGCGAGAAATTCAGCCCAAGACTGATTCCGAAATTTTTATAAATGTCGCCGGGTACATTATTCAGGAGACCTGCATCCGTGAACCAGCTGATCTTTGGTTTGTAATTTCGGTCGAGAATGGTCTTTTCATTCTGGATGCCCAGGCTGTCCAGTTTGAAACGCAGGAAGTAAGTCGATAACAACGAATTTTCCGTTTGATTCACTACAAGTGAAGGTATTGATAACACAACCAGGGAAGTGTCGCTGATCCCGCATGCCAGGTTTAACTGGTTAAGCTCTTTTCTGTATTGGCTCATGGCCTCATGGTAGCTCAGTTTCTGTGACTGCAGTTCCAGGTAAAATGATAAATACTCCGTTTGCCTGTAAATTCCTTTTTCGGTGAACTGACGCAGGATTGCATCTTCATTCTCCAGTGATTTCAGTGTTTCCAGGGAGGAGTTTATTTCTTTGGAAAGAAAACAAACGTCCAGGTATTGTGAAGTGATCTCTTTCCTGAGATCATTTTCTGTGATTTTTCCTGTATTTGCCAGCGAAAGGTTTTGAATTCCCAACTGCGCATATTGTGCTTCAGTAGTCTTCGCATTAAAGAGTTCCTGGGATACGGTCACCAGCGTGGAAAAAATACCACCGTTTGTAACAGCTTCACTATACCCATATTCATTGATGATTGGCGCATAATACAGGGTGCCGTTGAAACCGACTTTGGGGAGACGGTTTGCCTTGATCAGCAAACTGTCGATTGAATGAGCTTTTACCTGGTTGTTGAGGTCTTTCAGCAAAGGGCTGTTAGAGATGCCTGCAGTAATATAAAAGTCNATTGTCCTGACCTGGCAGAAAACGCTCATCCCGAAAAAGACCAGGGATATGGCCAACAAACATCGAGGCGACATAGAACAATTTATTACAGCAAAGTAACAAATAATTCTGCAAATGCCGACGATCCGGATGCGGGGGCTGTACTTAATTTACTTGTACAGGCAAAGATAAGCTGTATCAGCTTCAATCTTTAACCTGAACTTTTGATCCTTCGGAACAATAAACGTATCAAAAGGGAGAAATTCTTTCCATTCGGTCTCATCCGGCAGTTGTACCGTCATTTTGCCTGACACGACGGTCATGTGTTCGATGCTGGATGTCCCGAATTCGTAGGCGCCAGGTGCCATCACACCCAGTGTTGCAGGTCCGTCTGAAGCTGAAAAAGCAAGTGACTTTACATTGCCTCCGAAGTATTCATTTACATTAAACATAAAAAAGTTTTCAACAAAGGTAGAAATATTTATAAAAGGTCAATTATCAACAAATCCCGTCAATGCTCAGTGTTAGGGCTCGAACCTTACATATTATGACCGAAAATTGCACCAGTTGTGAAAAACAATTTTTTATTTTAAAAAAATAATTCACATTTTTGTATGTTTCTTATATACAAAGCCGTATATTTGTCTACCGAAATTTAGCTACAACAGCAGAAAATAAAAATCCAAAAATCCGAGCCAAGAATATAAAAAGAGTGCATTATAAACCCGGAAAAGTGAGAGTTCTTTCACGTTGAGTGAGACCTTTCAAAAAAAAGGTGGTTGTCTTATTAAAAAGGGATTTTCACAAATACTAAAATAGATAATACAATAGAAACATATAGTATCGTTCATCATTAATAATCAACAATCATGGAAGTGAAAGAAAAGAAGACAATTACTACGTCGAACAAAATTGCTGAAGCGCTCAAACACGAGATCAATCATGGAATCCTTAAACCAGGAGACAGCATCATTGAACGTGAAATTGCCCAGAAATTCCAGGCAAGCCACATTCCTGTGAGGGAGGCTCTTAGAATTCTTGAAGGGGAAGGTTATATCATTCACCACAAATATTCCGGATATTCCGTCAGGGAAATCAAACCGGAAGAGATGGTTGAATTGTATGACATCAACCGGTTTATTACCCAGCAGCTGTTAACAAGGGCAATTCCGAGATACACGGACCTCACATTTTATCAGTTCAACAGCATCATCGAAGAAATGACTCAATCAAAGGATATCAATCACAGTATTTCTTTGTTATTCCAGTTTGCTGAAACAGCCTATGCACCCGCAGGCCTTGAATATTCATTCGGATTGACAAAACAGATTTTACGTCGCAACATTCCGATTGTTCAGCGTGTATTCGAAAAAACGTATAAAGGAACTTTCCCTATCAGGGTACAGAAAACATTTGTTGAACTTTGTCAGAAAAAAGAAACAGCCAAAGCCATTGAATGCTACATGGAAGAGCTGAATAGCCTGATGAAGAAACTGGTTGCCAGCATCAGCGAAACAGCCAAGTAAGTAGATTCCTTTCGCCGGTAGTAATTACCGATATATTGCCCACATTCAGGAAGAGTGCGGGCAATTTAATCTGCCTTTTAGTTGATTGCAATTGAGACTCGAACAAGCCCTGATCATGTATTGATTTATCGCTTATGAAAAAGGAATCCTGCAAACCTGTGTACTTATTGATCACAGGATCTTTAAGGCATGACATCATGTACGGGAACATGGCCCCCGGTACACCCATCGTTGAAAAGGAGATGTGTGACCGGTTTAAAACAAGCCGGGCACCTGTAAGGGAGTCCATGAGAATCCTTGAAGGTGAAGGGTTAATTGTCAGGAATAATACCGTAGGATATAAAGTCAGAGAACTTAATCTCAACGAATTTATTGAACGTAACATCCTCCTGAAGATCGTTGAAAGGGAGCTGCTTCTACGGGCTATTCCAAACTATACCGAACTTGATCTTTGCATGATGGACCAGATGGTCGACAAAATCAGTATGTCAAAGAGCCTGGAGGAATTCATTACCCACCTGATAAAATTCACTGAGATCATTCATCAACCTACCGGCTGGGAGTTCTCCATTGCTCTTATCAAGAAGATCCTTTACCGGAATGTTCCCTATTACCGTGAGATTGCCAGGGAATTCCACGGCCAAAAGATGCAACTGACAACACACCGGAAATTCGTTGATTTCTGCCGGCAGGGAAAAGTCCAGGAAGCCATTGATGCCTGGATTGTACGGTATGATAATTCAGAAAAACAAGTTTTCTCGTTGCAGGAGAATCATGCCAGGAGTGAGTGGCAGAACCTTTAATGAATGAACATTAATAGCCGTACACCCGGCACTCGAATTTTTCTGCTTTCAGAATCCAGCAACAAACTTCCTTTATTGATGGCGGATTGAAAATGAACTCCCGTGTCGTGTAGTTCTTCATGACAATCGCCAGTGCTTTCATTTTGAGGTTGTGGTCTTCCACGAATTCGGCCTTGCCATAAGCCAGGACACTCCTGTATTTCATGCTGTACGAGCAGGCAACATCTTCATGCTGGAAGCGAAGCATGTGGTCACAGCTGAATTCCACGCACAGATCAGGGTGACTCTTCAGAATGTCAATTTTTTTTCCTTTCCCCGAAGAATGAAAATAGATGACACCATCTGCATACCCGAAATTCAAAGGCAGAACATATGGCTTTCCGTCATTGTCAACCATGGCAACATGGCACACCTGGCTTTTGGCGATGATGGCATCAATCTCTTCCTGGGATGTTATAATACGGGATTTCATTTTTTAGCTTCTTAGCATTTATTTATTGCAAATTCCTGCTTGCTGATTTTCATAATCAGGCAAACAGTAACGCGTACAATTCGGCAATCTTTTTTACCGGGATTATTTTAATGACGTATCTCTTAACATCAAGGCCTTTCTGGTTGTAGCGGGAGATAAAGATGCGTTCAAACCCCATCTTTTCTGCTTCGGAGATCCGTTGCTCGATCCGGTTGATCGCCCGGATCTCTCCCGACAATCCTACTTCTGCCGCAAAACAGGTCTTTGTATCAATGGGAATATCTTCATTTGAAGAGAGTACGGCAGCAACAACAGCCAGGTCAATGGCAGGGTCATCAACTTTTAATCCTCCGGCAATATTAAGAAAGACATCTTTCGTCCCAAGCCGGAAACCGCTTCGCTTCTCAAGTACAGCCAGCAGCATATTCAGCCGCTTGGCATCAAAACCTGTCGAAGCACGCTGGGGCATGCCATAAGCAGCCGAACTTACCAGCGCCTGGGTTTCAATGAGCATCGGCCGCAATCCCTCGATGGTTGCAGAAATGGCAATGCCGCTCACATCCTCATCACGCTGCGACAATAAAATCTCGGAAGGGTTTGAGACTTCCCGTAAACCTGTGTCCTGCATTTCGAAGATCCCGAGCTCGGACGTAGATCCAAAACGGTTTTTTACCGAACGTAAAATCCTGTATCCGTAGTTCCTGTCTCCTTCAAAATTCAGGACGGTATCAACCATGTGCTCCAGGATCTTCGGGCCTGCCAGGCTGCCGTCTTTGGTAATATGACCGATCAGGAAGACCGGGACATTCGTGATCTTCGAGAAACGCTGCATCTCGGCAGCACATTCCTTGATCTGTGAAATGCTTCCGGCCGAAGAATCAATATTGTCTGTATGCAGGGTCTGGATTGAATCAATGATCACCAATCCCGGCATCAGTGCTTCAATATGCTGAAAGATGGTCTGGGTGTTGGTTTCCGTAAAAATGAAACAGTTCTCATTCTTTATTCCTACGCGGTCGCCACGCATGCGCAGCTGCTGGCCGCTCTCTTCCCCGCTGATGTAAAGTACTTTCAGGTTCCTGCAATGCAATGCAACCTGCAGCATCAGCGTGGATTTGCCGATCCCCGGCTCACCGCCGATCAGCGTGATGGAACCCGGTACCAGCCCGTTGCCCAGCACCCGGTTCAGCTCTTCATTCTGAAGATCGATGCGCTGGTCAGTCTCAAATGTGATCTCACCGATGGCGGTTGGTTTCCGGGTTTTGTCAGCCCCGCTGAATGACATAACAGTCTTCCCTTTATCTTCCCGCTGAATGACCTCTTCGACATACGTGTTCCACTCGCCGCAGGAAGGGCATTTCCCGATCCACTTCGCGGATTGGGCGCCACAGTTCTGACAAAAAAAAGTGGTTTTGACTTTTGCCATTGTTGAATACTGATTTCAGAGGTGATGGATAAATTTCCTTAATTCCTACTTGAATAATTTCACGAAGTTCCACAGAGTTAAAATGAAGTTCCGCGAAGAAAAGGAATCAATGCCTTCGTGGATCTTCGTGACTTCTTCGTGGATCTTCGTGTAAGAACATTTTTGTTTTTATTTAGCGAAGACTTTGGAAACATTATGAATTCTTGATCTTTTCAATGATTCCTGTAGTTGAAAACCCTTCAGTAAGTTCTATGGTCTTTACTTCACCACCACGCTCTGTCACGATATCATGGCCAACAATCTGGTCAATGGAATAATCCTTTCCTTTCACCAGAATATCCGGTTGAATGGTTTTGATCAGTTCATAAGGAGTAGGCTGGTCAAACAGCACGACAGCCTGGACGAAGGTAAGGGAGGCAAGTGCCATCGCCCTCGCATGTTCATTGTTTATCGGACGACCGGGGCCTTTGACGCCCCTTACCGATGCATCGGAATTCAGCCCTACGATCAGGACGCCGCCAAGCTCCCCCGATTTTACAAGGTATTCGAGATGGCCAAGGTGCAAAATGTCAAAACAACCGTTGGTGAAGACGATCTTTTTATCTTTAAACCGCCATACAGCGCATTGTTTGACGATCTGTTCCCAACTGTAAATCCTGGAACCAATAATTTCAAGCTTGTTCATTTGAAGGTTTACTAAAGGACATTAAAATTAATGAAATTCCCCCGACGATAAGAATCATAACTGTCTGGGCTGTCCATGCAATCCATCCGAGGGCCAGTCCTGTCGTGTTGACGACACCATAAAGCAGGAGTGTTTCCTGGATAATGGCAGGATACAATCCAATCCCGCCCGGCGTGATCATGATGCCGATGCTCCCCAGTACCAGCGAGGATAAACCTGCTCCAAGGCTGAGTGAGCTTGTTTCGGGGAAACAGAAGAAGATGATATACAACATGAAAAAGTACAGGACCCAGATTGAAAGCGAATATACGACAAACAGCACGGGTTTTCGGATCTGGCTGAGCGATTTCAATCCATCCCAGAACCCGATCACGAGAGCTTCCACTTTATGGTAGATCGTCGTTTGATTGATTTTTTTCCTAAAGATGAAAAAGAGTGCAATACAAACTGCAAGCAGGCAAAAGATGACAACAAACATCAGGTTGTACGAAAACGAACCGGCAATTTTTCCATGAAGTCTTGGATAAATGTTCTTGTCGAGATAACCATGGATCGTTCCAAGCTGTGAGAACAGCATCAGAAAAAAGAGCCCTGCAAAGATGATCATGTCGAGCGCACGTTCCGTGATCACGGTTCCGAACGACTTGTTAAACGGAATTTTCTCATACTTGGCCAGGACGCCGCAGCGGGTTACTTCCCCAAGCCTTGGAAATGCAAGGTTTGCGAAATAACCGATCATTACCGCAAAGAATACATTTTTTATTTTAGGGTTATAACCCAACGGTTCGAAAAACAATTTCCAGCGAAGCGCCCGTAGAATATGGCTGCAAATCCCCAGGATAATCGCGGCGATGACCCAGTTGTAGTTGGCGGTTCTGAAGGATTTCAGGATTTGTGACCGTTCTTCACCGGTAAGATTTCTCAGGGATAACCAGATGACCAGGATGCCCAATCCCAGGAAAATGACGAATTTAATGAATGTAATGATTTTACTACGAATGGGCGCAGGTTCTGAGTTGGTGAGAGCCATTATTTACTTTTTTTGCCCCTGGGTAGCTGGTTGTTTTTATCAGGAAATATCAGTGATGGACGGAATTGTTTTGCTGCTTCAAAATCCATGATCGCATAGGAAGCGATGATTATGATATCGCCAACGAAAAACTTCCGTGCTGCGGCGCCATTCAGACAAATGATCCCGCTTCCTTTTTTCCCTGTGATCACATACGTTTCAATCCGTTCACCATTGTTGATGTTCAGCACATGCACTTTCTCAAATTCAATAATGTTGGCTGCCTTCATCAGGTTCTCATCAATGGTGATGCTGCCGACATAATTGATATCTGCTTCCGTCACAGTGGCCCTGTGAATCTTGGATTTAAGTATTTCAATCTGCATCATGGTGCAAAATTACGAAAAAAGTTCAATATTATCGATCAGGCGAACACCCCCGAGGTAAACCGCCGTACAGGCCAGTGCATTTTCCTTTCTTTTCCATGAATCCAACGGAAGCAGGGTCTGCTTATCAACAATTTCAAAATATTCAACATTGAAAGCAGCTTCTGCAGTGAGCTTTTTGACGGCCCAGCTCTTCAGGTCTTTAACCGGAATGTTCCCGGCCTTCTGTTTTGTCCTGGTCAGAACCTGGAAGATCAGCGGGGCGACTTTCCTTTCGCCGATGCTGAGCTGCATGTTACGGGAACTCATTGCCAGCCCGTCAGGTTCACGGATGATCTGACAGCCGATAACCTGGACCGGGAGTTTCAGTTGATTGACCATTGACCGGATGATCATCAGCTGCTGGTAATCCTTTTTTCCGAAATAAGCAGTATCGGGTTGGATGATGTCAAAGAGTTTTTTTACAATGATGGCAACACCTTTGAAATGGCCGGGACGGAATTTTCCTTCCATCACTTTTTCCAGTTGACCAAAATCCTTAACGGGCGAACCATCGGGTCCCCCGGGATACATCTCTTTTTCATCCGGAATAAACACATAATCACAGCCTGCTGATTCAAGCAATGCCAGGTCAGCCTTGAGTGTCCGCGGGTATTTGATAAGATCCTGGGGATTGTTGAACTGGATTGGATTGACGAAAATGCTGCCGACCGTGATGTCGTTCTCCTCTTTGGCTTTACGGATCAGCGAGAGATGGCCCTCATGCAAAGCACCCATGGTCGGCACAAATCCAATCAACTGGTTGCGGCGACGTTCCTTTTTCAGTGCGGCTTGTATTTCTTTTATCAGGCTAAAATTTTTCATTTCATGAAATAATTTTCGTCGACATTTATTTTAAACAGCCTTTTATCCCTGCAGACAGAAACAGATCGATCAAAGTTAAGTCATTATTTTCTGAATTATTACGTCTTTTTATCATCTATTTTCGTTCTTGCAATGATTGTCATTATAAACAGCAAAACAAATGGCTGAACATCCTGAGAAATTCCCCCAGACACATGCCGAACTTGGCGAATTTGTTAAAAAGAACCAGGACAGGCTTGTACGACACGCTTTCTTCAGACTGGGAAACCAGGAAGAAGCCGAAGATATCGTCCAGGATGTCATGATCAGGATTTACCAGGAAAAAGAAAACAAGCAACACATCGGGCAGCCTGTTTCTTACGCTTTCCGCATGGTTTACAACGCCTGCATCGATGTCCTGCGGAAGAAAGGAAGAAACAATTTCGATCAGCTCGGGGAGAAAGAGACGCTGGCAGCCGATCCTTCAAACCGCGAACGTGAGATCATCGCCAAAGAAGAGTACGTGCGGATCAACCGTCTATTAAGTTCGATTCCCGGAGAACAGGCGGAAGTCCTCAGGCTGCGTGTCATTGACGAGATGAGTTTTGTTGAAATTGCTGAGATCATGAAAGTACCGGTAACCACCATAAAGTCGCGATTTTCTTATGGGATCATAAAATTACGAACCAAAATAACCAACCACGAGGAGGTAAACTATGAATTGCATTGAAGCAAATGAAAAAATGGCCGGCCTGTTTGATCACAACGTCAGCCAGGAATTAAAGGATGAACTCTTCACCCATTTCCGCGAATGTTCTGATTGCAGGACATTGTATGAAGAGATATCAAAAGCCATGGTTGAATTGAAGCCCCGCGTAAGCGTGAATGCAGGCAGGAGTCTGCATGCCGGCATCATGGACCAGGTGCTCAAATCCGGGAATCCATACCAGGCAAGGAGAGGGCGAATTCTCCCGATGCTCGCCCCGGTATGGAAGAAAGTCGCAGCCATCGCGGCAATCCTGGTCGTGCTTTTTATCCTTATCCCGGTGTTCAACCATTCCGGTTCTTTCCAGATCAGGGCAAGCGCGGCTACTACACTGTTAAAAAACTCCATGCATGCATTGAGTGATATAAAGTCAATGTATATGGAATTTGAAGTCAGAACACTGGAAGGAGATAACTTCGAATACATCGACAGGAATTCAGATTTTGTTGAACACAAGATCTGGGCAGCTTACGGTGATACCACCCGGTGGAGAATCGAGAAGCCGGGAAGGACGGTAGTCATGGATGGAAAGAATCAGTACCTCTACACCAGTGAATCCGGGATTGCAATTAAATCGGGACCTGATGCAGGCTATGTTGAGTGGATGAAGATCCTGCTTGACCCGGTCGAGATCCTGCGGAAAGAAAAAGCATTTGCTTCCGGGGAGAATGGAACATATACCATCAGTGAGAATGGCAACACCATCGTCCTGACGGTTCATGCAAAAGCCCTGGGTGATTTCAGGAATACCTATGCACTGAACAAGTCCATCCCCGAATCAAACACCCGCCGGGTCTATACATTCGAAAAGCAGACCAGTCTGCTGAAGTCCTTTGAAATGTATATTGAATCAGCCGGCAAGGAAACAAAGATCCTGGGGGTAAAAACCATAAAGTACAATGAACCGGTTGAGCAGGCTGTTTTCACCATCACTCTTCCTGCCGGAACAAACTGGGTGACGGCAAAGGAAATTTACAAGCAAGCCGGTATTGCCGGCATCACAGGCGAAGAAGCTGCAAAAATGTTTTTCAATGCCTGTCACAATGAAGACTGGAAAACCGTCCGCCAGCTGGTCCCAGGATTGATGAATTTCATCCAGATGGAATTTATTGTAAAGGCAGAATACGGTGGACTAACGGTGATCTCCATCGGCAAGCCGTTCAAGTCCGGCCGCTACCCCGGCGAATTCGTTCCCTATACGATCCGCAAGAAAACCGGCTCGATAAAGACCCACAAGCTTGCAGTCCGGAATGACAATCCCGAAAAGAAGTGGACTGTCGATGGCGGGTTCTAATAGGAGTTCAGGTCGCTAACTAAAGAGACTGTCTCAGGTATCCGGGGCAGTCTTTTTTTTTGATATCACTTGAATAATCGAATATTCATTCTCTTCCTCTCCCTGACCCCAACAGCCATTTATTATGCTTTTACCCCCACATTATATTTATTTGAAAGAAATTAATAGCTTTGCTATACAACCAGGAACTAACCGGTCTCGTATCTGTCCTTAAGTTGTTTTAATCGATCCGGCCCAGTGGCAGAAAACTCAATTTCACTCTCGCTGTTCTGCTAAACTGATACAAAGCCGGGAGATTGTAATTGGAAACAATAGAAAAAAGTAATCAAAACAGACCAACAAAATGAAAACAACAATTTCAGTATTTGGAGTGCTTCTCATTGCCCTTTTCAGCTGCACAACTTCAACTGAAAAAAAAGAAGCAGGTCTGGAAAATGCGGGCGGAAATTACACTCAGCAAAAAGGAATTTCTCTTGCTTGTCCAGATGTCACGATGCACCCTGAGTATGCCCGGACCATAGCCCGGATGGCATACATCTGGGGTTACCCGATGGTCAATATGATAAACAGGAAAAACTCGTTTGCCACTCTCCCCGGGCCCTGTATCCTCGGGGCAGTGCCGGCAGCCCCTCCGGGTTATGTCGCCATGCTTACCGGCTATATTGATCCCTCGCAAAACGGCATCACTTGTACCAACCAGGATGTAGTTTACGGCACAGGCTATTTTTCCCTCGATATCCAGCCTGTAGTCCTCCAGGTGCCCGAGGTTGACGACCGTTTCTGGATCTATGCCATCTATGACGCCCGCACCGACCAGGTCGGACATATCGGTAAGCCGTACAATACAAAACCCGGCTTCTACCTCCTTACGGCGCCCGGCTGGAACGGGAAAGTTCCGGATGGAATTACCGAAGTGATTAAAAGCCCGACATCCCTTTTGTCGATTGGGCCCCGGTTCTTCATGAATGATACACCGGAGGACAAGGATAAGATCCAGGCCATCATTAACCAGGTGATGGCATATCCGTTGAGTGAATTTACGGGGAAGATGAAAACGACGGACTGGAAAAAATTGCGCGTAGTTCCGATGCCAAAGACGGCCGGTGGAGAGATCAAATGGGTTAAGCCGGAGAAGTTCTTTGATCAGCTCCCCGAAGTGCTGAAAACCGTTGCCCCATTACCCGGCGAAGAAGCATTGTATGCCCAGTTCGATGCGTTCCTGAAAGTCATTGAAAAAGACCCGGGGCTGAAAAAAATTGCCATCGAAGAACTTGTAAAAGTTGACACAACCCTGATCAGGGATTTCCTGCAGTGGAAATACAACGGAAAACCCGCCGGCAACGGGTGGAACCGCTCTGTACATAATGCTGAATGGGGTTACGATTATGTTAACCGGACCGGAACAGCACGTTCCAACATGTTTGATAACAGGCCCGGTGAAACGCAATATTTCTATACCGATAATTCGTCAAAGGGAGAAAAGCTGGCGGGAAAGAACAATTACAGGATCATCTTCAAAGCCGGCGAATTGCCGCCTGTCAAAGGATTCTGGTCCCTGACGCTCTACAACGACAATCATTTCTTTTACCAGAATGCGATAAACAGGTATTCCCTTGGCACAAAGAACAAGACCCTGAAGTATAACCCGGACGGCTCTCTTGCCATTTATGCAGGAAACAAAAATCCCGGGCCCGGCCTCGAATCCAACTGGCTTCCCGCTCCCGAAGGAGAATTCTCGTTCTACATCCGTGCCTATTGGGGGAAGGAAGGAATTACGGAAGGAACGTGGACTCCTCCAGTTATTGAGAAATACTGATCGTGGTGATTTGAACATCTGCCTCAAGCGCGCGTCCTCCTTCGGAGGATAAATTTGCAACGCGTGCTGCAATGATTACGCGTTTGTAACGCGTGCTGCAACCCGCAATTGTAGTTATCAGACGTAACTTTCCTTTCCTTGTCCTTTTCTTTTGCTCGTCCAAAAGAAAAGGACGAAAACCTGTCTGCCGACAGGCAGGGAAAAAGACGGCCTGGGTTATTCGGCGACCCACTAATGGCTCGATCCCTAAGCCAGTCGAGCCGTTCGGCTGTTATCCCTGATTGTGAAAAATGCAAATTTTCGATTATTCATTTTTTGTCCTCAGGCCGGACGGGCCTCGTCACCGCACCGCGTCTGCGCCCAGCGCTAAGATTGCACCATTTTACCTTTCTCTCAGTCATTGACCCGCGCTGGTCAAGGCCGCTTATGCGGTGACTGGTATTTTCCTTTTTTAGGACGAGTCACAAAAATCGGATGATCGAATGTTCGATTATTCATTTTCCGATATAAAGATATTTGTTAGCTTTGCTATATATTCAGGAAATTAACTGGCTGTAAATATTTTCTTGAATTGTTTCTATAGATCCTGATTTAGCATTTGATGTAGTTCAATGGAGTAATTTCCTGCTATTGGTATGAAGCAAAAATTCGCTATACTTGTTTTGCAATGCTAATAGAGAGTTTTGGGATTACGGGTGCCAAAGAGTTAGGGCACATTATTATATGATACCGAGAAACATAGTAATCTTTTTATTATTTTTAAATTTGGCACCCAGCTTCGGTCAATCAATTCAACGTTGTGACTGCCCAAAGACAATATATGCAGGTACAAAGGCCGACACGATTTTTTATCTATCAAATGGGAAATCAATTGTTCTTTGTGGTTATAAAAATCCAGAAAGTTCACCTACAAACTATTCTGAGTTTGTCCTAGCGGTTTGCGGAGTAGACACAATAATTGACTTTTGGAAAGCTCTACTAACCTGTGAAGTGAGGGTAATTAAAGACACCTTACTCGTAGTGCAATTGGAAAATCTACCTCTAGGGAAAAATTTCCAATATCAAGAAACTCCATGGACATTTGAAAAAATTTATTTTTATAAAGGTAATCTTGAAAGGAAACTTTCAATCAACAAAAAAATCACTATATACAGTCAAAGGCAAATTGAAACGGTAATTGTAGATTTTGAATCACAGAAACCTGAATTTAATGATAAGATAATGAATCTAGCGAACAAACTCTTCATCGCGAGTATCTCAGGGGATAAGAAAGCCAGGAAATATTTTTTCGATTTTCCAACAAAGTTCGGACCTCTGGATGGGGCGTATAAAGAGGAATACATGTATTTGACAAGAATGTTACAACAATGGGACAGGAAATAATAACGTGCCCTAACAAGCGGGCTAGCCGCAATTGCGGGAGCAGTTGGTAGGTAAAGTAATCCCGGGTCTGTGAACATGAGAATGAATCGCAAATATAAAATCAAGTAAACCCCGTACTGCGGCTGCCCGCAGGGCGTTTGCGGCAAAATAATTTTGAACCTTATGGATATTATTGAAGATACTGTCAGAAGATTAAAACATTACTGCGAAATAGATTCAAGAAAATTGAAGGAGAAATTATCTGAGGAATTTATAAATTTCTATCGTCTAACGGACCGCATAAAAATTATTGAATCATTACTCAAAGTGGCTAAGGAACAAGCGATTCAACATTCTAAAGTGTGTAATGGTCCTAAAAATTGTGGAACTACAGAAAATCTAGCACTTTCTGAATTTTATTTAGTTCAAGAATTAGAAATTTTAGGAATTAATACAGGCCAGGAGATCATTGATTTACCAGAACAAACTAATCTTAATGAAAAATTGGACAAAGTTTTACAAGAAATTGAAATATTAAAATTAGGTAACGAAATAATTTATGATGACTTAAAAGCTGAAATCGAAGAATTAAAAGAATTATATTTTCTCAGTAAAAAGAATTGGAAACAAATACTATATGGGAAAGTCATGGACATGACTTTATCAGGGATAATAAGTGAAGAGATATCAAAGAAAATATTATCAATCGTAAAAGAAGACATTATTAAGTTTCTAGCGAATTAAAATTATTTATATTGCCGCTAACAGGCCTGCAGCCACTAATGCGGGGTAGTGAACGAAAGCGAACATCACTCGGTTCCGAAAAGTTAGTAGAAAAAGCAAACAAATAGCAATTTATCTTTCGAGGCGGCTGCCAGGGCTTAGTTACAATTAAAAGAAATAAGATGGACTTAAATAATTTCATGAAAAACAGTCAGGGGTTAACTAGAAATCCCTTGGGAATTATTGCATTGTTTATTTCCTTAATATATGGTTTCTCATGCCTTGTATTAGGGACAGCCGGGCTGAACTTTCCTTCTAACGAAAGAATTCTTTTAATCTTGTTTATAATACTTTTCCCTGCACTAATATTGTTTGCATTTCTTTATTTGGTAATTAAGCATCATAAAAAATTGTATGCTCCCGGAGATTATAAAGACGAGCGCAATTTTTTAGAAGCAGCCAGAAACACAAGTTATTTTGCTAAAATAAAAAAGGAGTTTATTGAGAATTCAAATCTACCTGGCACATCAAGTGTCACTGGCTCAAATAGTGATTTACCAATAAACACTTTAAGATTAGCAGAAAAGGAATATACAACCAATGAAAATAATTACTCAAAGTTTTTAAATACTTATTTATTGGTTCAGAATCTTGCTATAAATTATATTGAACACAATTATAAAAGTACCGTTCAAAGAAATATTCGTTTCAAAGATATTCCTGACTATATCTTTGATGGAGTAATACTGGAGAGTAATAGGGTAATTGGAATTGAAATTAAATATTTCAAGGAAAATACTATTTCACAAAGTACAATTGACACATTGATTGGCGCTACAAGTAAATTTTCATTTCAAGCAAGAACTGACGAATCAAATAAAAGATACCAATTAATCATATTTTTTGTTCATGAAATTGAAAATGCAGATACCTTTTTGAAACAAATAAAAGAACTAAATGTAAATCTGAAGAATAATTTTGAAAATATCGATATAGAAATAAAACATATTAATATAAAAACTCTTTATGAATACGCCGGATTGTTAAATTTAACTGCCACTAAAGAGTAATTAGCAGGGTAATGAAGGCAGTTACTGACGGCGAACATTCCCCTGAGCTCCAACTCCCTTATCCCCACAGACACCCCCAATCTTTCCCTTCTGTCAGTATATGTATTTAACCCGTTATGATCCCCAGCCTACAGTTCTGCCCGTTGCCCCTTCAAAAAACCCACTTGTTAGGTTCCCCACCCCTGCAGGCTTCATTGCGTAGCCCTTATTATTAGCCTAACCCATGCCCCCGGAAATTGCATGAATCCTGGTACAAGCAAATCATGTTATGTTTCGTTAGGTTTATTTGTTGAAGAAGGTGCTTTATATGTGTAAAAAATATATTATATTTATCTTCATTATTCAAGTTACATGCGTTTAATCAATGCAGGAACGCAGGAATTTAGAAGATAGAATACAAAATGCAGAAGACAGAATTCAGGAAAAATAATTCTGTATACTAAATTCTGTCTTCTCCCATAGAGAAACCGTTCACTTATTAATTAACCATAGAACCCAAAATCTTATGGCAAGCACTTCAGAAACCGGTCATGCGAAGAATGTGGCAAATTTCGATGACCTGATTTCATTCGTCATAGGTTATGGCACGGATTACAATCCTTCAAAAGCTGCTATTAAACTTACAGCACTGCAGTCCCTTTCCGCAAAGGCAAAGACAGCAATCAGCGAAGTGCATGCCGCCCAATCGGTCAACAGCAATGCGAAAGCAGCAAGAGAGGCGGCATTTGAACCACTGAAAAGGCTCGTTACCCGGGTGATGAGTGCCCTTAAAGCAACCGATACCACTTCCCAGGTGGATGATTCCGCCCGGACATTGGTTCGTAAAATCCGCGGAACACGGGCCAAACACAAAAAGGCAAAAGATGAAAAAACTGCCCCGGCCCCCGAAGGCAAGGAAGTCAGGGAAGGCAAGGAAGTAAAAGAAATCTCGGTTTCTCAATTGAGTTACGACAATCGTCTCGACAACTTCGATAAACTGGTAAAACTATTGGACAGCATCGATCTTTATGCCCCCAATGAAGCAGACTTATCGGTTCCTGCCCTGGAAGCCCTCTTCGCTGATCTGACTGCCAAAAATACAGCCGTAGTCGAAGCCGCAACCCACTTAAGCAATTCCCGGATCGCGCGGGATGCGGTCCTCTACAAACCAGATACCGGCATGGTCGATATCTCCCTGGCCGTCAAAAATTATGTCAAATCCCTCTACGGCGGAACTAACCCGCACTACAAACAAGTCTCAAAGTTAAGAATCAAAAAAGTCTTGCAATAATTACAATCCGGCAGAGCATATCATCCAATGGACTATTGCCTACTGCCTATTGCCTGGTGCCTTGTTTGAATTCCCTCCTGCAAAGTTTGAAAAGTCTACTGCCATATTTGAAAAATCTACTGCAAAGTTTGAAAAGTTTACTGCCATGTTTGAAAAGCCTACTACTAAATATAAAAAGCCTACTGCCAGATTTGAAAAGCCTACTGCCAGATTTGAAAGGCTTACTGCCATGTTTGAAAAGTCTACTGCCATGTTTGAAAAGCTTACTGAACCCGCCTTTTTCTTAACTATTATCTCTTATCTTTTCTCTTCTCACTGGTAATTGTTCAATGTTCACTTGAAACAGCGGAAAGCGAATAAGGGCCAGTTAACATTGAAAAACTAACAGATAACAGTTTGGACGAATTATAGTTCCTGCCCTGATTGAAAGGGCTCCTGCCCGGTTTGAAATCGTTTCAGGCAACTTCTGTATTTCGGGATGCAAATAAGTACCTTTGTTGAAACAAAAAATAAAACTGATGAAAAAGACAATCCTGTTTGTAGTAAGCCTTCTTTTCGGACTCATGTTCATTAACTCGGGTCTTAATAAATTTTTTAATTACATGCCCATGCCAAAGGACATGCCCGAACACATGATGAAACTAATGGGCGCGATGAAGGATATAGGCTGGCTCTTCCCGCTTGTTGCAATTGCCGAGATTGTCGGTGGAGCACTCTTCATCACCACTAAATTCAGGGCACTTGGCGCAATAATTATTTTTCCTGTTCTTACAGGAATACTTTTAACTCACATTTTCGTTGCGCCATCCGGTCTTCCCATTGCACTTGTACTTTGGGGAATAGAACTTTGGGTAATCATTGAGAACCGTGAAAAATACTTGCCAATGATCAGGTAGGAGACTGCTGCGTTTTTGAAGATCGATGAAGAAAAACTCTAAAAGGTTTTATTACACGAAGCTCCACGAAATGATTGATTTCTTTTCTTCGTGGAACTTCATTTTAACTCAGTAGAACTTCGTGAAATTATAAAAACGAGAAGCTTCCTGCAATTTGGATTTGATCAGTCGAATATTGATCAATGTTCGAGAATTCATTTGTACTTCTTACAAAAAAAACGAAGCTGCCCAATGCAGGACAGCCTCGTTTCGTTTTATTCAGGAAGGAATTCTCTGATCAAAGACTTCCTTCATCATAGGCCTTCTCGCCGTGCAGTGAATAATCAAGCCCGGCCTTTTCATCCGCCTCGGTGACCCTCACTTTTACAACCAGATTGATCAACGCAAGCATGATGTAAGTAAAGATGAATGCATAAGCTGAAGCTGCAATAACGGTGATCAGCTGTTTCAGGAAGAAGCTGGACTGGCCGAAAGCTAGTCCTTCTGTAACTACTGCTTTATTGATTGCACTGCTGGCAAACACACCCAGCAATATTGTTCCGAGCACACCGCCAACGCCATGAACGCCCCAAACATCAAGTGCATCATCCCATTTCAGCCTGTTCTTCAACTGGACAGCAAGATAACAAACGACACCTGCTGCAGTTCCGATCAGCGGAGCCGACCATAGCGGAACATAACCCGCACACGGCGTGATTGTCGCCAGGCCCGCGATAGACCCGGTTAGCAATCCAAGCAGTTTCGGCCGTCCTTCCCGTGCCCATTCAATCACAACCCATGCGGCTGTGGCAAATGAAGCGGCAACGTCGGTATTGAGAAATGCGATGGCAGTGATGTTGTCAACCTGCAACTCACTTCCGGCATTGAAACCATACCATCCGAACCAGAGCAATCCTGAACCAATAGCAACCAGCGGAATGCTGTTTGGGGTGGAATTCTTATCCACACGGGCACCAATGTAAAAGACGGATGCAAGTGCAGCGAAACCAGCTGTTGCATGAACAACGATACCACCTGCGAAATCGAGAACGCCCCACTCGGCGAGTAAACCACCACCCCATATCATATGAACGAAGGGATAGTAAACCAGGATCTGCCAGAAGGTCAGGAAGATCATGTAGGATTTAAAGGTAACACGGCCTACAAAAGCACCGGTGATCAACGCGGGAGTGATGATGGCAAACATCATCTGGTAAGCGATGAACACGATTTCAGGGATCTTTCCGTTACCGGCAAAGACTGAGTTCATTGAAACACCGTTCAAAAAAGCTTTGTGAAGATCACCGAAAAAAGCACCCTGACCGCCGCTGAAGCACAAAGAATACCCGAATATAAACCACAGTACAGTGGTCCATCCGAGCGACGCAAAACTCTGGATCATGATACCCAGAATGTTCCTCTTTGTTGCCAGACCTCCGTAAAAGAAGGCAAGGGCAGGAGTCATAAGCATTACAAGGCTGGCCGATAACAGCATAAAACCGGTTGAGCCCACATCAATTGTTCCCATAATAGAAGGTTCTAAGATTTGTTAAGTTAATTAGGTTTATTTGTTGTGTTAATTGTTAATAACGAATGGTAGCTATATTAGGACGATTTTTATCTTGTTAAATGCAACTATAAAGTAAGACCAACAACAAAGAAAACACTCTGCGATTGCGGGTTAACAACAATTGAAGTAAATAGCGGCATGCCGAACTCCTTGGTGAACTGGATGGTTTTGGAAACGGTCAGTCCTACATTTACAATTCCGCCGTAAGGTCCGTACCACGATGATCCGAATGGAATTCCCCCGAAGAAGGGTTTAACTCCAATTCCTTTTACAGTAAACGGATAAGCGGCTTCAAAATAGGTTGAATAATTGTTTTTTGTCCCGAGTCCATAAGTGCCCAGAGAATCTTTCCCTTTATCCGCACCATAAACCAGTGTTCCCACAAACAACTGGATGGGGAATTTATCGGGACCATTATATGCCAGCCCAACCTCGTAAGTGTGTCCTGTCGTTTTATTATGATAATTGAAGTAATTGGTTGAATTGGGTGTCAGTCCGTTAAAGACAAAATAATCGGTAACTGACAGTGTGATTCCCTTGAAGGTGTAACAGATGGAAGGATCAAACTCGCCATAGTTACCCATGTTAACGGTTGTCGTGTCGTTAACCTGCATGGTGTATGGTACAAAACCGAAGGATCCCCATGCACTGATCTTGAAACCTGCATACGAGAAAGCAACATTTGGCTGGATTGCGGGTGAGTTGCCATAATCTTTTCCGCGCCAGATATACCTGCTGACCAGGTCGGTCCCGAGACTGAATTGTGGCGGGTTGGAGACTTTTTTTTCGACAATTCCCTCATCTCTGACCTGCGAATAGCACGAGCCTGATAAGAAAAAAATGACGGCAAAAACCATCAGCCATTGAGAAAATTGAAAAACCTTTTTCATCGTGTGAAAGATTTGCATAGTTTGCAGGATGGCACAGCAATTTTACGAAGGAATAAGATAGCGAACAATCCTGTAAAGTACTGATTAATAAATAAGAGGATTTGAATTACTAAATAAGTGAAAGCCTTAGTTTTGTACTAAGGTAAAGGGAAAAATACGTATAAAAAAAGGTTGACTTAAATTTCGACAATCTTATTGCGGATCGCAAACTTCACCATTTCAACGGTCGACTTCAGCCCAAGTTTCCGCATGATGTGGTTCTTGTGCGTTTCAACGGTCCGGATGCTGATGTCAAGTTTATCGCTGATCTCTTTGTTGATCAATCCTTCGACGTATAATTTCAGCACTTCGATCTCTCTTGTAGTAAGGAGTTCATTGGCTTTGTCAGCCGGTTTTTCATCATCGGTTGCCTGCCTGATATAGCTTGTAAGCATGGTCTTGGAAACGGATTCCGAATAAAAATCTTCCCCGCTTTGTATGGCATAAATGGCTTCAAGGAGTTCATTCCTGCTGGTATTCTTTGGAAGGTAGCCTTTTGCCCCGGCCTTGATCGCGCCGAGGATGAAATCTTCACTGTTGTACATTGAAAGCATCAGCACCTTGATGGAAGGAAAATCTTTGCTGATGATCTTGGTTATTTCAATCCCGGAGACTTCTGGAAGCGAGATGTCCATGATAAGGAGATCCGGGTTAAGCGTGGTCAGTAACTGGTATAGTTCCTTGCTATCGGAAGCTTCGCCGATGATCTGGATGTCATTGATTCCATTCAGCAGGGATTTGATGCCGTCCCTTACCAACCGGTGATCATCTACTAAAATTATTTTAATCTTTTCCATAAATTCAGAAAACGGGAATTTGAATAATGATCTCTGTTCCCTGGTTATGTCCTGAGCGGATATCTATTTTCCCTTCCAGCAAGGCCACCCGTTCGCGCAGGTTGTGCAGGCCGTTGCCTTTTTCGAATGCTACTTTATTGACATCGAAGCCATTTCCATCGTCACGGATGGTAAAATTAACAAATTCATCGATTCGTAACAGTTTCATTTCAACTTCTTTTGCTCCTGAATGCCTGATGATATTGTTGATGGCTTCCTGCGCAATCCTGAACAGGTATGTTTTAATCTTCGTGTTGATGCTATCCAGGTCACCGGAAGTCTCATAATGAACGTTGATTCCTGCATGTTCTTCAGTCTCATCGCACAGGTTGCGCAATGCGATGGTGATCCCGAATGCTTCAAGGACTGCTGGCATCAGGTTATTGGATATCCTCCGGATTTCATCCACGGTTCCATCGAACTGGTCCTTCAGGATATTAATATTTGCTTTGACTTCCGGAGGATCGATATAAAGCAATCCTTCCAGCCGGAGTTTAAGGGCGATCAGTGATTGTCCGATGCCGTCATGGATCTCCCGTGATAAGCGTTGTCTCTCGTTTTCTTCGGCATCAATTACAGAGCGTAACCGGCCGATCCGTTCTGCCTCTAATTCCTTAGTCTTTTCCTTGATCTGTGCCGACATGGTATTGAATGCCCGGGTCAGTTCCCCGATCTCATCATTGGTTCTTTCAGGGATCTCCACATCATAATCTCCTTTACCGATTCGCATTGCCGCATCTCTTAAGAGGATAATTGGCCTGGTAATTGCTTTTGTTGTGATGAAGACGAACATAAAAAATATGACAGAGATCAGTATGCTCAGCAATAACAAACTGTTCCTCATGCCATAAATCGGGATCATCGCTTCTTTCTGATCAATCTCCGCAAGGATGACCCAGTTCAGGCCGGGCACCGAGATCCTGCTGTAGGATGAAAGTACAGGAATGTTGCGGTAATCTCTTGTAATCAAATGACCCTCCCGTCCTTTCATTGCATTGACTACGGGTTGTGTTTCAACGATGGTATTGAGAATGGAATTCGGAATGAACCTCGAACTTGAACGAAGCCTGAAATCATTCCCTACAAGATAAGTTTCACCTGTGGTACCCAGGCCGCTTTTCGGATTATTGGTGACCATGATCTTATTGATCGCTTCAACTGATACTTCAAGTACTACATAACCATTTATTTCTTTGTCGCCATAAACAACAGGAGCAGCAATAAACAGGATCGGCATGTGGGATTGCGGGTCCGTCGTCATGTCGCTGACAATGACCCCGTGAGACTTGACAGGGTTCGTAGACCGGGAAATGATCTGCTGTCGCAGGATATCGGCCTGGATCATCTCCGGATGCCTTTCACCCATCAGTGAACCCTTAAGCGCAACATGACCGGAACCAAAAAGATAAACGGAATTAAAATAGCTTTTCAGTGTCTGGTACTTTTCCAGAAAATCTCTGTAGTTCCTGAGTAATTCTGCTTCTCCTGATTCCCTTGTACTTTCTGTCAATGCATTCAACTGCTTTATGGTCTTCCTGGAATCATCGGCGTTCGAGAGAAGGATCATGTCCTTGATCCGGTCGCTGAAAAAGATCTCGACCTGGTTCTTTTTTGCTAACCTCAATGAGGTTAACTGGTCGAATGTACGGCTCATCAGGGCATCCTTTGTGCTGTAAAAGGAATAAAAACTGATCATGGAGATCACTACGATCCCGATGATCAGGAAGTAAAGAACAAGTTTCTCAGTGAGTGATATATTCTTCATGAAAATTTTGCTACTTTTGGCTTGTGAGTTTAGCAAAATCAGGCATTTTGGATAGGACAAACATACGAAAATAGTTGGTATTATGGCAAACATCGGAATATTTTACGGAACCACAACGGGCAATTCAGAGGTTGTTGCAGGTCTTATCAGCAAAGCCTTTGGGGAAGATGTGGCAGAGATCATGAATGTCGACCTTGCGGAAAAAGAAGATGTTGAAAAATACAAATATCTTATTTTCGGTTTATCGACATGGGGCGTCAGTGACCTGCAGGATGATTTTGAAGATTTTCTTGAGATCCTTGAAAAGGTCGATTTCAGCGAAAAAAAGGTTGCACTTTTTGGGCTGGGTGATCAGAGTACTTACGGTTCTACTTTTGTTGATGCAATGGGAATCCTTTATGAATGGCTGCGGAAGAGAAATGTGAAGATTGTTGGATCTGTTGCCAGGACAGGTTATTCATTTGAGAGTTCCCAGGCACTGGTCAAAGGTAAACTCGTGGGACTGGCAATTGACGAGGAGTATGAGAGTCACCTCACGCATGATCGGGTTAAGGCATGGGTTGAGCAATTAAAAAAGGAGTTTGCTTAGACTTTATTCAGCAAATTAGTTTAACCACTGAGGCACTGAGAACACTTAGATTCACTAAGGCTTTAAGGGTGTCAGTTGAGATGGGTGTTTTTTTTCCGTGTTCCTCAGTGCCCTTAGTGCCTTAGTGGTTAAAAAAAGAATCCGGATAAAACAAAAATGTTAACAGCAATTTCAGAAATTTCTTTATGAAAAGATTCTTTTTCCCTCTTCTCTTTCTTTTCATCTCCTTTCATCTTTCAGCCCAGGATAAAACCGTTTCATATTATGTGGATGGTGCATCAAATCCGCCGGATCTGATGGTTACCCTGAAGCACATTACCGCCGACATCAGGTTTAGGCCGGAGGAGAATCTTGTCATCGCAAAGACAGAGCTGACGGTCATGCCGAATCGTTACAAAACTGATTCCATCGTCTTCGCTGCTCCTGATTTCACTGTGAAGTCAATCCGGATCCAGGGCAATGGGGCTGACTTCCGGCCCACTTCATCCCAATGGAAACTTCAGAACAATAACCTGGTAATATTTCCACCCGCAGGAGTTCTTGAACGGTCAAAGGAATATGTTCTTTTCCTCGATTATGAAGCCCGTCCTCAATCCGGTTCGATCTACTTCATCGGCTGGAGACCGGACGAAGCCGGCAAACGCAAGGAGATATGGGCGCACCGGCCCATGGGATGGCTGCCGTATATGGATGCGCGGGTCACGATGGATATGACCTACACATTTGATAAAGCATACAAAGTTTTTGCGAATGGTGAGCGTGTAGATGTTAAAGAAAATAATGATAACACAAGAAGCTGGCATTACCGTATGACAAAGAATCATCCTTACTTTTCCATTTCCGTTGTGATAGGTGATTATAACTACAAAACTACAAAATCGGGAAGCGATGTTCCCCTGGAGTACTGGTATTATTCGGGCCAGGAAGACCGTGTGAAGACGACTTACCAGTATACGCCCAACATGATGGATTTCCTGGAGAAAGAACTGGGCGTAAAGTATCCGTATCCTGTCTACCGCCAGGCACCGGTGATTGATTATATGTACGGTGCCATGGAAACAACGACTGCCACTGTCTTTGGCGATTTCATGCTGATTGATCCACATGCTTACTGGCAGCGGAATTACATCAACACCAATGTGCATGAAATGACGCACCAGTGGTTCGGGAATTGCATAACGCAACTGGAGAATAAGGATGTCTGGCTGACGGAGAGTTTTGCAACGTACTATGCGAAACTTTTTGACCGGGCTGTTTTTGGTGAGGAATATTACGAAAACAGCATGAACGATGAGCTGAACCTGGCGCTGACTGCAGCAAAAACAAACAATTACCCGGTTGCCAGTTCCATGGGCGGGACGGCAAGGATCTACCAGAAAGGTTCACTGGTGATTGGAATGCTGCGGAATGTCATGGGTGACCGGGAATTCCGCGAGGCAATAAAACTCTACATTGACCGCTGGAGTTTTAACTATTCTGAAACCAGCAATCTTGTTCGTTGTATTTATGATGTCACAGGAAAATCCTACCAATGGTTTTTTGATGAATGGATCAATCACGGGGGAGAACCAAATTACAAAGTCTCATATGTTATTCGTGATGACACGACCGGTCATCGTTCCACAATTTTCCAGGTAAACCAGGTCCAGGAGACCAATAACCTCATGGGCTATTTTAAGATGCCGGTTCAGTTTGAGGTTCATTATAAAGACGAAACATCCGATTCTCTTGAATCCTGGATTGAAAACCAGTTTCATGAGGTTGTTGTTCCAAATCCTTATAAAAAACCGATTTCCTATGTGTTGTTTGATCCGGGAAGAAAAGTTGTTAAGAAACTCACATTCGACAAGACTTTTAATGAGCTGTCTGCACAGGCCCAATATGCCCGGAACATGATTGACCGTTACGATGCACTGGTTGCAATGAGGAATACTCCGATTCCGCAAAAAAGAAGCGAGTTTATCAAATGTTATCAGCATGAAAAATTTCATCTCACCAAATCGGAAATCATTCACCAGCTTTCATCCGATGCTACAGATTCTTCAATGGCGATTTTTCATGCTGCGCTGAATGATGCGGATGCCAATGTCAGGAAGAGTGTGCTGAAGGAAGTTTCTCCTCTCCCGGTTTCACTTCGTGAAGATGTTGAAAAAGCGCTGCAGGATTCCTCATATCTCAACATTGAACTCGCGTTGCAGAATTTATGTTTATCGTTCCCTGAGAGAACAGACCTGTACCTTGAGAAGACAAAAATGCTGGTTGGCTGGCGTGGCTTGAATATACGTATGAAGTGGCTGGAGATTGCTGTTCATAGCGGGAAGAAGGAATATCTCCAGGAACTTGTAGGATACACAGGACCGAAATATGAATTTGAAACACGCATGAATTCCATCTCTGCATTGAAGCGGCTTCAGTACAAAGACCAGGTCACACTCGAAAATGCGCGATCAGCAAGCAGGCACTGGAACAATAAACTCAAGGATGTTGGGAAGGAATACCTTACGTATTTTGGATATTGATTTACGAACAGGGAATATTGATCAACGATTTATGAAGTTCAGACAAATCATCACCAAAGCCATTCTCCTGGTCTCGTTTGTAAGTCTTTTCACTGACATTGCCAGCGAGATGCTGTATCCCATTATGCCGGTATACCTTCGCTCCATTGGCTTTTCTGTCCTGCTGATCGGGATTCTGGAAGGTTGTGCTGAAGCAACAGCCGGCATTTCTAAAGGATATTTCGGGAACCTCTCCGACAGGCTGAAAAAAAGAGTTCCATTTATCCGTGGCGGTTACATCCTGAGTGCCATCTCAAAACCTATGATGATAATTTTCACATTCCCGCTCTGGATTTTTTTTGCCCGAACCATGGACCGGTTTGGGAAAGGAATCCGTACAAGCGCCAGGGATGCACTGCTCAGTGATGAGACCACAAAGGAACATAAAGGAAAAGTTTTTGGATTTCACCGTGCAATGGATACTGTTGGTGCGGCGATCGGGCCGTTTCTTGCATTGATCTTCCTTTATTTTCATCCACATCAGTATAAATGGCTTTTCCTCATTGCCATTTTTCCCGGGATCATTGCAGTTTCTCTCACGTTTTTCCTGAAAGAAAAATCATCAACTGTAGCAGGCAAGTCTAAGGAGAAGGTTGTTTCGCAAACCAAACCAGGTTTTTTCTCCTATTTTTCATACTGGAAACAAGCGTCACCCGGATTCCGCCTGCTAATTCCCGGCCTTTTGGTCTTTGCACTCCTTAACAGTTCCGATGCCTTTTTGTTACTTGCACTGAAACAGTCAGGGATTTCTGATACCGCAATGATCGGGTTCTACATCTTCTTTAATCTTATCTACGCCCTGTTTTCTTACCCGATCGGTGCAATCGCTGATAAGACCGGGCTGAAGACCATGCTGCTTGCCGGACTCTTCATCTTTTCCGGGGTGTATTTCTTCTTTGGATTTGCTGCGTCAACTATGGCTTTTACGGTTTTGTTTTTTCTTTATGGCATATATTCAGCATCTACCGAAGGAATATCAAAAGCGATGATCTCGAATTTTGCACAAAAATCTGACACTGCAACCGCCATTGGTTTTTATACAAGCTTTGCAAGCATCATGACGCTTCTTTCAAGTATCCTTGCGGGGCTTCTCTGGCAAACCATCGGACTGAAAAATATGTTCATGATTTCCGGTGCCGGAGTCTTTGTTGTGGCCGTCTATCTGCTGGTTGTCCTTGGTGTCAGGGTGCAACGAAGTTGAGTCTTTCAACTGACAAATATTCTTACCTTTGCACTGCTTAATTCGAAAACTTTGGCATCAAAGAATAAGGTTATTGTAGGACTCAGCGGGGGCGTAGACTCCTCCGTAGCAGCCTACCTTTTAAAACAGCAGGGATACGATGTTACCGGTGTCACCATGTCCATCTGGGATGGTAAGCCCGGTTCCGGATCATCAGGCAAACATGCCTGCTATGGTCCCGATGAAAGTGAGGAAATTGAAGAAGCACGCGAACTGGCTGCCATCCTTGATATACCATACCATGTTTTCGATTGTTCTCAACGTTATAAAGCCCTGGTTCTGGATTATTTTAAACAGGAATATCTCGGCGGACGCACTCCGAATCCCTGTATCAAATGCAACCAGCTGATAAAATTCGGGATGTTGCCGGATATTGCCAGGCTGAACGGAGTTGAGTTTGATTATTTTGCCACGGGTCATTATGCCAGGGTTAACTGGAGTGAAGTTCATCAGCGTTTTTTACTTAGAAAAGGAGTGGATCCCAAAAAGGACCAAACCTATTTCATCTATCGTTTATCCCAGGAACAACTTTCAAAACTCCTTTTCCCAATCGGCGAGATGACCAAAGCGGAGGTTCGTGAAATTGCCTTAAAAATAAATCTTCCGCTGTCAGAAAAGGAAGAAAGTCAGGATTTTTACAGTGGTGATTACAAAGACCTTCTTGATGTTGAGGATCGTCCAGGGAATATTGTGAGAAGAAATGGTTCAGTACTTGGAAAGCACAATGGATTCTGGAATTTCACCATCGGTCAGCGGAAAGGACTTGGTATCGCATTCACAGAGCCACTTTATGTACTTGAACTCGATCCGGCTAACAATGAAGTAGTTGTTGGCACAAAGGATGAGATTATGGGTTCATCGTGCATTGTGAGTGACCTGACCTGGATTGCATTCGAAAATCTCAGCCATTCCATGGAAGTGAAAGCTAAGATCCGTTCGGCTCAGAAGGAAACGGAAGCCATCATTGAACCGTCAGAAGAGGGAAGCGTGAAGGTTACTTTCCATGTGCCAAATGATGGAATTACTCCGGGACAATCCGCTGTTTTTTACCAGGATGACATTGTTGTTGGCGGAGGAGTGATCAACAAAATTTCATAAGAAACAATTCACCACTTTGCGCCTTAGTGCCTTTGCGGTGAATATTTGTAAAGAAGAAAACCTGCATTCAATTTAAAATCCATCTATCTCATGCTTTATGAAAAAAATCCTGATTTTTACGCTGCTTTTCAGCTTGACTGTTGTTGGCTTTTCCCAGGGAAAGCCCGGGATCACAGCAAAAAATTTAAAGGCTGATGTATATTACCTTGCTTCCGATTCGTTGAAAGGCCGTAAACCAGGCACAAAAGGTGCAGACCTCGCGGCCGCATATATCCGGGAGCATTTCAAAGAATCCGGGCTTACCCTTATGGGAGAAAATGGATTCCAGTATTTTGAGATCGTCACCGATGTTACTCCAGGGCCAAAGAATTCATTCGGTTTCGGCGAGTTCCAGGGAACACTGAACAAGGATTTCATGCCACTGGCCTATTCCTCGAACGCAGATGCAAAGGCGCCTGTGGTATTTGCCGGGTATGGTTTTGATATTGACCAGGATAGTTTGAAATGGAAGGACTATGATGGCGTTGACGTGAAAGGCAAATGGGTCATGCTATTCCGGGGTGATCCTGAATTGGATAAACAAGACAGCAAATTCATTCCTTTTACGGAGATCCGCGGGAAAGTTCTTGTTGCTAAAGATCATGGAGCAATCGGTGTATTGATTGTGTCGCCAGTTGCTGTTGACAAGGATGATAAGCTGATCGGCCTTCATTCTGAAAACAACGATGTAACCTCTGGTATTCCTGTGATCCAGGTAAAAAGGGAAGTCGGAAATAAGCTTCTGGCAGGCACAGGCATCAAACTTGACTCACTCGAAAACATGCTCAACCGTACGCATCACCCGAAAACGCTGGCGCTTCCGGTGACTGTTCATGCAACTGCCGATCTGGTCCTGAAAAAAGCCAGGACCGCCAATGTCATCGGGATGATTGAAGGCAGCGACCCTGTTTTGAAAAATGAATACATCCTGATCGGTGGCCATTATGATCACCTCGGTTTCGGAGGACAGGGTTCAGGATCAAGGATGCCCGACACGGTTGCCGTTCATTATGGAGCGGATGACAATGCATCCGGGGCTGCAATGGTAATTGAAATGGCCGGGAAGCTTGCATCGGTGAAAAAAGATCTGAAACGCAGTGTGATCCTGGTTTCATTCTCAGGTGAAGAGATGGGATTGCTTGGTTCAAAATATTTCACGGATCACCCACTGGTAGATCTCAAAAAGATCAAGGCGATGTTCAACTTCGACATGGTCGGCAGGTTTGATAAATCCAAAAATGCCATTTCAATCAGCGGCACCGGAACTTCATTTGAAGCAGATTCGGTCATCCGGATATATGAGAAATCATTGCCATTTGAGGTAACACATTCACCCGACGGATACGGTCCTTCCGATCATGCTTCGTTCTATGCGGCGAATATCCCTGTATTCTTTTTTACAACTGGTTCACATATGGATTACCATACACCGTTTGACCAGGCATCCAAACTGGATTACGATGCTGAAAAGCAGATCGGCGATTTTGGTTACAATCTGATCATGGATGTGGACAGGATGAACAAACCTTTGACGTTTAAGGAATCCGGGAAAAAGGTAAGTGAAGGCCGCGGCGGAAGAAGACTTAAGGTTACACTTGGCATAATGCCGGATTTTGCGGGTACGGAAAAGAAAGGGTTGCGTGTTGACGGAGTCACGAAAGATGGTCCTGCTGATAAAGGCGGAATGCTCAAAGGCGATATCATCATTTCGATCAATGGAATGTCGGTCGGGAATATCTATGATTATATGACGAGGCTTGGAAAACTAAAATCCGGTCAGACGATAAGTGTTGAAGTGATCAGGAATGAAAAGAATGAAGTGCTGATCATTCAGTTGTAACAAAGTATTCAGATATATTCTTTCACACTATGGATTTCAATAATCTGATCGACAAAGTTTTTCTGCTGAAGTTTGTCAAGTTCTGCATGGTGGGATTTTCAGGCATCTTCGTGGATTTCGGGTTTACTTACTTCTTCAAGGAAGTCGTCAAGCTGCAGAAATATGTAGCGAATGCGATTGGGTTTACAGTTGCTGCCTCCACCAATTATTTTCTGAACAGGGTATGGACATTCCATAGTCAGAATCCGCATGTTGCGCAGGAATTCTCGAGGTTCTTCCTCATCGCACTGATCGGACTGGCCATCAACAGCGCGATCATCTGGCTCATGAACGGAAAGTTTAAAGTAAATTTCTACCTGTCTAAGCTGGTTGCCACTGTCATTGTGACGCTCTGGAACTTCATGATCAACGCCTATTTCACCTTCGCATAGCAGCCCGAAAAGGCTCGAAACTACTGCGACTTGATCATATCGGAGGGGATACAGATAATAAAATCAGCCTTGCCAAGGTTTTCTTTTGACAGGTCTTCGATGGTATCCTGTTCAACCGTGGAGATCGTGAGAATATTCAGCGTGACATCTGTCTTCTTGTTAATTTCATTGATGTAATAGAGAATTCCCTGGTAATTATCCGAATGATAACTGCCATTGAAATGCAGGACTACATTTGGAGAATAGCCATTCTTCAGGATGTATTGCGCCATGGTTGCATCTTTGAGCGCCTGTGCTTTGGAAATATTATCACTGCTGTGCTCAGTTGAATTTCCCAACATTTCTTTCATCTTTTTATAGCATTCCAGGTCCGGGTTGTACTTGATCGGGAGTGTCGCAATCAGTGTTCTTTCCAGGGCATTGATGCTGTCAAGCCCTTCAAAACCTTTGGCGTTGACAATGGCGGCATATCTCCTGGGCACGTTGGTGGCAATAAACTTTAACCCTTTTTCACGGGCAAAATCCACAATGGGTGCATAATCCGTTTTGTAGTTTCCCCAAAGTTTCACCTCTGCTTCAAAGTCCTTCTTGCGGATCAGTTTAGACATGTATTCGTTCAGCAATAACTGGTTATCTCTTTCAAACATCTCGGCAGCCAGGACCAGGTTGTTCTTTTTGACTTCGTACAGATCTTTTGTTAACTGCAGTTCGAGCCAGTGACAAACAGGGTTTGTATGTTCTTCACCAAAGAAGATGATATCGGCTTTTTTAGCAGCTTTCAGAAGATCATCATAATCCACCGAATGTCCTTTGACATTGAAGATCCGGTACGCCGGTTTATCACTTTTCGCAGCAACAAGAAACAGCAGGATCACAGGCAAAATGAATATTGTCTTTTTCATGGTATTTTCGGATAACTTAGGGATAAATTTAATTCAGGAGCTATTTTTTCAGCCCATTTTCATGGAATGACAATGGCAACATGCTTTCGATGCTGTTGATCACAAAGATTTTCCCTGTATCACCCTGCAGGATGATCCGGATGTTCTGTTTCTGGTGCATCTCATATTCAATCATTGCCTGCCTGCAGGAGCCACAGGGTGCCACGGGTTCTGCTACCGGGAATTTCTCGGATTGCGCAGAGATGGCAATTGTTTTGAAGGCTATCCCGGGGTTATTTGCAGCAGCAGCATAAATGGCCACACGCTCAGCGCACAAGCCCGATGGGAACGCCATATTTTCCTGGTTATTCCCGGTAAATGTCTTCCCATTCTCCAGCAATATTGCTGCCCCGACATGATATTGTGAATAGGGCGCATAGGCCTGTTTCAGCGCTTCCTTTGCACGGCATAAAAGCTCCCGGTCTTCGGCCTGGAGTTCGTCAGGCGAGTCATACTCCTCATATCTGAAGGGAATGGTTTTATTTTCCATGTAGGCAGATTATTTAATTTAAATCAGAATCATCATCAGAATCATCAATTGCATTCGCTCCGTTGTTGTCATCCCTGGCCTGGGGCGGTTTATAGGTTCCGTTAAGAATGGATGTGTACAATCCCTGATCTCCGAGGATCCGGATGGCTTCAGCAATGTCTTTGTCATTCTTCAAACCCGCTGCAACTTTTCCTTTCTGGAAATAGTAACGTGTGGCAATCTCAAGTTTCAGTAATTCCTTAACCTGGTCTTTGTGCTTTTCAAGATCGCTTTTTTTATCATTCGACATTTGTGTCTTCAGCGCATTGTATTCGCTCTCGATGGCGCTGAAATATTTTTCCTTTTCAGCATCTTTCCTGAGGAGTTCAAGCGCAGCTTCCGTCTTCGTCTTATAATCGTATTTTTTATCCGAGATATATTTCACAAAATCACTAAAGATTGAATCGGTAATTTCAAATTCATTTGCTGGTGGAATAGTCGGGTGTGTCATTCGGAATAATGTGGCATAATCGAAGATCAGGTATTTGGAATAGAGAGAAAGCGCGATGTTGCTGAACATAATGGGTTCCGTGTGTATGTCGGGTTTTATGCCCCTGCCTTCATAAACCGTACGGCCATTCTTGGTCTTGAACGAAGTGATCAGTGAATCGGGGAATTTCCCAAAAAGCCCTTCTTTTGTTTTATGTGAATAATCGATGGCCTGGATGCAACGCCCACTGGGAATGTAATATTTCGCCACGGTAACTTTCATCTGGGAGTTAAAGCTTAATGGGATAACATTCTGAACAAGTCCTTTACCATAGGTTTGCTGTCCGATTACGACACCCCGGTCCATATCCTGAAGGGATCCGGAAAGGATCTCGCTGGCCGAAGCGCTTTGGTGGTCAACCAGTACAATAAGCGGAATGGTCAGGTCGGCCGGTGGGTTCATGGTTTTATACGTGTGGTTCTTATCTGCAAGTTTGCCTTTTGTTGTTACCACATCCTGTCCTTTATCCACAAAAATATTAGTGATTTCAACGGCTTCATTAAGCAGGCCACCCCCGTTGCCGCGGATGTCCAGGATGATCCCTTTCAATTCGTTTTTTTCTTTAAGCTTCAGGAAGGCTTGTCTGACCTCTTCGCCTGCGCGTTGTGTAAAACTGGTCAGCTTTATGTAGCCCGCACCACTCGGAAGGACACACGTGTAAGGAATGTTTTCAATCTTGATGATCTCCCGCGGAATGGTCTTTTCGATGGGTTTGTCTTCCCCGTCACGCATTATTTTAATGGTGATCGTAGTTCCTGCCTGTCCTTTCAAAATTGAGCTTACATCCGAATAGCTTTTCTTAATCGCCGACTGGCCATTAATCTCAATGATACGGTCACCGGCGCGGAGATCATTTTTCTGGGCCGGTGATCCTTCATATGGTTCAGAGATTACCACGTAATCGCCGTTTTGATGAATCAGTGCCCCGATGCCTCCATATTCGCCGGTAGTAATGAAACGATAATCTTCAATTTCTGATTCCGGAATATAATTTGTATATGGATCCAATGATCCCAGCATGGCGTCAATTCCGGTCTTTGTGATTTCGCCCGGGTTGATATCGTCAACATAGTTCGTATTCAGCTCCTTCATCATGGTCGAAAAAATATCCAGGTTTTTCAGGATCTCGAATCCCTGGTCCTTGCTTGTCTGTGCCTCAGCTGTGGCGAAAACTCCCGCGATGAAGATGATGATTAATGTTATCCTTCTGCTTCTATTCATAAACCCCATTGTCATTTAATGTTTTCAAACTATCTTTCATGGTACAGGATCATATCCTTTGCCACCCCAGGGATGGCATCGTGCCAGTCGCTTCAGCGTAAGCCATCCGCCATGAAACGGTCCGTATTTCCTTATTGCCTCAACTCCGTAAACCGAACAGGAAGGTGTAAAACGGCAGGAAGGAGCAAGGTAAGGAGAGATGGCTCCCTGGTAAAACCGGATAAGAATGATAAAGAATTTACCCAGTACCTTTTGCATACTCAATCCTTAAACGTTGTAAAAGTACAATTATTTTTTCCTGAAGAAGGTCGTATGGCAGGATTTCTTTTGATGTATAGGTCAGGCAAAGGATCAGAGAACCCTGGTTTTCACGGAGAAATTCGTAAAGGATGTTTTTGTTTTTCCGGTATGCTTCCCGCATTCTGCGCTTGAGCTTATTCCGGTTGACGGCTTTCCGCATTACTTGTTTGGGCACACTGATCAGTACCTGGGCAGGGTTTTTGCCCGGCACAGCAGCAGGAATCCATGTTACACGGAATGGGTAAACAAAAAACGAAGAGCCTTCCTGGAAGAGTTTTGCAATCAGGATTTTTTTCCGCAACCTTTCATCTTTTCTGAAAGTTTGCCTCATGTTACTTTTTCTTCATCTCCGCCTGCAGGAATTGCTCGATGGCCATGGTCATTGAAGGTGCAGTCTGTGAAGGGGCTGAAATCGTCAGCGTAAGACCTGCATCAGCTACGGCTTTGGCTGTGGTCGGACCGAATGCAGCAATAGCAGTGGTGTCTTGTGTGAAGTCCGGGAAGTTTTTATACAGCGATTTGATCCCGGAAGGACTGAAAAACACCAGCAGGTCAAATTTGGTAATATCGATATCTGTCAGATCGCTTGCGAGTGTTTTATAGATGATTGCTTTTTTATACTGAATTTTATTGTCCTCGAGCATCTTCGGGATTTCCTGTTTGTGTACATCCGAACAGGGGAGAAGAAATTTTTCAGTTTTGTGCTTCTTGATCAGTTCGGCAAGGTTTGCAAAATTCTCCTTGCTGTGAAAAACTTTCCGTTTCCGGTACTGAACATATTTCTGAAGATAAAAGGCCGTCGATTCTGAAATGCTGAAATACTTCATGGTATCAGGAACCTCAACCCTCATCTCCTTACAGATACGGAAAAAATGATCAACCGCATTCCGAGATGTAAAAATAACAGCCGAATAATCGAGAATGTTAACCCTGTCCTTACGGAACTCTTTCGCCGGAATTCCTTCAATTTTGATAAATTTCCGGAAGACGATGTTTACGTTGAACTTTTTTGTCAGGTCCCCGTAAGGTGATTTTTCTAATTCGACTGGTTGTGGTTGGGAAACAAGAATGTTCTTTATTTTCAAAGTATTGTATTTTTATTAATGGGCAATCCTTCAAATTTCCTGAACTCTTAAAAGTAAAGTCTGAATAGTTTCATCAATACAATGAGTGGTAGAATTTCCAGACTGCAAAGATACACAAATAAAAACAGATAGGAAAACTTCGATAGCGAAAATCCGATCAATGCTCCCCTGATCAATGCAAGAAGGATTAACAAAACGGTGATTACCAGGCTGATTTTGAGTAAAACCACAGACTTGAGGTAAACCACAAGAACCAGCAAGGGGAGCAGGACCATGCCGATCAGAAAATTGAACAACATACTATTCATCAGGTACTCATGTGTGGGTTGCTGCGTCCTGAAAATTGTTCCAAGAAATTTTATCAGGAAGACCTTGATCAGCCAGAACAAAACAAAAATCAACACCAGGATAAGGTAAAAAGTAAATCCTGAAAAATAATACCTGTACTTGTTGTCAGCCATCAGGTCATACGCCGTGTAGGCCATCAGAGGAAACATCAGGAGGTAGATCAATCCCAGCCCTACCGCTATCCGCTCTGAGAATAAATTGCCTTCCCTGACCAGCTGGTTCAGGTGTCTTTTTGAATAAGGTGCCAGGAGAATCTGCTTCAGCCGCTTTGGGTAAAAGAACTGGACCCATGCCAGAAGAATAAAGCAAAAGACAAGGATTCCAAGGATCCAGTCGGGTTGAAAGCGTTGAAAAGGCCTGCCGGCAGGGTTTTTTTCAACATGCAGCTGATGACTTGTGAAAAACGAATGGACCACTTCTCCTTTTCCGAAAGAGATGCTCTCCATGTCTGCCGTGGAATCAGCACTGATTTTCCATAACGATCCCTTAAGGATCGTTTTCGGGATCGAATCATTCGCCACCGGAGACTGACTGGAGATCGTTTGCATTTGATTGAAAAGGCAGTTAGAATTTCTTTTCCATTGAAATTACTTGTTGTATCATTTAAAGGTGTTCAAAAAAAAGTTCCACAGGTTATCATCCGGTGTCGGAGCAAGTACACTTACAATCTCTTTTTTTACCGGGTGCATCAGTTCGATTTTCCTGGAGTGAAGATGGATCGAACCATCCCGATTCGAGCGGTCAAACCCGTATTTCAAGTCGCCTTTGATCGGGCAGCCGATTTTTGAAAGCTGGGATCTGATCTGGTGATGACGGCCCGTGATCAGTTCCACCTCCAGCAATTTATACTGGTCGCTCTGGCCGATAAGCTGATAGTTCAACTCAGCCTTTTTTGACCCGGGAACAATTTTATCAAATGCAAAGGATTTGTTTTTTTCTTCGTTCCTTTTTAAAAAATGGGTCAGATGCCCGGATATCTCTGGGGGCATATTTTTTACAATGGCCCAGTATGTTTTGTGAATTTCGCCACTCTTGAGCATCTCGTTCAGCCGCGACAATGCTTTGCTTGTTTTGGCAAAGACCACGGCCCCGCTTACCGGCCTGTCGATCCGGTGTACGACACCGAGAAAAACGTTCCCGGGTTTATGATCTCGTTCTTTGATATAATCCTTTAGAAGGTCACTTAACGGACGATCCCCGGTCTTGTCTCCCTGGACAATCTGGGAAGGTTTTTTATTGTAAATGAGAAGATGGTTATCCTCGAAAAGAATATCCCCTGAAAAAGCTGAAAGGTCCATTAGTATTGTTCCCGTTCATTGGGAAAATCGAGTGATTTTACATCGTTGATATACGAGGTCACAGAGCCCCTGATCTCTTCGTAGAGGTTATGGTACCTGCGCAGAAACCGGGGAGAAAACTCCAGCGTGATGCCAAGCATGTCGTGAAGAACCAGCACCTGCCCGTCCACTTCTTTGCCGGCACCGATGCCAATGATCGGGACTTTGACTTCTTTGGAGACCTGGGCTGCCAGTTTTGCAGGAATTTTTTCCAGTACGATCCCAAAGCACCCGGCATTATCAAGAAGACGGGCATCCTCCATCAGTTTTGCTGCTTCCGTCTCGGTAGTTGCCCGAACGACATATGTTCCGAACTTATGAATGGATTGGGGCGTCAGCCCCAGGTGACCCATCACCGGAATCCCTGCCGAAAGGATCCTGTCAACAGATTCGATCACTTCTTTCCCGCCTTCGAGCTTTACAGCATCAGCTCCACTTTCCTTCATAATCCGTATGGCAGAAGAAAGAGCCTCTTTTGAATTTCCCTGGTATGTGCCGAATGGCATGTCAACTATTACCAGGGCGCGCTTGACGGCCCTCACCACCGAGGATGCATGATAGATCATCTCATTGAGCGTGATCGGGAGTGTGGATGTATGACCTGCCATCACATTGGATGCCGAATCTCCTACCAGGATGATATCGATCCCTGTACCATCAAGTATCTTGGCAAATGAATAATCGTATGCCGTGAGCATAGCGATTTTTTCGCCTTTCAATTTCATTTCCTGGAGAACGTGTGTCGTAACTTTCGGAACATTCCTGTAGGAAGTTGTCATAGCGATCTATTTACCAGCAAAACTACGATATTAATTTAAAAATTCTGTATTTTTGCCCTTTCTTTTATACACCAGAAACAGATGCGGTATCTTAAATTCCTCCTTATCATAATTGTTGCCCTGCCTTTTTTGAACTCCTGTAAAAAAGACTTCAGTGTCAATGCAGACTGGAAAGATATAACCATCGTTTACGGTCTTCTCAGCCAGGATGATTCCATTCATTACCTGAAGATCACCAAAGCGTTCCTGGGACCGGGAAATGCACTGACTTATGCCAGGATCGGAGACTCCAGTAATTACAAGCCGGGTGAACTTTCTGTAAGGGTTGATGAATATGATGCAACCGGTCACACGCTCAGGCAAAGTTTTCCCTTTGATACCATTACATTGCATACAAAAGAACCCGGTGATTCAATCTTCTATTTCCCGGATCAGCTGGTCTACAAATCAACTGCCAGGCTTAATGAAAACTATATTTATAAACTGGTGGTGCATAATAATTTTACAGGGATTGAAATAACATCCCAGACCAGCCTTATCCACAGTTTCTCGATTGAGGAGCCCGATGAATATACCCGGCCCGTCTTCCTTCCCGGGGAGACCAGTAACGCGAAGTGGTCAAGTGCAGTCGGAGGAAGAAGATATCAGCTTGTGATCCGCTTTCATTACAGCGAGAGCCCGATCGACTCAAATAAATACACACAAAAGGCAATTGACTGGCTCGTTTTTACGAATGAATTGTCCCGAACTACCAAAGGCGGGGAGGAGATGTCCAAAACAATAGCAGGAAATTCGTTCTACGCCTTTCTTTCCAATAACATCCCGGTGAATCCAAATCTTAAACGGGCTGCAGGGCGGATTGATTATATTTTCAGTGTTGCTTCTGATGATCTGAATACTTATATGGAGGTAACCGAACCTTCCTCTTCAGTCGTTCAGTACCGGCCGCCATTCTCAAATATTACAAACGGGTACGGGCTTTTTTCAAGCCGTTTTGTCAACGCCCTCGATTCACTCCGGCTTGGTGATAATATGCTTGAAGAGATACAGACGAACCCTAAAACAGCCGATCTCAATTTCCGGTAACCTTTTCCCTTCTGTCTTTTTGTCACATTTCTGGCAGTCAATGGTGCTTTGGCATAAGTATTGACAATTCTCAGTGAATTTTCAAAAATTAGTATTTACGATAAATCAGAATAAAATGGGAAAAATCATTGGTATCGATCTGGGAACTACCAACTCGTGTGTAGCCGTAATGGAAGGGAATGAGCCTGTTGTAATTGCCAACAGTGAAGGAAGAAGGACAACACCTTCAATTGTTGCATTTACTGAAAACGGGGAAAGAAAAGTAGGAGAGCCTGCCAAGCGCCAATCCATCACCAATCCTCACAACACCGTTTATTCAATCAAACGGTTTATGGGTGAAACTTATGACCAGGTTCAGAAAGAAATTAAGCGTGTTCCATACAAGGTTTACAAAGGCGACAACAACACACCGCGGGTTGACATTAACGGGAAGTTATATACGCCCCAGGAAATATCATCCATGATTCTTCAGAAAATGAGGAAAACTGCCGAGGATTATCTCGGAATGGAGATCAAGGAAGCCGTTATTACTGTTCCTGCCTATTTCAGCGATTCACAGCGCCAGGCTACGAAAGAAGCAGGCGAAATCGCAGGCCTTGTTGTCAAGAGGATCATCAACGAACCAACTGCTGCCGCATTGGCATATGGTCTCGATAAGAAACATAAAGATATAAAAGTCGCCGTATTTGACCTTGGAGGAGGAACCTTTGATATCTCCATCCTGGAGCTTGGAGAAGGTGTGTTTGAAGTCAAATCGACCAATGGAAATACCCATCTGGGGGGTGATGATTTTGATCACCTGGTCATCGACTGGCTTGCAGATGAGTTCCTGAAGGATGAAGGAATAGATCTCCGGAAAGATCCTATGGCACTTCAGCGTTTAAAAGAAGCTGCTGAAAAAGCAAAGATAGAACTGTCAAGCTCGGTGGAAACCGAAATCAACCTGCCGTATATCATGCCGGTTGACGGGATTCCAAAGCATCTTGTGAAAAAACTGAGCCGTGCAAAATTTGAACAGCTGATCGACCAGCTGATGCGCTCAACAATTCCTCCGTGTGAACAGGCTTTAAAGGACGCAGGAATGAAGGCCTCCGATGTAAATGAAGTAATTCTCGTTGGCGGTTCAACACGTATTCCTGCCGTTCAGAAACTGGTTAAAGACTTCTTTGGAAAAGAACCTTCAAAAGGTGTGAACCCTGATGAGGTCGTGGCCATTGGCGCCGCAATCCAGGGTGGTGTTCTTACCGGTGAAGTGAAAGATGTGCTGCTTCTTGATGTAACTCCGCTGTCACTGGGAATAGAAACACTTGGCGGAGTAACAACCAAGCTGATTGAATCAAACACTACGATCCCGACCAAGAAATCGGAAGTTTTCTCCACGGCGGCCGACAGCCAGACTTCAGTTGAGATTCATGTATTGCAGGGAGAACGGCCCATGGCCAATCAGAACAAAAGCATCGGCCGTTTTCACCTTGACGGCATTCCACCGGCACCACGGGGTATCCCACAGGTAGAAGTAATCTTTGACATCGATGCCAATGGAATTCTGAATGTGACAGCAAAAGACAAGGCAACCGGGAAATCGCAGCAAATCAGGATAGAAGCTTCTTCAGGACTTTCAGATGCCGACATTCAGCGAATGAAGGAAGAAGCTACGGCCAATGCCGAGTCAGACCGTAAGATGAAAGAAGAGATTGACAAGCTGAATACCGCGGATTCCCTCATCTTCCAGACAGAAAAGCAGCTTAAAGAGTATGGCGACAAGGTTCCTGCTGATAAACGTGATGCTATTCAGAAGGTCCTTGAAGAATTAAAAACTGCCCATAAAAACAAAGACATCCCGGGTATTGATAAAGCCATGGAGAGCCTGAATGCCATGTGGCAGAAGGCCAGTGAGGAGATGTATAAAAATGCAGGGCCTTCACAACAGGAAGGCGCTCCAGGAGGTCAGCCACACACTGAACAGGAACAGGGAAAAGCTCCCGGGGGCAAGGATGATGTGACGGATGTTGACTTCGAAGAGGTAAAAGATAAATAATCACATAATTTCCAGATTTTCAATTTGCCATCCCGATTATTGAAAAATTTCTCAGACAAGGCAACCTTTAGTTTGGTTGCTTTGTCTGTTTTAAAACAAATTGCAAAAAATTGATGTTTTATTTACTTCGCATGAAAATAATCTTGATCTTTGTACCAGATTTTCATGTTGAATCAAAAAGAGTAACAACGAGACACCTCCGGTAGCAAGGAAGATAAACCACGACGGCAATTCGCCATCTTCCTCTGTTAGTCGGGAGGCTTCTTCTTATATAACACATCTAAATAGTATTAATTATTCATTTAATCAATCAATTATGAAAAAAGTACTTTTACTCTGTTTATTCTTTGCCCTGGTGCTGGCTTCCCAGTACACAAAAGCCCAGGGATTGGAGAATTTCAACAACTATCCCGAAACCTCCAACGTTTATCATGACAGCACCTTTGTTGGCCAGGATGGCTCTGTATGGAGCTATTTCCAATGCAGGGGCGATTCAGTTATCGTTGCACCCACACCCACATTAGGGAAGAACAGAACTCCCGTGGCTGAAGTAAAATCAGGAACCATCACCGGTGGTTGCGGTGTTCTGAGTTTCCAGTACAAACAGGTATTCTCTACCGGAGTAAGCCTGGATGTCTATGTAAACAGCATTAAATACAAAACTGTCACTTCAACGTCAGAAGAAGGTGTTGTGAAAAATTCAGGAGACATAACTGTGAACACTTCAGGTTCATTCGTTCTTGATTTTATTCAGTCAAGCACGAATTCAGGACAGGTTGCCATTGACAATATCACATGGACCGGCTATACTGCAGGCCCGCTTCCTGAACCTACAGATTACCCGGCATCATTTACTGCAACACCGGGTGGTTACAAAGTTACGTTGACCTGGACTGATGCAGCTGGTGTTCAGCCTCCGACTTCCTACCTGATCAAAGCAAGCACTGCAAACAACATCGCAAATCCTGTAGATGGTGTTCCTGAAGCCAATTCTCCGACATTTGTTGGCGGTAAAGCTGCAATGAACATTTTACAGGGAGTACAAACCTACACATTTACCGGACTTCCGGTGAATACACCGTATTTCTTCAAGATATTCCCGTATACCAATTCCGGAACACTGGTCAATTATAAGACTGACGGTACTGCACCTTCAGCTACTGCAACAACACCAAATATCTCTGTGATATCCAAAACAAATTTTGATGACTATACATTCAACGGCTGGAAGGCATATAATGTTATTGGAGCGCAGGTATGGACCATTGATTCAACACATGGCTATTCAACACCGGCATGTGGTAAAATGAGCGGCTACCTCGCAGGAAATATTGTGAATGAAGACTGGTTCTTCTCACCACCGCTGGATTTCTCGAATTATACAAATCCTGTTTTTTCGTTCATGAGCGCTTACAACTATGCAGGAGATCCGCTGGTGGTAAAAATCTCCACCAACTATGACGGAGTCAGTGACCCGAATACCGCTTCATGGACAGACCTTGCAGCCACTTTATCTCCCGGCGGCTGGGCATATACACCTTCAGGTGATATTGATATTTCCGGATACAGCGGCAACAATATCCGTCTTGCTTTTAAGTATACTTCATCGGCCACCGCTGCCTCAACCTGGGAAATTGATGACCTTCTTATCACAGGTGTCCGTTTAGTCGGAGTTCCGGAAGTTAATTCCAATGAATTCAGCATTTATCCTAATCCTTCGCAGGGTATTGTAAATCTGAAATTCAGCAACACTGAGAAAAAACAGATCGAGGTTTATTCAATTCTCGGAAATTCTGTCTATTCTGAAACAACTACAAAAGGTTCAGTTCAGCTTAACCTAACAGATCTGAACAAAGGTGTTTATTTTATTAAGATTTCTGATCAGAACGGATCAACACTGATAACTAAAAAGATGATCCTGCAATAAAAGGTTCAAAATAACTTTACCTGAAGAGGTCGTCCCACAAGGTCGGCCTCTTTTGTTTTATTTGCGCTCAGGCCGCCTGCTTGCCGGCAGGCAGGCGCGGGCCTAGTCACCACACCGCAGCTGCGACTTCCACTATCCCGCTTCGAGGGATTTCCGGCTTCGCCGGAACCGTAGACGTCGAAAGCTGCTTATGTGCTGACTGGTATTATTTTTAAAAATCCAAGCTCTTTGAATTTTATTCGTTCTTCGAAACTCATGCCATTTCATTCGGAATTCGTCATTAACTTCTCCGGGTCTTTATACCGATCTTGTAATTTTGCCAAATTTCCCGTAGGTTTGCGGTCTGTAAGCATTACAAGAATGTTTAATTTTCGCCGAATTCTGCTTCTTTTTCTTTTCAGTCTTACATTTTGCCTGAATTCGAAGGGGCAGATGCCGGAAGAGACGTCCGGCCCTTCCAAACCCATACGGGTTGAATTCCCTGCCAGGACAACCGATGAAACTTACCGGATCATCCCCTGCGGCAAGTCCGGGATGTTGCTTTTCTTCAAAAGCATTGAACTCATTGGAGACTCCATGTCAAAATGGTACTTTTCATTTTATGATCAGAACCTCAATCAATCCTGGGTAAAAAGCATCCCGGTATGGAAGAACCTGATGTTCCAGGAATCTGCGTTTTACCATGACACCCTTTCCATGCTGTTTACAAAACAGGGGAAAGAGAAATCCGGCCGATTCGGGTTTACCATTTTTCGCCTGGCACTTAAAAGCAACACATTCATTGGAAACAACGGGATGATCCCGGAGGAAGCCGAAGAGATCAAATTTCAGATGCTGCACGAGTTTGCATTTATTTGTTATGACCTGAAGAATGAGCCATCCCAGGTCCAGATCCTGTATCTTCAAACCGGTGCTTCAAACACCTATGCCTTGAGCAAAGGCATTGCATCAAAAGCGTTGGAATTTTCAGTAGATTCCGCAACGCTCAGGATCAGGGCTGCCATTTCGCATCCTTCTTCATTCAAAACCAGGCTTGATAATTTCCTTGTAAGCATGGATCTCAATGGGAAAATTATCGCGGAAATCCCGCTTGATCAGTCGGCTTCCAACCGATACCTCCGGGGAGTTGATTTCATCTCCTCGGATCCGGAAAACTGGCTTGTCTTCGGATCTTATGGATTAACTCCACTGAAAACGACAGGGAAGATTAAAAAAGCGACCGAGTCTTCAGGCTTTTTTTCTTGTAAACTGAACAACGGTATATTGTCGGATATCAATTATGTGAATCTCCTGGAGCTGAATCATTCCAAAGATCTATTGGGTGAAAAAGATATCATCGCATTAAAAAAGAAAGCGCTGAAAAAGAACCGGAGCATCTCCGATTATTCCCTTGACTATCCTCTTTTGCTTCATAAAGTTTTCAGGCATAATGACCATTTTATCCTGCTTGCCGAGACATTTACTCCCCAGTACCATTCAGAGAGTTTTACGGATTTTGATTTCTACGGACGGCCGTATGTAAACTCCTACGATGTTTTTGATGGTTACCGTTACAATAACGGGATCATCTCGGCTTTTGACAAAGATGGGAAACTGGCCTGGGATAACACACTGGAGATCCGGAACCTGTTATCCTATGAACTGGTTCCGAAAATCACGATATTTTTTACTCCTGAAAACGAGGTCGTCCTTGCTTATCTCAGCGAAGGGAAGATCGCATCAAAGATCATTAAGGAAAATGCTGTGATCGAAAAGCTGGATTTCTCACCCCTTGAGTTGTCCAACCCGGAAGATAAACTCCTCGTCGAATCAAAAAGCGGCATGCTGCCATGGTATGATAATTTCTTTTTATGTTATGGCTATCAGGAGATCAAGAACATCAAATCGGGTGGAAACAACAAACGGCTTGTTTTCCAGGTTACCAAGATCGCGTTCAATTAGAACCTTGCTTCTTTCTCTTAAGGTTTAATTTACCACAAAGGCCACAAAGATTTACACAAAGATCACAAGGTTTTTCTTTGTGTGCCTTGAGTCTCCTTTGTGAATTTTGTGGTTAAAACTGATTTGGGTTTTTAAGTTTAACCAGGCCCAAAGACGATCAACTGATATTTCATCAGGATCCGATGCATCAGGAATATGGAAGGTCCAACAATTAACCGAGCTAAGACCGGCTTAAGACCGGTATAAACCCAAGCTGACACAGATTTACACCGACTGAGCTCGGTTGAGCCTCGGTTTCACGTCGGCATCATGACGGTTTTATACTGGATTGTTTAGATACGGTCATCTTATTCTGAATATAAATGAAAAGAGATTTCCCAACACGACCCTCTCTCAATAATCTCATTTTGAAAAGCAGCCCGATAGAATTAACTATTTTCCTAATGTGTCCTAAGTGACTATTGTGGTGAAAACTAGTCAGACAGATTTAAATTTCAGGAAAAAAATGAAGAAAGTATTGTGTAAGCAGGAATATTTCTGAAAAGGAGATGATTATTTGACGATAAACAACTTATTATCACATGGCAGGATCATGATTGTCGTGTCTTTTTCGGTTGATGTGGTTGTTACCGTGATTGTATAAGGTTTGTTGCCTTCGAGCTGCAGGCAATTCATGTAATCCTTCTTGAGTTTGAACTGGTCATGAATTGGTTTGAGTGTTATTGTAATATCCGTATCCAGCTTGTTTTCGATGCACAAATTGCCCAGGTTGTTACAGGGTGGAGAGTCTGTTGTCGGATTACATGCTGAGAACAGCAGTACTATCCAAAAAGTAAAACCCAAAAGCGGCAATAGGTTCTTTTTCATATTAAAAGGATCTGCGTACAAAAATAAAAGTAAAAATTGAATAACAAGAGATATTTTCAGTTTATTGTTCAGGCAACTTTTTTATTTATTGCTGGTCTTAGTGTCAGATATCTTTTATGAATGATAAATTCTTACTTTTGTTCATTGAAAAGAGATACAACTTTTAAACTGCGTGATTGTTGTATTTACAGGGTGCAAATTTTGTGTGTTAGAATAGTGTAACATCCGGAACCTGAAGCCCTATCATTTAATCTCAAAATTATGTTGCACAGATTTCTACGCCTTATAGTATCCACCGCGATCCTGGCTGTTTTATCAGTACAAATGAACGCCCAGGGTTGTGCTGACGTTTACCCGCAAATCCTGGGACCTCAATCTGTCCGGGAAGGCCAGACAGTGACATATTTTGCCCCGCTGGTTGCCGGCCATACCTATTTATGGTCACTGCCGGATGGTGGCGGAGCTCTGGGTGCTACTTCATCAGATGCCAATTACACATACCAGACCATTACGTGGTCAACCCTTAAACCAACGCAGGATTTCAGGGTCCAGCTAAAGGAAACATTTACCTGTTTTGTCGTCACATCCATCACCGTGCATGTCAACCCGCAGATTCATGCATACTTTTATTACCAGTCCCCGCTTGGGAAATGCTATGATAACGTCGTAAGTTTTACCGGGAGTACTTCTTTTTCAACGGATCCTTCAGATCCGATCACAAGCTATTCCTGGGATTTTGGTGACGGAACAGGACCGGTTACAACTGCTAACACGTTACATACATTTATTGGGATATTTCCACTTACCTTCACGGTTACACTCACAGTCAGCGATGCGCGTGGTTTTACAGACGTGATCACGGATTATGTCTTTGTCGATCCGAACAGGTACCAGGCCAGTGCAGTCATCGATCCGCCTGTTCTTCCGAATTGTCTTTATACAGCGGTTCCATTTGTCGGCTCAAACAGCCTTGCCAAACCGGCATCGAGCACAGCCACAATTGACATGTACAGCTATACCTGGAATTTTGGCGACGGAACAGGGGATACTGTCATTTTATGGCCGGCCAGCCCGAATAAATCCCACACCTATGCAACCTGGGGCACTTACCGTGTCAAGCTGACAGTTCAGAATACATACAATTGTAAGAATACCGATTCGGTTGATGTTGTCATTCAGAACACCTTACCTTCTGCTAAATTTATCAACGACCCCCCATGCCTTGGAATATCCACACAATTCCACGATGCTTCCACCACTCCAATCGGAACCATCACGAACTGGTCTTGGAATTTTGACGATCCGACCGGGACGGGCAATATCATCACCGGAAATGCAAACCCGACACATACTTATAATACTGCAAAAGGATACTATCCGTCAATCACTGTAACAAATTCAAACGGCTGTTCCAACACTTACAAGCTGACCACCCCACTGATCGTTGCACCTTCACCGGTAGCAAATTTCGATTATACATCAGCCTGTAATGGTGAAGTCGTTCATTTTACAAACACCAGCACTACTTCAGGCGGTACAGCCATTACCGGTTATGAATGGGATATCAACGGGGAAGTCAAGACCACGAAAGATCTTGATTATACTTTTCCTGCTGCCGCTACTTACCCGGTTACCCTGATCATCACCAATGCCAACGGTTGCAAGAATCAGAAAACTGCAAGCGTTGTTGTCAACCCTCCGCCTGATGTGGACTTTACCTTTAACGGGACGATTGTTAACTACCAGTTTATCTTCACAGCTATTGTTAACCCGGCCCAGCATGTAAGCAATAACCTTACATGGGAATTTGGCGACGGTTCCGGGCCTGCACATGGATCCACGGCTACCCATACGTTTCCCGGTGCAGGAACTTTCACAGTCCGTGTGACAGGTACCGATATGGTAACCGGTTGTTCCAACTATAAAGAAAAGCAAGTTGCAGCCGGTGCTCCGCCATCTGCCTTCTTTACAGCATCTCCTGCAGACCAATGCGAAGGGCTTCCGGTTTCATTCACAGCAGGCGCCCCGGGGGGACTTATCACTTCAGAACATTGGGATTATCATGACGGAACGGTTGATGATTTTGTAACCGGGACATTGTGTTGTCCTGCCAACCCTACCCATGTTTTTGTAGCTCCTTTTAATGTAGGTCCCTATCATGTCACCCGTACAGTGAACCCGGGAACTGCAAGCGAAGCTTCCTGGGATGTATATGGAACCATCTACCCGAAGCCGACTGCACAATTCATCTGGTTCAGCGATGCCACCGAGACATGGCAGGGCCATACCTGTGCCGACCAGGCCGTCTATTTCAAGGATGTGTCATTCTCAAATACGAGCCCGGCAGGTAATATTTATAAATGGTATTGGGATTTCGGAGACCCCGGATCCATCCCACCCGGAAGCAACAACTCAACGTTAAAGAACCCCACCCATATTTTCAGCGGAAGCAACCAAACCTACCATGTTCGGCTTACTGTTACCGACAATGTCAATGACTGCCAGGATACAACCAGTTTGATCAATGTATTCATCAGTGCCCCGATTTCAGTTGATTTCAAATATAATGATTTCACCTGTCTGGATCAACTGGTAAATTTTACACCTGATCTGATTACACCCCCATATTCCGATTACACTTGGCTATGGAACTTCGGCGACGGCTCTCCGACATCCAACACACCCGGGCCGGTTTCTCATCTCTTCCCGTCTGTCGGAACATGGACTGTTTCCCTAAACCTGACAGATAAATATGGTTGTTCAAATACTAAGCAGCATACGCTGACCATCATTCCGTTACCCATCGCGAATTTTACTTTTACAAGTTCAACCTGCGAAGGAAAACCCATTCAGTTCACGGATCAGTCGGTCCCGGCTTCAGGTTATCCTGACATCATCACACAGTGGAGCTGGGATTTTGGTGACGGTATTGGTACCTCAATATTACAGAATCCATCCTATACCTACCCGGGGTTTAGACCGGCCGGTTATGATGTAGTCCTTACCGTAACTACAAGCCGCGGATGTGTTTCAACAAAGACTTTGCATGTTCAGCCTATTCCTGCACCGAAGGCAAACTTTGAAGTTCTGCCCCAAACGCCAACCTGTGCAACCCAGCTTGTTCAGTTCCATGATCTGTCGCAGGTTCATGGCGGGGGAGCCCTTGTTACCTGGAACTGGAATTTTGGTGATCCGGGATCTGGTTCAAGCAATATTGCAACGGGTCAGAATGCTACCCATGTGTTCGGTAGTGCCGGAGCTTATGGTGTAACGCTGAAAGTTACCAATGCAAACGGTTGTGATAAGGATACTACCATCCAGGTCACAATCAACCCACTGCCAATCGCAGATTTCCTTGTCGCGGATAATTGTGAGGGAGATATCACGGTATTTACTGATAACTCAAGCACACTGCCGGCAGGTTCGACATTCAATTCCTACAACTGGGATTTTGGTGACGGCGCAACATCCAATATCCAGAACCCGCAGCATACCTATGCCACTTATGGTACAAAAACGGTTACTTTGACCGTTGTCAATTCTAACGGATGTATTAAGGATACCACCAAGCAGGTTAATATTTTTGCAAAGCCGCTGGCGGAATTTATTTATTCTGCAGCGAGCTGCATAGGTAATCCTGTGAATTATACAGATCAGTCGCATGTTCCAAGCGGTTTTTCAGGATACATCAATAAATGGGTATGGGATTTTGGTGACGGCTCAGCACCTGTTACAATCAACTTCCCAGCCAGCCCGAATGTTTCACACACATTCATCGGGGGAGCAAACAGTCATACAGTAAGGCTTACGGTTACCACGACCAGCGGATGTACCGGGTTTATCGAGCATAAGATTACGAGCATTCCTTCACCTTTGGCAAACTTTACCTATTCGAATTCAAACTGTATTGGTCAGATCATGCAGTTTACCGACCTGACATCAACCAATGGAGGGCCCAGTCTGCAGACATGGCTCTGGACATTTGGAGATCCCAACTCCGGAGCAAGCAATACTTCTACACTCAAGAACCCGCCGCATTCATTCGTAACGGTTGGGCCGCATCTTGTAACGCTTATTGTTTCCAGTGTAAACGGTTGCACCAGTACATTCGATACTACTATTAATATAAAGGCATTACCGGTATCCAATTTCACCTATACAACGGCCTGTGAAGGAAGCAGCACACAATTTACCGATGCTTCAACTTCGAATGCAACCTCAATCATTACTTATTTATGGGATTTCGGGGATGGTTCGGCAACTTCCAACCTGCAAAATCCCTTGCATCTTTATGCAGGTTATGGGGTAAAGAGTGTTCACCTGACGGTGACAAATGATAATGGCTGTATTAAGGATACTACAAAACAGGTACTGGTCAACCCAAAGCCGCTTCCGGAGTTCACATTTACCAACCCGAATTGTGTTGGTGCTGCTATTCAGTATACAGACCAGTCGACAACTGTTACCGGTTACCTTGGATCGATTGCAACATGGCAATGGGATTTCGGCGACGGATCAGTGATTGCACCGATCCATTTCCCGGCCAGTCCGAATATCACGCATACCTTTTTAGGAAACGCTACTTCTTATACGGTGACGCTGACTGATACTACAACCACAGGTTGCGTGGCTCACATCAGTCATGTTGTGTCACTTGTTCCGTCGCCGCTCTGTAATTTCAGTTTCCCGACCAGCACCTGTGCGCAGCAATCCATCCAGTTTAATGATTTATCCCAGCCAAATGGCGGTGGGAATATCCTCACATGGCACTGGGATTTTGGAGATCCGTCTTCAGGATCAAGCAACATTTCTTTCACAAAAAACCCGATCCATCTCTTTTCCGGCCCGGGAACATACACTGTTGTATTGAATGTTACCAATGCGTCGAATTGCCCGGGAACAAAGGATACAACTGTTACTATCATTGCACTCCCGACTTCAAATTTCAGGGCTGATACTGCATGTCTTGGCAGTGTAACAACCTTTACTAACATGTCGGTTGCTACCGGAACCATCACACAATATTCATGGAATTTCGGGGATGGAGGAACTGCTGTCACAGCCAATCCTACACATCTCTATACGTTAGCCGGCGTTTACAGCGTGACGCTTACAGTGACTACCAACGAAGGCTGTATCAAGGATACAACGCGAAATGTACTGGTTCTTGCAAAACCGATTGCATCCTTCCAGACTTCTGCACCAGCCTGTGCGGGCGACATGATCCAGTTCACGGATCTTTCAACCACGGCCCACGGATCGATCCGGACATGGATGTGGGATTTTGGAGACGGGACTACGCAGACGATCACTTTCCCGACATCACCCAATGTACAGCATACGTATGCAAATGGAGGAACTTACAGTGTGCATTTGAAGATCACAACATCTGACAATTGTATATCCGAGAAGATCATTGATGTTCTGATCTCGGCATCCCCGATTGCGAACTTTATGGCCGGCACGACGCATTGTGCCCTGATGCCAATACCCTTTACCGATCTTTCGCAGGCTAATGGCGGAGCGGCAATAACTCAATGGCATTGGGATTTTGGTGATCCGAATTCAGGTTCGGCCAATATTTCCACAACAAAGAACCCTTCACATAATTTTACTGGCGGGGCTAACTTTACGGTACGATTAACAGTGACGAGTTCCAGCGGTTGCGTCAATGATACGAGCCAGGTGATATCTGTCAATGCAGCACCGTTGGCTAAATTTACTGCAGATACAGCATGTGCCGGAACGATTACTCATTTTACGGATGCCTCTGTTCCGAATGCCACAGGCCCGATTTCTGCATGGGTATGGACTTTCGGTGATCCTGCATCAGGTGTGAGCAACACTTCTACGCTTCAGAACCCGACTCACCAGTTCAGCGGAGTTGGAACTTTCATGGTTGATTTAAGGGTTACCAATTCTAACAGCTGTATCAAGGACACCATTGTGCCTGTTGTCGTTAATCCGAAACCGACAGCCATGTTCAGCGCGGCAGCAGCTTGTGTGGGTGATTCAACGTCATTCCAGGATCTGTCCATTGCCCCGGGAAGCCAGATTCATACCTGGGCCTGGAAATTTGGTGACGGCGGATCAGCATCAATTCAAAACCCAAAGCATGCCTTTGCAACCGCTGGTAATTATAACGTAACGCTTACCGTTACAAACCTTGCCGGATGCCTTGATTCCATTATGATTTCGGTCACTGCACGGCCAAAACCGGTATCTGCATTTACTTATACCAGTTATTTCTGTCCGAAAGGCATGGTCAACTTTGAAGATCAGTCACAGGGTACAGGATCTGCAATCACTGACCGCTACTGGATCTTCCAGCCAGGATACACTTCGACATTACCCAATCCGTCCTATACTTTCCCGGCGACGGATACGACTTACCTGGTATCGCTTATCGTGACCGATAATTTTGGATGCAAGGATACGATTACAGACAGTGTTCACGTGAAGCCGGGATTCAAATTTACCTTTACCAATGATACTGTTTGTTACAAGAACCTCACACATTTCACGGCGGTGAACCAGGCAAGGGGTGATACACTCTATAATCCAAGGTGGGATTTCGGTGATCCGAATTCTGGACCTGCCAATTATGCCAACGTTTACAGTCCAAGCCATTTGTTCACAGCTCCGGGCGTGTATGCAGTCAAACTGAGGGTCGTCGATTCGGATAATTGTACGGACAGCATTTACCATAATATAACGGTGTATGACGTGCCCAAGCCCTTGTTCTCGTTTGTCTCACTCCCCTGTGACAGTGTGATTAAGTTCACGGATCTGTCAATGGCGGGAAGTGGATCCATTGCAAGCTGGATATGGGATTACGGAGATGGTTCCCCGTTTGACACCATCCTTTCACCTGGACCGGGTGATACTTCACACTTATACCATTCTCAGAGTTCTTTCCATGTCGTTTTGCAAGTCCACAACTCCAACGGTTGCGTGGATACAATATCACAGCTTGTTTCAAGTTATCCATGCATCGTGGCTTCGTATGCTTACGATACGCTTCTGATGTGTGCCAGGTACCCGATCGCGTTTGCCGACAGCTCGCTTCCGGTAAACAGGATCAATTCATGGCACTGGGATTTCGGTGATGGCAACGACACCATATACAGCGCCCATTCATCGAACGTGACACACACATTTGCGAACGGGGGGATTTATGCGGTCAAGCTGATTATAGATGCAACAGTCAGCGGAAGGACATTTGTTGATACCGTGACACAAATGGTTACGATACATCCTACCCCGCTGACACAGTTTGCCAATAAGGCGGTTTGCCTTGATCAGATAACCTTATTTACGGATACCACAAAGACTTATGGTGCAAAGATCTCAGCGTGGAAATGGAATTTCGGAGAGCCCACATCGGGAGTCAAAGACACATCCTCCGTGAAGGATCCTACCCACAAATATGATACGGCAGGAGTTTACAATGTGAAACTTGTTGTGATGAATAGGTTTGGCTGTGCGGATTCACTGACCAAGAGCACCCGGATTTTTGCGATACCGACTGCCCATTTCAACAGTTCTATTGCATGTTCCGGGAATCCAACCTATTTCACAGACAAGTCCATCATCGCAGATACAACAATTGGCGAATGGCACTGGAACTTTGGAGAGATAAGCTCCCACAAAGACAGCTCGCTGGTGCAGGATCCGTCGCATCAGTACAAGACTGACGGAACCTATGGCGTTAAACTGATCATCAAGGACAAGAACGGGTGTTACGATACTGCAGATTCATCTGTTGTAGTGCATGTCACACCAACCAGTTCTTTCACAGTTACCGAGATGGTGAATAACATGATCGGCAAAATCAAGCTGAATAACCTGACACAGGATGCTGATACCTATTACTGGGATTTCGGCGATCCGGCCATTCCGACTTCAACCGATGAGAGCCCGGTTGTCACCTATTCTCACGATGGTACGTACCTGATCATGCTGGTATCTTCAAATACATTCCAGTGTTCCGACACGACGTATTTCAAATACGAGGTACTGTTCAAAGGCTTGTACATACCCAACGCCTTTGCGCCAAGCAGCGGTTTACTCGGGGTTTCTGTATTCCATCCGGTCGGGGTTAACCTGAAGACATACCTGGTTGAGGTGTTTGATAACTGGGGCCATTTGATGTGGCAATCCAAGCTTCTGGATACTGATGGCCACCCGATTGAAAGCTGGGATGGAAAAGACCCGAACGGGAACCCGGCGCCATCCGCAACATATTTGTGGAAAGTCAGTGCAACATTTATTGATGGTTCCCTGTGGGAAGGTTCAGATATTGGAGAAGGAACCTTCAAGACAATGGGCACAGTTACACTCATTCGCTAAAAAAAAGACCTCTTCATGAAAAAATATTTATTGTTTCCGATCTTTCTTCTTGGGCTTTTCTTTCTGATGCAGCAGGCCAGGAGCCAGGATCCGAATTATTCCCAGTACTTCAGCGAGCCACTTTATTTCAACCCGGCCATGACTGGGATCAACACAGGATTGCGGGCGAGATTTTCCTTCCGTGACCAATGGCCTAACTTGCCGGTTGATTTTAAATCGTATTATTTTTCTGCGGATATCGGCGACAGGAATCTGCCTGGTGCCGGGGGCTTCGGGATTGTGATCAATTCGGATAACCTGGGAGTTAGCTTGATTAAAAACCTTATGGTTGGATTGAATGTCGCCGTGAGGATCCCGATCAATGCCAACCTTGTGGCACAGGTTGGTTTGAAAGCATCCATTGTACAGAGACGATTAAATTGGGATAACTTTGTTTTTTCAGATCAGTTAAGTGAGAAATACGGGAACATTTACCTTTCCCAGTTTACGCCACCTGATGTAAATTCCAAAGTATTCCCGGATTTTGCCGCCGGTGGTGTGCTGCAATTCGCCAGTGAAGAGGGAAATGTAAGCGGTACCGTGGGGTTTTCAGTAGATCATCTTTTCAAGCCGGATGAATCATTCCTTTCCACTTCAACAGCGCCACTGCCGAGGAAATTTGTCGGGAATCTTGATCTTGTACTGACTACTGCCGGAAGGGCTTCTTCCGGCATCTATTCTTCAACCAATGAACCGCTGAGAATCAACCCGGGAATCATGTACCAGAACCAGGGAAACCAAAGCCTGATCCAGGCAGGGCTCAACCTGTTAAAATACAACATTTACCTGGGCGGTTGGTTTAAGGGGTCATTTGATGCCAATACCGGATCAGCCATTGCATTGCTGGCCGGGTACCGGTATACCTTTGCAGAGAATATGAGCATCAAATTCATGTACAGCTACGACTTACAGATGTCAGGAAACCTGCAGGGTATGGGTGGTGCACATGAGATCAGCCTGATCCTGGAGTTTGACAAGCTCTCCCTGTTTGGTGGTGGCGGAGGTGTCGGATCATTCACAACTCCTGGTCACAGCTCAAGGAATAACGCGCCTCTGGAGTGCCCGAGTTTCTACTAACCCGGGATTTCTTATTAACAAATCAATGTTGATGGATTCTGCTTATTTCTCTTTACCGGGGAGAATATCTCCGTACTTTCCCATTTCATTCATGGCATAAAGAAGTGTTCACTTGAATGCGCGCAAGTGTGCGATTTTAAGTGAACACTTATACGGAAACATAAGAAAATATTCCTTTCTTTAGTTTTGCCCATCTCCTTCTTTGCTGTGCAATGTGCACCAAATCAATAGAATAATAATTTTTGTTTGTTTGTATTGCAGTTTATGCTCCTCTTCCGGCATAGGGTTTGCAACCTGTGCGGTTTAACGAACAGAACTACAATTCCGGTTAAGAAAAGGATTCCTGAAAATGTATTTGGAGAATTTTTTTCTGATCTATTTAGCTGTGATTTTAATTAAAAATGTAGCATGATGAAGATCTTACGCAACACTCAGAAGTCGGGGAACAGGATTATTAAGTCAGTTGCTTTCTGGAGCTTCCTGTTTTTGTTTACCCTTCAGTTCTCTTCACAACTCAGGGGGCAAAACTGTTCTGTAAATGCCGGGATACCGCAATCAGTCTGTGCCAGCCAACGGCTTTTTCTCCAGGGAAGCTATACAGCTCCCCTTGCGCCAGGTGCAGTTGTTTCCTGGTCCCAGGTTGCTGGTCCTGCTGCAACCATTGTCAATCCGCTTCTTCTGAATACTGAGGTCACCAACCTCATTGCGGGGAATTCCTATACGTTCAGAATTTCGACGACATGTGCAGACGGTGCATACACTTTTCAGGATGTTACGCATACTGTTAAGGCAATTTCGATTGCCAGCGCCGGGCCTGATGCAACCTATTGTCCGGGTGCAATAGCCTCTTTAACCGGCAATGCTCCCGGAATTAATGAAACCGGTGTATGGACTGGCGGTGGGAATGGTATTTCCGTTGATAATCCGACAAGCCCGACTTCTTCACTTACAATAACCGGCAGTTCATCAGGTAATGCAACATTGCGTTGGACTATAACTAATTCGGTAACAGCTTGTTCATCCTATGATGAAGTCGTCATTACCAACAGGGGTGGAATTACACCTATCAGCGCCGGACCGGACCAGGTTCTTAGTCATTGTTATTCATCCACACAATCAACCAATTTAAATGGTTCATTCGGGGGTTCCGGGATAGGTGGGCAGATCGGAACCTGGAGTATTGTCAGCGGTCCAAATGTTCCCACAATTACTTCTCCTCATGCGCAAAACGCCGGAGTTAGCGGTTTGATGCAGGGCACTTACGTCTTTCGCTGGACTGTCGCCGGGGTTTGTGCTTCCGGATCAGATGAAGTTCAGGTGACGGTACCGGCACCAACGGCTAATATTACCCAAGCTTCAATAATTGGTGGAAACCAGGTGTTTTGTGACCCTTCGATTGTTTCCACAGTGCTGTCGGGTTCTGTGCCATTGTATATCAATGAGACCGTTCAATGGACTCAGACGGCCGGTCCTGCAGTTACCATCGTTAGTCCGACCACTCCTGTTACCACGATTAATGGAATGGTGAGTCCAAACAGTTATTCTTTTTCATATACTATTAATAATGCAGTTACTGTTTGTTCCAGTACAACCAATGTAACCGTATCATTCAACCCGTTCCCGCCGACATTATCAATCACAACAACCACTCCCTCTTTGTTGTCCTGTGGCTCAAGTTCGGCAAGCATTGCATTTGTGGCCGGTGGTTCCGGCACTACTCAATACAGGATATTGAGCGGACCAGTAACAACCGGGATGACATTTCCTACCGACTGGTCAAACGCAGGGGGATCACCCTTGCTGATATCCGGTCTGACAAGTTCCGGTGTATACCTGGTACAGATGAGAAGGACTGTCACTACCGGCGGGGATTGTTCGACCCCTTTTGCTGAAATAAATATCGTGACTTCCTTTGAAACAGTTGCAGCAAATGCAGGAACCGACCAGATACTAGACTGCGATGTTGCCACTACTGATCTTATCGGCAATGATCCGACCCTGGGAGGAAGAACCGGCCAGGGCACCTGGTCACAGGTAGACGGACCTTCTGCTATCATATTGTCAAGTCCTCATAGTCCGACGCTTTCAATCGGAGGCCTGTTACCTGATGGATTGTACATTTTCAGGTGGTTGAATTCCGGCGGACCGAATTGCCCGACAACGCAGGATGATGTTGAAGTGCATACGGCGCACACAATCCCGACAGCCCGGAGTGCAGGTCCGGATCAAAGCGTTTGTAAAAACACACCCGTATATATGGCGGCCGAAGCTCCGCTTTTTGCATTTGAAAGAGGTACCTGGAGTGTAACACCAAGCACGGGGGTGATCTTTTCAAATACACATTCCCCAACTGCAATCGTTACAGGTCTTCAGCCATACACGACTTACACCTTTACCTGGACCATTAACAATGGCTGCGGTTCGGTTAGTGATAACATGACGGTTGATGTAACTGACATTGTTGGTCCAATTGTCGCAAATGCAGGTCCGGATCAATGTCTTGCCTCGGGAACAACCACTATTACCCTGGCTGGAAATAATCCTTCCCCGGGCACCGGGCTGTGGACCAAGTATTCAGGTCCTGCTGCCACAATCACAACAAATACTTTATACAATACAACTGTTACGGGATTGACTAACGGCACCTACCAGTTTATCTGGGAAGTGTCGAGCAGCGGATGCTTACCCACACGCGATACTGTAACCGTCACCATTGATAATGCAATCCAGGCCTTCAATGCCGGTGCTGATCAGCAGATATGCGGGACCAGTGTCACCTTAGCTTCATCATTAGGAGGCGAACCTGCTGTCGGAACAGGAAGATGGTCACAGATCTCCGGTAGTGCCGTGACAATTGTTTCTCCGGGAACATGGACGACCAATGTTACCGGACTTGTCAGTGGTGCTTATATCTTCCGTTATACCATTACAAATGGCGGATGCAATGCTTCTGACAATGTCTCTGTCTACGTTTCCGAACCTTCACCTTCAGTTGCTGATGGCGGAACAACCCCAAAAGGAGTATGCGGATTAACCTCGGTTCTGATGGATGCAGTTACGCCGACATCAGGAACAGGATTGTGGACCATCGTTTCAGGACCCAATACCCCGACGATCGTCAGTCCGTCTTTGCCAAATACGAACATAACCGGGTTAATTACCGGTACATATATTTTCAGGTGGACTGTTTCGGGTGGAATTTTTTGTACTCCGACTCATTCTGATATCACTGTCAATGTGACGCTGAACGCGGATGCCGGCGGCGACCAGAGCTATTGTGAAGCCATTACCGCGGTGAATCTTACCGGGACAGTCGCCAGCAATGGGACCTGGTTGCAGGTAGGAACAACGCCTGGTATTGCAACAATAACACCGACTTCCGGGAATACAGCAATTGCATCCGGACTCATCCCCGGAGTGTACACTTTTGAATATGATATTTCTGCACCGGGTTGTACATCAACCGATCAGATGACGGTCACCTTGTTTTCCCCGCCGAGTACTGCAGACGCAGGACCGAATCAGCTACAATGTAATGTTACGTCATTTACAATGGCTGCAGCAAGCCCGGCTTCAGGAACAGGAACCTGGAGTAAATTATCAGGACCTGCAGGTGGTTCGTTTTCACCAGATGTTCATACCAACAATGCGACATTCAACGGAGCTGTTCCGGGTATTTATATTTTTCAATGGACAGTAGCGAATGGGACCTGTTCAAATGCAGACCAGGTAAGAATTACCAATTATGCACCACCGTCAGCGGCAATTGCCGGACCCGACCAGAACCTGACCTGTGCTACCACCACATCCATGGCTGCCACTAATCCTGCAACAGGTTTAGGAACATGGACTTTTGTTTCCAAAATTGGAGATGGTCCAACACCAGCTATTACCAATCCGCTGTTGTACAATTCCGGAATCACCGGGTTAGGTCCTCAAACCAATGGAAGTCCTGAGACATACACATTCAGGTGGACCGTTTCAAACGGAACCTGCCCTAACAATACGGATGATATAGATATTAAGGTTTATCAGACACCAACTCCTGCTGATGCAGGACCGGATCAAACATTATGCAACCAAACTTCTGTAACTCTTGCTGCGGTTCCGGTCACTACCGGAACAGGAACCTGGTCACAAACCAGTCCAGCAGTCACTACCGAATCCTTCTCAGATGTCAATTCTCCAACAGCAACGGTAAACAATATCATTCCAGGGACTATTTATGTATTCCGCTGGACTTCTGCAACTGCATTCTGTTCGTCGTATGATGAGGTGACAGTCAACAATGATGCATTGCCAACTCCTGCCAGTGTTACTGGGACTGTGACATCCTATTGTACATTGGTGCCCATTGCCCTGGTTGGAAATACACCGGTTATTGGAACAGGAACCTGGACCCAGATTTCCGGACCTTCACTGATCATCATTTTTCCGACTCTGCCGACAGCCTGGGCAATCGGTGGAACCACAGGAAACTCCTACGGATTTCGCTGGACTATCACGAACGGAACCTGCCCGGTCAGTTTTGCTGATGTCACGGTGACCATGAATTCAATGCCAAGCCAGGCGCTGGCGGGTCCGGACCAGGAACTCTGCAGTCCGGCTACTTCTACAACCCTTGCAGGAAATACTCCGACCCCGCCAAGTACAGGGCTCTGGAGCGTTTCCTCCGGTCCGAATATTCCATCTTTCAGTTCGACTGCCGATCCTGTTGCGACTGTCTCCGGATTGATCCCCGGGATATACATACTGACATGGTCGCATGTTAATGGAAGTTGTTCGACTTCAGACGATATGCAGATAACGGTTTATGCAGCTACAACACCGGCCAATGCTGGCCCTGACCAGGTACGCTGCAATGCATCATCATTCACGATGGCAGGTAATACACCTGCATCGGGAGAATCAGGAACCTGGGTTCGGATCAGCGGGCCAAATAACCCGACGATCACAGCAGCGGGTTCACCGACCACAACCATTACCGGAACAGTTCCCGGAACTTATGTTTTCAGGTGGAGGATAACCGGTGGATCCTGCCCGTTTACCCAGGATTTTGTGACACTTACAAACAGGGCATCAATAACGCTAACAGGGCCTGCAAGTTCTTCGATCTGCACGGGCGGCACACAAACATTAAGTGTCTCCGCTTCAGGTGGAAGCGGATCATATAATTATCAATGGCAATACAATAATGGCTCGTGGACCAATGTTGGATCCAACTCAACGACTTATTCAACCCCGGTGTTAACTACAACCGGT
>TBL_comb47_HYPODRAFT_10000133_pt1 | contig 92738 bp, 80 predicted proteins | sample TroBogypolimnion_40_FD_10682 | JGI IMG/M metagenome (IMG submission 10682) | reverse complement strand
TGAAACCACCCACAGGATTTTAAGTCCTGTGCGTCTACCTATTCCGCCACCCCGGCAAATAGGAATGCAAATATATATATTATATGACTTTCCCGCAACAGTTTAAGATATTTATTTAAACATTTAATAGAAAATAAATGATTATTTAGGCAAAAAAGAGGCAAATATGGATAATTCATCATTATTCTATCTTAACCAATAACAGAGCAATTTTGCTTGGCTTATTAAGCCTGTCATTAAAATATTATTAAAGAAAACGAAATTATTTGTACTAAAATAAAGATTATTTCAATATTTTTCATATTTGTGATTGCATAAAAACTATTATTTTAATATACTTGAAATCACATTTTTGGGCCCTTAGCTCAGTTGGTTAGAGCGTCTGACTCATAATCAGAGGGTCGGAGGTTCAATTCCTTCAGGGCCCACAAAAACAAAAAAAGCCGTTCTGTGAACGGCTTTTTCATTTTAACTTGAAAAATTCTATTAAAAATCGACCCCTATAGTAAAATAGAAGATATTATCACTTATATTTTTATCCAAAGCATAATTGTCCTGCAAAATCTTGGATAAGTGCAAATTTAGGAAATACTGCTTAATCGGTTCAAAATATAGATCTACAGTAATTGTCTGTTTATCATACCTATTACCACTCAAAAATGAAGGGACGAAATTATAATCATCAATACCCTGTAAAAGGTCTCCCCCATAATTATTTGTAATTTTACCGTTAAGGCCAACTGTATAGCCATTTGCTGACCTCTGGAAGGCATAAGAAGCACTTAATTTAATTCTATTTGTAAAATCATATACAAACTTAAAAAAGATTTCATCGGAATTCGGAGGCAAATGATCTCCAATACATAAGTCCCAACTTGTATAACTTGTCGGGTTGTATCTATGAGTATATACATAAGGATTAATTCTTGTATACTCTGTTATAAATTTCAAATTGTCAATATTTAGGAAATCCTCCCACATAAACCCTAATTGGTATCCTAACCGAGTATCAAACATACTTCGCCAAGTAAATAATGTACTGAAATCCAAATCATCAACGAAGAGAGAACCTTGAAAAGAAATATTTTTTAATGGGGCAATTTCAACGTCAAATCCCATTACACAATTATCGTTATCCTTTTGCTGATTGGAAAAATTTGATGATATTAAAAAGTTAATAGGATTAAGGTATGAAAAACTAATTGGGGAGTTAGCGGTAATAACAGCTTCCCAAAAACCAAATTTTATCTTATCTAGATTTACATTTATTTGATTACTGACAATGTTTTTGGAAACAATAGGTACTCCTAATGAATCTCCTTTAATAGTACCGTAAAAATAGGTATATGACAAGGCTTTATATTTTAAATCAACTTTCAGGAAATCAAATGGAACAATATTAGTTGACAAAAATAATTTATCACTATACCCAAAGCCGTAGGTTAATGCTTCCCTACCTGCAGATAAGGAGAACCATTCACCGTCGGTAGTATATCTTAAATATCCTTCAAAAGTATCGAAATAACTTTTATAAATAAAATTTGAATTAGAGCTTAATTTCGGATCAAATGCCGATGCAACAACTTTATCTTTATTGTTCCCTCCAATTTGCTGCCCGTTAGAAAGCCTAATATAAAAACTTAGGTTATTATATAATGTCCCTTTGAATCTTATTCCTAATTCACCAGATAAAAAACTATTGTCAAAGCTGTCGCCATAAAATCTTCTTGATTCAAATGTAAACGTTCCATCTAAAAATAATTTGGTATTCTCATCACTATATGCCAGCAGATATTTTTGCCGATCATTGCTGAAAATCTTAGTAAGAGACATATCATTAAAAAAAGAGTAATTAAGTGAATCGGTTTTGATAGTCTCCAAATTGAATTCTGCTAGAAAATCACCTAATAATGATCTGTCGGTTGATGAAAGATTTTCCTTTGCTTTGTAAATTTTCATCAGAAATTCTCCAACCGTTCTCCTATCCAAAGGTAACGAGGAACTGTTATAATTACTTATTATTCCCTTTAATTGCATCCTTTTAAGATAATCATATACCTTGTTAGATACAGGTGTTAATTCCGTCTGAGAAAAAACTACAGAAAATGAAAAGAAAAACAAAAAGAGACTGTGTAATATTAAGTTATTTTTCATTACTTTATTTTCCTTTCCTAAATAATATATTAATTCTATTAAAGTTTAATAAATAATTTGATGACATCAATTTTTCCTTAATTTATACTTGTTCATTTTATGATAAATCCAGGTTTATAACAACTTTGTAAATTAACCTTTTTTAATAAACTCGGCAATAGACTCGGCAACATAAGTTAATTGCTCATCACTTAATTCAGGATAAATAGGTAAAGCCAAAGATTCGTTAGCTGCTTTATTAGCAATAGGGAATAAGTAATCCTTATATTTCAAATATGCAAAACATTCCTGTCTATGGAAAGGTACTGGGTAATAGATCGCACAACCGATATCCTTTGTTTTCAGGAAATCCATCAGAGCATCTCTTTTTTCGACTCTAATTATGAATTGATTATAAATATGATAGTTTTTATATCCTGTATTTTGATAGATAGCTTTTAGACACAATACTTTGTTCTCAGAATCAAAGGATTGTTTTCCCTCAATTCGGGATAACCCTAGCAGTTTGAATAACTCAAAATACTTTTTAGCATTTTTTTGACGTTCCGCTGTCCAAATATCCAGATGAGGAAGTTTAACATTCAAAACTGCCGCCTGAAGAGCATCAATTCTGAAATTTCCGCCAATTACTTTATGATAATATGCTCTTTCACCCCCATGAACTCTCATTATTCTAATTTTATATGCCAACTCATCATCGTTAGTAGTAATCATACCGGCATCGCCAAATCCTCCCAGATTCTTACTTGGAAAGAATGAAAAACATCCAATATCCCCTATGGTACCAACCATCTGACCATCTTTATATTGAGCCCCTATTGCTTGAGCTGCATCTTCAATAACTTTTATCTTATACTTCTTTCCTAATTCAATAATTTTATCCATTTCTGCACTTTGCCCGTAAAGGTGTACTGGAATAATTGCTTTTGTTTTTGGGGAAATATTCCTTTCTATTTGAGCAGTATCGATATTATAAGTAATCGGATCAATGTCAATAAAAACTGGGACCGCATTCATTCTTGAGACGACACCCGCAGTAGCAAAAAAGGAATATGTAGGCAGAATAATTTCGTCCCCGGGTTTAATATCAATAGCCATTAATGCTAGTAGTAATGCATCTGTACCTGATGAAACTCCCAGTACGTGTTTACATTTTAAATATTTAGCTACATTTTCTTCAAATTTTGATACTTCCGGACCTAAAATAAAGATTTGTGATTCAATAACACTTTTAACAATGGGGTCTATTTCATTTTTAATAGCCTGATATTGTATTCTTAGATCTAATAAGGGAACTTTCATAATTTCACTCACATTATATTTAAAAAACGAATATAAATACTTAATTGGTCACAAATTAAAGACAATTCGTAGATTTATATCTCAAAAACTTGTTTATTTTTTAATTCATATTTTTTATCGGATTTAGAACAAAAAGCATAACCTTCTTTATCAAATTCTAATTTTACGCCGGCTTCGCTTATCCATCCTACAATGTGGGCTGGATTGCCAACAACGAGTGCATAATCAGGAATATCTTTTGTAACTACTGCCCCAGCTCCAATAAAAGCAAAACGCCCAATGTCATGCCCGCACACGATAGTACAGTTTGCGCCCAAAGAAGCTCCCTCTTTTACTAGGGTGCGCCTATAAAATTGTGCCCCTACTTGAGGATATTTTGATCTTGGGTCAATTACATTAGTGAATACCATCGAAGGGCCACAAAATACATAATCTTCAAGTATTACACCTTCATAAACAGAAACATTGTTTTGAATTTTAACATAATTACCAATTGTAACATTATTTCCAATATTAACATTCTGACCTAAAATACATTTCTTCCCAATTTTAGATCCCGATTGTACATGAGAAAAATGCCATATTTTAGTATCGTCTCCTATTTCACAAGGTTCATCTATATATGCAGATTCATGTTTAAAATAACTCAATTTTTCCCTCATTTAATATTTAATATTTTTTTTGCTAATGGGTGCATAATAAATTTACAATCAGTAACTTTTTGATTTCTTAATTGATGCACTATTTGAATAGAAGGACGAGCATCCTCCAGTCCAAACCCGTGGCCTTCTAAAATATTCTGATACACAACAGTATGTAAATCAGTAAACCCTTCAGAAAATTCAAGCTCATTATCGTCAATTAAAATAGATCTGAATGTTCTTTTTTTCCCTTTCATATTATCAGGGATATCATTCATATCAATTGATAAAAACCACGATACATATGCATCTTCAAGTTCTAGGAAGCCAGACATTTTATTTGCCTGTGAAATATGCACTTCGCTTGTTTGTTGTTTACCATAAAGCCATGTCATAAGATCAAAGAAATGTATGCCAATATTTGTAGCTATACCGCCTGATTTGTGAAAATCTCCTTTCCATGAAAAATCATACCACTTTCCCCTGCCGGTGATGTAGGTAAGAGTTATATTCTTTTTTTGTTTCCCTTTATTTTTTAAAGCCTGCTCATGGAATTTTACAAGTTTTGGATGATGGCGAAGCTGTAAAATAGTATATACTCTTTTTTCCCCTTCAGATTCCAATTCCTTTAATAAATCAAGATTCCATGGATTTAGCACTATAGGTTTTTCACATATTGCATTTGCATTATTTCTTAATGCTAATCTTATATGCGCATCATGGAGATGGTTAGGTGAACAGATAGATATGAAATCAATTTTATTTTTAGGCTCATGCCGTCTATTTTTTTCTATAAATCTTTCAAAGCGTTCTATTTCTAAGAAAAATTCTGCATTGGGAAAATATTGGTCAATAACACCAACAGAATCATTAACATCAACAGAAGCAAGAAGATTATTGCCGGTTTCTTTTATTGCAGCTAAATGCCTAACGGCAATATAGCCTCCAACTCCTATAAGAGCAAAATTAAACATTCCAAAATCCTATAATTAGTACACTATAATAATAATTTTAAATCATTTTGTTTAAAAGCTAAAATAAATTTGAAAAATTTTTTCTAAGATTGATAAAACTCATTTATGCATGCCACGACATAATCAATCTGTTCAAACGTAAGTTCTGGAAACATCGGTAAACTTAGAATGTATTTCTGGTATTTTGAAGCAACTGGATATGACGCCTCATCTAAATTTTTATAAACTGGAATATTGGGCAATATTCTTGGATAATGAACAGATGTTTCAATCCCTTTTGATTCCAAATAATCATGCAGTTTATCCCTGTTTTCGGCAAGGACACAATATACATGATAGGTATGATATACATTATTTTTTAATTTAGGTAGAGAAATTTTATTTTGCCCAGCAAGCTTTTCACAATAATACTTGGCATTAACAACTCTCTTTTCATTCCATTCTTCAATATATTTCAATTTGATAGAAAGTATTGCAGCCTGTATACCATCTAAGCGGCTGTTAACACCTTCCATATGATGCTCATGTTTCCTTTTTTGTCCATGATTTGCATACATCCTAATTTTTTCTGCTAATGTATCATCATTTGTAACTACAGCGCCTGCATCGCCATAAGCACCCAGGTTTTTACCAGGGAAGAAACTGAATGTTGCTGCAATACCAAATGTACCAAGAAAGCGGCCATTATATTTTGAAAAATGAGATTGCGCACAATCTTCAATAACGTGCAAATTATATTTTTCAGCAATATTAAGGATTTTATTCAACTCTGCAGGATGGCCATATAAATGAACTGGAATAATTGCTTTTGTTTTCTTTGAAATTTTATTTTCAATTAAATCTGCATTGATTGTAAAACTTTCGGCGTCTGTATCAACAAAAACAGGTTTTGCCCTGGTTAATGAAATCGTTTCAGTAGTTGAAATCCATGAGTGGCATGTAGTGATTACTTCGTCTCCTTCTCCAAGTCCAAGCATTTTAAGTGTAATAAAAATTGCATCAGTACCATTTGCGACTCCAATACAATTCTTAATACCTAATTTAGAAGCAAATGCTTCTTCAAATTCTCTAACATATTTACCTTTTATAAAGGCACTATTCTTAATTACGTTTTCAATTGAAGAATCGATTTCATTTTTAATAGTTAAATATTGAGCATATAAATCAACAAATGGAATTTTCATTTAGACTCCTAGGAAATGTTTCTAATAAAACGTGCAGGATTTCCGGCATAAATTCCTGATTTTAGTATATCTTTGGTAACAACTGATCCGGCTCCTACAATAACATCAGATACAATTTTAACTGGTAAAATAGTTGCATTGGTTCCAATTGAAACACGGTTTCCAATTGATGTAGATTTCCAAAGATCTCTTTTACCTAGTGCAGGTCCTCCTACTTTGAATAAGTCATTTATGAACATCGCACCGTGTGAAATAAAACAATCTTCCCCAATTTCTACGAGTTCACAAATAAATGCATGAGATTGCACTTTAGTCCTGGCACCTATTTTTACATCTTTTTGTATTTCTACAAAGGGACCAATAAAACAAGAATTGCCAATATTGCATCCATATAAATTTACAGGTTCAATTACCTTAACATCGTAACCAAAAATTACATCTTTAATCTTTATTTGTATTAGTTTTGGGGAATTCATAAAGATTTTACATTATTATAAAGCATTTCGATAAGTTTAATTGTCCTCATCCCTTCTAAGCCATCCACTGCAATAGTAGAGCGGTTATTCATGGTTGCTATTACATTTTCAATCACTTTATCATGATTAGACATTGAGCCCTGATAAAATCCGTAATCATTTGCGCTTTTATTGTATACTATTTTATCGAAGCTCAAGTCTTTAATTTTATTATATTCCATAAGATTTAGGTACTGACCGCCAACCTTTACTGTGCCATATTCTCCTAAAATTGTAACTGAGCCTTCCATATTTGTTTCATAGCTGTTTATTGAGCAATTTATTGATGCAAGTACACCGCTTTCAAACTTTACACAAGCCAACAATGTATCTTCAAACTCAATAATTCCTTTATGGTTTACATTTAAACAATAACCGGAGACTTCTTTTACATCGCCTAGAAACCAAAGCAGCAAATCTAAAAAATGGCTGAATTGAGTATAAAGAATTCCGCCATCTAAATTTTTTGTACCTTTCCAATTAGATTCTTGATAATACCTGTTATTTCTATTCCAAAAGCAGTTTAACTGGGCAGATAATATTTTTCCTAATTTATTTTCCATAAGAGCATTTTTTAATTGCTCAACTGGAGGGTTAAACCTATTCTGTTTTACAATAAATAGCTTTTTATTTACAGAATTTGATAAATCAATCATTTCCTCACAATCTTTTACATATAAGGCCATGGGTTTTTCACAAACTACATTTTTCCCAGCCTTTAATGCTAAAATAGTATGTTGTGCGTGAAGACCATTTGGAGTACAAATATTCACAACTTCTGAAGTATTATCATTTTCCAACAATTCTTCTATTGAATTATAAACTTTTACATCAGGATATTTATCTGCAAATTGTTTCCTAGCAAGAGGATCAATGTCACAAACAGAAACTAATTCACTTTTACTAATAATATGTTCTACGTGTCTATTGCCAATTCTACCAATACCTACAACACTAAATGCAATTTTACGCATCAAGAACTCCGAATTTTATTGGTTAATATATTATATACTGCTTTAAATAAATATTTTAAATCTGTAAGATATGGGTTGCGCTGGTATTCCAACAAATATATTTTTTCCGATTCAATATAATCCTTTATATTTTGCTTAAGCAAAGCAACATATGGAGGAATACAACCCGGCTTATTTTTAAATCTCATTGCAAGAACATCTTTTGGATATTCTTCTACAAACCTTTTACTTATTGGCCTAACTCCAACTAGTTTTAAATCTCCTTTTGCTAAATTTATTAATTGAGGTAGTTCATCCAACCAATATTTCCTAAGAAACTTGCCCCAGGTTGTAATCCTAAAATCTTCTGCCGGTTTTCCAATTTTTGAAAAACCATTCTGGTTAAGAATAAATGAATGCAGGTATTCTGAATAAGGATACATTGTACGAAATTTATAAATATTAATAGTTTTACCATCCTTACCAAGCCTTTTTAATTTAATTAATGGACCATATGAAGGGCTGGCATCGGAAGACGGTTCTTTAACTTTCGTAGCAATAAAATATAAAAATCCATCGATTTTTTTAAAATTATAAATTTCAAAGCCGCAATAATACAACCTTCCTAAAGCCTCAGCTAATGAAAACACTCTATCTTTCCCTTTCGTAAGCCCAAAATAAAATCTTTTCAATAATGGAAGTTTAGGTGTTACCCTCTTCCAAAAAAAATCGTATAAATAAAAAACAACAGCAATATATAATGGAAATGTTTTAAAAAACCTTTCGCGTCTAAAGCTTAAAGTTTCAACTTTCCCTATAAAAATCCCATTATTTAATAATTTACTATTAATATTTATAAAATAATTGTTAATTCGTCTAATGTCATTTATCTCATGAAGATTCATATAAAGTTCTATTGAGTCATTTGGTAAAACTTCGACATTATATACATCGGATGAACGGATGGTAATGCAGCGCTTAAAATTAAATGAAAATAGGTCAACATTACTCTTTATGAAGTCATATACTTCTGGAAATTTTGCTAAATAGATAGTGCTCAATTGCTCAGATAAATAATGGCTAATATACGAATCAGAAAAAGAACACTTCATATCCTGACGAAAATCCATTACTTCTTCTATAACAGGAGTTACTTCAGTCGCTTTTCCAATTGTATATTTTACTTCATCTGTGCGTTCAGGGTTTTTAGCAACATAATATAAAGTAATAGGCAATAGATTAACCAATGAATAATATAGACTAATTTTAATAAGTATATCAACCGGACTATGAATTTCTATTATCATAGAAACAGTAAAGAGAGTAAGCGAAACAAATAATATATTCCCTTTAATGTACTTCCAGATAAATTTCCAATAAACTGTATTCGTATCATGAAATTCAAAGCGATGTGCAAAGAAATGAGTAAGAAACCAATTGCCGGAAAAAACAATTGCGATAATGATTTTACGAAAACTGGTTAAAGTCTCAAAAGTCTTAAATATGTTAAACATATAGCAACAGGCTGACAATACTATTATGTCCGATAAAAATATAAAAAGATTAATTTTAAAACTTTTATCTAAGACTTGTTTTATCCTTATTTTCTTTATTATAACTAATGTAACAAGTTCCAGTAAAAATCCAATTGTAATAGTTCCGATTAATAGAAATCTTGATGGAATTGCTGTGTGAGTGTTAAGTATATAAAACGCCATAATACCAAATGTAAGGAAAAAAGCCCTGAAATGTTTAGAAATGATTTTTGAAGTAGAATTCGTTTTTGATAAATATTTATTTGTTAACAATGATGCAATAACAACTGAAAAAGCAATTATGCTTAAATTTAAAGTCTCATGGTCAAAAATATTATATTGATCAGGATATCTTTTAATGTATTGCAATACTTTGAATACTACAAAGTACAAAGTTGAATCAAATAATATTTTGTAAAACAATTCTTTACCTTAACGATATTGTAATTTAAGTGCTAATAATTTATTAATAAATTAACCTGCCTAATTATATAATTTTTTTACCATCGTTGCAATAGTGAGTATAATTAGAATAAGATTTTTATTGCTATTTATTAGTTTCATTTTTATCAAATTCTATAAGTGCTGAGATTGCCAACTTTATTTTTTAACATCTTTTTAATTTTCGAATTTATACCCTTTGCTGAATTGATCTAATGCATATTTCCAATTGGGCCCATTTACCACTTTTATTATACCATTTGAATTATTAGTTTGTACAAATTCTCTTTTCCGTACATGAAATTATGTCAAATAAACTCTTGCAGGAACTCTTTATTTGATATGATATCTTCTGTAGTTAACTGACAAAATAGAAACGATGTTTTACCACCATTTATAGCTATCCGAAGAGCTATGCTTATATTATCCTTGGATAAATATTTTCCATCGACTATGAGTCTTATTAAATCATATTTTCCAAAATCCCATTTTTTATACTCTACTATTTGTTGTTTACTCACTTTGAAAAATTGCCAGCTTCTTGTTGGCTGATTCTTCCCAAAACTTTCCGCCATACTTTAGTTACTTCTTCGTAATCCCTTTGTCATTATTTTTCCATTACTTTAGGTATTATTTCATAGCTATACAATGGTAATTTATACAATTATCAGTAAACTTCTAAGCCTAGGGTACAATTCCTTTTTTATTCTAAAAAAAGAGGAGTTCGTACTCAAACTTATTATTATCCTATCCTAATGATTCCCAAATTTCTATCGATCGGTTAAACACTTTTCAGTGACTTTATTTTTTTTCCAACAACGATGCTTTTTCAGTTGATTATATTGTATTTTTAATGTTTGATTTATTTGCTTTCTTAGATATTTTTTAAAATAAAGTTTGAATCTATATAATAATGATAATAAACATTTTATATCTATTTATAATAATTGCTTTTAATTAAAAAATATTTGATTATATTTTTGTATTTTGAATAATCAATTATTGCCCCCAACCAAAATTTGGATTTAACCATCTATGATTATGTATATTAAAATGCACTTTATAGGGCAAAGAATCAATATTATCAATTAGTTGACTAGTATTTTTATAATTTAACAAATTTTTGAATCCACTTCATCTTTTGCTCCATTCCATCTTCTACCAGTATATGTAAAATAAGCAAATTCAGAATAATCTAAATCATAATAAGGTTCATCTAATATTCCAAATTCGTAATAATTATATTTTTTCCAAATTATTTTGTTATTGTATCTGGATTTTAAATTCCCATGCATGCAAATTCTACTATTATTAAAATTTTCACGTAAATATTTTAGGTTGTTATAAAAAAATATATATGCCAAATCTATCAAATCTTCATATGATATTTTCTTATTTTTCCAATCCACAAGATCAATATCCTCATAATGATGGCTTATTTCATGCCCCAATGATTCAATTTTTTTCATAATATCCAAATTGTAACTTTCTTTAACAATTCTGAAATAATATATTCCTTTTTACATTAATTGATTTTTCCAATTCGGCTAATATCAGAGCATTTTCCGGATTTATATCTACATCATGTCGTAATAATAGCATTGGAGTATTGAATGAATATCTATTTATATAATATTCTTTAAATGGCATAATTTTATATTTTGTGGAAAAGGCAACAAGAAGTGAGTTAAATCTAGTTATTGTAAAATTCTTATTTACCTTGTTAATAGTAACTTAAGTAATAAAATATTATTCAAATAACATTTACGTGAACGTATTATTTTATTTGTTCGCCAAATATTTTGCATAAAGGGATAGTATATGTAACATTATTATCAAAAGTGCGTAAAGGAGAATGAATTTCTACAATTTTCCTATCGCTCATTTTTAGCCCAGGATCATTCTTCAATCTTACAATAGTATTACCTTTATTTTTTAATACTTTATCAATTTCAAAAGCCTTGGTTATGTTGTTGCTAAATTTCAATAGTATCCATTTATCATTCAAATCTTGGGAATCAACTACATCGCCATTTATCTCAAAGCCGTTATATTTATCTCCATTTTCTATGCGGAATATATTAATCACGGAACCATTGTAAGAAGGCTTAGAATTCAATTTTATGTTATCACAATAAAGTTTTTCTCCTTCAAAAAGCCACATATATTTTGTTTCGTTTTTTATTTTCCGCACAATTCCAATTCTTCCTTTAAAACTAATTCCATCATCTGTTTTTAATTCTTGAGTTTGTACATTTGGAGGATTATAAATTACAACATCGGTTGTATCACCATAAGATATTTTAATAGCTTTTACATTTATATTTTCCGGAAAAGTTTTAATTTTTTCAATTTTCTTTATAAAATAATTCCCTTTATAAGGCTCATGTACAACAATAAAAACTGAATTTAGCAATGTTGATGATGAATCTCTTAGAATAACTTTAGGCATCCAAAAATCATAAACTTTTCTATTATCCGCATTATTACCAGAACCAATCCTTCTCACTGATGGACTTTTACCAATGTATAATTCCATTGGTTTATCGATTAAGAAGTGACTACGAACACCTAACATTGAATTAGAGACATAAGTATACTCAGTATAAAAATCATTGGCAACAGTACAAGTTCTTAATGACCTAACCATTCCATAAGCGTCATAATTATCAAATTCACCAGAAGGTTCTTTCCATTCTACTTTTTCATCCAGCAATGAGTTTTTCGTCACATTCAATTTAAGATTTGTAGATACAGTCATATCTTCATCAGAATCACCATTAAGTGTCCAGTCATGTATCTTCCCACCTTTAATACTAAAGATATCAACAATATAGCTATTATTCGGTGAAGTAGGGATTAATAAGACCAACCGGTTATATAATGAAATGTCTGGCACGGATTTATAGATTTCAGCCGAATTAGCTTCAACTATTGATATCGAATTTATGTTTTGAAAATAAAAAGCTAAATTTGCATTTATATTTGAGTTTGTTTGATCTTTTTTATCAACCACTACTAAATTATGACCTAGTGAAGACATTGTCCAGTGTCTCATTTGAGAAAATGTATAGCCAATATCTGAGACCATTTCCTTACTCTTAGCCCATATATTCAGATTTAAAACATCAAAATGTCCATGTCCAAAATTGCCTCCATAATGTAATATCCCCATTATTTGGTTATCACCGTTACCATACCCTAAAGAAGCTAAACCATATTCTGGGAATAAAATTGAGGTTGTATTATCCCTCTTTTCCGCTATTTTTAGATAGGGTGGAGTATCGGCTACTGATATTGCATTACCATTAGGTAATGAAATATTAGGAAGAACATTGCGACAAAAGTTCCAAAATGGGAGATCTCTTTCTGCTTTAAAATTCTGCAGTCTTATATTTAGTATTGAATCTTTAAATCCTTTTGGATCAGTATAGCCATCAAGAAATTGAAAACAAAACTTTAAACCTTCCTGAGCCATAGTTTGATAACCAGGACTTTCATGCCAAATTCCATCATTACAAAAACCAGCATTAATAGTCTGCAAAATCCATTTTAATGGCCAGTGGATAAATTCAGGTTTGTTAATAACCAGCCCTAGCATTATTGAAGTAGCCGGATCATATCCAATAATGTTAGCGACATAAGCCTCTGCTTTACTTTCAGCAATATATTCTGCTACTTTAAAATAATTATCCTCTATTTTTTTTCGAACATCAAAACCTTTTTCAATAGAATACGACTTAAATGACGGGCTATCATATATTAAATCATAGGCATAAACCAATAATCTTGATATTTCATTATAAAAATATCCCCATCGCCCTCCAAACACAGTGTAAGGAGGTTTTTGTTTTTCAAAATAGAATTCTCTAACAAAATTTCTCATCGCTGGATAATGAAGATATTTTTCAGATAAGTGATCAAGGATAAATATTAGCTTCTCAGCATACTTTTCATTTTTTGTCCGGGCATAATATATACTTAAATCCTGACAAACATATTCCAACCAATATCTTTTATAAAAGAGTAAATTAGCGCTAAAAAAGTGTTTAACTCCATTGGACTTATTTAAATAATAATTATAACTAATTGATTCATTTAATGAATTTTGACCTGTTAACGTTTCAGTCTCAGGATATTCTTTATTCGGGAATACTGTACCACAATATTTACATTTCATCTCATTAGGATTATCATATTTCCATTCAAATACTGAAAATCCTTGTGAACCTCCATAGCACTTGGGACATTCACAATGAACATTTACTGTCTTATCTGGAATATATGCCAATAACTGTTCATCGGTTAAATTCATTACATATTTAACACTATTTTCATCTGGTGACCGCTGTCCTTCTTTTATATCGTGTTTTAATACCGGATGAATAACATTATTTTTACTTTGTGCAATAATCAAAGAATTAGAGTAATTAAATAAATACATCATAGAAATAATAATTAGATATTTCATACTTAACCTTTATTTTTTAATAATTATTAAGTTATCTATTAAAATAATCAATGCTGTTTTTACCGCAATTAAAAATCAAATCAAGAATAGACATATTTTTTATAAACATATCTGTGTTCTGAAAATAAACGGGATGTTTAAAATCATATACAACAAGCTTAATATTTTCCTTCGTAAATTGTTCTTCCTCCTGATAATTCATTCCTCCAAATCCTGATATATACGTATCTGCCTTAATTTCTTTACAAATAGATACTAATCGATCAGCCGATTCACCTGTAATATTTTGAAGATTGCTTGCTTTAATAACTTCAACTTCAATTTCCAAATATTTAATAATTGATTTTAAAATTTCAATATTCAAATCGCACATATTCCCATTAGAAGATTCAACTATTTTCTTAAATTTCGGAAAATATTCTTCAAAAAAAGGAGCTCGAGCATAACTGATACGGATAGTTTCTAATATTTTATTTAAACTTTTTGAATGTTCTATTATTTCTGTTTCTAAAATCAATTGGCCTAATTTACCAGCTGTTTTAACAGGTAAGGTAAGCCAATGATCTTTCTTATTAATAACTATCTTGTTCCTATTTATAAAACTATTCTTGGAAAATTGTACATCATCTAAAAACACAAATAAGTCAGTCATGCTTATTTTGTAAAAATAACCAATCCATGGTATAAAATTTGGTTGATGTATTCCAATTTTCATTACTAACTCCTATTAAGATATGCAATAAAATAAGCGAACCTATCAATATAGTATTAAATTTATGTCGTACTGCAAAATTAAAATGTATATTTATATTAATTTAACGTATATATGATTTTATCTAAGTTACAAATTGTTCTTATTTCAATGTATCGTAAATCCGTACACTACTGTATAATAATTTCTTATTTAAAAAACTGACTTTATCCCATAAAAATTCACATCTACCAGATATATATATAACAATTATTCTTCTTGGGCTTTGTTCATAAGACATTTCAAGATTGTGAATAAATTTTTCCATAACCTTAATTTCAAATGGATTAAATAAGAATAAAAATAATGGCGTATTTGGAAATTCGAATTCAACCGCATCAAGGCAATGAATAGATATATTAACGCACTTTATTTCCTCTTTTGGAAATATTTTAATATTTGATTCTGCAATCTCAACAAGTTCCTTACAAAATTCCACTCCAATTATTTTCTTAAATGGGAATTTAGAAGCAATAAGCATTGCTCTTCCTTTCCCAGCTCCAATGTCAATAAATGTAAAATCACTATATTTTATTTCTAACTCACTTAAAATAAGTTCATATTTGTCAGGAGGAATTCCTTCGTATCTGCTTGCATAAATCCAATTCTTACTTTTTATTTTATATTGAGATGGGTCTATAATTACGGCAGTATCAACACTATACTTTTGATCAAATTCCTTCCCTTTTTGGTAATCGATCGATTCGCCATGATTCTTTTTGAAAATGTAACTTACTGATCTTGATACACCCCAAAATACGCCTCTTCTCGTAATAACTCGCACCACTCTTTTAAATAATACAACAATATTCTTCATTAATCTTTGTCCTAATAATAACTAGTTGAATTACAAGAGTAATCTAATCAGTTCAAATGCTTCAGCATATTTTTTACCCATTTGACCGCCGCGAGTCCTCATTACACTTTTTAAAAAGTCTTTGCTAATGTAATCGCGGCCCATTTGAGAAATATAACATTGTAATGAATTTAATTTTTTATTAACATGCTCTTCCTGTAATGGAATGAAACAATTTGTTGTAAAAGTAAGATTATTCCAAGGTAGTTCATAACCAAGAATAGTAACTTTTTTAAATGCTCTGAATCCTTCCTGTGATACGACTTGATGATCTTGGTGTGTATCAAAAGTCGAAGGTAAGAAAACAATTGATGGAGTTATTTTCCGATTAATCTCTACTAAATCTTCCAAAATACTTTGTCTTACCGAAGGAAAATTTCTAACAGGATAATTTTTAATAATTATATTTTCTTCTTTTACGCCTAGAATGGCCATAGCATCTTTCATATATTGTTTATTAATGTTCTTTGGCACATTATCGGGAACAGATTCTTCAGCAATTGAAAATGCAACGACATGAACACTACAATTATTTTCAACTAATTTAACTATCGAGCCTCCACAGCCAAATTCAGCATCATCTGTATGAGGCGCTAATATTAAAATTTTCTCATGAGATATTTCCAACTATTTTCTCCTTTTATTCAAAATATTACAATTAGATTCCAGATGAATTTAAGTTTTTGATCTATAAAAACCTCATTTGTTCTTCAGGGTTACTTTGCATGCGTAACTTACTTTGAGGATATCTTTCAAAAAACCATACTAAAAATGCTGTCGGATCAATATATCTGCTTAATAAATCTTGTGCATTACTCCTTGCCTCTTCCTTAATTTTAGGATTTGATAAAAGCTCAAGAGCCTTATCTATTATTGACATATCAGAATATTTGTAATGAATAAGCATATTGTTGTTCATTTCGTCGATGTGCACTCCATTTATATCTTTCCAGACACCAATTGATTTTGTGCCAAGTGCAATAGCCTCTGAAGACATTCCACTATCACCGATAATCATTTCAGCATAATATAATACATCATGCATCATTTCGTAAGGAATATTTATTTGATACTGACGTAATTCCTCAGTTAATTTATGTTCAGAAGAAATAAATACTTTATATTTTTTAGATAATTCTTTTGCTAATCCTAATTTTACCTCTAAAGAAATACCTTTTTCATTCTTATCGTGAATGGCGTTTAGTGCTACAAATCTTAACAGAACAAATTTTGTATCGAAAGATATTTTTAAATATTTATAAATATCCGGATTAGGAGTAAAATAATTTTTATGCAGATAAAACAGTTTTGCAGTACTCTTAAGACGTATTTGTTTATTTCCAAAATCTTTTAAATATTTTTCGGGTGTAAATATTGTATCAGTAAAGGGCACATACATTTTGTGATTTAAATTTGCATGATCAGTGTCATCAAAAGTAATATGTGGTTTTCCAAATATTTTTGAGACTTGCGCAGCATAAGGTGAAGCAAAGCTTAAATAAAAATCGGGTTTAAATTCCTTAGAAAGATTGTAAAGCAATTTATCCCATTTAAACGCAATTTTTATTTTGCCTAAAAGACTAATAGAACCTAATCCTTTATCAACAAAGGGAATATTATAAATTTTTAATAAAGTATGAGTAATATCCTTATCTCTTGCAGCAACCAAAAATTCATGTCCTTTTTCCTGCATAATGTTAATAAAGTTTCTATAATAATGAACATGTGACGGATGTCCAATATCAATTAGCACTCTCATAATTTACCTGTTCTCTTTTTCAATAAACATTGTAGGTGTGAAGAATAATATTTTTTTTGCTAAAAAGCGCGAGATTCTTGAATATCTTTTAACGATCGGGACATAAGATGGATAATCCCAATAATATTTATTTTCACTTTTCCATATTTCAGCAAACTCCTCCTCACTAATATTTAACTTTTTAAGAACATATTTTTTATCCTTTTCCATTTCATCCAAACTATATAGATGGTTTATGAGAATATCAAAAGCTTGTACTCTTGTAATCTCTCCGCTTAAAACCTGTGCAGATAGTGTAATAATTCTTTTATCTATGCCAAATTTCTTCGGAAGCCAATATCCAATGGTAAATCTTGTAAAAATATTCTCATGATGATGTCCTCCATAATATACCCAGTTAAAATTTTTAGACAGATAATCCATTGCAGTCTTTTTTTCATAATCAATGTAATAGTAGGGATATATAATTCTTATTTTTTTAATAATACTCAAATATATAGTATTATAAATTGTTTGATAAGGAAAACTTTTTAATTTTTTCTTTTCATATTTATTTACAATGTAGGATAATTGCTTAGCATCTGAATGAGTCCACTCAATAGGTTGTTTCCCTTCTGAACGGAAATCACTTCCTATTAATATGTATTTAATTCCTTCTCTTTTTGCAATTTTATAAAGTGCAGAATTAATAGCTAAATCCGTAGGACCGTCTATCCAGGGAAGACTAGATTTAATATATGCCCTTAAAACTGCAATTACTTCTTCGTAATTAATAACATAAGTTTCTAAGTCTATATCAAGTGCTTTTGTAACATTCTTAATATTCTGAACAGCAATTTTAGAACTCCATCCATTATCAAGATTTACAGCTAAAGGGCGCAATCCGTATATAATTTTAGCTACATATAAAAGATAAGAACTATCCGTACCTCCACTTACTCCAATAATACAGTCATACTTTTTACTCTTTCCTTTCTTTTTTATTTTTTCTATAAGATTCTGCCAATATTCTTTTCCTTTAATTCCTCTCGGATATACCTTGCATAATTCATCAAACATCTTGGCATAATTTGATGAACCATCTTCATAAAATTTAATTCCAGGGACTGTAGAATCCCATATGCCTCTTGTACAAATCATATTATTCCTTTAAATAATTAACATTTAAATAATTGAATTATCTCATTCTTAGAAGGGTAATTAACTAATACTGCTCTCCTAGGCCCGTGAAAAATAAACATACTACCAGCAGCTAATGCATGTGCCTTTCCTTCAAAATAACAATTTTTAAAATCTTCAATCTTACCAGCTCCTCCGCAGGCAATTACTGGAATGGAAACTGCTTCCACAATTTTCCGAATAAGCTCCACATCATATCCAGTCATACATCCGTCAAGATCAATGGAATTAATTATTATTTCTCCCGCCCCAAGTTCTTGCATCTTTTTAGACAATTCAATTGGATTATTTTTTGTTAAAACAGAACCATCTTTAATCCAACATTCATATTTTCCCAAAAAGTTCTTTTTTACATCAATTGAAACAACAATACTCTGACTGCCGAAGTTTTCTGCAGCCATTTTAACCAACTCTGGATTCAGAACTGCCTGAGTATTTAAAACCACTTTTTCTGCGCCAGATCTAAAAGCGTTTTCAATTTGCTTAATATTTTTAAAACCACCACCAACCCCAAAAGGCATAAACGCTTCATCGCCAATGTTTCTTATAAGATCAAATGATATTGTTCTTTCTTCCTTTGACGCAGTAATGTCGAGAATAATAAGCTCATCAGCCTTAAAATCATTAAATATTTTTATTGCATTAATAGGATCCCCGATATAAATAGGATTTTTAAATTTTACAGTTTTAACTAATCCTTTCTCCTTTAGCAGAAGAACCGGTATTATCCTAGGTAAAAACATTTATATAACTACAAAATTTTTTAGTAATAATAATCCTGCATCATGACTTTTTTCGGGATGAAATTGTGTACCGTAAATATTGCCTTTATTAAATGATGATACAAATAAATGGCCATACAATGTTTCACATAAAATATCTTCTTCATTTTTACAAGATATAAAATATGAATGAACAAAATAAAAATAATTATCTACATTAATACCATTAAATAACGGTGAGTTTTTTTTAGTAATAAGATTATTCCACCCGATATGTGGTATTTTATACCCTCCATTTTCAAAAGAAAATTTTTTTGTATTTGAATCAACCCAACCTAAACCCTGACAGTCTCCTTCTTCGCTGTAATTTGTTAATAACTGCATACCCAGACATATACCAAGAATAGGAATTTTCTTTTCAAGCACAGCATTGTTCAGAGGCTCTACGAGTCCTCTGGATTTAATATTTTCCATACCTTGCTTAAAAAATCCGACACCTGGTAATACAAGTTTATCAGCCTTTAAAATATCAATATAATTGGAAGAAATTATAGACTCGACTTCTAAACTATCGAAGGCTTTCTTTATCGATCTTAAATTTCCCATTTTATAATCAATTATAACAATCATATCTTTTGTAAAATTAGTTTAAGTTTAATCAAGCCTCAAGGCTAAGATGAAAAAGTAATAATATGTAATATTTTCTAATACTATCCACTTTCCTAATTGCTTTCAAATAAATTGAAAGCAGTTAGAACACTAACTATATCTTTTGGCAAAATATATTTATCGCAAAACTCTTTGTAATTGTTTTTTAATATATATGAGTCAATATTTTTATAATTATTTTGCAAAAGAATGGATAATTCATCGAGCCATACTCTTTTACCTATTCCGAATGAAGTATAGTCAAATGGATAGGGGTCCAAGGACTTGCATCTCAGAATTAAAATGGGTTTGTAAAAATAAATAGCATAATAAAGAGCAGTAGTATAATCGCCAATAACAACATTACATTTTTTAACTAATTCATCAAGTGCAGTATCCTTGACAATTTTTACATATTCCTTATCATAATGCACAGCATCAAAATATTTAAGGGTTTCTAAAGGGTGTATTTTAATTATGAGCCGGCGTTTGTATTTTTGGAATTCATCAACTAACTGTTGATAAAAATCGAGTTCTTCTAATTTTGAGACCGGTATTACACTAGCTATCCTTAAAGCACTTGACAAATAAAGCGAATAATTTTGCCACTCAATTTCATTTTTAGTTGATTGAATAATTGGATACCCCATCACGCATATCTCTTCAGAGGAATACCCATAATTTAAAATATATTGTTCTTTATCATATTCGGAATAAACCAAAGCCCTTTTGCATCTATGGCTAGCGATTCCATACTGCTGTGAGAGGGCCATAAATCCTTTATTTAAAAGCAATTTAATTTTTTCGTTATAAGCGCAAATAAGATTTTTTTTGCATTTTAATGACCACATGTTATAAATTACAAAATATAAAAAACGGAAATATTTTGCCATTCCTTTAAGTACCATAAGGCTTTTGTGTTTTTGATTGAACAATACATTTTTATTACTTTCCCAATTAATCTTTAAGCCATGTTGGAAATGCACAGTTCTTATATTATTTTCATTGCAATATTGTATTAGCAGCATATCTACAACATGCTGAGAATTAATAAATATCATATTATTTATTTGAGTTTGCTTAATTGTATAATCAAGATTTTTGTATGAAAGATCAACTAAGGAAAATTGTTTATATTTTTTAATTTCATCCAGTATATTATAATTCAATAGTTTAGAAATATGGAACACAAATAATTCTATTTCATATTCAAAAGCAGATTCCTTAATTAAATTACTAAGGTCCTTGATATTTTGCATATCATTATCAATTTTTCTTATAAAAAAACCTATTTTTAATTTTTTCATATTAGAGACTAAATCCATCATCAATAATTAAATTTTGTCCATTTATATATTTTGAATTCTCAGAAAGTAAAAATAACACTGCACCACAAAGGTCTTCTTTATCAAGCATTCCTTTCGTAGAGCAATATTCTGCATATTTTTTTAAAAAAGGTTCAGGCTGGTTATTATATATACCCCCGGGGCTTATACAATTTACACGTACTGAAACTCCTTTAAGGTACTTTGCCATATATTTTGTAAGATGTATTATAGCCGATTTAATTGCTGCATATTCGACAGGCATTGTCATATCTGTGCCTTCGTATACTTCAAAACGAGGAGATATAACACCATATATAGATGAAATATTAATTATATTACCGTAGCCCTGCTTTAAAAAGTATTTTGCAAAAAGCTGATTAATTAAAAAATATCCTCCCAGATGAAGGCTTACATTATCGCAAAAATCCTGATACTCAATATCAAAAAATTGTCTACCATAATTTTTATTACGCGGATATGCACTATTAACAATTCCGTCAATTTTATTATACTTTTCATTTACTTTGTAAATGAAATTCAATATAGAATCTTTATTAGTAATATCGAGCAGACAAAATAATGCTTTGCTATCGCCATACTTTTCATTTAATTCTATTTCAATACGTTTCCCATTTTCTTCAAGAATATCGGCAATAACAGCAACTCCATTATTTTTAATTATGCTTTCAACAAACGTGCAGCCAAGCAGACCTGTGCCACCGGTTACAACAATTACTTTTTCACTTAGCATTTAAATTATCCTTTTGTATAACTCAATTTTGCGATCATTTTTAACCGGAAAAGATTTTCTAGCTTCATTAACTTGTTTTATATCAAAATCATAAATATCAATTTCCCCATCCGAGAAGAATGGCTCCAATTTTTGCCCAATAGGGTTAAATAAATAAGAACTTTTTTCGTATAATATATCATTACCATCTGTACCTACCCTATTTACACCAGCCAGAAAAACTTGATTTTCAATTGCTCTTGCCTTTAATAATGCACTCCAATGCTCCACCCTTTTTTGCGGCCAATTAGCAATTGTAATTATTACCTTACTTGTTTTAGAAAGAGCTTGAAATAACTCAGGGAAACGAAGATCATAGCAAATCGAAAATCCAATAACCGTTTCACCATAATTTGTAAAACTTATTTCATCCCCTCCTTCATAATATAGATTCTCCTGGGAGTAAGAGAAAGGATGAATTTTGGCATAACTTGCAAGCAATTGCCCTTCTTCTGAAACAAAAGCCAGGCAGTTCCTTGATTTGTTTTCATGTTTTTCTACATATCCAAATACTGCGCTGATATGCATATTTCTAAGAGTTTCCTTAAACCAGTTAACCGTTTCCAGATTGTCTCTTTCCTCGGCAATATGAGAAGTATTCATGGAAAACCCAGTTAATGTCATTTCGGGAAAAATAACAATATCTGCGCTTTTTAACTTTGAAAGTTCAAGGTATTTAAGGACACGTACTTTGTTTGCATCCTTATCTTCCCATGCCTGATTAAAGGATACCAAAGAAATTTTCATTAATTAAACTTCCTAAAAACTGGTTTTACAGCTGGACCAACTAAATATTTATCTATACCATCTTCAAGGGCTTTCTTATAAACATTTAATGCTCTTTCATATGCATCAAATGTAAGCTTCAATTCTACTTCGCCATGCGCTACACTTACAGCAATCCATGGAGCAAGTACTCCTCCTTTAATTAATTCCTGTAATAGAAGCGTCCTGAATTCCATTGATATTTCTTTCTTTTCGTTTTTGGTCGCAAAATTCATTGATATATAATTACCGTCCATATAAACGTAGTCTAAAAGGTCATTCTCTTTAGAAATATTATTTATCCCGTTATATAATTTTTCTCCATATTGCCATAAATGACTTATAACTTTACCTTCTTTGTAGATATCAATAGTTTCTTTAAAAGCTCCCAAAGCAGTCATTTCTGCTCCATGCGTAGTAGATAACATAAACACTCTTTCAGAGCCAGTTTCTTTTATGCCTCCAACACTCATAAATTCTTTTTTACCGACAATAGCGGCCACCGAAAAACCATTTGCCATGCCTTTCCCAAAAGTAGAAATATCAGGTTCTACATCAAACCAGGTCTGTGCACCCTGAATATGCCATCTGAAACCTGTGATCATTTCATCAAGAATAAATAATGCTCCATTTTTATGACATATCTCCCTAACCTTCTGCAGGAAATTTGTTTTATTTTTTGGACAATCTTTACATGTTTTATCCACACTGCAAACAAAATTACAATCAGGATCACACGGACCAACCATAGTTGCCGGCTCCATAATTATACATGCAATATCATCGGGATATTCGTTGAAAAGATTTTCAAGAGAATTAACCTCATTATAATCAAATAATAAAGAATATTTATAATGTTCTTCAGGAATACCGCGAGTAACTAATGTCTTTCCAATAAACCAGTCATCAAAAGAGAAAAATGCATGTTGCCTTGGAAAGCATACATACCTTCTACCTGTATATGCTCTTGCAATTTTTATTGCACCAGTTGTAACGTTTGAACCATTTTTAGCAAATTTAACCATTTCGGCAGAAGGAATCAAGTCAATAAATTTCTCTGCCACTTCCAATTCAATAACGCTTGCCCTTGTAAGATTTACGCCATTATTTATTTGTATTATGGCAGCATTATTGACCCTTTCATTAGAATAACCCAGAGTAACAGCCCGTAATGCCATACCATAGTCTAAAAATTTATTTCCATCTCCATCCCATACATATGCTCCTTTACCTCTAGCTAATATCTGTGGAGCAATAGAAGGATACTGATCATCACCTCTGGAATAGGTATGCGCACCGCCAGGGATCACTGCATTTAATCTTTCGCTGTAACTCATTTTAAATCTCCATTCATTTTATGAATTAACAAATTTTCAATAATCATGAAATCGATTATATCATCAATTTCAAAGGATTTCCATTTCGGAACAATATAACCCAAACAATTATTATGGTAAAATGACTGCCTTTTAATAAGCGAAGAAATATAAGAAATATATAAACTTCCCTCAAAAAAATATAAATCGTTAATATCTTGTCGTCGAAAAAATTTAAAATTATTATTTAAATATGATCGAATCATCCCCTCTTCTAAAAACACCAAAAATACAGGATGTCCACTTTCAACTTTACAAATACCAATAATGCTTTCTGCGCCATCAGCTGAAACCAGCTGTTCAAGAGCTAGATCTATGTCCTCAGAATCGCGTAGAGGTGAAGTTGGCTCCAACATAACGCAAATATCATACTTCTCCTTAAAAAAGTTTATTGCATGAAGAATCACATCCATAGATGCGGCAGTATCTACTGATAATTCAACAGGCCTAATAAAAGGCACTTCGCAACCATAACTCTTTGCCACAGAAATAATTTCTTCACAATCACTGGAAAGAATTAGCCTGTCTATATATTTCGAATTTTTACCAGCTTCAATAGTCCAGGCAATTAAAGGTTTGCCTGCTAAAACTTTTATATTTTTTTTAGGTAACCCTTTACTTCCTCCACGTGCAGGAATAATTGCTAATACTTTTTTATTCTGAATCATTATATCTTTTTTTTAGGTTTATTAAACAATTACAAATATAATTAATCTCTTCAGGTGTGATTTGATGAAAAGTTGGCAGATTAATTCCAGTTTTTGACAGCATGAATGAATTTTTTAAATCATTATGAATAAGATTTTTATATGGAATCATGCCAGGAAAATATTGAAAGAATTCTCTGTTATCCACATTCATTTCAGTTAATTTTTTACTTACTTTCTCCACTGACATACCAAGTTTATCAATATCAATTAACACTGAATATAACCAGCATACTTTCTTTCTACCAGAAATATTTTTTTGAAGTGAAAGAAACGGTATATCTTTTAAGAAATTATCATATAAATTGGATATTTCTTCTCTTTTTAATAAATATTCACTTATCTTTTCAATTTGTGCAACGCCAATAGCCGCTTGCATATTTGTCATACGGTAATTATAGCCAATCAAATCATACCAGAATCTTTTAGTTTTGCTCATTCCATGATCTCTTAATATAACCATTTTGTTAAATAAAGATTCATTATTACTTAAACAAATGCCCCCTTCGCCAGTAGTAATTATTTTGTTACCATAAAATGAAAAACAACTAATATCTCCGAAGGAACCAACTTTTTTGCCGTTTACTTCAGCGCCATGTGCCTCTGCACAATCCTCAATGACATAGAGATTAAATTTCTTAGCAAATGCCATTGTTTTATCCATATCGCAGGGTTGGCCATATAAATGGACAGGCATAATTGCCTTTGTTTTTGGAGTAATTAAACTATGGCACCTGTCTATATCAATTGTCCATGAATCAGGTTCAACGTCAGCAAGAACAGGAGTAGCACCAGTATGAAAAACTGCATTTATAGATGCAACAAAAGTAAGTGCAGGAACAATTACTTCATCGCCACTACCAATACCCAATGCTAACAAAGCAAGGTGCAATGCGACAGTTCCATTAGAGACAGCTACAGCATATTGCATATTGTAATATTCACAATTTTTCTTTTCAAAATCTTTAATAAAATGACCTGCAGAAGAGACCCATCCAGATTCAACACATTCTTCCAGATATTTTTTTTCGTTGCCTAATAATGCAGGTTGAGATATGGGTATCATATTATGTCTCATATAAATCTCCTAAGGTCGGATTCAATCATTATTTTTACAAGTTCATCAAAGTTGGTTCTTGGTACCCAATTTAATTTTTTTCTTGCTTTTGAAGAATCCCCAAGTAAATATTCAACTTCAGTGGGTCTGAAATAGTACGGGTCTATTTCTACTAATATCTTGTTTGTTTTTTTCTCAATGCCTTTTTCATTTAGTCCTACTCCCTCCCAATAAATTTCTTTATCAATATAGTTGAATACTTTTTCAACAAACTCTTTAACGGTATGTGTCTCGCCAGTAGCGATTACATAATCATCAGGTTCAGGCTGCTGCAGCATAAGCCACATAGCTTCTACATAATCTTTAGCATAACCCCAATCTCTTGAAGCATTAATATTGCCAAGATATAATTTTTCCATTTTGCCAGTTAGAATCTTTGCAGCTGCCTCTGTAATTTTTCTTGTTACAAATGCAGGTGTTCTTCTTGGTGATTCATGGTTAAATAATATTCCATTACATGCAAATATATTATAAGCATCTCTGTAATTTTTTGTTATCCAATGTGCAAATAATTTTGAAACTGCATATGGAGACTGAGGATTGAAAGGGGTGTCTTCATTCTGTGGCACTTGAATGGCTTTTCCATATAATTCACTTGAAGATGCCTGGTAAAACTTTGTCCTAACACCGGTTTCTTTTATAGCATCTAAAATTCTAACTGTTCCCACTGCATCTACTTCTGCAGTATATTCAGGAATTTGAAATGATGTATGAACATGTGATTGTGCAGCAAGATTATAAATTTCATTTGGTTTGATTTTTTCAATTAGCCTATTCAAACTACTGGAATCAGATAAATCTGCATAATGGAGAAAGAATTTGGTAAAAGGATCTTGAAGATTTTCGCTAATATGTGCAATATTGCCTAAATTATAAGTACTACTTCTTCTTCTTAACCCATGTACAGTATAACCCTTTTCCAAAAGAAAATCCGCAAGATAAGAACCATCCTGACCTGTAATACCAGTAATTAAAGCTGTTTTCATTTATTCCTCAGTTGGTGAAATAATATTTTTTAAATAATTGTAACTTAGTTTTATTTTTTCCAGATCATCATAAACTTCCAACGTAAATGTCTTGCTCTTTAAATTTATTTTATTTAAAAGATTTGTAATTTCTTTATCATTCTCTATTGAGCGATTTGCATCAGTGAATCCATCATTACCACTTAAATGAATATATTCTACTTTATCATCAAATTTATTATATTCTTCTTCAAAATTTAAATTTAATGCATTACAACTAACTTTAAGATGAGCAAGGTCTAACAGAATATTAAAATCAATTAACTTTTTAAGTTCTAAATAACTTTCATAATCAGTAAACATAAAAATATTTCCTTTATTTAATCTATAATTATTCGGAGTAATAACATTATTTTCCAAATATATCTTTATTTTACCAGCATCTTTAATTATTCTATTATATGCATATTTGTATTTCTGCAATGAATCTTCTTTTGATTTAAAAACTTTCTCAAAAATATCATTCCCTAATTCATTAGGTGTCAAATCTACATAAAAACCCGCATGAAAACTTACATAACTACAGCCAAATCCTTTAGCAAGAGTTATGGTTTCTAAAGCATGCTCTATTGATTTATTATAATCACCATCATTTAATGAGGCGAAATTAAGAACAAAATTTTCTTTATGTGGTGGAAAATAATTATGTATTGAATAATTAAGATTAAATTCTTTTTTTAAATCATAAAGATCTTTTTTATAATCAGGATAAAATTCAGTTCCACCTGAAAGTTCTATATTCTTGAATCCACTTTCTGCTAGTATTCTAACAGAGTCGCCTATTTTTTCAGCTTCAACGCAAGAAGAAGAGACAAATATCATTTACTTTTTTTTCCCTGGGATACCGACAAAGGTAGAACCTGGTTCAACATTGCTAAGAACAACAGTACCAGCCCCTATGATTGCCTTTTCTCCAATTTCAATTTTTTGAATAATGATAGAGCCAATTCCAATAAAAGAATTTTTTCCTATTTTAACCCTGCCGGCAATTTTTACTCCAGGCCCAATATGTGTATGATCTCCAATTTCTACTTCATGCTCAATAATAGACCCGGTATTAATTATTACGTTTTTGCCAATTGTTGAACAAGAATTTATTATTGCACCCGCGTTTATATAAGTTCCTTTATCAATTAATGCACTTCTACTAATAATTGAAGTTGAGTCAATAATCTTTGGAAGATTATAACCCTTCAATAACAAGCGGTTAAAAATTTCCTCCCTTTCTTCATTATTGCCAATTGCCACTGCAATATTAATATCTGATAGATCATAATTATCAATTACATAAGTTCCACCCAAAACAGGATAACCCATAATAGATTCCTTCTTGCCAGAATAGTTAGTATCGACTATACCTGCAATGTTGCAATAGCTTCGTTCTAATGAATCAATTACAACCCGTGAATGTCCGCCTGCTCCAATTACAAGAAATGGATTTAACAAAGTTTTCACTAATCTATATCCCGCCAATAAATAATATTATTAGCATATAAATCGCATTTAGCCTTTTTGCCAATTACATCATATACTAAATCAGCTTTTATACCGAGACCTCCGGTCCTTTTTGCAACAATATTTTCCCTGTCTAAGAGGGAACCTTTAGTGATTTTTTTATTTGCCACTAAACATTTTTGAAGCGATTTTTTAGTACTATATTCGCTCTTTGAAGGTTCAATAATACCATTACCAAGCATTAATTCCGCTTTTCTTATCTCCTGAGCCCATAAAGCTAACTCAGCGGGATCTAATGAAGCCTTATGATCTGGCCCTGGCATATTTTTATCTAATGTAAAATGTTTTTCTACAATTCTAGCACCTAAAATAACTGAATAAGGGGAGACTCCAATTCCTTCAGTGTGATCAGAAAAACCAATTGTAATTCCTGGGAATGAATTAGCTAAAGTTGTCAAGCTTTTTAAATTTGACTCATCAATTGGAGTCGGATAATTTGATGTACACCTTAAAATTGCTATATCTGGACAGCCGTTATTAACTAAACAATGATATGCTTTTTCAATTTCGCTAAGATAACTCATACCAGTAGAAAGAATAACTGGAAGTTTTGTCTTAGCAACTGCTTCAAGGAAAAGAAGATTAGTAGTATCAGTAGAAGCTATTTTAAGCATTGGCACATTCAAGTCTACTAAAAGCATAAGGCTTTTTACATCATAAGGAGTTGAAAGAAAAATAATATTTTTTTCCTTACAATAATTAATAAGTTCAATATGGAATTCTCTATCAATTTCAAGCTTCTCAAGCATATCAGTCTGGCTTTCTGTAGGGTCGGAATTCATTTTTTGATATAATGCTTTATCAACTGAAGGAATAATTAGGTCTTTTACAGTAAATGATTGAAATTTTATAGCATCAACATCAGTTAGTGCAGCTTTATCAATTAATTTTTTTGCTAGATCTAAAGAACCGTTATGATTAACACCGGCTTCCGCTATAATAAAGACTTTTATTAAATCTTTAAACATAGTTTACACTTCCCTATTTATTTTTGTTATACGAAGATTTTTTTCAGCTAATAGATTTCCTCTAATACCATAAATTAAAAAATAAATCATTATAATAGTATTTCCTACAGGGAAAGAAAAAATGTACGTAAAAACAATTAAATAAAAGAAAAAGGGCATTTTCATTTTTAGATCCTTTTTAACCAGATAATTACAACTTTTATATAATGCTACAACATATAACAGAATTCCAAGAAGTCCAAAATTATATAGTAAAACCGAAAATCCATTTGCAGTAGTTAGGTTTCCTATAATATCATTATCATGACCATATTTATCCATGCCGCAAAAACCAAATATAGGCGAGACTTTCATTGTTTTAAGAAAATAGTATTCAAAACCAACTATTCGACCCATAGAAATTACTCCGTCTGGAGAATGTAGTGCCGCACTTTCGTATGTTGTAATAGTGTCATTTTCCTCAACAACACTTGAAATTTTATTGGCCCCGAAATCAAAATATAAAAATACTGAAATAAATAATACTAATAATATGACAAAAACAAATAAATTTTTAATATTTATTGAATTAAATCCAAAAAAAAGAAATACAATAAAAATAGTTAATATACCGGTTGTTGATTGAGTAGTTAATAAAATAAATAAATAGAATATTATTCTTTTAGAAATTTTTAGACTGCCTTCTTTATAAAATAATACAAATATTGCAAGAACTAAAAAGAACGAATAAAATCCTGGCTCAAATGCAAATCCGCAATTTCTTTTCATATACCAAATATTTGTATAAGTTTCTTCATTAATTGTATATATAATTGCATTTACATTAAATGCCCTAACTTTCATATATAAAGAGTCTTCGATGCCAAATAAATTACTAAAACTTTTAAGCAGATTAAATAATAGTGTTGTATCTAATATTTGCCAAATAAAAAATATTAAACCAATAACGGACAAAACAAATATAGCTTTTTCATAATATAAAAAAAAATCCTCTTTTATATAATAAATTGATATCATAGCAATATTAAAAACAAAAATATATCTTGCAAAAAATGTATAATTACTCGTTGCATTAAATACAAAAGACACTCCTATACTATATAAAACTAAAAAAGAAACAATTATACCTTGCCACAACATAAATTGTTTAAGTATATTATACTTTAGAACTATTGCAAAAAAAAGTATTAAGTTAACAAAACCTAAAAAGAAAACGTCACTTAATATCAAACCCCCGCCTGATGATGCTAGGATAATATATGTTACTAAAATATATTTTACTTTATCTAAATTAGTGCTTTTGATATCCGTGATAGCTTTAACATTTGTTGTCATTTAGAATTCCAAAATTTTAAGTATTGATTTGCTACAATTTTTGCTTCATGATACTTTTTCACAAACTCATAAGATTTTAAGCCCATTTCAGTTATATCTCTCCTCTTCTCAAGAAGGTACAATAATTTATCATAAATTTGATTTTCATTAGAAATAATATTAATAACTGGTATTTCTTGAATACTTAAATCATCTAATACTTCCTTTTCTGAACCGCTTAAGACAACTCTACCTTGTGCCATGGAAATTAATGCATTCATTCCATAACCGTAAGAATTGGTCTGATCTAAAACAACATTAGCAGAATAAATAACTTTCAAATAATCATTCAGTGGCATGTTTTTTACTAATACTATTTCTACATCATTAGGATATTTCTTTTTCAGTCTATCTAATGCTGCAAGAATATATTTAGAACCTTTAAAATTTGGTCTTGTTATACCATGCAAAAATCTATATTTACAATCTCTAATAATATTTTCCTGATAGGGATAATAATCAGTTGCTAATGGCATTGGTATTATCTTACTTATTTTATTCTGATATTTATTTAATTTTGAATAACCTACATAATAGTCATAACTGGCTGGTATAACACCTGAACTTCTTTTTAATAAATCCAGATTCCATTCAAATAATTTATTTGTTTCCTTAAAGTAACCTGGGTTATCAATTTCATCTAAATCGCAGTTGTTATATCTTAAATAGTTTTTACCAATTTGTTTATAGAATGCATCAATACCGCAAGAAGTGAAAAATACTTTTTCATTACTCCTAATAATCATTTTATAAATCAAACTATTAATAACAAGTCCTATCTTAGGTATTTTATTACAAAATAAAAATGGACCAATAAATTGCACCACATCATAACCTGAGAGCCTATTCCTTAGAATAAAAGGATAAATACCTTTAATTACTTTATTTATATTATTGCTTTTAAATGAAACTGAACTATTTAGAGGTATATCAACTTTTATTTTTCGCATCTGGTCTTCACGCGCTGCAATTTCTACTTCAACACCGTTTTCCAATAATCCTTTTTTTAAATTCACATGGAATCCACTAAACTCGCCAACTAACAATACTTTCATAATAAATCATTCCTCAACTTTATAGAAGATTATATCCCTAAATAAAAAAAGAACTGCAATAAAATATAAAATATAATTTAAAGCATAAGCAATAACAACACCTTCCAAAGAAAAAATATTAATAAATATAATTGATGTTAAATAAAGAAATGATAGAAATGTTATCTGAGTTAAAATGAACATTTTTGTCTTTGCTTTTGCAAGCATTAAATATGATAGCATAAAAGATGCAATTTTAAAAAAATCACCTACTAATTGTAAAAATATCAAATCTTTTATGGAGATAAATTTAGGAGAAAGTAAAATAACAATTATAATATTTTTAAATAAATAAATTATTACCAGAATAAAACATAATACAGGTATTATTATTTTATAGCCATTAATAATTTCGTGTTTAATCAATAATTTGTCTTTTAAACTTGATAATTTCGGTAGATAATAGTAACCTAAAGTTGTAGTTATAATCCCAAGGTAAGCAGATGATATTTTATTAAGTCCATCCCAACAGCCTGCATCGTCTATTGACAAATTAACAATAATGTATTTCCGAATCGCAATATTAACAAAAGGGACTAGAATTACTGAACTTGCCGACATCAAACTAAATTTAATTAAATCAAGTACATATTTTTTATGATAAGTTATTTTTGCAAACTCTTTTTTGAACCAACTGGATTTAATAACAAAAATCAAGGATATGAAAAATACAACAGATTGAGATATACTCAACGCAATCAATGCACCAACCAGCCCCACAAAGTATGTTAACGGTACCGTAATAAAAATCGCAAATAAACTGGTAAAAATGTTTGCCATTACTAATTTTTTAATTTCACCGGTGCCATTTAAAATACTTAGTAGTAATCTATTAAGTCCAAATAAAATAACTGTGAAACCAAATAAAACGAATACAAAGCTATATTCTTTGTTTTGCAATAAATAATCAGCAAGATATCGGGAAAATATGATAATAAACAAACCAACAATAATTGCTAAAGTTAAGACATAGCGTAATGCAGTTGAAAGAAACATTTTAAATTTAACTTCGTCATTTCTATATTCAGCTACATATTTTACAACCCCTTGATCAATTCCTCCGGTAACTGCAGCAGAACTAATACTGATAAAATTTTGGAATTGGCTGATTAATGCAATACCGCTTGGACCAAGAAGTATCGCAATCATTTTCGCTACAAAAATCCCCGACAAAGAATTTAAAATAGTTCCAATACCAGTATAAAAACTGGTATTGATCATTTGATTCTTTCTAACTTTGTTAAATATTTTTTTTATCATATAGAATATTTATTTAAGGCATCAACAATAATTTCCATATCGGATAATTCAATGTGAGAGCCCATAGGAATACTTAAAATTTCCTTATGTATTTTTTCAGTTATAGGATAGTTTTCGGTCGACAATTCTTTGTATGCAATTTGTTTATGAGTAGGTAAAGGATAATGAATGTTAGTCTGGATATCATATTCCAATAAGTGTTGCTGTAATGAATCACGCTTTTCTGTTCTTACGGCATATATATGCCAAACGTGGTTTAAATTATTTTTAATAGGCAGTTTTGAATTTATTTTAGGCAATGATATTCTATCATTTTTAATATTATCATTATAATATTGAGCTATTTCTCTACGCCTCTGATTTTCATCGTCTAAATATTTTAACTTGACTTTTAATATTGCTGCCTGAATTTCATCTAAGCGACTATTAAAGCCTTTATACTCGTTGTAATATTTGTAATGCGAGCCATAATTTCTTAAAGCTGAAATTACGAAAGCTAATTCATCATCATTGGTAGTTATTGCACCTGCATCTCCTAACGCGCCAAGATTTTTTCCCGGGTAAAAACTAAATCCAGCAGCATTGCCTATACTCCCTGTCCTTTTGTCTTCATAAATTGCACCGTGAGCTTGTGCTGAATCTTCAATAACTTTTAAATTATATTTTTCAGCAATTTGTAAAACTGAATTCATTTCGCATACTTGTCCATATAAATGGACAGGCATAATAGCTTTTGTTCTGGGAGAAATTTTTTCTTCAATCATGGCAGGGTCTATATTATACGAAGTAATTTCCGGTTCAATTAAAATTGGTTTTAATTTTGAATGAGAAATGGCAAGAATAGAAGCGATATATGTATTTGCAGGAACTAATACTTCATCGCCTTCATGCATAACACCAGACTCAATATAAGCTCTTAAAATAATAATAAGTGCATCTAATCCATTTGCAACCCCAAAACAATATTTTACATTACAAAATTTTTTATAATTTTTTTCAAATTCTTCCAGTGTTTCTCCTAGAATATACCAGCCGGAATTAATGACTTTTCTTATGCTTTCAGAAATTTCAGTTTCATGTTTAGAATTAATTTTCAATAAATCTAAAAATTTAATCATTTTCTTTAATTATCTCATTATTAAATAAAATATATTTATCTCTTGTTTTCTTATCGGTCATATTTAAATCTAGTATTACCCCTTTCTTTGTAATGTAGCCCATATGTTTTGCCGGGTTACCATACCATACTTCGTATGAGGAAACATTTTTAGTAACAACACTGCCAGCTCCAATAAAGCAGTGGGACCCAAGTTTAATACCAGCTAATATTGTTGAATTAGCACCAATAGAAACATTATCATCTACTTTTGTTTTAAGAAAATTTTCAGGATAAATTTTTGATCGTGGTACTAAATCATTTGTAAAAGTAACATTTGGCCCTATAAACACATTATTTCCAATTCTTATCCCATCCCAAATTTGCACTCCACATTTAATCGTAACATTATCGCCTATAATAACGTCATTTTCAATAAATACATTCGCACAAATATTACAATTGTTTCCGATACAGGCACTTTTTAATATAACACAAAATTGCCATATTTTGGTTAAATCACCAATATTAAGGGTTTGTACATCTGCTAATGGATGGATGTAAACACTATCTTTTTTTGAATTCAATAAATTGTCCATAATCTCGAATATAATCTTCTATGTTATATATATCTGATGCCAGAACAAGACATATTGCACCTGAAGAAAAATTTTGTAATTCTCTCCATAATCCCGGTACAACATGAAGTCCAATATAAGGTCTATTTAAGCTTACTAACTTTCTATTATTGCCATCATCTAAGAGAACATCAAAACTGCCGGTAGCTGCAACAACAATTTGTTCTAATGTCTTATGTGCATGCCCCCCTCTGGATTCACCTCCAGGGATATCATATAGATAATATACCCTTTTAATGCTAAAAGGAATATCTTTTTCATTTTGTATTGGTGTTATATTACCAACTTTATTTTCGATTTTTGGTAAAATTACTATTGAACAATCATATATGGTGGAAGTTAAATTATTTATCATTAATCATACCGATAAAAATATTAAAATCCCTTATGTAATCGTTTTTACTAAAAAAGTCATCAGCTAAAATTAAACAAAGTGAATTAGTAGAAAAATTTTCTATTCTGCGCCATATCATTTTGGGAACATACAATCCGAAATATGACCTGTTTAGAGAATATTTGGTTTCATTAGCACCATCATGCAAAACGACATCAAAGGAGCCTGATAAAGCAACAATAAATTCATTAAGTTTTTTATAAGCGTGGCCGCCTCTTATCTGTCCTCCAGGAACATCATAAATCCAATATGCACGCTTAATTTCAAAAGGAATATGTTTAAATTGTTCAATAAACGACAAGTTTCCTCGCTCATCAACAATCTTTGGTAAATTAATTATAGAAGGTATTTCAAGCATTATTTTTAACAATCATTTTTAAATAAGAACCATATTCATTTTTATATTGATCTGAAAGTGTTTGTAATTGCTCTATGGTAATCAAATTTCGTAAAAAAGCAATTTCTTCAATGCAGGCTATTTTTAACCCTTGTCTTTTTTCTACAGTTTCAATAAAATTTGAAGCATCCATCATAGATTCATGTGTGCCAGTATCCAGCCATGCAAAACCCCGTTCCATTAATTGGACATTTAACCTGCCCATATTTAGATATTCCTGATTGACTGTAGTAATCTCCAATTCCCCTCTTTTTGATGGTTTTATTTTTTTAGCAATTTGTATTACATCATTTGTATAAAAATACAAGCCAACAACAGCATAATTACTTTTAGGGTTAGCTGGTTTTTCTTCTAAGGAAATAACATTTTTTTTATTATCAAACTCAACAACACCGTAACGCTGGGGATCATTGACATAATACCCAAAAACAACACACTTAGAATCCATTTCAACAATCTTTTTACTTTTTAAAAGTACATCTGTTAAACCTTGTCCATAAAAAATATTATCCCCTAAAATTAAGCATACATCATCATCCCCAATAAACTCTTCACCTAATATAAATGCCTGAGCCAAACCATCAGGTGAAGGCTGGATTTTATAACTTATATTTAACCCTAAATGGCTCCCATCGCTAAACAATTCTTCAAATTTAGAAATATCCTGAGGTGTAGATATAATAAGAATTTCTTTTATACCTCCAAGCATTAATGTTGATAGAGGATAATAAATCATTGGTTTATCATATATTGGAAGTAGCTGTTTACATACAGTTCTTGTTACGGGATAGAGCCTTGTACCACTACCGCCCGCTAATATAATACCTTTCATTAATTATCTCGTTATTAGGGTTTTTGAAAAAATGAAAATTACTTAATAATCTCTTAGAAATTAAGCATTCCCTTTGCCTAATCTTTCAAGATTATATTTATTTTTCATAACAATTCTGCACCACTCAAGGTTATTAATATACCAGTTGACGGTTTTTTTAATACCCTCGTCAAAATTGTGAGCTGGCTGAAATCCCAATTCACTTTTTATTTTTGTTGCATCTATAGCATATCTAAGATCATGACCAGGCCTATCAGCAACAAATTTAATTAAATCTTCATGTTTATGAACAAGTTTATTTTTATTTAATTCATCCATAAGCTTACATATCGTCTTTACAAGTTCAATATTAGTTTTTTCATTATTTCCGCCAATATTATAGGTTTCACCGGGTCTGCCATTTATAAGTACAGTTAAAAGTGCTCTAACATGGTCTTCAACGTATAACCAGTCTCGAACATTATCTCCCTTACCATAAACAGGGATATCTTTACCATTTATTGCATTTAAAATTGTAACAGGAATCAATTTTTCGGGAAATTGATAGGGGCCGTAATTATTTGAACAATTGGTAATTAAAGTAGGCAAACCAAAAGTATGATTCCATGCTCTTACTAAGTGGTCAGAAGATGCTTTACTTGCTGAATACGGAGATTTAGGGTCATAAGCGGTTTTTTCAGTAAAAAAACCATCTTTCCCAAGAGAGCCAAAAACCTCGTCTGTTGAGATATGAAGGAAACGGAATGCTTGTTTTTTGTTACCAGACAGTGAATTATAATAATTCAATGAATTTTCAAGTAAAACATACGTTCCTAAAATATTAGTTTTAATAAACTCCCCGGGGCCATCAATAGACCTATCAACATGAGATTCTGCTGCTAAATGCATTATTGAATCCGGTAAATATTTTTCAATAACATTTTTAACGGCAGGAGAATCTGTTATGTCTACATGCGTAAAAGTATATCTGGAACAATTTTCCAAATCATTTAAAGATTCAAGATTACCGGCATAGGTTAATTTATCAACATTTATAACTTCATGTGAAGTATTTGAAATTAAATAATGAATTAAGTTAGACCCTATAAAACCAGCACCGCCAGTAATTAAAATCTTCATAAAATTATTTCTCCATTTTTTATTTGCCAATGGCAAAATAATTGAAACCGATTTTTTGCAGTTCGTCTCCATTTAGAATGTTTCTACCATCAAAAATGTATGCCGGTTTCCTCATCGATTCGTATACCTTCTTATAGTCAAGTATTTTATAAATGTCCCATTCAGTCATTATTGCAATTGCATCTGCATTTTCCACTGCTTTATATGGATCATCAATAAAACAAATTTGCTCATCATTATATTCAGATAAATCTGATTTTGCATTAGAAATTGCCTTTGGATCAGTAATAAATAACTTTGCTCTCTCTTCAATAAGCATTTTGGCTACATAATAAGCCGGCGTTTCTCTAGTATCCCCTGTATTTGCTTTAAAAGCAAATCCGAATAATACAATTTTTTTACCTGCTATAGTATTAAACATGGAAGTCAACATTCTTTTAACAAATCGTTTTTCCTGATAATCATTTATTGAAATAACACTTTCCCAATATTGTGCTACTTCATACAAACCTAGGGATTCGCAAATGTAAACTAGATTTAAGATGTCTTTTTTAAAGCAAGAACCGCCAAATCCAATACTGGCATTTAAGAATTTATTGCCAACCCTTGTATCTGCGCCAACAGCAATACTAATTTCGCTAATATTAGCACCTGTCTTTTCACACAATGCAGATATACTATTAATTGAAGAGATCCTTTGAGCTAAAAAAGCATTTGCAACTAGCTTACTTAATTCAGAGCTCCATATATTGCTGGTTACAATTTTTTCTTTCGGTACCCAATTAGAATATATACCAACAATCTCTTCTCTTGCCCGTAATCCACTTTCCGTTTCTCTTGAACCGATCAAGACTCTATCAGGTAATTCAAGGTCTTTTATAGCTGAACCTTCAGCCAAGAATTCAGGATTCGAAATAATTTCGAAATGAACTCCATTTTTGTTATTGCCCAATATTTTTTCAAGAGCTTCTGCAGTCTTAACCGGTAAGGTACTTTTCTCTACAATTATTTTGTTCGTCTTAGAATTTTCCAAAATGCTTCTAGCAGTATTTTCCAAATATTGTAAATCAGAAGCTCTCCCCTTTCCTTCACCAAATGTTTTTGTTGGAGTATTAACAGAAACGAAAATAATATCGGAATCATTAATTGATTTTGCTATTTCAGTAGTAAAAAATAGATTTTTACCTCTTACTTTTTTTACAACATCTAACAAACCAGGTTCATATATGGGAAGTTCGTCGCTTTGCCATGCAGAAATTTTTTCTTTATTGATATCGGCAATAATTACTTTATATGTAGGGCATTTGGCGGCAATAACTGCCATAGTTGGACCGCCAACATATCCAGCACCTATACAGAGAATTTTTTTGGTGAATTCCATTAATTTGCTCAACAGAAATTATTATTATACTATAAGGAACGCGTTCCAGAGTAGTGATTTACGTGTATTGTAACAAATAAAAAGGCACTTAAGCTTTATAAATATGAGAAGGTGATATTTTTCTCGCAGCGAATGCATTTCTAGTATCAATTATCAAACTGGCATTTTTTGCAATAAAGGCATAATCAAAATTGTCATGATCTGTAGATAAGACGACTAAATCATATGACTTTAAATTTTCTGCCGACAGAACTTTTGATTCCATGTTAAAATGATATTTACGCATTGAAGTAAGTTTGAATACATAAGGATCAGAATACTCAACAATAGCTCCTTTTGAATTAAAAATTTCAATTAATTTTAAAGATGGAGATTCCCTCATATCATCTATATTTTTTTTATATGAAACACCCAGTACAAGCACCTTTGCATTCTTAATTGATTTTCCATTTTCATTCAATGCATCTATAGATTTTTGAATTACATAATAGGGCTGCTGTGTATTTATTTCACCAGCTAACTCAATAAATTTAGTAGACATATCATATTCATGAGCTTTCCAAGTAAGATAAAAAGGATCAATTGGAATACAATGACCACCTAGGCCCGGACCGGGATAAAAAGCATGAAATCCAAAAGGTTTAGTTTTTGCTGCTTCAATAACTTCCCATATATCAATTCCCATCTTTCCAAAAACCATCTTCAACTCATTAACTAAAGCTATATTTACAGATCTATAAATATTTTCTAATAATTTTGTAGCTTCCGCTGTACCAGGCGATGACACAGGAACTGTTTTTACAATTATTTGATCATATAAACTACATGCTAATTTCAAACAATTCGGAGTAACACCACCTACAACTTTAGGTATTGTCTCAGTACAATAATCAGGATTATTTGGGTCTTCTCTTTCAGGACTAAATGCCAGGAAAAAATCTTTTCCAACAGTTAGTTTCTCGGAATAGATATTTTCGTCATAGTTACCACTACTTGCATTTTCAAACATGGGTAGAAGTATCTCTTCGGTAGTACCGGGATATGTAGAAGATTCTAAAATTATTAATTGTCCTTTTCTAAAATTCTCAGCTGCAATTTTAGCTGAATTTTCTACATAACTCATATCCGGCTGGCGATGTTTATCTAAAGGGGTTGGAACGGCAATAATTACACAATCACATTTTGTTAGGGTTGGGAAATCAAAAGTAGCAATAAATTTTTTATCATCAATTACTTTTTTTATTCTATCAGCCGTAATATGTTTGATATATGTGTTCCCATCCATTAAAATCGGAATTTTCTTTTTATCTATATCAAAGCCTATTACATTAAAACCTTTTTCGCAGAATGTTAAAGCCAATGGTAGTCCAACATATCCCAAACCTATAATGCCTATTACGGCACTATTATTCTTGATCTTTTCTTTTAGTATTTCTTTATAACCCATTAATTCTCGCTATAATAATTATAAAAAAAATGATTTATATAGATCTCTCATAAAATTCAAAAAAAATAATTTTAATATATTAAGAAATATTTTACTTCTAAATCATGACTAGAATTTATTATTATTTTTATTTCTTTTGCGTAATAATTTTTCAATGAAAGTTGCAGATTTTTTATCAGAATAGTAATAATAATAATTTCTATAATAATTTCTATAATAATATCCATAACCAATGTTATATCGGAATTTATTAAGAACAACACCAAGAAATTTATTTTTTGAACTGCTAAAAAATTTTGCAGACTTTGATAACATTTCTCTGTTTGTTTCATTATAACTTGCAATAAGAATACATCCGTCTACCAATTGAGTTAAAATTTCAGAGTCTGTTACTGCTAAAAGTGGAGGTGAATCAATAATAATCATATCATATTTGGATCTAACGACTTCAATAAATTTTTCCATTTCAAATGAATCAAGAATTTCAGCTGGGTTTTGAGAACTTGATCCTGATGTTATGATGTCGAGATTTTTAACAAATGTCTGCTTTATAATTTTTTCCAGTGTTACAGCTTCAGTAAGATAATCAACCAACCCAGGTTCTTTGTCAATTCCAAACACTTTATGTGTTGTGGGTTTACGCAAATCGCAATCAACAAGTAAAGTCCTTTTATCACCTTGAGCAAAAATTGCCGCAAGGTTTATTGCAATTGTACTTTTACCTTCACCGGGAGATGACGAACTTACCAGCAAAGTTTTAATCCTGTTTTCTTTAGTTCTTGCAAAATGGATTCGTGTGCGGATTGCTCTAAATAACTCTGAAGATTTAGAAAATGAATCTTTAACTGTAATTAAAGCCGAGTTAACTTCATTATCTGTTTTTTGACGAAGCCAAAATGGGATCCAACCTAATACAGGGATGTTCATATGTTGTAAATCTTCTGGAGTTTGAATAGTATTAGTTAAATAACTTTTAATAAAAACAAAAAATAAACTTAATACTAAACCAACTATTAAACCAACAAGAGTAATTAAACTTCTGTTTGGCCCAATTGGTAAAATTGATTTCTGCGCTTTGTCAATTAATAGGACATCACCAATTGTTGATTGTTCATTTACAAGAGCTTCCTGGTATTTTTCTTCAACCATTTGGTACAATTTCTCAAATCCATCTGCTTGCCTTTGCAATTGAGCAAATTCAATTATGTTTGTGGGTAATTTATTAAATTCTACTTCATAATTTTTTCTAAGTTCGGATAATTTTGCAAGAGAAATTTTATTAACTTCCAATTTTACCTGTTCAACCATTAATGTATCAGCAAGTTTATTGATATTTGTTGCTGCATTTTTAGTCTTAACTAAATTCTTGAGAATGTTTAGTTTTTCAGTTTCTTGATTTTTTAATTCTTTTGAGTCTTTTTCAAATTTCACTTCAATCTTCTGCTTCATTTCTTCGTTTTTTGCATTCGTCAAACTAAGATACTTATTGACTTCCAATTGCGCTAAGCTTTTTTCTATTTCACTTAAATACGACTCTATCTTATTTGACTGTAATGCATCGGCAATATTAGGTTCAAGTTTTTTTAGTTCCTTAGTCATTTCATCTATCACACTTTGGCTAATAGCAATGTCAATTTGTTTAGAATTCGTCTTTGCGTCAAAATCACTCATTTTGGCAATAATTTCTTTAGATTGTTCTGTCACATCAATTATTTTACGCTCTTCCTGAAATTTCTTTAATGCATCTTCTGCTCTTTGAAGATCAGTCATTTTTTCAGTTCTTTGTTTTTCAAGAAATGTTCTAGTTTTATTTATTTTAGTACGATTTAAATATACATTAAGATTAATGTAAGCTTGTGTATAGTTGTTTACAATTAGTGCAGCTTCATAGGAAGAAGGTGATTCGACTGATATCTCCACTATGTCTAAACCCCTTTTTTGTTCTAATTTTACACGTTTAGTTAAAAGTTCTTTTAGTTCTTCGTCGGTAAGTAAGGTATCTTGTGGCGCTGATATTTCATTCAATATATTAAATTTCTTTTTAGAATTTTTATTTTTAAAGTCAAACCTGTCTGTATATCGAAGGTTCGACTGTAATAGCAAATAGAAACTATCCTTTGGAGCCTTATTAAAAGATTCCTTTATAGAAGCAACAACATTATATAGAATTGTATTGCTTTTCATAATTTCTATTTCATTGGCAATAAACCTGTCATTTTGCTGGCTGCCCCCTGCAATATCAGAAATAAAATTAGCATCTAAAATATTGCCTTTTGGGGGCGTAAGTTTCATGGTCGAGGAAGAGCTGTACATATCAGGTTTATAAAATGCAAATAAAAATCCTATCAAACCAGTTAAAAATATTACTATTGAGATAAAATAGATATTCTTTAAAATAATGTCAAAATAATCTCTTAAAGTATAATTGGTTTCATTATTTGATTCTATTTCATTGTTGGGAATTAATTTTTCTGTCATAATTTTAATTTTTTTATTTATTATGGAATATTCATTTATGCAAAGCTACTTATTTAAATAATAAAATTGATAAAGATATCATTGTAGATATAAATGAAAGTGCTAATGAAAACCAATCTTTGAAATACATTCTTGGCTGCCCCGGGACTATAATAAGATCACCTGGGTAAAGTGATTGTATCTTGGTTTTATTTTCTTTGTTTAGTTCACTTTTATAAACAAGGTCTTCATAGCTGAAGTGTATTAAAGTATAGGTTGAATCGGGCATCATTCTATAAATGCGCAGATCGTCAGCATATGCTTCCGGAGCAACGCCTCCGGCATACGATAAAAGGTCTGCAACATTAGAATCAGATGGGAGTTTATATTTACCCGGATATCTAACATACCCCCAAATTGAAACCCTCATATTTAATTTTCCAACTTCTGAATAATCATAAAATCCACCTTGCGATTGTTTAAGATTATTCAATGTCCCAAGTTCAATATTGTCCTGAGAAAAGATATTCGAATTCGCTCCAAATAATAGAAAAATTAGACATACAAAACTTAAAAATGTACCAATCTTAAGTGATAAAAAATTTTCTAAGGTTTTCATGAAAATTCTCCAAGTTTCAATAACAAGTAATTAATACAGCTCCGCTATGTAAGTCACAATGAGCAACTATTACAGAAAAGGTAAACTTAAAAGTGCTTGTTCATAATAACTAACTCAAAATTTATTAAATTTACTTATCTGTTTTTTATATGTAACTTTATATAAAACAACGCGATTACTAAATTAAATATATAAAAAAAAAACTTAAATCGAAATAAAAACTTTAATAGTTACGAATTCGTAAATTTAAGGACTACAGAACTATTCTTCCGTTCATCATTTGCAAACTTATTTTTATTCCTTACAAAAATATTATCTTCAAAAAACTCTCTACTCTCATTTGCATTGTTAAAATCGCTTAATTTGTCTTTCCCCAATAATAATAAATCATTTTCAATACCCAAGACTTTTTTAAGCAACTCTTTCTTTTCATCTCTCTTAGCAGGATCATCAGGGATGAACTCAATTTTGGGCTCACTAAAAGAATCTATAGATTCAACCTTATCTTCTATTATTTTTTCTTCCTTCATTTCTTTCAAAATCACTTTACTTTCTGCTTTATCTAACACGGTTTCTTCTTTATTTTTGCTTATATCCAGATTCTCAGAAACAGCATTTAATTCCAATTCATCAATTTCAGGGAACAAAGCATCGGCAAATATTTTATCATTTTGATTCTGCGCCTCAATAGCGTGTAAATCAAAACAGTAAATTTGTGTAAATTGTTCAATTCCCTCTTTAAAATTTACAGTTTTTACACCAACCTGTTGAATTTTGAACCTAAAAGCTTTAGGGTCAAAGTTTTTAATTATGTTTCCCAAATCCTTTAAGGCGAAAATCGGATCCAGGTATATTAACTCTTCTTTTCCGTCAATTTCAAAAAACTGGCCATATTTTGTTGAAGCGGCGTTTACGTTTTCTGAATTAGTTAATAATCTATAAAGAATCAAATTTTTCTTCAACGGATATTTAATTAACATGCACAAATCTGCATAATTTATTTTTTTGTGCCTGTGCTTTAGATCATCTTTAAAAATGACTCTAAAATTCTGATCTAAATCAAAAATATTCTGTGAATATGCAACCAAATCAATTTTACTATTGCTGGATATTTCTAGGAACATCAATCAAGCCCATTTAATTAATCCAAGTTCGAATTGATTTATCAACATCGGGTGCTTTGGTAAAATTCTTAATGTGAAACCGAAGAAACCGGTATCTGTACAATTAATTTCACCTTTATAATTGAAAATAGGGCCTTCATTTTTACCGGGAACGCAATTCATATTAATTGAAGTATTATTGCTTTGGATATTCTTATCCTCCATTTTCCCGAAATAAATCTGAACTTCAACATCATTGGGTGAAAGTCCGCCGAGATCAACTTCAGCCTGCAATGAATATTTAGCACCTACTTTAAGGCTTTCATTTTTATTAATTTCCGAAAAATTAATGACTTTTATTTTATCCCAATTACTAATCAGATTGCTTTTCCATGCACTGAAATCTTTTGCTTTTTTCCATCCCTTTTCTGCTAATTGGGCTCTTTTTTCAAATGCACGGTTGTAAAACATCTCAAAATATTGTGTAACCATTCTATGAGTGTTGTAGACAGGTCCAAGTGTTTTCATGGAATTTTTCATCATAGCAATCCAGTTTCGGGGCAGGTTGTTATCCCCTCTTGTATAAAATAGTGGGACAATTTCCTTTTCGAAACATTCATAAATTAATCTGGATTCCAATTCATCCTGATAATCTAAATCATCATATTCTTCACCATTACCAATTCTCCAGCCTACATCATGTGTGTATGCCTCATCCCACCAGCCATCAAGAATACTAAAGTTTAATCCACCATTAGCAATTACTTTCATACCGGAGGTTCCGCTTGCTTCTAAAGGCCTTCTCGGATTATTAAGCCAAATATCGCATCCTTCAACCATATACCTTGCAACATTCATATCATAATTTTCAATAAAAACAATTCTCTTTCTAAAATGAGGCTCTTTAGAAATGCTTACTATTTCCTGTATTAAGCTCTTACCTTCTTCATCCCTTGGGTGAGCCTTACCTGCAACAATAATCTGTACAGGATAATTAGTATTACATAATAGGGCTGCTAGTCTTTCAATGTCTCTTAACAAAAGAGTCGCTCTTTTGTAGGTGGCAAACCTTCTAGCAAAGCCGATTGTAAGAGCAGAAGCATCCAATACCTCTTTAGCCATTGCAATTTCGGTATTCGAACCGCCTCTTTGTGTTATTTGCTTTTGTAACCTTGTTCTTGCAAAAGCGACCAAACGTTCTCTGCGTCTTTCATGAGTACGCCATAATTCTTCATCAGGAATTTCATCTACCCTTTCCCATATTTCAGCATCGGAAGGGTCTTGTAAAAATCTTTCACCTAAATATCTGATCAGCAATTGCTGAATATCATTGGAAAGATGTGAATGTGTATGTATTCCGTTTGTTATGTATTCGATGGGTATTTCTTCAAATGGTACGTCTTTGAACCCGGCAGCCCACATTTTCTTTGATACGTGACAATGCAGCTTACTGACTCCATTTACAAATCCCGCCATATTCATTGCAAGGTGCGCCATATTAAACTGCCCCTGATTATGGTCTGTGATTGTACCCAGTTTATAAAAATCTTCATCTTTCATATGAAGATCATTTCTGTAAAACCCTCCGAAATATTTCTCCATCATTTCATTTGGGAAAATATCAATGCCGGCCGGTACAGGCGTATGAGTTGTAAAAATATTAGAAAAGAAACCTGCATCTTTAGCTTCCTGAAATGAAATTTTATATACAGACATTAATTGTCTTATTCTTTCCAGTGATAAAAATGCCGAATGCCCCTCATTCATATGACATACCAAAGGCTCAATTCCCATTGTCTGCAATGCTCTTAAGCCGCCAATGCCGAGAAGAATTTCCTGTTGAATTCTGGTTTCAGAATTCCCTCCATACAAAGTATGTGTAATCTTCTTATCTTCTTCTTTATTTTCAGGAACGTTAGTATCTAATAAATAAAGGGGAACTCTGCCAACCTGAATTTTCCAGATCTGGAAAAAGAGCTCTCTACCCGGGAAATTTAAACTTAATTTAATAGGGTTATTATTTGAATCATATACTAATTTCATCGGTTGGTTATAGAAATCGACTAAATCATATTTTTCCTGCTGCCAGCCGTCGGCAGTAAGATATTGTTGAAAATATCCTTCCTTGTAACATAATCCTACACCTACCAGAGGCAAACCAAGGTCACTTGCCGATTTTAGATGATCGCCGCTTAATATTCCAAGTCCGCCAGAATAAATCTGTAAACATTCTGTAAGACCAAATTCTGCCGAAAAATATGCAATAGTTCTATTTTCATCTTTTTTATAATTCTTTTGATACCATGTTTTTTCTGCCATATAAGTCATTAATGAAGAGTAAACCCTATTCATATGAGCTAAGAATCCATCATCTTCTGATAATTCTATTAATCTTTTTTGGTCTGTTTTTCCCAGCATCATTACAGGATTATGTTGTGTACTTTCCCACATTTTTCTATCCATCCTGCGGAATAATTCAACTGTTTCATGATTCCAGGTCCAATGTAAATTATATGCTATTTCCCTTAAAGGTTCAAGTACTTTTGGCAGTGAGGGAACAACATTAAAACGACCTATAAAATTTACCATCTTTTACTCCCAATTCGTTTTTTTCAAATATATCAAAAAATGCAGTTTAATATTTAAAGTATAATTCATAGAAATGCAAGTTAAAATATCCTTAAATAATAAGTATATAATACATTTTTGTCTTTTTTATTAAGCTGTGATAAAATCCAGTTCACTTATTTTTAAGTTAATTTTGGAACTTATTCATAATAATATTAGTAGCAATGTAAATCTTTATGCACTATGAGTAATTAACTCTAATGATGTTAAATGATATATTAAATTTTGATTATTTTTAGGTAAGTAGTTTCCTTTTTTTATTACTTTATGCAAATTAATATTTTAATTAGCAGCTTATGGTTATATCAAATTTTAGAATTAAATAAATGTCTAAGTATCCTAAAAATTATTTTAAAGGATTAATTATGAACAAACAGAAAATTGCTTATACAATAGGTACCCTGCTATTTACAACCCTGTTCGTTTACGCAATGATGAATCAGAAAGATACCGGAAATTTTTTAGAATCATCTGTTTTAAGAGATAAATCAGAATTAAGAAGAATTGAGAATGATCAAATTACTTATGCCCGTAAAAACTCTATTACTGAAGCGGCAAAAATGGTTAGCCCTGCCGTAGTTGGTATCCATGTAAATGCAATCCGGCAATATTCTAATCCGTGGTACCGTATGTTTTATGGTGATCAGGTTGTTCAATCACTTGGTTCGGGAGTAATTATTTCTGCTGATGGATATATACTTACTAATGACCATGTTGCTGAAGGAAATGAAATTACAGTAACACTCACAGACGGCACTGAACATAAAGCTAATAAAATCGGTTCAGATCCAAATGCTGATATTTGCCTGCTCAAAATAAACGCAGGAAAGGATTTGCCTTACATTAAATTTGGAGATTCTGATGATATAGTCATCGGAGAATGGGTTATTGCCCTTGGTAATCCTTTTGGATTATTTGATATAAATGACAAACCCACTGTTACAGTCGGGGTTATAAGTTCAATAGATATGAATATGGGCTTAATCGATAACCGTGGCTATGTTGATATGATTCAGACAGATGCTGCAATAAATCCCGGTAACAGCGGCGGACCTCTTATTAATATTAATGGAGAACTGATTGGCCTCAATACACTTATTAGAGGTTCAGACGAAGGTTCTCAGACCAATATTGGACTTGGATTTGCAATACCAGTTAATAAAATTAAGAAAACTATAAGCGAACTAAAGGAAAAAGGTGAAATTGACAGGCATTATTGGACGGGAATTACATGCCAGCAAAACGATGAAAATTTTGCTAAACGTTTCAAATTAACAGTCGCTACCGGTGTTGTAGTTACAAAGGTTGAAGATAATTCTCCATCTGCTAAAGCAGGCTTAAAGCAGCTTGATGTTATTATTCAGGTTGGTAAATATAAAACATCCAATACAAGTTCTTTTGGAGCCGTTTTTTATGAATTCAGAACTGGGGATTCTGTACCACTAAAAATTATCCGCGGTGACCAGACACTTACAAAAGAAATGAAATTAGAAAGAGTTCAAAATGATTGATCGATATACCCGCCCCGAAATGGGAAATATATGGAATGACCAATTTAAATTTGAAAGCTGGCTTAAAGTGGAAATTCTTGCTTGTGAGGCCCGCTGCCAAATGGGTGATATTCCAAAAGAAGATTTGGATGTTATTAAATCTAAAGCAAATTTTGAAATTAACCGAATTTTGGAAATTGAAGAAACTACTAAACATGATGTTATAGCCTTTCTTACAAATGTGGCAGAATATGTTGGCCCGGCCTCAAGACATATACATTATGGTATGACATCATCTGATGTTCTGGATACTGCTTTGGCTTATCAGATTAAGTGCTCCGGAGAAATTCTTCTTAATGACTTGCTCCGCTTCAAGGATATTCTTAAAAGAAGGGCTCTTGAGCATAAAAGAACTATTTGTGTAGGCCGTAGCCATGGAATTCATGCAGAAGCTTATTCAATGGGTTTGAAGTTTGCTCTTTGGTATGAGGAATGCAAAAGGAATATAGTGCGATTAAAATCAGCAATAGACAGTGTTAGTACCGGCAAAATTTCAGGAGCAGTTGGTACATTCGAGCATATATCACCTAAAGTTGAAGAATACGTGTGCGCTAAACTAGGGCTTAAACCGGAGCCTGTAGCTACTCAAGTTGTTCAAAGAGACCGCCATGCAGAGTTTTTAACTACACTCGCTATCATCGGTGCATCGTTAGAAAAGATCTCAATTGAAATAAGGCATCTTCAAAGAACTGAAGTACTTGAGGCCGAAGAGTTCTTTTCAAAAGGACAGAAAGGCTCTTCTGCCATGCCTCATAAAAGAAACCCAATTGTGTCTGAAAGAATTACCGGCTTATCACGTGTTTTAAGAGGAAATGCCATGGCCGCTTTAGAGGATATAGCACTGTGGCACGAAAGAGACATATCCCACTCTTCAGTTGAAAGGATAATATTACCGGACAGTTGTATTGTTCTTAATTATATGATGAGTCTAATCATAAAGCTGGTTGATAATCTAATTATTTATCCCGAAAATATGATTAAGAACCTTGAATTGACACGAGGATTGATTTTTTCGCAGACTGTGCTCCTGAAATTGACTGAAAAAGGGGCTACCCGTGAAGAGGCTTATGCTATAGTACAAAAATCTGCTATGGATGTATGGTCTGACAAAGACAAAAACTTGAAGGACGAGCTGCTTGCCACAAAAGATATTTATAAATACCTGAACAAAGAAGAAATTGAAGCCTTTTTCGATAACACAAAACTTCTTAAGAATGTAGATTATATATTCAGCAGATCAGTTGAAATTTGAAATTGATAAAGTATCCCTGCCTTTTGGCGGGGATATGAATTTCGTTGAATCCCTCCTTTTAAGACATTAAATCTTTTTTATTAACTCTTGCATAAAAGCCAGAAATCTTGTATATTAGCACTCGATAATAATGAGTGCTAACAAATAACAATTAAACCATGGAGGCTTAAATGGCTAATTTTAAGATTCAACCTTTGGCAGACAGAGTAATAGTTAAACCGGCTCCTGCCGAAGAAACGACTAAAGGAGGAATCATTCTTCCTGATACAGTAAAAGAAAAACCAATTGAAGGTACAGTAGTAGCTGTAGGCGCAGGCCGCGTTACTGAAGAAGGCAAAAATGTTCCTATGAATGTTAAACCTGGAGACAAAATTCTTTATGGTAAATATTCAGGCACAGAAATTAAAATTGAAGGCGAAGAGTATTTAATTATGCGCGAAAGCGACATTTACGGAATCATTGCTTAAACAAGTTTGAAAATAAAAACGGAGAATAAATATGTCATCTAAATTAGTTGAATACGGCAGCGATGCCAGGACTTCCTTAAAAGCAGGTGTTGATAAACTTGCTAACGCAGTTAAAGTTACTCTCGGCCCTAAAGGAAGAAATGTAATTATTGAAAAGAAATTCGGCGCCCCTCTTGTAACAAAAGATGGTGTGTCAGTAGCAAAAGAAATTGAATTAGCTAACCCAATTGAAAACATGGGCGCACAGATGGTACGTGAAGTAGCTTCTAAAACCAGTGACGTTGCGGGCGATGGTACTACAACAGCTACTGTATTAGCTCAGGCTATTTACCGCGAAGGCCTTAAAAACGTAACAGCAGGCGCTAATCCAATGGATTTAAAACGAGGTGTTGATATTGCAGTTACTAAAGTTGTTGAATTCTTAAAGAGTATCAGCAAAGAAGTAGGCGGAAAAGATGAAATTGCTCAGGTTGGTTCTATTTCTGCCAACAACGACAGAACCATTGGCGATCTTATTGCAGACGCTATGGAAAAAGTCGGTAAAGACGGAGTTATCACTGTTGAAGAAAGCAAATCAGCTGATACCAATCTTGAAATTGTTGAAGGTATGCAGTTCGACCGCGGTTACCTCTCCCCTTACTTTGTTACCAATCCTGAATCAATGGAAACTATCTTAGAAAGCACCTACATTCTTATTCACGACAAAAAAATCTCTGCAATGAAAGATTTATTACCGGTTCTTGAAAAAGTTGCTCAGTCAGGACGTGCTCTTTTAATTATTGCCGAAGATCTTGAAGGTGAAGCTCTTGCTACATTAGTAGTAAACAAGTTACGCGGTACATTAAAAGTATGCGCTGTTAAAGCTCCGGGATTCGGCGATAGAAGAAAAGCTATGCTTGAAGATATAGCCGTTCTTACAAATGGCGTTGTTATTTCTGAAGAAAGAGGATATAAATTAGAAAACGCTACAATTGAATATCTTGGTTCAGCAAAGAAAGTTGTTATTGATAAAGATAACACCACAATCGTTGAAGGCTCAGGTTCTACTGATGATATTAAAAAGAGAATTAACGAAATTAAATCTCAGATCGAAAAAACAACTTCAGATTACGACAAAGAAAAATTACAGGAAAGACTTGCAAAGCTTTCAGGCGGCGTTGCAGTATTAAAAATAGGCGCAGCTACAGAAATTGAAATGAAAGAAAAGAAAGCGCGCGTTGAAGATGCTTTGCATGCTACAAGAGCTGCAGTTGAAGAAGGTATTGTTCCCGGCGGTGGTGTTGCATTAGTACGCGCTATTGCAGGCCTTGATAAGATTAAAGGTGAAAACCTTGATCAGACCACAGGCATTAAATTAATCCAGAAAGCTCTTGAAGAACCGTTGAAACAGATTGCAAACAATGCCGGACTTGAAGGCGCTGTTGTTCTTAATAAAGTTCTTGAAGGAAAAGATGATTTTGGCTTTAATGCTGCTACAGAACAGTATGAAAAATTATTGAAAGCAGGCGTCATTGATCCTACCAAAGTTACAAGAACTGCTCTTGAAAATGCTGCTTCAGTTGCTGCTTTATTACTTACTACCGAAGCTGTAGTTTATGAAAAGAAAGAAGAAGAAAAAATGCCTGCTATGCCTAATCCTGGTATGGGCGGTATGGACGGAATGTATTAATAGTCGTTCCATAAATTATATAATAAGAAGGCTGTCCCCAAAGGTAGCCTTCTTTATTTTAAATAATTGATAACTTAGATTAACAAAGAATAACCGTGAAAATATTTTCTTTTAAGGCCTATATTTGGCAATGATATGTACCGGTTTCCCTAAGACGAAATTGAAAACCTTATCAACATACTTCCAAAGAATAAAAGGTAAATATTTCAGAATAATGTATGTATGTAAATAAATTAAATACTTATTCCCGAATATCTTTACCTCGAATTTATAATCTTCCTTTGATGGATGCAGTGCCTTCAGCTTACATTCATCAAATGAATGCATATGAGAATGAATCGGCGTTTTTTGGTTACAATGAACGCAAAGTACATACCGAATAACTTCCTTGTACGGACATGAAATGATCAGAATTCCGTTTGATTTAACTTTGTCCAATAATTTTTCGATAAACATTTTTGGTTCTGTAACATGTTCTATTACTTCGGAAGCAATAATACAATCCACAGATTTATTCTTGAACGGCGGATATAATGAATCTCCAACAATACAATAATGATTAGCACTTGAGTACTTACTCTTGGCTTTAATAACATTGGCAAGGGATATATCCATTGAAATAACTGTTTTGTTCTCTGATAGTAGTTTTTCAGCAACCCAGGCCGATCCGCATCCGGCATCGAGAATTAAATTATATTGATCCGGAATTTCAGAAATTACATAGTCTCTAAGTCTTCTTTCATCATGTTCGGTTGCACCCCGGCGTTCTTCAAAGTAATCAAACTCTTCTGCATCTTTTTGGTAATGACTTATGTAGTTCATATTCCTCTTTTGGATTTATTAAAGCTTGCTCTACTTATAATTATTAGAACTTTCACATGACGTGCTGCCATTAATAATAATTTAAAAGTATGAAAATAAAATCTCATTTCAAATCCCTTTAAGAACTGCCTTGTCTTAATTTAGAGTATAAATATATTGTTTCATTTTTTTATATTTGCCTGTTGAATAAATGCACATAAGACAGGATAAAAATCTCTATGGCTAACCCAAAATCTTATTGCGAATATGTTGAGACTCTTGAAAAGGATGACCTCCACAAAATCTATCATGACACTGCTTATGGTTTCCCAATTGATTCTGATGATGAGTTATTCGAAAGGCTGATACTGGAGATTAACCAGGCAGGGTTAAGCTGGACTACTATCCTGAAAAAGCAACACAATTTTAAGGAAGCATATCACCAATTTAATATTAAAAAGGTCGCATCATATAAGGAAAAAGACTTTAACCGGCTTATGAATGATCCGGGAATTATAAGAAACCGGCTTAAGATTAATGCTGCTATAGAAAACGCTAAGACCATTTTGGTGATTCAGAAAGAACACGGCTCCTTTAAAATCTGGCTTGACAAAAATCATCCTTTAACAAAAGAAGATTGGGTAAAACTTTTCAAAAAGACCTTCCGGTTTACCGGAGGTGAAATTGTTAATGAATTTTTAATGAGCACCGGATATTTACCTGGTTCACATATTGAAAGCTGCCGCATTCATAAAAAAATTGTAAAACTACACCCACCTTTCCTAAAAAAATAAATCTTTAACAGGAACTATTATGCACGATTAATATGTTTTATATTCAGAATAAATATTCCGATATTAGATAAAAGGTTAAAAAATGAGTGAAATAATCAATAATAGCAGAAAAAGAGTTGAAGATTTGAAAGGGTTGTTACTCGACTTGCATAATGGTGTTTCTGTAGAAGCTGCCAAACAAAAACTCGGCAGCCTTATGGAATCAGCACCTTATGGCGAAGTGGTACAGGCTGAGCAGGAATTAATTGCCGATGGAATCCCCGTTCATGAAATATTAAAGTATTGCGATCTTCATTCCGAGGCCTTAAAAGGAAAAATTGAGAATTCAAGATCTTACAATTTACCTGCAGGGCACCCGGTTGATACATTCGTAAAAGAAAATCTGGCATTACAATCTGAAATTGCATCAATGAAAAGTACATTTAACAAAATTAATTCTATTCCAGATGTATTGGTACCGAATGAATTAATAATGAAAATAAGAGAATCCATGAATGCACTAATGGATATAGAAAAACATTATTCAAGAAAAGAAAATCTTATCTTCCCTTTCCTTGAAAAGTATAAAATTACCGGACCGCCAACTGTAATGTGGGGCAAACATGACGAAGTAAGACAGCTCTTAAAATCCGCGCAATCAATTTTCGGTGAAATAACTTCCTTTACTAAAGAGGATTTACAGGGAGTAATTGAATTATCCCTTATGCCTCTGATTAAATCAATCGAAGAAATGATTTACAAAGAAGAACAGATACTTTTCCCGATGTGCATTGACACCTTAACTGAAATTGACTGGTACGAAATTTACAGACAAAGTGATTCAATCGGTTACTGTTTATTTGCTCCTGTGAATGAGTGGGAGCCTGATATTTCTCTTCCTGAATCAACCAGGACTGAAGATACTTCAAAAATACAGCTTCCAACAGGTTCCTTTACCAAAGAAGAACTGGAAGGTATATTTTCATCTGTTCCCTTTGATTTAACCTTTGTAGATATAGATGACAATGTAAGATATTTTTCACATGGGAAAGACAGAATATTTGAAAGAAGCAAAGCAATCCTGGGACGGAAAGTACAGTTTTGCCATCCTCCTTCCAGTGTTCATATTGTAGAAAAGATTTTGAACGACTTCAAAAGCGGCGTACAGGATTCTGCAACATTCTGGATTAACTTAAAAGGGAAAATGGTACATATAGCATATTATGCTGTAAGAAACGAAAAACGGGAATATCTTGGTACTCTTGAAGTTACACAGGATATTGCACCTCTTAAAGCCCTTGAAGGAGAAAGAAGGTTATTGACTTATGGCAACTGAAACCAGCTCTGTTTTAGCACAAAGCAATTTATTAATAACCCCCGATACAAAAGTATATGAGTTATTAAAATTTTATCCGAAGCTTGAAGAAAAGCTGATACAGCTTGTTCCCTCTTTCAATAAGCTTAAGAATCCGATTTTAAGGAAAACAATTGCAAAAGTGACATCACTGCGGCAGGCTGCAACAGTCGGAGAAATAAATCTATCATTCCTAATATCTGAATTAAGAAATGTAATTGGTCAGGATAATAATGAAATAATAACTGATCAGGAAAGGAGTTGTATAACTATGCCTTCATGGATAAACACTTTAAAAAAGAAAACCGAATATGATGCAATTTCCGATATTGACAACGGAATACATCCAATTAATAAAGTATTACAGGAATCTGCTGAATTGAATAATGATGAATATTATTTACTTATTACAAATTTTATCCCGCAGCCTTTAATTGATACTTTGAGTAACAAAGGATTTGAAACTTATACCAAAAAATTAGATAGCATAAAATTCGGAACATATATAAGAAAACAATAATATTCCTATTTAAGCAAACATGCCCGCTATTCTGCGGGCATGTTCTTTATCCTAACAATTAAAATCTATTATAGTGCGAATTTAATTTTATCAATGTCCACGCCTAAAACTGCTTTTGAAATTTTGGATAATGATTTCTCATTTCCTGTAAAATGGTACATTGAGGATTTATGAGTATAACTTTCCCCCGGTTTTAAGAATGCTGCCGGTGAAGAGTTTTCCAGTTCAAAGAATTTGCCAAGCTGGGAACCAGTTTCGTTAGGTCCGTCATTATACGAATTAATTACATCTCCTCTAAAGGGCTCATCCTGTAGCTTCCAAAGGGAATTAACATAATCCTCAATTCCATCACGGAATGAGAACTTCATAATAGAAAGAACATTGCTTTCAGAATCATAACTTCCTAAAGTTGGAATTACTCTTTTAGGAGCAATGCCTATCTTGCTTCGGAAATTTGCATCCCCTTTAAAGAAAATAATTCCTTCATCTACTTTTAAACGGTCTTTAGGGGGTATACCGAAATAATCATCTGTTACAATCTTACCAAGTTTCTTATCGTCTCCAGTTTTATATGGCACTGCTACGGTTACACATGGAGAACAATTCAGCATACCAATCATCCATATCGATGGCGCACCGGTTTCCTTTGTCCATTCGTTTGCTCCGGCATTAGAGATACAATTGTCCGACTCAAAAGCCACCGATTGAACATCAGAAGGTAATTCCAAACTTAGATTTACACTTATTTTCTTTATTGGGATAATCCTTACTTCTCGGCGCAGGGATATATCAATTTTGCTTCCTGCATAATTGATAATATGCATATCCTTAGAAAATGATGCTTTTTTTTCATCAGAAGAAATCAGTTTGTATTCATCCGTATCAATTTCTTTGGGAGTAAACCAATGTTCAAGATCAAACTGAACTCCCTTCCTGAAGAATACCGAAAACTGTCCCCCTTCCGGTCCTATCCAGAAGCGTTCTTCACCCCCGTAAGGATTCATATGCTCTACAATTTTTCCTGAGTTAATTAGATCATAGTTAATCCAGCCGTGGCTTTTTCCATTCATTCCTGCAGCGCTGCTTGTCACAACTCTGCTCTGCAGTTTTGCCGAAAGGAGAATCTTAGATTCCCCTTCCGAAAGAATTATTGAGTCAAATTTGCTGCCAATAAATTCGGCATCGTACCCGAATGTTCCCTTTGAATATTTTGTTTCGCTCATTTTATATACCAATTTTATTTTTCAATAATAGCCGCCCAACCGCCTCCGGGAGCTAATTTTATTTTTAGATTATCATCTTTAGTTATTGTTCTTTTTATCATTTTATAGTCTTTTGCATTACGGTCAGCATTTATTCCATCCTGATAAATAGTAATTTTATAATTACCTTCAGGTAAAAAAGAAAAATTAACATCCAGCTCGCGTGAAGTCCAGTCTGTCATTGCACCAACAAACCATTTATCTCCATTTCTTCTTGCAACTAAAATATAATCAGAAACCTTTGCATCAAGAACTTTGGTATCATCCCAAACAGAAGGAACTTTGGAAAGGAATTCCATGCACTCAGGTTCTTTATAATAATGAGTCGGGCTGTCGGCAAGCATCTGTAATGGGCTTTCATAAACAACATACATAGCTAATTGCTGGCAGCGTGTACCTTCACTCATCGGCTCATTATAAATATCCTTGAAATTTTGTTTTGTGCCGTTGATCATAGCTCCGGAGGTATAATCCATTGGGCCGGCTAACATTCTTGCAAATGGCAGTATCAATCCATTTTCAGGATTAGCGCCATGCCCTTCCCATTTATCATTTTCAAGCCCTTTAACTCCTTCATTTGAAATTACATTCGGATAAGTTCTGTATAAACCGGTTGGTTTATATGCACCATGGAAATCTACAAGGAATTTTCTTTTAGCAGCTTCATCTGCAACCTTATAATAATAATTCACCATCCATTGATCGTCTCTCTGCATAAAATCAACTTTAATGCCTTTTACTCCCCAACTCATAAACTGGTCCAACGCAGGAATAAGTTGTTCATTTAATGTTCGCCAGCTAACCCATAAAATAACGCCTACATTCTTCTCTTTCCCATATTTAACTAATTCTTCAATATTCATATCCGGTGCAACTTGAAGAAGATTTCCTAATTTGTACCATCCTTCATCAAGAATTATATACTCTATTCCATACTTGGATGCAAAATCAATATAGTATTTATAGGTTTCAGTGTTAATGCCCGCACGGAAATCAACTCCATAAATATTATTCGCATTCCACCAATCCCAGGCAACCTTACCCGGTTTTACCCATGAGAAATCTATTTTTTTATCTGCCGGTTTAGCAAGTTTATAAATCATTGTTGATTCTACAAGATCGCCATCCTTTTCTGAAATTACAAGTACACGCCAGGGGAAAGAACGTTTGCCTGCCGTTTTAGCAATAAAGTCTTCCCGTTCTTCAACTATTAAATCCCTATCCCCTCTTACTTTTTCTTTCTTTGGATACTTAGGAAAAACAACAGCTAATTTATTGCCTTCTCCTTTTGAAGCATACATTCCGGCATAATCTTCTAAATCTGCTTCGGTAAAAGCTATCTTCCAGTTGTTTTCAAGTTCTACTAGCATAGGCAGTGAGCAAAACTTATTGGCCTGAATACCGCTGATATTTATATATTTATAAAATCTTTCCGAGTGGGAATAAAAACTGTCTTCTTCAGGAAAATAGATTTTATAATCCTTATCAAAGTTCAATTCAACTTTTTCGTCAAATACAGTAATGTCATTATCAAAACTTGTTACGAATCTGTATGCAACGCCATCGTCATAAACCCGGAAAATGATAGAATAATTTCCCTTAAATGTTAATGTCATCTCATTACAATTATCTTTGATATATTCATATTTCTGTTTTACAACAGGATTAAGAATCTCATTGATAATTTTTACTTTTTCATTTTTTAATTTAGGTTCCTTGCCAAGAATAATACCATCCTGCAGAGTAATTGATAATTCAGACGGCATAAGAATTTGTTTGGAATCCTTAAACACCGAATAAGTAATGTTTTGGTCAATATTTATTTTAACTTCTATTCTTTTGTTCGGTGAAGAAACGCTTACTTCTTTAGCCTGAATATTATAGCTAAATAAAAGAATAAAAGTAAAAATCAGGTTAAGTACACAAAATTTAGTTTTCATTTTATCTCCAATTAAAAAATTATTCCAGAGTTTTCTTACCGCTTAGTGGTTTAGCTTCAGTCAAAAACATATCAAAAACAACAACTTCATTAGTACCTTTCTTAAGCCATGAAGCAGGGCAATACAAACGTCTCTGCGGACCAATTTCCCAATACCGTCCAAGATTATGCCCGTTTACATATACTACACCTTTCTTATAATTACTCATATCAATAAATGTATCTTCAGTTTTATCCAGATTAAAAAAGCCTTTGAAGAAAAAGCCCTGTCTTCCGGCATCAGTTACTGCTGATTTCAGCTTTGATATATATTTAGCATCAAAAGGAAGGTTGTACACATCCCAATTCATTAGTGTCATTCCATTTAATGTAACCCTGTCGGTAATGCCTTTCCTGTCAATTATTGTTTGAGCAAAATTAATATGCCCCATTGCCTCAACAAAAATTTCAAGAACCGGTTCCTTTACAATGCTTTTAGGAATCTCTATTGTCCTTTCAGCTTCTCTTCTATCAAGCTTTCCTATATATTTTCCATTCAAGAAGACAAGAGCAAAATCCCTTAAATCAGTTATAGTCAATTTTCCGCTTTTGTGTCCAATTAATTTAGTTTTATAAATAAGAAATCCTTCTTTCTGCCCGAAAGACTCCATCGGTTTGGGTTGAACAGTAAAAAGCGGTTTTGGTAAGTTATCCCAAACAGATGTAAATAACTGCATCTTAATTTCAGGAATTTCCAATGACGGGATAAGAGCAGGAAGATTAGGAAGTTTTCCTTTATACTTTGATATAAGATTCCTAAGTGCGAAATATTTTGGTGTAGGCTGCCCCTGCTCATTAATAGGCGCGTCATAGTCATAGCTTGTTACATCGGGTTCAAAGCCTCCTTTACCACCGTTATTTGCACCTGCCGAAAAACCAAAATTCGTACCGCCATGCACAACATATAAATTAAACGATCTGTTGTTATCAAGAAGATATTTAACTTCTTTCATAAGGTCTGCTGTATCCGGTCTTGCCCATTTTTCACCCCAATGTGTCAGCCAGCCGGGATAAGTTTCACTGCTAAAAGCAGGTACATCAGGATTTCGTTTCGCGGCCTCAGCAAAATCATTTTCATTGCTTCCGCTATCAAGTCCAATTACACAACCATCTATGTTGCCTGCTTCAAGCATATAAGGAGTAGCTCCGTCTGCTGTATAGAAAGGGACATTAATCCCATTCTTAATCCATATTTTTCTTAATGCTTCAAGATAGTTTTTATCGTTGCCGTAACTTCCGTATTCATTTTCAACCTGAACCATCAGAATCGGTCCATTGTTAGTAATAAGATAGGGTTTTACAACCGAAGCTAATTTGTTAAGATAACTTTCAACAGCATTCATGTACCGCGTATCCATACATCTAACTTTTATATCGGAAATTTTAAGCAGATATGGAGGAATGCCTCCGAAATCCCATTCGGCACATACATAAGGCCCCGGCCTTAAAAGCACCCACATTCCTTCTTCTTTACATATTTTAAAAAACTGTGCTATATCTTTATTATCTGTTTTAAAATCATATTTGCCTTGTTCGGTTTCATGATAATTCCAGAAAATATAGGCTGCAATTGTATTGCATCCCATAGCTTTAGCAAGCTGGATTCTGTTTCTCCAATATTCTTTAGGAATTCTTGCCGGATGCATTTCACCGCTTATCATTTGAAAAGGTTTTCCATCCATTAAAAATTGCGTTTTAGAAATAGTAAATTTCTGGGCTTCGATTTTACCAAAGCCGGAAATAAGCAGCAAAACTATGAGGCAAAACAATAATTTTCTAATTTTCATCAGTTTCTCTATTTAGTAGTTAAAAATTATTTATCAAATAACATTAAAGAAGCTTCCCCTTTAAGAATATCACCTTTTTTTACAGGCCTTCGTTCGGATGAGAGATGAGTAGAAAAGAATAAGTCCCCTCCTCCGGTTGAAAAAGGAGCAATTAGAAAATTTATAGAATCGCCATTTACAAAACTCCTAAATGCCTCTTTCCCGATTGATAAGGCCATTATACCTGCACCTGATTCATTATTAAGAGTAGCCCATTGAAAATCATCTTTGGTAGCACGAAAATCATTCGAGCCCAATTTATTAAAATCATATCTCCATTCCCATTTAGGTTCGGTTCCTACTTTATATTCCTGTACGTATTTATCTTCAAAAGGCTTCGCCTTACCCTCTGTTCTTCCTATATGATTTTCAGGATAATAGTTCCATTGGCCGATTCTTTTCCAGTTTAAATTTTCTACATCTCTCGGCACAGAAAACACCATGCCCCATTGTCTTGGGTTAACATCAATTTTTGAAATAAAGCGATAGTCAATTTCCACTGCACTTTTATTATTAAACTTGTATACGATACTGCCTTCAGCTTCTTCATAACTCCCCTTAACTTTTACAATGACTGTACCTGAAGAATCTTTACTTTCAATTGAAGTTAATGACCAATTTTTGCATACATCATTGAAAGGTTCAATATTAAGTTTATAATCTGTCTCACAAGGTCCGGTCGTAAGAGGGAGCAGCATAAATACAGGCCCGCCGATTAAAACAGTTTTATTGTTAGCTTGCCCTTTAATAATTTGTCCTGTTTTATTACTAATCTGCCAAACAAACTTATCTCCCTTTACCTCAAGGAATTCACCATTTTTAATCAATTGTAAATTAGTAGAGATTAACGGTTTTTCCGGCAATACACTATTTTTTAATTTACCAATTTGTACATTATATTCATCTATAATATTATTCCTTGAATCAATAAATGCAACATGCATAACTTTACCATCCAATTCCTTGGAAGGAGGCGACACAGTTATTACACCTGAACTAGCGGAAGGAACATCAGTAGTGGCATAAAATTTTTGTCCGTCAATTGAGCATTCAATTTTTATTTCATATAGATTTGTAAAATCAAACCTGTTTTCTATCAATAGTTTTATTGGATCTCCTTTTAACGGAATAGGGACTTCAGTAGTATGTAATTTAATTGGCGAGTAACTTTTCTTCATATGCCAATATTCCGGTTTGATCCTTCTCCAGCCGTCTATTATTCCCCATTCTCCATAACCAACTGCTTTCCCATCCGGCAGATAAAAAATATCATCTATTCCAGCCCAGACTGCCCCGCCGAGAATTGAAAATCCATAATACATATCATCTACGAAAGGTTCAAAACCTCTGCCCCAGGAATCACGCACACCCGGGTCGGCAGCAATTTCCTGCCTGTTGTAGGTATTTATGTGTGCATACTCTCCAAACAAAATCGGCCTTTCAAATTTTCTCGTAAATTTAATATGATCCGGTGAAGGATAATGATAAACTGCAACAGGCATTTCAATACTACCGTAATTATTATATTCTCCATATGCCTGATCATGAAAAGTTTTTCCTCTTGTAGGGTCCAGCTTATTTACCATCTTAAGGTCTTCGCTCCAATTAGTACCCCATGCAGATTCATTGGCCAATGACCAGATAATAATTGATGGATGATTTTTATAAAATTGAACTGTTTGAGCAGTAAGTGATAAGATTAACTGAATCAGGTTTTTTGATTGCGGATCAGATTTCTTCCAGGCGCTGTTAGCATCATGTCCAACCCAGCAGAATGGATTTTCTAATTCAACATATAACCCAATTTCATCGCAGTATTGAATAAACTCTTCAGCAGGGGGATAATGCGAAGTCCTTATAAAATTACAGTTGGCGCCTTTAAATAATTGTGCATCTTTCTTCCATAGTTCATCATTAAGGCTTCTCCCAAGAAGCGGATGCACTTCATGACGGTTGGAACCTCTTAGTTTAACAGGTTTACCATTAACGAAAAGCCGGCTGCCGATTATTTCGATTTGCCTGAATCCTACTTTTTTAATAATTGTCTCATTCATTTTACCGGAATGAAAATCAATTGTAAGTTCATATAAATTAGGGTGTTCGGCATCCCATTTTGCAGGCGTTGAAACATTATAGTCAATAACTTTTTCTATGGTTTTCCCTGCCTGATATTTACTGATAATCTTTTCCCCTTTTGAGAGTGTAATTATATCTCCTTGAGGGGATTTAAGTTTACAAGACATTAAAATATTCGTAATATCTTTTTCACTGTCATTTGAGATATTAAACTTTAAATGTAAAACGGCATTATTAAATGACTTATCGAATCCGGTTGAAATTTCCAATCCTGAAATGTTAACTTTCGGAACCGTCATAAGATATATTTTTCTTGTTATGCCTCCAAGTTGGTGTGCAGCATATTGAGATGCACTGGATAAAGTATCTGAAAGCGATTCACTCTCAACTCCGATTGAAATAATATTTTCTTTCCCGGTTACCGCCAGGTTTGTAACATCTAACTCAAAAGCATTAAAACCTCCCTGATGCTGCCCGGCAAATTTCCCGTTAATGTAAACGATTGCATCACTATAAATACCATCACAGCGCAGTATAATTTTTTGTCCCTGCCAGTCTGCCGGGATATTAAATATTTTATAATACCCGCTTCTTATTCCTTTCTCAACTGTAAAACCCTGCATTACCCATTCGCCGGGGACTTGAATATTCTTCCATGTTATGGAATTAATATTTTCGTAAAAATTCTGCCCCGGATTGGGATTAAATTTCCATTCACCGTTAAAATTTAGTTTATTACTTTTTACTCCTGAAATCTTTACAGGCATTGGAGTATAAGTAGGAAATACAGGTTCTTGTGAAAATAGGTTAAATAGAGGCATTAAAGTAAGTATAAAAACAACTAATTTGCGTGTTAAACATTTACTCATAGAACATATCCGAATTTCAATTTATTATAAGTAATTAGGTGTACACTTATTAAAGCATTATAAAACTCTTACCTTAAATATAACTATTTTTATTCCAGACTAATGCAGACCAAAGATTTACAATGTATACTTTTTAAGGACATATGAGAATAAAATATCTGCCGGTTTGAATTGCCGGCAAATATAAAAGTTATTTATTAAGTATTATTGAATTTTAAAACTGCCAAGGTACCTTTAATTTCTCCCGTAACATTATAAAGTAACTGTGCTATATCACCAACTCTTTTGGCATGCTGTGCAGTTTTTTCGGTCATTTTGGCAATTTCATCAATGGTGGATGTATTTTCGGAGCTTATTTTTTCAATAGATTGGTTTGCTGCCAGAGTATCCTGAGCATTTTTCCTAAGTAATTCAGCACTGTTAAGATTTTGCTGTGAAATATTGGTTACGTTATCTACTGTTTTAATTAATGAATCGGCTAAGAATGATACTTGCTTATTCGATTCAAGCATGACGTCAATTTTTTGTGTCATAGACATAAAGGATTTAAATAACTTATCCAATGCTTCACCCGAAATTCCGGCAATCTTACTCCCTTCGTCTACCTGAGCCACAACGTCATTAATTAATTCACCGGTTTCTGAAATATTTTTTTGAACATTATGTATCAATATTTCTGTTTCTTTAGTAGCTTTTGTAGATTTTTCAGAAAGTACTCTTACTTCATCGGCAACGACAGCAAATCCCCTGCCATGTTCACCTGCCCTGGCAGCTTCTATAGCAGCATTTAGAGCAAGCAGATTGGTCTGATCAGCTATACTTTCAATAGCACCTACAATTTCTCCAATTTTATCAGAGAATGTCTTCATTTCATTAATTTTTTCAAAAGCAGTCAATACTGTTTGTTGTATTTTATTGATTTGCTCAAGAGTCTTCTTAACACTTTGCGTGCCTTCTTTAGCCACGCTTAATGAAGCGGAGGAAGCTTCTGAGACAGCAATGGCATTACTTGAGGCATCCCTGGAGGAAGTGTCAATACTGCCTATGGAACCAGCCATTTTGATTGCCGATTCCTCCTGTTCTACAGCACCATCTGCAATTTCCGTTATTGCTTTGGATATATTTTCGACTTTATAAACCGTCTCTTTAATAAGCCCTGCTTCTTCCTTCAAAGTAGCTGTTACTTCATGCACACTGCTTGCAGTGTTTTCACTGAATTGTGCTGCATCTGAAGAAGAAAACCGCAGTTCATTGCTAAGTTGATTTAACTCCATAGTTTGACTCTGCAGCGAAATGAAAATATCACGGAAACTCATTGGCTCACAATCAAACGAAACTACGGTCATGCCTTTATTAATGGCTTTATTTATAAAGGGAATAAGATTTTTATCAAAGATACCTACAAGTATTCCATCATATTTTTTCGCAATTAAGTTTTCTATAGCAGGGCCGAAAACTTCGGCGGACAGATTAATTTTCCCATCCTTATTAATACCTTTTGCAATAATCCATTCAACTTCAGCATTATAATTTGACAGAACCGATTTTGCCTGCATAACTCCTTTTTTAAATAATTCCCAATATGTATCCCCTTCTATACCAAGAACGGCAATTTTAAGTTTTTTATCAGAATTTCGTAAAGGCTTAGCTCTTAGTTTAAGCATTTCTTCAGAATCAATAGGACCTGTTTGAGGAGACCAGAAATTTTTGAAATTCGAAGTATCGATTATGTTTTCACTTAAATAAAGCCTGGAGTTGGCAGGTTTCCAATTTGTGGCTTTATTATTAAAAATATGCATTACAGAATTAAATCCCATTCCGATAGTATCCATAGCAATGGTGGCATTTATTACATTTTGCTGCAAGTATTTCATTGTATCATCGGCCATATCCATAGTGACAATTTTAATTTTGCCTGTTTTATTACAATCTGATACAGCTTTGGCAACAGGTGCGCCTCCGCTGCTAAATGTTACATATATACCTGCAAGGCCGGGATATTTTGTCAACAATTCTTTAGTTCTTTTATATCCAATCTCATAATTTTCAAAAGTTTCTATTGCTTCAGTATAACGTACATCAGGAAATTTTTCCTTAAGCTGATTCTGGAACCCTTTTCTTCTTAATCGTTGACCTGAATATTCTAAATAACCCGATATTACAGCTACCTGCCCTTTTTTATCGATTAGCCTGCTTAGAACTTTTGCAGCAATAATACCATTATTATATGCTCCGGCACCAACAAAACACAGCCTTTTACACGGCTCATCAGTAATTGAATTGTATTCACGGTAAGTATCATTAACGGAACTAATTATTTTATTTATAGAAGAAGTTAATTCTCTTGTTTCATATGGACCGGTTACTTTTAACGGATGGGATTTTAAATTTATTTGATTTAAAACATTTCCGGAGGATAATTCCGTTAGCGCACGTGAAAGAGAATTTATATCATCCGTAATTTCGGATTCAATACTGGATGTTAGTTTTCCAATAATTATCCGGTTTCGGAATTTTCCTTCAATAATTAAATATACTGATAAACATATTTGGCAAATAACAATTAGCAATAATTTATTGTCATGCAAACCAGCCGATGCAGCTGCCTCGCTTCTACTGTTAATGTCATTAACTATTTCAATTACAAATTTCAGTTCTAAGTAAGTAAGTATTATCAGCAAGCCTATAACAAAATAATATCCATATTTTTTTGCTTTCTTTAAAAACATTTTAGCTCCATTCTCAGTATAAGGTTTTGATAGAATGATTTATATAAATACATATTATTGCCGCAGCAAGAACCATTTATTTTCTATTTTCTAACTCCAGGTAAGAATATTGAATATAAATATTACCGGTCTTTAATTATCTATACATAATTATCGTCTTTTTTTAAGCTTTTTTTAACGTTTTTTGATGAAAATGATAAATTTTTAACCGGAATAATAGATAAGCCTGTTTAGGTGCGTGTATTAAGATTTAAAACATTACAGGATTGCTAAAGCAATCCTGTAATAATTTGAAAATTGAATTATTCTCATTTAGTTATTCTCAATGTCCATCCATAATTGCAAGGCGGATTTTTTTGCATATTTTCTGGGATGGAGATTACAAGTTCATCTCCATTTCGTTCCCATTTCAATTCTCCTTTCTTCCCAAGAAGGCTAATCTTAATCTTTTCTTTCAGATCACCGGCAGGAATTTTTATTATTGCCGGCATTTGTTTTTCCTCTGCTCCAGTCAGATAAATAGCATAGATGAATTTGTCGTTTTTATTCTGAGTAAAACAAACCTTGCCATCTCTATAAGGTGGATAAGGGCGGGACTCATAAATGGCTTCGCTATTAATCTTCATCCAGTTACCTAAATCTTTTAAACTTGCATAAGCACCTTCATCCCACGTACCTTCCGGTGAAGGGGCAATATTTAAAAGGAGATTACCCCCTTTAGAAACTATGTCAACAAGAAGATTTACTAATTCTTTCCCATCTTTATATTTGGCATTAAAAGCGTAACTCCATCCGCCTCCCATAATAATACATGATTCCCAGGGATATGGAAGTAATTTGCCGGGTACCTGATTTTCGGGGGTAAGATAATTCTGGTATGGTCCTTCCACTGCCCTATCAACCACAATAAGGCCCGGCTGTTTTTCTCTTGCTTTCTTAACTAATCCGGGTATATCTATATCCTGATTTTGAAGATGCATGAACTTATAATCGGGACGGTTAATTTCTTCTTTTATTTCAGCGTCGGTCATTTTCTTAACCCAGCCTCCATCAAGCCATAATATATCCATTCTTCCATAGTTGGTCATTAATTCCATTATTTGGTTGTGGGTATATTCTACAAATTTATTCCATCTATCGGGATAAGCTTTGATACTATAGTTAACATTTCTATCAGGAGTAGCAAAATTAGGCCACCAATAATTTTCACTATGCCAGTCAGGCTTAGAAAAGTAAGCGCCTATCATAAAGCCCTGATTTCTAAATGCATTAAAGATTTCCTTAGTCACATCAGCTTTTGGATTAGAAGAAAATGGACAATCGGGATCGGTAATTTTGTAATTAGTCTGCTTGGTATCGAACATACAAAATCCGTCATGATGCTTTGTGGTAAAAACGAGATACCTCATCCCGGCATCTTTTGCAGCTTTAGCCCATTTTTCAGGATCAAATTTTGCCGGATTAAAAGTTTTTTTAAGTCCTTCATAATTCTTTTTATAGTCTGTATAATTATCCATGTCCCTGCGGCACCATCCTTCATCCTCGGCGCATATAGACCATGATTCAACAATTCCTTTCTGGCTGTAAGGCCCCCAGTGCATAAGTAACCCAAATTTAACATCCTGCCATTTTTCCAATTGTTTAAGTACAACAGGGTCTGTTTCCGGGTAATACTTTTGCATATATTCCTGTGCAATATTACTGGACACTGCTGTGCAGAAAAACAATAATATAAATACCACTAACTTGTTCATAACCCACCTTCAATTATATAAAATTTTATTGTGCAAAATAACTTAAGTCTTCAAGGATATTTTCCGGCCCTGTGATTTGTATTTCTTTTGATACGCCATTGTATTTCTTTATTTTTTTAGCAATTACATCAGGTTGGGAACCGCCAACATAAATTTTAAAAGTACCTGACTCAACCACTCGTTGGTTCTTATCTGTAATTATTGAAAACTGGCGCGGACTAATAAGAAATTCAACCTTTTTTACTTCTCCCGGTTTTAGATGTAGTCTTTTAAAACCCTGCAAAGAATGTAATGGTGCCTGCGAAGAGGAAGATTCATTTTTCAGGTATAATTGAACCACCTCATCCCCCGCTGAAAAACCAGTGTTCTTTACTTCTGCAGTAACATAAAGAGAGTCATTTGCATTTATACTATTTCTGCTAAATTTCAAATCTGAGTAAGTGAAATTTGTGTAACTTAGACCATATCCAAATGGGAATAAAACTTCTTTGTTAAAATACCTGTATGTTCTTCCTGCCATATCATAATTCTCGAACGGCGGAAGATCATTAAGGGACTTATAAAAGGTAACAGGCAGCCTGCCTGACGGATTATAATTTCCAAAGAGAATATCAGCTACAGCATTGCCTCCTTCTTCGCCAGGATACCAGGCTTGTAATATTGCAGGAATATTTTCATTTTCCCAGTTTACAGCCAAAGCGCTGCCACTTGTTAATACAAGAATAATTGGCTTACCTGTTTCTTTTAATGCTTTAATCAGCATCTCCTGGTTGTCAGGCAAATCAAGGCTGGTTCTATCTCCTCCTGAAAAACCTTTAATATTAACAGACATTTCTTCCCCTTCAAGATTTGCCGATATACCAGCAAATACAATGGCTGCATCGCTCTGGTTAGTAATTTCAATTGCTTTTTTGAACAAAGCCTGCTCCTCTGTTGGGTCGTCATCGCTATAATCTTTCTTCCATTGAAAACGAATGCCTGCATATTCTACACTATCAGCATATTCAAGCCTAATGTTATATTCGACCCCTTTTTCAAGTTTAGTTTTATAAGTTTTCATAACATTTATCTGACAGGGGCGCCAGTTATCAATAACTAGTTTATCATTAAAATATAATCTGCCCCTATCATCAGAGATGACTCCAAGAATATAGGTTCCACTTTCGGGAGCAGTTAATGTTCCGGTCCACCGAACTGAAAAAAAATCAGCACCAACACCTTCACCGGGAGAATTTTTATCCCAATAAGGAGCCATATTAGTATCAACTCTTGAAAAAGCAGGCTGCCCTTCTAACTCAGGATTATTAAAATATTCACCATACAAACCGTTTCCGGAACCTTTTGAAGGTTTAACATATTTTGCTTGAACTGTAGTTAAGGCACCTCCCTCATCGTAAGGGACAACACCTTTGCTGCTAAGAATTTTAATTTTGCTTCCTACCCTGTTTTTTATTCCCTGCAGGAAAGTTACAGGCTTTGCTGACTTGCCATTGTAATTACCATAAAGGATATCATCGCGATTAATATAAGGACCGATAACAGCAAGTGATTTTATCTTATTGAATTTTAGGGGCAGTATATTTTTTTCATTTTTAAGCAGTACAATAGACTCACATGCTACCTGTAAAGCCATTTGCCTATGCTCAGGTGCTTCTAATTTATTTATTGGAATATTAGAATATGGGACAAGCTGAGGAGGATCGAACATCCCTAATTTCATCCTTGCCATTAATAACCTGCCGACTGCAATATCAATGTCTTCCTTATTAATTAAACCTTGAGTTAATGCATCTTTTAAAGCGGCATATTCGGTCCCGCATGTAATATCGCATCCGGCTTTTACCGACAATGCAGAAGCATTAATAACATCATTTGTAAATTTATGCCCTGAACTACTATACATGTCCCATATTGCACCACAGTCCGATACTACATATCCTTCAAAGCCCCATTTTTTTCTAAGAATTTTATCAAGCAGAGTAGCATTAGCACAGCAGGGAACTTTTTGAAATCCGGTATAAGCCCCCATAATAGAATAAGCCTTACCTTCTTTTATACATGCTTCAAAAGCAGGCAAATAGGTTTCAAATAAATCTCTAACGCCGGGATTCATACTCATTTTATGCCGCATTGATTCCGGGCCACTGTGAATTGCAAAATGTTTCGGAGTAGATATAATCTTGAAATATTTTGCATCATTTCCTTGCAATCCTTTTACAAAATAGACTCCTATCCTCGATGTTAAATATGGATCTTCGCCGTAGGTTTCCTGCCCGCGTCCCCAACGAGGGTCTCTAAAGATGTTAATATTAGGAGACCAACAAGTCAATGATTTATGGCCACCTAAAATATTATTGTTTTTTACACATTCAAGGTACCATGCCCTTGCTTCAGTAGAAATAATATCAGATTCTTTTAATATTAGATCAGTGTCCCAAGTAGCAGCCATTCCAATAGCCTGGGGGAAAACAGTTGAATAGCTTCCATCATTACAAATTCCATGCAGGCATTCGCCGCTCCAATTATAATATGGTATATCAAAACGATTTATAGGAAATGATTCGTTTTGCATAAGGCTTATTTTTTCATCCAACGATAAGCGTTCAACAATATCCTTAACGCGTACATTGAATGGTAGTTTGTAATCCTGGAACGGATATGTAATATTCTGTCCCATCACTTTAGCAGCCATAAAAGAAATAGTTAACCAAAGTAAAATAATTTTAATTGATTGCGCTTTCATATTTTATACTATCTTATTTACAAGAATAATTCTCTTATTGAAATATGGTAACTGATTTTGCATTACCTCGTTATTGTTACTGCTAAATATAAAATTTATAGAGAATTAATACTAAAAATCTTTGTACTAAATTAAAGCACATTACTTTAACTGTTACATAATCGGAATGAATACGGATTCTTTCGCACCCGATTGATAATATAAATATTTAATTATATCTTATTCATATTAAGAGTTAATGTGATTTACATGGGATATTTATGATTGAATTAATTTGCTTTGAACCAAGGTCTCATATGAATGACCTTAAGCAATTATTAACAGATTATGCTTTATCTCTGAATTTTAATTTGTGTTTCCAAAACTTCAAAAAAGAAATGGATGATTTACCCGGGGATTATGCAACTCCATCAGGGAGGCTTCTTATGGCTTATTCAGATGGGATACCTGCCGGTTGCATAGCTTTGCGTAAAATTGACAATGAAACTTCTGAAATGAAAAGGTTATATGTGAGACCGGAATTCCGGAAATTACATATCGGTAGGCTCCTTGCAGAAAGAATTATTGATGAAGCTAAAATAATTGGTTATAAAAGAATCAGACTTGATACAGTACCCGATATGGAAATCGCTCAAAAATTATATTTGTCTATGGGGTTTAAGCAAATAAACCCATACAGAGAAAACCCAATTCCAGGGGCAATATTCATGGAAAAAGAGTTAACTATCTGAATTTATTTGTACTATTTCTTTTACTAAAAGCTTAAGAAATTAATACAAAAATTTAACGGCAATATTTTAATTATTTTCCTTATCTTTAATTTACTTCATATTAAATTGTTTGGCTATTCAATTAGTTAATTATTTGGACTGAACGACTAAGGATAAAAAGAATGACCAATACCCTTAAAGGAGTAAAGGAAAAGAGAAATATTGCTATAACTTCTGTTGTAGCTGCGGTTTTTCTTACACTTTTCAAATTAATTGTTGGAATTATTACAGGTAGTTTGGGTATTCTTTCTGAAGCCTTACATTCAGGATTAGACCTTGTTGCAGCAGTAATTACTCTTTTTGCTGTTAGGTATGCAGACCAGCCCGCCGATGAAGATCATAATTACGGTCATGGAAAAATTGAGAATTATTCAGCCCTGATTGAAACAATTTTATTATTGATTACTTGTTTCTGGATAATTTACGAAGCTATTAAAAGATTAATAACCGGCAAAGTTGAAATTGAAGTTACATTCTGGAGCTTTACAATAATAATTCTATCAATAATAATTGACTTTACAAGATCACGCGCCCTTTTTAAAACAGCGAAAAAGTATAATAGCCAGGCTCTGGAAGCGGATGCCATTCACTTTTCAACAGATATTTGGAGTTCTGCAGTTGTACTTTTAGGCTTAGTAGGAGTTTCATTTAATTTTTATTTTGCTGACCCGATTGCGGCATTATTGGTTGCAATAGTAATATTCGGAATAAGTTTCAGAATTGGGAAAAAATCTTTCGATGCACTTATGGATAGAGCACCAGAAGGAATAATTGAAATTATTAACAGTATTATGAAGGAAATTCCCGAAGTAAAGAAATTTCATGGTATTAAAGTAAGAGAATCAGGCCCTTATAAATTTGTAGAACTAAATATACATGTAGAGAGCAATTTGAATATTGCCGAAGCTCATGATATATCCCATAAAGTTGAAAACGCAATTACAAATAAATTAGAAAACACACAAGTTACAGTTCACATAGAACCGGATAATTAATTAATTTTACCTAATATGATGAGAAAATATTCTATGAGAAAAATTAAATATGCATTATTGTTAATATTCCTTTTCAGTATAGCAATACACCCACAGAATAAGAATGATAAACCGATTTTTACTTTTATGGTTGTAACAGATATTCAATATAAGGATGCAGCAAATGCCGGATCCAGACATTACAGGCAGTCATTGGGTAAATTAAAAGAATGCGTTCAAAAAGCAGATTCAATAAAGCCCGATTTTATTGTGCATTTGGGAGATTTTATTGATGGCAATTTCGCAAGCTATGATTCCGTTTTAGCAATCTGGAATAAATTGACTATTCCCAAATATTTGGTAATGGGTAACCATGATTATAATGTTGAGGATAAATATAAATTAAGGATATATAGTAAGCTCGGCCTTGATAAAATACCTAATGGCAAAGCTTATTATGATTTCACAGATAAAAACTGGCATTTTATAGTCCTGAATGGTAATGACATGAGCTATCAATCAGTTATGCCCGATACAAAGGACAGCGAGATTCTCGAAAAATTTAAAAGCCAGTTAAAGCAAAAGAGTAAAGCTTTAGCATGGACCGGCGGCCTTAGCAGTACACAATTGAATTGGCTTGATGATTTGCTTACTCAAGCAGATAACAAAAAAGAGAATGTAATAGTTTTGTGCCATTTCCCTTTGTTCCCTGAACTTATTTCATCAATCTGGAATGATTACGATGTAGTAAACATTTTAAATAAGCATAAATCTGTTGCTGCTTATTTTGCCGGACATGTTCATGCAGGCGATTTTGAAAAAAAGAATAATATTTACTATGTAACCTTTAAAGGCGCCTTGGAAGATGATACAAATGCCTTTGCGCTGGTTTCTATATATTCTGATAAAATTGAAATTAAAGGGTTTGGCAGAGAGCCGGACAGATTATTAAAATTAAATAAAAAATAACCATTGGAGAATTGAATGTTATATAATACAATATCTGATTTTCTAAGTGACTGGAAAATGGACAGTGAAGCAACATTGAAAATTTTCCGGGCACTTACACCTGAAAGCTTAAATCAAGCTGTAGTTCCGGGTGGTCGTACAATCGGTATAATAGCATGGCATATTACAGAAAGCATTCCGGAAATGATTAACCGTGTTGGTCTTGTAATTGACCGCTACGAGGAAGGGCGCAAGGAATATAATAACCTTTCTGCAATTATTGAATTTTACGAGTACTATTCCCAAAAACTCGTAAGCGAATTGAAAGCAAAATGGAAAGATGGAGATCTTTCAAAGGAAGTAAATATGTATGGCGAAATGTGGAAAAACGGAGCAACACTTCAAATATTAATAAGCCATCAGATTCATCATAGAGCCCAGCTGACAGTCCTTATGAGACAAGCAGGCTTAAAAGTACCCGGTGTTATGGGGCCTTCGCAGGAAGAATGGGCTGCCATGGGCATGCCTCCGCAAAAATAATTTATTAAAGGGGCATTATTGCCCCTTTTTGTTAGAATCTATTTTACATTCTCATTTTACCTTTTTACTTTTAGCTGTAACAAAAATAAACTCATAGTTTACTATAAATTTAAAGGATATGCATCCATGAAAAGTACCCTAAACCCAAATAAGAAATGCATAAAATTATTTCTATTGCTTCTTTTATTTTCTTCATCATTTATTTTTTCACAGATTTCAGATACATCCAAATCTATTCCTGAAAGCTGTACCAGTATAATGGTAGGCAGGCTTGCAACTACTGACGGTTCCGTTATAACCACTCATTCATGCGATGGAAATTACAGACAGTGGGTAAACATTGTTCCTCATAAAATAAATAAAAAAGATGCCAAACGTTTAATCTACTGGGGTAACCTTCATACTGAAACTCCATTAGATATGAAAGGTAAAACTTTACAGGGTGATATTCCCGAAGTGGAAGAAACCTATGCTTATTTAAATACTGCATACCCATGCCTTAATGAAAAACAATTAGCATTTGGCGAATCTACAATTTACGGCAGAGACACTCTGCATAATGCCAAAGGATTATTTTTAATTGAAGAATTACAGTCAATTGCACTTGAAAGATGCTCTACTGCACGTGAGGCCATAAAACTAATGGGAGAATTAGCCGGTAAATATGGTTATGCAGATTACGGCGAATGTCTTACAGTTGCAGATCCCAAAGAAGTATGGCATTTTGAAATTTTTGGTCCGGGACCTGATAATATTGGTGCAGTATGGGCTGCCGAAAGAATTCCGGATGAAAATGTAGGGGTATGTGCTAATATTTCAAGAATAAGTAAACTCGATTTATCCGATAAAGATAACTATATGGCATCTGATAACGTTTTTGAACTTGCGAAGAAATTAGGATTGTGGCACCCTGAGAAAGAACCTTTCAGATTTTGGAAAGCTTATAGCGGCGCAAATCCATTTTCTGTAAGAGATTTGTATATCCTTAATAAATTTGCTCCCTCTTTGAAACTTAGCATGGATATGGAAGAACTTCCTTTTTCAGTTAAAGCTGAAAAGAAAGTTTCTGTTCAGGATGTATTCAAGATGTATAGAGATACATATCAGGGAAGTGAGTTTGACCCAATGAAAAACTTGCTTGTAGAAAAACCAAGAACAAAGGAGAACAAAGATAAACCTGCCGAAATGATTACAAGCCCGGCAGCAAACCCATGGATGAACAGAGACTTAATTACTCTTATAAATACTATCAAACCCGGCACTATCGATGCCAAGAGATTGATACCCGTTCCTCAATGTGCTTATTGTCAAATTACACAATTAAGAGGCTGGCTGCCTGATGAAATAGGCGGAATTACCTGGTTCGCATATGATAATCCAGGGGAAAGCCCTAAAATTCCAATTTTTGCCGGGGTTACTTCCCTGCCAAAAAGTTTTGAAATTTGCGGTCAGTATAAATTCAGACTTGATGCCGCGGCATGGACATTCAGACGTGCTAACAAATTAGCCCAGGTTAAATGGGGTAAAACAAAAGAATATATCGATGCCGGAGTAATGCAATTTGAAGATAAGGCCTTGTCTGAACTTCCTTATCTGGAACAAAAGGTAAAAGAGATTTTATTGAACGACAGCAGTGAAATGGGGCATAAAAAAGCAGCCGATTTTCTGACTAAATATACAGATGAATTTGCCTATTCAACAGAAGCCAAATGGCTCGAATTAGGAGACCTATTTTGGGAATTTTTTGCCCGAGGATTTTAACATGAAAAGCCGGTTTTTCCGGCTTTTTTTAAAGAGATAATTTTTTGCACTTAAATAGTCTTTTTTTAATATTATATTAAGTTTTATTGTAAAAGCATCTGTTTTTTAATAATAAAATACTATTATTAAATTGAAAATGATATTTTAGTGTATCTATTTTTCAACAATAAATCAGGTACTGTAATATGCATGGACAAAAGAAAGTTTCAGAGATGCAATTAGAGAAATTTAAACCGTTAAAAAATTTAGTCGGTAATACACCATTACTAAAAATCAAATTTAAATTTAATGGAGAGGTTAGGACTATATACGCTAAAAGCGAAAATTTCAATATGACCGGAAGTATAAAAGACAGGATGGCTCTTCATATTTTAGAATCAGCTTATTTAGAAGGGAAAATTAAAGCAGGTGATATCATAGCTGAAGCAACCAGTGGTAATACCGGCATTGCATTCTCGGCCATCGGAAGAGCGTTAGGTCATCAGGTAATTATTTTTATGCCTGATTGGATGAGCAAGGAAAGAGTCGAGCTTATTAAGAGTTTAGGTGCTAAAGTTATACCCGTTACTAAGGAAGAAGGCGGATTCCTTGGAAGTATTAAAAAATCAGAAGAGTTGTTTAAAACAGAACCCAATATATTCCTCCCATGCCAGTTTTCTAATGAAGCTAATGTAAGAGCTCATTTTGAAACGACAGGGCCTGAAATTTGGTGGCAATTATATTACAATAATCTTTATGCCGATGCATTTATTGCTGGGGTTGGTACAGGTGGTACCATAATGGGAGTTGGCAGATTCTTAAAATCGAAAAATCCTAAAATTAAACTTTATCCACTTGAACCTGCAGAATCTCCAACACTTTCAACGGGTTACAAAATTGGAAATCACCGTATCCAGGGCATTTCAGACGAATTTATTCCTGCCATTTGTAAATTGAATGAATTAGATCATGTTGTCTCGGTACCCGATGGCGATTCAATTTTAATGGCACAAAAGCTTGCTTCAAAATTAGGGCTTGCAGTAGGGATTTCGTCAGGAGCTAACTTTTTAGGTGCGCTTATTGCACAAAATGAATTAGGTAAGGATGCTACTGTTGTTACTGTTTTTTCTGATGATAATAAAAAATATTTAAGCACAGATTTATTAAGAGAGGAACACATTAAATCCGGTTACCTTACACCTCATATCGAACTATTGGAATTTGAATCGATTAAACGCGTGTGTACAGTTTGTTGCGATATGGAAGAATGTAATCAAAAAATTAATACTTTATAATTATATTATGGGGATATTTATGAAAAAACTATTTTTAATTTTCCTGATAATTTTGTTTACAAAACCTATCCTTGCCCAATTTAACTTTGGTATAAAAGGAGGCGAAACATATTCAACAGAATCGTGGGTATATTCGGCTTATTTTGCTAATTCTCTATCCATACAACAAAAGAAAGCGTTGAATCTTGGCATTTTTGCTGAATTTTCAGGCGATAAATATCTAAGTGTTGTAGCAGAAGTAAATTACAGGCAGCAAGGTGCTCAAATTTCTATGAATTACACGGGAAGGGACACTTCTGGTACTGTGGTTGTAGTTAAGAATGTCGATCACAAATTAGCTTATTTGAATGTATCCCTTCTTGGAAAATTGAGATATGATCTTCCTTACTTTACACCTTATATTCTGGCAGGTTTAAAAGATGATATTCAACTGTCAAATAAACTTGATGATGAAGATTTCGGCAGTTTTGTTACATCCGGATCTGCTTCTCAAGTTTGGGGTGCTGTTATTGGTATTGGGATAGAATATTCAAAGGGACTTCCTTTTTCAATTCTGGGCGAATTCAGATATGAATTCGATTTCAATCAGGTATATGCTTATGACCAGATTGCTAATACACAAAATTACTTCCAACTGAAATCACAGTTATTTGAATTTAGAATTGGTATAAAATTTTAATAAACTAAGTAAATTTTTTACAATAAAATCCGGCACAAGCCGGATTTTTTATTATTAATCCATCGATGATAATGTTTTACTTTCTTCTAGACTTAATATCTTTTCAAGATCAAGCAATATTAATAAACGGTCATCTAATTTCCCAACCCCGGTAATGAATTCTGCTTTTTTCCCGACAACCAATTCGGGCGGATTTTCAGTAACATCTTTGGGAATTCTTAGTACCTCTGTTACTTCATCAACAATAAATCCAATAGTTTTTTGAACAACCTCTACTACTATTATTCTTGTTTTGCTATCAGCTGCTTTTTTCTCTATTCCCATCCTTAATCTTAAGTCAATAATAGGAATTACTTTTCCTCTAAGATTAATTACACCTTCAACAAAAACAGGTGAATTAGGAACCTTAGTAATCTGGCTAATACGGTTAATTTCCTGTACCTTTAAAATATCCACTGCAAATTCTTCACTGCCAATCATAAAACCGACCAATTGCAGAATCTCGGAAGTGTTTTTATTATCCTTCTTTTCAGTGTTCATTTTTTCTCCGTTTATTTCATTTTATTTAATATTCTTTACTTTATTCTTTATTCAAGGATCAAAATAATGGCATAAAAATATGTTTTCTTACTCAATTTTGTAAGAATCTATTTATAAAATCATTGTAATTCCCTTTGCGTAGTTAAAGAGAAATTATTATTATTTTCTATACAGATATAATCGAAAACCAAAATCATTTTTTTAGAGAATTTGGAATTTTTTATTCTATTTGAATAAAATAAAGATGTTTTATTTAGGATTATTAATTCTTCTTATGGTTAATATAATAAAAATCAGTGGGAGAGATGCGTATTTTTATAGGTTAAAATATAATTTAAAAGAAGCTCCCTTACCTTTTTCACTAAAAACTGATATGTCTATATTATTAAGTTCGCAATATTTTTTTACGAGTGCCAGCCCAAGTCCGTTCCCTTCGAATTTCCTTGTATAACCCTGTTCTTCCTGAACAAATGGCTTAAAAAGATTGGGGAGGTACTCTTTAGAAATGCCAATGCCCGAATCTGATACTTCAACTAATAAACGGTCATTAAGTTTTTGAATATCAACTCGGATGTTGCCTTTTTCTGTATATTTTATTGCATTGTCAAACAGGTTAGCAAAAATTTGAGTAACAGAATATTCATCCGCATAAACAGAAGTATTCGTACACTCATTTTTTAGAATAAACTCAATATTTTTCTTATCGGCAAAATGTTTGTACTCTGAATAAACCGGCTCAAGTATATCCGCAAATAAATTTATTTCACGCGGTTTATAATCATAAGAAGATGTTTGCAGCTCAGACATATTCAATATCATATCAATAGTTCTTATTATCCTGCGTCCGGCTCCATCCATAACTATAAATGATTCACTTAATTCGTCAGTTAAATTATCTTCAACTTCAGACCTTATTAGGCTCATAAAACTTAAAAGTACATTTATAGGCGAGCGAATTTCATGAGACATCTGGGCTAAAAACTCAGATTTCAGTTTATCAGATTCAATGGCTTTTTCTTTCGCAAGAATTAATTCGTCTTCCATTTTCTTACGTTTACTTATATCTTCCCTCACTACAAGGTAGTGAGTAGTATGGTCTTCATTATCTTTTATCGGATTAATGGAAACATATTCCCAATATAATTCCCCATTCTTCCTATTATTATGGAATTCACCATTCCAGACATTTCCCATTTTTAGAATTTGATTTATTGATTTTAAAAAAGCCGATTGCTGTTTATCCAGATCAAAAAAGACAGATTTTCTCCCAATTACTTCTTCCTGGGTATAACCAGTCACCTGCGGAAACCTCGGATTTACATATTCAATGAATCCATCGGGGTTTGTAATTTCTATTGCATTAGGACTTTGAATTACTACCAGCGAAAGCTTTCTAATTTCCTCTTCAGCTTTTTTCCTTTCGCGCCTTATACTTACTTCACGCAATTCTCTTTCAATTGCCGGAACAAGCCTATCCAATTTATCTTTCATTAAATAGTCATGAGCACCTTGCTTCATTGCATTAACCGCAACTTCTTCACCAATAGTGCCTGATACAATAATAAAAGGAATATCTAAATTTGATTCGTTATAAATACGGAGAGCTGCCAATCCATCAAATTTTGGAAGTGCAAAATCAGATATGATAACATCCCATTTGTCTTTGGTAATTTCCACCCTTAGCCTTTCTCCGGTATCTACTCTTGTAACTATCGGATCAAACCCATCAACTTTAAGTTTCCGGGTAAGTAATAATGCATCATCTTCAGAGTCTTCAATTAGCAGAACTTTAAGAGGTTTTACCAAATTTTCTCCATTTCAGTTATTAATTTGAGTTAGGAGTTTCATTCAGAACTAGCCAATAAACCCCTAATTGTTTTACAGCTTCAGAGAATTGAATAAAATCAACCGGTTTTCTTATATAACTGTTAGCATACAACTCATAACTTTTAAAAATATCCTTTTCTTCTTTTGAAGATGTAAGAATAACAACAGGAATAAGTTTAGTTTTTGAGTTAGTTCTAATTTCTTTTAACACTTCAAGGCCATCAACTTTAGGAAGTTTTAAATCCAGTAAAATTAATTCAGGATTATAATTCGGCTCCCGATCCAGATATTTACCTTTACAAAATAAATATTCAAGAGCTTCGGCGCCGTCATGAACTACCACAATTTCGTTTAGAATATTATTTTTTTTAAATGCCCGTAGTGTTAAAGCTTCATCATCGGGATTATCTTCTACAAGAAGAATAACACGATTTTTCATAATCCATCCATATATCGAGCTATAAAGTTATATTATTATAATAGCAATATTTTTCGCATAAAGAATAATGCTAAAATAACGGAATTTCAATTATTTCAATTGCAATATACTATAGAAAATAATTAAATTCATAAAAATAAAACCCAAAACATATTGTATAATCGGTATAATAAAGTGAAAAGTTTAACCGGCTAGCATAATTTAAAAAAATGCGCATTTTAAAGATTATTAAAATGCGCAATTACAATCTTTTTGAAGTAATAAAGGACTTCTTATACTAGTTTGTAGTAAAAGTACTCTTTATTGAAAAAAGAAGTAAACCATCGAAAATAAGAATAACAGCATACAAATACCAATTAAACCAATAAGTACATAAAATGAAAAACTACTTTTCGGTTTTGTAATTAGAGTATTCTCATTTGAGACATTTTTTTTAATTGTATCAGTTGTCATTTTCCTATCTATAATTTATTGTTTAATATTCAATTAACTTGGAATTTTTGTCTGTATAACTCAATACTATTTTGAATTACATTAAAAGCCTCTTCCTTACCTAGAAACTTTTCAACAAATACATTTTTATGTTCAAGGCGCTTATAATCCTCAAAAAACCGTTTGAGCTGTACTGTAGTGTGTGGAGGCAAGTGAAAAATATCTTCTATATAATTTACAGACATATCATTAGCCGCTACAGCTACAATTTTATCATCTTTTTCACTGTCATCAATCATAGTCATAAGGCCTATAACTTTAGCTTCAACAAGGCAGAGAGGTGTAACTTCAACAGAAGAAATTACCAGAACATCAAGAGGATCAAAGTCGTCACAATAAGTCTGGGGAATAAATCCATAATTTGCCGGATAGTGAACAGATGAAAAGAGCACACGGTCAAGTTTCAATAAACCTGTCTCCTTATCCAATTCATACTTAGCCTGTGAACCCTTAGGTATCTCTATTATGGCATTTACATATTCCGGTATTTTTTTTCCAAAGCTTACATTATGCCATGGATTAAAATATTGAATATCTTTCATCTATTACCTATTTGTTGATAATGCGCCGGAAATTTTCCGGCGCAGTTAATTTTATTTTAGTCCTCGCTTAACCTGCGTAACCAATCTTTTACATCTTTATTATTCGGCGCAATTCTTTTGGCCTTTCTAACGTATTCAACTGCCTTATCAATATTTTTGAGATTATAATAACTTGATGTTAACAGTATTAAAGCGCTTTCCTCTTCTCTGAGTGAAATTATTTTCTGAGCATAATTAATACATACATTCCATTCGCTTGCTTTTGCTGCTCTGGCAGCAAAGTAATAACAAATAGGGATATAACTATCGAGATATGTTTTTTCATTTCCTTCCATCATCTTGAGAAGCTTGCTATAAATTTCAGCTTTCTTTGCAGAAGAATCGGCTTTTTCATAGCAGTCTGCTAATTGAAGATAAGCATGAATTGTAGTATCTGAAATTCTTGTGTTTACATTCATCCAATCCAGAAAAGAGCGGATTGCATTAGGATAATCTTCTTTTTGTAAATAAGAATATGCTTTGAATTTCAGCGAATATTCATGTTTCGGATCTATGGCAAGCTTTTTGTTATATAGGTCGATTGCCTGATCATATTTTTTCTCGTTATATGCATTATCAGCCAACTTCACAAAAAGATCTTTATTGTTGGGGTCTTTTTCGGCAGCAAGTTTATAATATTTAATATTCAAAGAATCCTTCTGAAGAACATTCGCAACATCACCAGCGGTTTTAGCTTCGCTTGCACTTAAATCGGAATCAGGAATTAAAAGGACACAATTTAGAGCATCCTGCCATTTTGCTGTTTTTATTGCTGACATGTATCCATATCTTGCAAGTTTTAATTCCTTGGGAAAAAGAGCTATCCCTTCTTTAGCAACGACAAGCGACCTGTCAAAATTCTTAGATTCGAAATTAGCTCTTACACTATTCAGGTATGTTTCCAGATCCTTATTGAATTTTAATACCTTATCATAATAAAGTGCTGCTTCAGGCCACATTTTTGCCTTAAAGAAAATACTGGCTGCGCTGGAAATTGCTTTTGAATTATTAGGGTCAATTCTTTCAATCTTCAAGAACATATTTACGGCATTTGTATAGTCCTTCGATTTAAGGAATATCTCTGCCATTGTAAATTTTCTTTTCACATTAAGAGAATCCAATTTATCGGCTTCCTGATAATAGATTATACCGTATTCGGTTATGCCCTTCTTAATATTAACATCCGCCAATATATCAAACAATTCAGGAGTTTGAATATTTTCCTTTACAACCAAAAGAATTTTCCATGCTGCTTCAACTGAGTCCTGAGCATACGCTTCTTTAGCAATTTTGTAAGCTGCATCATAATCTTTTTTCTTAAATGCCTTCTGGGCACTAGAAAAATAATCCTGCCCAAATAAAATTCCGGTTAGGAAAAATACCAGAATGACAGAGTTAATTATCATTTTTTTCATAAAATCCACCAAGGTTTATTAATTATTCGTATTTTTTTGTTGAACAATGTTACTATGTAATGGCCCTAATTTATTAGCCAGAACTATTGCTTGACCTTCATTACCGGTTAAAAATGTTGCAAAACCACCTGCTACGCCCACATAAGGTTCATTTGTAAAAACATAGCTTAACTTAAACAACGGATATGAACCAAGTATTAGGTATCCCATATGCGGAGGATAGTATTTAATGCCGTCAGATTCTATTTCCCCTGTGCTTAAATTAAGAAATTTAAATGATGAGGAATCTGCAATTACATTAAGCCCCACAAGTCCTATTGATTTAGGATTCTTTTTTACTGCTTCAAGAACATCTGTTTCTTTATTTAACAATTTTACGTTAAGCGGGTCTTTACCTTCTAATAATGAATTTTTAATATATTCATATGTACCTGATTTAAATTGCGGCATATAAATTTTATAGCTTTTATCTTTCCCATTTAATAATGCAATTAACTCATCAGTGGTCATTTTTACTTTCTGATCATTTTTTTGAACTAATGCAACAATTCCATCATAACAGAATTTAAATTGATTTATATTTAATTTTTTATTTTGCTGAATAAAATCCAGCTCATCTTTATTCAAATCCCTGCTTCCAACATATAATTGAATTTTCCCTTCTAATAAAGCTGTAAAACCATCCCTTCCGGAAAGTTCTTCAATATCTAATTTGGCATTAGGATATAATTTCTCGAACTCTGCTTTTTCTGCCTTAACAAGGCGGATAAGTGATTCGTCTGCAGCTATTTTGATCTCACCATTAGTTATACTAGATGGTTTTTGCTCACATGAATAAAATAAAACAGCAGCAAACAATAAGAGTAACGCAATTACTGAAAAATTCTTATTCATAATTTGAACCCTCCCCTTTAGAATTCTTTTGTTTAGTATAAGTGACAACTATTCTAAAGATTCCATACAAAATTAATACAGATGCCATAATAATTTTGTAATTACCGTAATTTGCAGGCACCCAGTTCATAACTAGTATAGCAATGCCGAGTATGATGAATAGAGCGCCTGCAAAATAAGCTATATAGAATAAAATGTTTTTCACTTATGAACCTTAATTATTGTGTATTGAAAATTTAAATGGAATATTAACCCAACAAGATACTGCTTTGCCGTTCTGAATTGCCGGAGAAAAGAGGGATTTCATAGCGGCATCCTTTGCGGGTTCTATAAATATTTCATTATTTGTTTTAAGAACTTCGGTTTTCAATGGTCTACCTTCTTTATTAACTAAAATTCTTAAATAAACAATTCCCGATAACCCTGCTTTTATGGCTATTTCAGGATATACTGGAGTAACAAGGCTAATCGGTTTTGGCTGCTCTTCCACTGCTTTAAAATATGGAGGAATTTCTTCTTCTTTGCCGGCTGGCTCAGAGTCAACTGGTTTCACAACTGCAGTTGGAGGTATACCGCCACTATTATTTTGCCCATTGAGAAAATTATTTAAATCTGTCTGAGTAGGCATAGTGGATTTTTCGGTGACTTCGCCTTTGGTTGCAACCGGAATACCCTGCGTCAAATTGGTTGAATTAGCACCAATAATTGTCTTTGGTGTTGGTATATCAACAGGAAATATAGTCGTTTGCCCACCATCTGTCCATATTGTAAAAACCGGTGGAGTTAAAACCGCATCTTTTGACAATGAATTAAAGAACAAATAAGAACCAATAAGAAAAAGATGAATAAAGATCGCAAGAATAACGCTTAAAGCCACGTTTCTTGGGTATACACGCTTAAGCTCAAAAGCGCCGTACGTGTTTTGAATTTCTGCCGTTAAAATATTACTCGTCATTTGCTACCCCCTGTTTAAGTTATTGCTGCCCATTTTGCTTAGTTTAGTTTTTTATATACTTAACTGCTCAATGTATCTTTGGCGCACAACTCCGGGTATAGAATCGGCTAAGGGGTTTGCAGATATACACCCGTAACAATATGAAAATAACAAAGGGAAAAAAGAATAAGGGGAAAACATTTATTATTATTCATGATGAGTGAATTCCCCTCAGTATAAAATGAACAAAACAGGCGCCCGATCCGCCTAAAAACTGCCACCCCCGTAGCAACGAATAAGGCGCTTGTTAAAAATACAATATATATAAGTACATTATTACTTTTGAAAATAACTTATTTATTTAACGAGAATTTGTAAGGAATATTAACCCAACAAGTAATCGCTTTACCGTTCTGAATAGCAGGCGAGAATAAAGTCTTCATTGCTGCTTCCTGAGCCGGTTGAACAAAGATTTCATTATCGGCTTTAATTACCTGTGTTTTTAAGGGTTTACCTTCCTTATTAACCAATACTCTTAAATAAACTGATCCTGTTAAACCTGCTCTTTGAGCAATTTCAGGATAGACCGGTTTAACCTGTTGAATAGGCTTTGGTTCCTGTTCAACTGCAACGAAGGTTGTTGGATCCGGATTATCGTCCTGTTTACTTTCTTCAATTTTGATATCCTGAACAACCTTAACATTTCCTGCATCGCTAACAGCCTGAGTTGGAGGAATAGCTTTACTCATTTCTGTCTGTGAAGCGAGTGTTTGATCCGGCGCAGCTTTACTATCTTCAACCGGAACGGGTACACCTACGGTTGGAGCAGTTGTAGCTGCTGTAGAAACTTGAGGGGCAACTTCCTGCACAATAGATGGAGGAGGTGCCATATCGCTATACTTCATGGAAACTGTAGGTGCATTCAAACCTTCATCATCTTCTTTATTTAGCATCTGAACAAAATAATAAGTACCAATAAGAAGAAGGTGAAGTAATATAGCAACCATTACTCCTATAAAGTAATTCCTGGGATAAAGCCTTTTTAGCTCAAAAGCTCCGTAGATGTTGTCCTTCAAATTTACTGCTGTTGTATTATTTGCCATTTTTCATCTCCGGTCTTATATGGCTTTGGCCATTTCTTTTTTATCTATTTCATTAATTGGTACAATTGTAAACCTTGTCATATCAAGAATTTTCAGTTTATCTACTATTTCAATTAATGCTTTACTTTTGGCTTTTCGGTCTAAGACAATCTTAAAAATCCAATCAGGATGTTTAGTATTTGGATCATTAGGAAATGCTTCAAAAGACTTTAACTGCTGTGGAGTATATCTGCTTTCCCACTGAGCTTTTTTAGCTTTAAGAGAATCGGTTAATGCTTCATACGGCATTCTGTGAGCAGTAAAAATTCCTATGCTCCAGAATACTGTCATATCATTTCCTACTCTTATAGTAATCATTTTGGTTTCAGGTACTTTAACCTGTACAGTAATTGTATCTGGTAAGACAATTTCAAACGCATTGGGTAACCTGAATACAGTAGTTAACATAAAGAACGTTAATAATAGAAATGCAACGTCAACCAAAGGAGTCATATCTATTCTGATCTTCATTCTTTTTTTAGGCTTTCTGCCTTTCTTCGCGTGGCGTTTTTGACCGCCACCGCCGCCTACATCAGCTCCTGACATAATATCCTCCTTTAAATGCCTGTTTGATCATAATTAGTAATTATACTGAACCTAATAATCTTTGTTTTTTGAAGTATTTCAAGAATATCTGAAACCATTCCAAACTCATTATTAGCATCAGTTTTAATAAGAGTCCTTATTTTAGAATTCATACCTCTGGCTTTCATAAGCAAATCGGGTAGATCAGCTTTTTTAACAGAACAGCACTGTTTGTCTCTGTAAGCAGGTCCAAAAAATGCTTCCATCATAGCCGGGGCAACAAAACCTAAATAAAGGCTGTCATTCGCGTCAACATGAATAGTCATAACATCAGATTCGGGCAGCTTCGTAGGAGAATGTGACATTGGAAGTTGAATCTTTACATCTTCTTGAGGCTTAAATTGCGTGGTTAACATAAAGAACGTTAACAAGAGGAACGCAACGTCAACCAACGGAGTCATATCTATACCGACATTAACTCGCGCTTTTTTAAATTTAGCCATTAGATTACCTCTTATTTGCTTTTGAGTAATTGAATTACATTATAAGAAGCTTCATCAACTTGGAATGTAAAATTATCTACTTTATTAGTGAAGAAATTGTATGCAACGATACCCATAATAGCAACTATAAGACCGCCTGCTGTATTGATAAGAGCTTCAGAAATACCTGTAGCTAATTGAAGAGCATCAACTGAACCGGCATGTGAAAGAGCTGTAAAGGAACGGATCATACCAACAACTGTTCCAAGAAGACCAACCATTGTAGCAATAGAAGCAATAGTAGAAAGAGCAATTAAGTTCTTTTCTAATAATGGAGTTTCGAGCAATAGAGCTTCTTCAACTGAACGCTGAACTTCGCCTAATAATTTTTCTTTCTCAACGCCTTCGGCAGTTACTTCTTTATATCTTGAAAGAGCCGCCTTGATTACGTTTGCAACCGATCCCCTCTGGGCATCACAGGCTTTTAAAGCTTCATCAACTTTTCCGTTTCTTAATAAATTAAGTACGTCTGTAAAAAATTTAGCAACTGCTCTTTTACCGGCAGCTTTTCTTAATGATAAGGTTCTTTCAACGATAATAGCAACGTCCATAATGGAAAGTGTAATAAGTAATGCAACAAGAGGGCCGCCTGTGTAGATCATACCCATGATAGAACCTGGATTTGGTTTTTCTCTGTTTTCGCCATCGGCAAAATTTCCAGGAGCGCCAAATATTCCTCTAAAAATGAATATTGATACTACAAATGCGATTACAAAACAAAAAACGATAAATGCGGACTGTCTCATTTTATTATTTCTCCTATAAGTTATGTGTTAATGTTGTTTAATGTAGAACAATAATTATGCCTATATTAAATTCTATTAATTTAAGCCTATAAGGCCCTAAAAATTTCATTTTTTCAACTTTATTTTATAGTTGATTTTTTAACAACTACAATTCAATATATTTTCTATTTCAAATTGAAATGCATTTTTGTTAAGTCTTTTAATTATATAGAGTTAGACCTATTTCAAAATGAAATAACAATTTCTATTATTACAGTTCGTATAGCTTTTTCTTGCGCCACAGAGTAGTCTCTGAAATTCCAAGAATTTTTGCCGCTTCTTTAGGATTGGTAGTAATTCTTAAAACCTCCATAATATGCTGTTTTTCTAATTCCTCTAATTTAGGAATAATATTTGAGAATTGTTTCGGTTTTTCATTAATAATTTCAATTGGCAAATACTCGGCTTTCACAATCCCTCCTTTAGAAAAGACCAGGAGCCGCTTAATAATATTTTCAAATTCTCTTACATTGCCGGGCCAGTCGTAATCCATTAAATATTTCATAGTTTCGGGGAGTATCTCATATTTTATACCGGGAGAATATTTATTAAAAAAATAATCGGCAAGAATTGGAATATCTTCCTTTCTTTGGTTTAATGAAGGCAGTTTGAATCTCACTCCGCTTATTCTATAATAAAAATCATCTCTTAATTCACCTCTGTTTAATTCTTCATCAATATTTCTGTTTGTAGCCGAGATAATCCTTACATTTATTTTCCTTGTTATGCTTTCCCCAACTCTTTCATATTCCATACTCTGTAAAAATCTAAGAAGTTTAACCTGCATAGGCTTAGGTATTTCTGCAACTTCATCAAGGAAAACTGTTCCCTGATCTGCCAATTCCAATCTGCCGATTCTATCTCTGATAGCTCCAGTAAAAGATCCTTTGGTGTGGCCAAAGAGTTCGCTCTCAAACAGATTTTCAGGTATAGCAGCACAATTAATAGGAATGAATGTATTTTCATTTCTATTACTGTTTTCATGTATGAATCGTGCAAGCAATTCTTTCCCTGTACCGCTTTCTCCTTCAATTAAAACAGGGATATCACTTTCGGCTATTTCTTTTGCTGTTTTAATTATATCGCGCATCTGGTAATTTTTAGTAGCTATTGTGTTCGGAAATATTTCATCCTGAACCTGTGCGCGCAATCCTTTAACTTCTTTAATTAAATGATGATGCTCATATATGCGTTCTGCTATATGCGTAAATTCCTGATAAGTAAATGGCTTTGTTAGGTAATCATATGCCCCTTTTTTAATAGCTTCCACTGCAGATTCTATAGTACCGTGGGCGGTCATAAGCACGACTGTTGTCTCTTCCGAAATTCTTTGCAGTTCCGAAAGTACTTGCAATCCGTCAATCGGCTGCATTTTAAGGTCAACGAAAGCTATGTCAAAATATTTTTCCTGTGCACGTTTTAATCCTGCAGTAGGGTCGCTGAATGTTTCTGTCTGAAACCCCATAGAATTCAAAGCAAGTTCAATCATTTTTAATATATTCTGTTCATCATCAATAACAAGGACAATTCCTTTAAACATTTATAACTCCGTAGGTATTCTAATAATAAATTCACTTCCTTTTCCGGGGAAGCTTTTAACCTGTATTTCACCGGAATGAAGTTCAACTATTTCCTTTACAATAGACAATCCAAGTCCAACACTCCCCTGGGTATTAGAATTAACCTGATAAAATTTATCGAAAATTTTATCTATTTGCTTAAGCCCAATCCCTATTCCCGAATCTGTAATCTTAATTTCAATTTGATTATCTATTTTTTCAGTTGAAACAATTATTGAGCCTCCTTTGTGTGTAAATTTAAAAGAATTAGTAACAAGGTTTTCCAGAGCCCGTAATAAATAGTCATAATTCGCAGTTAAGGAATTTGCATTTTTAGAAATAGTATAATTAAGATTAATTCCTTTTTCTTCAGCAAGCAAGTGGAATTCTTTCATTAAATGCTCGAGAAGAGTTTTCATCTCAACGTGCTCATATTTAAGAGTTAGACTGCCCGATTCAATTTTAGTAAGCTCCAGAATTTCAAAAACCATTTTGTTCAGACGTTTATAATCTTCTTTCATAGACAAAAGCAATTCCTGCTGTTTGGAGTTTATTTCTCCTACAACTCCTTCTTCAAGTAAACCAACCGCCATTCCAAGAGAAGTAAGAGGAGTTTTTAATTCATGAGAAACTTTAGCAATGAACTCGGATTTCATTGAATCCAGTTCCTGAAATTTAGTAATATCATTAAATACTATTACCATACCTGCAAAATCAGATTCCGGAATATGAATAAAGGAATAAATAGGAATGAAAAATTTATTTTCTCCTCCTTCTTCACTTAGGACAATAAACGGCTGTTTAGTTCTTGTGCTTTTTTTCCTTTTCAACATTTCATATTTATCGAAATAGTAATTTTTCGGGAAGAGGAATTTCAAATTTAATCCCTCAGCGTCTCTTATCCCGAAAACTTCTTTGAATTGTTTATTGGCAATAATTATTGATAAAAATTCATCAGTAACTACAACAGGTTCATTAATATTTTCAAGAATAATTTCAGATTTTCTTTTTTCAAACAGTATTTTATTTACATTCATCCTTTCATATATCTGCAACTTCTCGCTCATAATATTAAATTCATTTGCAAGAGTAGAAACTTCATCCTGAATATCTCCCACTTTTATCTTTTCATCAAAATTACCTTCAGAAATTAATCGTGCGGTTTTAGTAAGTTCATTTATTGGCCGGATTATATAATCGGTAAATTTAACAATAAATATAAGGCTTATAACACTTCCGCTTACGAGGACAAAAACAATCCACAGCGCTGCATTGCGGGTTGTATCTTTATTCTGAACCATTTTTTCTTTAATTGCATCCTGATTTTGGAGGTTGACCTTATTACACTGATTTTTTACCTCCTTAACTGCCATCATAATTATAGCGGTAAGTGTATTTTGATCTTCTTTTTTACCATTATAAATAAGGGAGTCTTCCCTGCCTGTTTTTATTCCATAAAATAATTTTTTACGGCTGTCGTCAACATTTTTTGAAAAATAGTTAAATTTAAATGCTAGCGTATCATAATTCTTTTTAACAGACCTTACAATATCGGGATATCCGTCCATATATCTCTTAATGAAAACAGTCTTTAAAGAATCAAAACGTGCGCTTTCCGATTTATCCTTCTTATTAAATAATTTAACAAGGCAATATTGCTCCTCATCAAGCAGCCTCGTCATTTCACCTACGGCAATTATACTGTTATAACTTGATTCCATTGTAGACTTAATGGATTCATTAAACTTATAAAAATTATAAACACTGTAAAAAGTTACCAGCAGCATGATCATAACTGTAATAGAAAAGCCGGCAAGTATTCTGCCTCTGAATGTTGATTTGAAATTTTTAAAATTGGGCATTTTGTATTTAAACTATTTCTTTCTATTCCTAAAAATGGAAAAGATTAAATTGATTTTCAAAGCTTTTCTTATTTAAATAGTTTTAATTAATGACAGTTTTTACCCGATAATTTACCACTTCACTTCTATTATAGTCAAAGGCGGTGCAAAATCAGCCTAAAATTACTTCCCTAAGGCGCTGAGCACTGATTTCCGGGGTAATATCACGCTGCGGATTAGCAAGCATTTCATATCCCACCATAAATTTCTTAATTGTAGCCGAACGTAATAATGGGGGATAAAAATGCATATGGAAATGCCATTCTTTATGTTTTTTTCCATCGGTTGGTTTTTGATGAATTCCCGCTGAATATGGGAATGATATGCCGAACAATTTATCATATCGGTAGGTAAGATCTTTTATACAATCAGCAAGATTAAGCCTTTCTTTATCTTTCATTTCTGATAAACTAGTAATATGCCTTTTACTTATAATTATTGCTTCAAATGGCCATACAGCCCAGAATGGTACCAGAGATGCAAAGTCTTTATTCTGGTATATAATCCTTTCGTTTAATTTCAATTCCAGTTTCAGATAATCTTTTAGAAGTGATTTTTTTTCATTCTTAAAGTACTTTTTTAACTGCTGTTCTTCTTTTAACGGCTCCACAGGAACCGAACTCTGAGCCCAGATTTGTCCATGAGGATGCGGATTGCTGCACCCCATCATTTCCCCTTTATTTTCAAATATCTGAACATAATTAATAAATTTCATCCTGCCTAATTTTTCATATTCATCTGTCCAAACATCAATAACTTTTTTGATATCAGAGGTTTCCATATCTGCAAGGGTTAGGTCATGTCTTGGTGAAAAACAAATAACTTTACATATACCCTGTTCTACTTTTGCAATTAACAGGTCTTTTTTATTAAATGAATATTTAGATGTATCGGCAATTAATGCGGAAAAATCATTTTGGAAAACGAATGTTTCTATGTAATCAGGATTTACAGCACCACCCGCCCTTGAATTACCTGGACATAAATAACAGTTTTCGTCATGTGGTTTTTTAATTTCACTAATGTTATTTTCAACTTTACCCTGCCATGGCCTTTTAGCTCTATGGGGGGAAACAAG
>TBL_comb47_HYPODRAFT_10000132_pt1 | contig 93230 bp, 72 predicted proteins | sample TroBogypolimnion_40_FD_10682 | JGI IMG/M metagenome (IMG submission 10682) | reverse complement strand
AGTGTAGGTGAGACATGCTAAAATTAATAATTGAAAAAGAAATAAGAGATATTATAAAATCGTCCAAGTTTGTTTACATGTTTGCAATCTGTGCGGTTTTAATTATCCTTACGTTTTATGTAGGCGGTAAAAATTATCTTATTAACCGTGCACAATATGAAGCTGCAATTGCTGAAAATAATAAGACATTTGAAAAAATGGTTGCAAGTGGCCAAATTGAGCCAAATATTATCCTGCCACCTGAACCAATTATGTCATTAGTTGCAGGTGTATCTAATGATGTTGGTAGAGATATTCAAATAACTACTGCTGGAAATTTAACTGCAACAGGAAGCAAATATAATGAAGACCCAATATATGCAGTTTTCCGTTTCCTTGATCTGGAATTTTTATTTCAGATGATACTTGCGTTATTTGCAATACTTTGTATGTATAATGCTATTAATGGTGAGAAAGAAAGAGGCACTCTTGCGTTAACTTTTTCAAACTCAATACCAAGACATATTTATATATTAGCAAAAGTAGTTGGTTCTTTTATCTCAATGTTTGTTACATTATTGATACCCATATTAATAGGATGCTTACTACTTCCATTAATTGGAGTACCTATGATAGCAAGTGACTGGTTAAAATTAATTATGATTTTATTAACTGGTTTTTTATTCTTTGGCCTGTTTTTAATACTTTCAATATTTATGTCAACAATTACCAAACAATCATCTGCATCTTTATTATTTATGCTTGTCATATGGATAAGCGCTGTAGTAGTATTCCCACGGGTAGCAATAATAATAGCCGGCAGGGCAGTGAATGTTCCAACCACCGATGAAATAAATCAAAAGAAAATAAAATATACAAATGAACAATCAAAAATAATGTTAAATAAAATCAGAGACGTGCAATCTCAAAAAAAAGATGACCAGGATGAGCAGTTCAAAATAATAATGAAGGAATATTCTAACAATGTTACCGATTATTATTTAAAAATTAGTCGTGAAAGAGAAAATATACAATATTATCAAGAAAATCTTGCATTAAATATTTCGAGAATTTCTCCATCATCTTGTTTTACACTTGCAGTTTCAAATATTGCTGGTACTTCTCTGGAACTTAATAGAGATTATTTAGAACAAGCTTATAATTATCAGAATATTCTTAGAAAAATGATTGATGAAAAGATTAAATCAACTGATATAACAAAATTGGCTATGTCCGGAAATACCAGCATGTATAATATAAATGATATACCATTATTTATATATATAACGCCTTCCTTCTCAAAATATATACCAAGGGTCATAATTGATTTATCCATATTAATAATAATGAACCTAATCTTTTTTGCCGCATCATTCTTTACATTTTTAAAATATGATTTAAGGTAGTCAAAATAAATATTATTCGGAGGTAAAATGTTCTGGATTTTTATTCAAAAAGAACTAAAAGCAATAATTCAAAGTCCTAAATTTATTTTATATTTTATTACAATTACAGTACTTATACTTTTAAGTTTTTATTTTGGTATAAAAGAATTTAGGGCATATGAAAGAGACTATGAAACCGCAATTAACTTAATGGAAGAAAGGAATAAAAGTGTCGATTCATGGGTAAAAATAGTTTATATGGCATATAGAGCACCAAATCCTATGCAAATATTTTCTTCTGGGATAGGCTACGATTTAGGCAGATATTCTAAAATAAATCAATATAATACAATAACATTGGAGAATAGTCTTTTTACCGATAATCCCATCTTTGCAGTTTTTAGGTTTATTGATTTTACTTTCATAGTGACGGTTATTCTTTCTTTATTTGCTATTTTATTTACATTTGATTCTGTTAATGGAGAGAAAGAGCAAGGTACAATGAAATTAATATTTTCAAATCCTGTTTCCCGCAGCCAGTATATAAGGGGCAAATTTGTGGGTACATTTATAGGTTTGGTAGTACCTATATTGATTCCCGTTCTTTTTGGCCTTCTTATGCTTATTATATTTAATGTCCCACTTACATTTTCAGATTGGATGAAAATATTGTTAATTCTCAGTGCTTCAGTATTGTATTTAGCTTTTTTTATTGCACTTGGTATTTTCATTTCGACAATTACACATTTTTCTTCAACTTCTTTTTTAATTTCACTTGTATTTTGGATTACTACTATTTTTATTCTTCCCCGCCTGGGGATAATGACCGCGGGTCAATTACTAAAGGTACCTTCCGATGCCGAAATTGAGAGCCAGAAAGATGCTATTGGGATTCAAGTAGGAAGTGAGGAAAGTGATTCTATTAGGATTGCTTATAAGAATTATTTTGAAAGGACTAGAGATTTGTCTGAAGATGAGAGAAAAAATAAAAGAAGTGAGGTATTAAAAGAAGTTGAGCAGATTCAGCAAAGCGGGTTAAACAAAATGAACGTCTTGTTTGAAAAAATAATTGAATCCGCTCAGAATAAAAAAAATCAGGTTATAGTATTAGGATTAACCATGTCACGATTTTCTCCTGCTTCTGCTTACCAGTTGGCAGCTATGACTTCTTGTGCATCAGATGTTTATTTAAAGAATCGTACTGAAGAGCAAATGAAATCGTTTAAACAAAAGTATACGGAATTTATTCAGAAAAAGCTAACTGAGAAAGGGGGGGCGCTTGCCTATTATCAAAGTGTAATGGATGGAGTTACAAGAAAAAATACAATTGACTTAGCTGACCTTCCAAGATATACATCAGTCGCCCCAAGCTTTGGCGAGGTTATTACTACTGCACTATTAGATATTACAATCCTTATTATCTTAACACTTGCTATTTTTACAGGTGCTTATTTCTCATTCCTAAAATATGATTTAAGATAGTTTATTGATCTTATCTTTTCTTAGTTTATAATGGACTCAATTGTTAAGACAATAAAATTGGCTTCTTCAGATAGGGTTAAATGATCTAATCGTTATGGAATTAGTTACCTGTAGCTTGTTGCGATAAAAGGTTGTCTTTTTTTATACCAAAAAAATGAATTGTAGTTTTTATTTACTCTTATTAGGCAAGCAAAATATTTTGGACAGCAAGATACATTTTTGAAATTTTAGAATTGGGATACTTTTAAGAACAAAGCCAAATTTGTCTAAAATGAATTAATTTTAAAGTATTTCTACTTCCTAAAATTATATTAGAAATTAATTCAAAAAGTTAACTATTTATTGAATAGAGATAGTTTTTTTACAAATTCAAGAGATTAAGAAGTCTTTGAAAGGGCTTGCATTTATTTTTTTCCCATCTTCTTTCAGTCCCTTCATCTACATTCAGATGCATGGCCAATTTCTTTTGGCTTAGACCATTGATTTTACGATAATAGATTATATGTTCGCCAAGAGTCAGGTTTTGTGCTTTTAGAGGATTGTAGCCAAGAAATTCGATGATTTTAGGTATAAATCTGTTTGGAGGTTCAGTCGAATTATTTTCCCAACTGTAAACCGAATTCTCTGTTACTCCTATAATTTTCGCGACTTCTCTTTGAAATAACCCTTGCTCTAATCTCCGTTTTTTAATATGTTCACCAATGGAAACTGGATTTTGGGGGATATTTGAAGGTTTTTGAGCACGCAATGTTATCTTGCAGATTGGCAACGCAGGTATGTCCATGCGGATTCTATACCGATCCAGAAAAACAATGCACATGTACACAGCAGCAGATACAGAAATATATGTCGAGAATATCCGGGCCGTTGTTGGATAGGATTGATATTCATATTGAAGTCCCTGCTGTAAAGTTTAAGGATTTATCTTCTGCCGGAAAGGGGGAAAAATCCGCTGATATAAGAAAGCGTGTTGTCGCTGCAAGAAAAATTCAGCTTGAAAGGTTTAAGGACTTAAAGGGTATTCATAACAACAGCGACATGGGCTCTAAGGAAATTAAAACATACTGTCCAGTTGAGCAGGCAAGCCTTGACTTGCTTAAAATGGCTATGACAAAACTTGGCCTTTCTGCCCGTGCATACGACCGCATACTAAAAGTCAGCCGTACCATTGCTGACCTGGAAAATGAAGAAAAAATTCTGCCCCAGCACATCAGCGAAGCAATACAGTACAGGAGTCTTGATAGAGAGTTGTGGAATCACTGAGTAAAGGTCTCCTCGATAATATTTTCCTTCGGAAAATCACTCGGAGACCGGATAGAATAAATGAAATAAAAGAAATGAGAGGTTGCCGAGTGATTCTGCGAAGCAGAATCGTACCGAGGTGACCGGAAGTAACGAAAAACTAAAGTAATACAATGAGCAAAGGTTATATGTACATACTTGAGTGTTCAGACGGTACATTTTATACTGGAAGTACAAAAGACCTAGAACGCAGGCTTAATGAACATCAAGGAATCAATTTTACTGATAAAAATGATAAAGGAGCAAATTATACAAAAGTAAGACGACCCGTTAAGCTTGTATATTATGAAGAGTATGAAAGAATAGATGAAGCGTTTTACAGGGAAAAGCAGGTACAAAATTGGAGCCATACTAAAAAAATTGCCTTAATAGAAGGGAAAACAGAACTGTTGCCGGAGTTGGCAAAGAAAGTATTTCGAATATCGGTCTCATCGATACAAGCGTCAGCTGACGGGCACTCGGAGACCGGAAGAAAAAAGTAAAGCAAATGATAATTTTACAGCTCAGTACTGTAATTCAAGACCAGGTAAGAGATGTAAATCATTAAATAAAATGCGGATGTGCAGTTAATAGATTGAATTAAAATAGAGGAAATCATGAAACACTATTTACTTTGTATTATTATGATTGTAACAGTTTTTTTCACAGCATGCAAAGGGAAGGAAGATAACAATTCCCAGATTCAGAATGCTCAGGCTATTACAAAACCTACAGCTGCAGTCAACGAAAGTGGAAATAATGAAAAAGATAGTATAATTGTAAATGAAGAGGGAAAGCAATATATATTTAAGGTTCAAAGCTGGGATACTTTAATGCTTGTTAATTATCCGAAAGCAGGAGAGAAGAAATATTATGTGGTTGGCAAGGAACTGAGGGATGAACAAATAACCGACCTGAAAAAAGTTGATTATAATAAAGACGGGTGTGAGGATATTATTGTTGAGTATGGAATGGCAAACAGATATCAGGAAGGCATGATTGTTTATAATTCAGAAAAAAAAGAATTTCAGCTTGTCCCTAATTATTGGGAATATTCGGGTGCCAAGCCAATAAAGGGGAATGAGAAATTTTATTATTCATATCGTAGTTCCGGATGTGCCGATGAGGCATGGTTAAGCACATTATTTACATTTGAAAATTATAAAGTGGCAAAACTGGGTATAATTAAAAGGTCTGAGTGCGATCCGGAAATACCGGATATATTTGTTTATAAAATTAAAGACGGCAATGAATTGCAAATTGAAAAAGTATCAAAAAATGATTATGAGAAAAATAAAAAGAATAAGTTTGCCTTCATTGAAGAATATTGGAATAAAAATTATAAGAATTTTATAAAATAAATAGGACTATAAGTGGTCTCCTCGATAATATTTTCCTTCGGAAAATCACTCGGAGACCGAGTAATTGGTTTCCTCGATACAAACTTCCCAATCGGGAAGTCCACTCGGAAACCAGTATGAAATAAATTGTGACAGGAAAAGGTGTCCGAGTGATTCAGCGTTATCTCGATACACCCGTCAGCTGACGGACACTCGATAACAGCTGAATCGTATCGAGGACACCGACAAAAAATAAATAGTAATTGTACGGTTGATTATAGGTGAAAGGTTTGTTAATTTTGTAATTAATGGGAAGTTTCAAGTTTAGTACAACCTTATCAAAGCCGATTTGAATAGTAAAGAAATGGTTCTGTCATTGCATATAAGCGAGGCAATACAGTACCGTAGTTCGGATAGAGAGTTGTGGAATCATCGGGATAAAATATTTGTATAACAAAATAAATTATTAATTAGTTTGGGTATCAAGATGGTAAAATCAAATATTTCTGAATATGAATTTATTAGACGAGAGATGGATTCTCTTCGGGATTGTATAACAACTTATTTAAGCTTTACAATGGGTGGTGCAGGTCTAGTTTTATTTGGCTCTATTGTATTGACACCGAAAGATAAATTTAGTGAAGCAAATATTATCCTTTTGTTTATTTTATCTTTAATATTTTCGCTTGTTCTATGGATAATATATTATAAATTTAATTCATACAATAGATATACGGGATACTGTAAATTGTTAAATCAAGAGTACTTTAAAATAAATATACCGGCAGGCCAAGAATATTCATGGGAAATATGTATGGATGTATTAAGAGAATTTGATGATAATAAAACATTAATGAATAATATGGTAAATAATATTAAAGAAAAAAGTATTAATAATCTTGATACAATAAAATCTACTATTCGTAATATTTATGAAAAAAAATACAATCTTAATGAAATATATTATGGTTTTATATATGTATTTATGACAATATTTTGGAAGAAAAAAACTAAATCGTGGAAGTATCCTTTATATGTTACTTCAGTGTTTTTTATTTTAATTATACTATTTATCGGAGCAGGATTTGGCATACCGCTAATATTGGATACTCCGATAAATTGGGCCATAATCAAACCAGCAGGTTTTTCCATTATTGTGGTGCAACTGGCAATCTGGTGCAGATTATTTAATATGATATATGAATTAATGGATGGAAAAAGGTCAATTGAAAGTTATTGTTTACGGTTTTTACCAATAAGATATAATTATATAAAAGAGATTAAAAAATTAAATAAAAATAAATCAATTAATTATACACTAATAACACTAAAAAATAAGTTCAAAGATCCAGTAACAGGGAAGCTTTAACTATCGGACTAAATAGATTATTTCGCTACAAGGTTCTTTACTGAGATGTTCACTCGGAGACCGGATAGTACAAAGGAAATAATAAATGAAAAGGTGACCGAGTAGCCACGAGTGTAACGAGGGGCATATCGAGGCCACCGGGAGGGAAGAAATATTTCTGCCCCATCCTATAAGCGAGGCAATACAGTACAGAAATATGGATAAAGAGTTATAGAATCACCTTAGTTTCAAATTATTCATAATATTGTAGGAGTGATAAAATGAAAGCATTTTTATGTATTATACTTTTTTTTTAAACAGCAATCTCTGTATTTTCTCAAACTGAAAAACAGGTAACAATAACACAATCTGATACTATATTTTATATTAAGTGGCAGGAGAAAGATAATTCATTTACCGTACCATTCGTTGGTTTTAAGAAATTGATTGAACAGAATATTAATATCCAACATAGTGCAAAAATCTTACTTGCAGATCATTATGTGTTCCAAATAATGTCCATACCTATCTCCAATAGATTTACTGATCCTGTTAACTCTGATACAGTTTTATTGGATTACTTATACAACGAAGGGCATTATACATGCGACCAGCTTAAACTGCCATACTCTAGCTGTAAATTGGACAAATTAATATTTCCACAAAATCCAGATTTAAAGTGCTATTCCTGCCAGGTCGTATTTCCACTTAATAATGAAGATAATTATGACAAAAAAGGTGATACTACTATTGCTACACTTTCAGCTAAGGTCTTTCTATTTCTTGCAGTTTTGCATAATAAAACCATTATTACCGTAGGAACTACAATATTTGATTTGAAAGATACGGATAAGTTAAAACATACTCTTTATACTGCTATTACAAACATTCGTTATGATTAAAATATTGTTACAATGAAAATAAATGTCCCATTTAAGTTAACTCCATGATAAAATGGAATTTTAGTCTTGTCGTTACCACTGGATAATTATGAATGAGAAAATAACTAAAATTGGAAAAACACTTTGTATTACTTTAGTAATTATAATACTGCTAATATTAGGTGTATATTTAATTGTGAATATCAAGATTAATCAAAAAATTAACGCAGGAAATGAATTGATAAGCAAAATAGAAAAATATAAATCAGAATATGGCTATCCTCCGCTAAAAATAGTTGATATTGGTTATCTGGAGACTGAAGAGGGCACATTTCATTATAATAGAATTGATAGTATGAATTATGAATTATATTTTAGCGCATATTCCGTCGGCGAAACGATTAAATATAGTTCTGTAAATAAAAAATGGAATAGATGAATATCCAGCACGCCATATATGAACCGTAGTAGCTTTGCAAAGCTTAAAAAATAAATGAAGGTATATAATGGACATAGTTATTAGTATAATATCTGGGTTCTTGATAGGTATATATTATAGAAAATTACCTATCATTTGCCGTTTTATTTACGAAATAAAAAGAAAAATAATGAGTGTTAATAATAAAAAGGGAAATAAAAGAATAATTGAGAGTGTTGAAGACGAAGGCCTTGGCCATAATCTTACATTTCAGGTTGATGATTCAATAGTATATATTTATATGGACAGTGCCGGGTGGGAAATATTTAAAGGTGAATTTGACAATCTATTAAAAGGAAAAAAATATGATCACACCCATTTATTTAGTAAGGAATGGGGAGGTAGTGAATTAACCCATGATTATTCGAATAATAAGGTGGTTAATATAAATCATGTTAAATTATATTATCTTGGAAAGGATATAACTGAAACATAACATACTATATCAGCCCTCTACATTGCCGTGTCGAACTGAAAAAATAACAAAATATCTCCTATGGAAACAGAATTAGAATACACATTAACGCACTCATATAAAGAAGGGATGATTTCATATATGAAAACCCATCCTGAAGAATTTGATGAGTTAATTAAACTGGCTATATCTCATAAACCGCCCTACTCATGGCGCGCAGCCTGGTTATTGTGGAGCTGCATGGAGAAAAATGATAAACGTGTACAAGGTAATATAAAAAAAATAATTGATTCAATAAAAACAAGAGATGATAACCACCAGCGGGAACTGTTTAAGATTCTTTTCCTGATGGAATTAAACGGGAAATATGAAAGTATTTTGTTTGATATTTGTGCAGATACCTGGGAACAGATAAGCAAGAGGCCGGCAGTGCGGATGAATGCATTCAAAATCATTGTCAAAATTGCAAAAAGACATCCTGCTTTATACAAAGAAATAGAAACACTTACACAAAATCAATATATGGATTCACTATCCCCGGCAGTAAAGAAAGCTATTTCTAAAATGATAAAGGAATAATATTAGGGATATATTTATGCATTGCTGCAGGATAATATTTTATTAATTTTGTATAAAGATTATTATGACTCAAGGTTTATTTGTCTGTGTAGTAGATAGGGCGGCATTAGAACAAAAATGATTCTAAATGAAATCCTAAAATAATCCGGGGGCCTATAGTTATAAATAATAAAAATACGGGAGGGAAAAATGAAAACGATTAGACAATTCTTTTTAATTATTTGTATTTCATTTACGAATTATTATGCACAGGAAACTCTGCTCGATCCGAAGCCATCAACGGCATCACAGGATAGCCTCATAAACGTAGGCACTCAACTGCATGATGAAGGGAAATATGATGAGGCTATTAAAATGTACTTAAGAGTACTTAATGAAAATCCTGCAAATATAGCGGCCTTGTATGAAATATCCAGTTCAAGCCTTGCAAAAAAGAATTATGCAGATGCTATTAAATATGCAACAATAGGTATTGGATACAAATCTGAAGCGCGGGGCGGGTTTTATATTTGTATTGCAAATGCGTTTGATGAACAGGGCAAATCGGAAGAGGCAATAGCTAAGTACCATGAAGGTATTTCTATAAATCCGAAAAATTATTTACTCTATTTCAATCTTGGTGTAACATATTACCGTAAGAATTTATTTGATTCTGCACGTGTTCAGCTCCACAAGTCACTTAAAATTAACCCTTTGCACGCCAGCAGTAATTTGCTTTTAGGAGGTTTGTATTATGGCAAAGGGAAAAATGTTCCGGCTTTTCTGGCCTATTCAAGATTTCTTGTAACTGAACCTGCAACAAGCCGTTCAGGTAATGCATTAAAAAAATGGAAAGAAATTCTTACCAGCTATGTAAAAGTTGACAAGGATGATCCCAAAAAAATTAATGTAAATATCACTCCTGATTCAAGTGCAGAAGATGGAGATATGACAGTCCTTGCAATGAGCCTTGGCCTGAAGATGGCAGCTATTATTGGTGAGGGGGATAAGGGACTTACAGAAATGCAGAAAGATGTTCAATTATGTGAATCATTTTTTGCCATTATGTCCGAACTAAAAGAGAGAGGTACTTATTCCGGATTTATATGGGACTACTATGCTCCATATTTTGAGGATATGAATAAACAGGGACTAATAGAAACATTTGTCTATATTATCAATTGCAGTTCAGATTCTGATGAAGTAAACAAGTGGCTGCAGGCCAATAATGATAAAGTAGAAAAATTCTTAACCTGGAATAAACAATATAGTTGGCAAAAATAAATTGCTAGTTTGCTGCTTGGCAAAAGTGCCGTAAAATAGGTGTAAATCAGTATTCTTGATCTGCATGAGGCAAACAAGTTTAAGCCGGAGTAAAGTGAGTATCCCACGGAGACAGGATAGAATAAATGAAATAAAAGAAATGAAAGGTTGCCGAGTGATTCTGCGAAGCAGAATCGTACCGAGGTGACCGGATAATTGGTTTCCTTAATGCATCCGTCAGCTGACGGACACTCGGAAACCAGGATGAAATAAATTATGGCAGGAAAAGGTGTCCGATTGATTCAGTATTATCTCTTAAACCGCTGAATCGTATTAAGGACACAGAAAAAAGAAATATCATTATCCTTCCAAGTCTAAGAAATACCGATTATTATTCCTGACAGAAAAACAAGTATGCCTCCAACTACAACCTGGAAGATAGCCGTCCAAATTGGAGTATCCATATATTTATTTCTTATCCAGGCAATGGCAAAGAGCTCAATGAGTACAACTATTACAGCCAGTGTAGTTGCCGTATAAACATTTGAGATCAGGTAAGGCAAAGTATGCCCGAGTCCTCCTAATGTAGTCATCAGGCCGGTTATTGCTCCGCGCATCCAGGGATGTCCGCGCCCCGTTAGAGTGCCGTCATCTGAAAGTGCTTCTGCAAAACCCATGCTTATGCCTGCGCCTATTGCAGCCGCGAGTCCGATTAAAAAAGTATAAAAACTGTTATGAGTTGCAAATGCAGCCGCAAACAGGGGAGCTAAAGTTGAGACAGAGCCGTCCATTAATCCTACAAGTGCGGGTTGTACAATTTGCAGAAGGAACAAACGCTTTTGTGCTTCTTCTTCGGAAACAATATTAGCATTTGCTTCCATTTTTTGAGCTGAATAAACATGTATCCGTTCCTCATCTGCTAAATCCCCCAGTAGCTGGCGAATGCCTGCGTCGGTTGTACGTTTGGAGGCAGTCTCATAGAATCGAGTTGTTTCAAGTTCCATTTGTTCTGCCATTCTGCGTGCAGAGGAAATTTTTAACGGGCGGACTCTCCATGTAGGCAGCCTGTCCACAAATCCTCTCACATCCTGCCTGCGGATAAGAGGAATATGCTCTCCAAATCTTTCTCTGTATAAGTCTAACAGGCGGTGCCGGTGGCCATCTTCTTCTTTTCTCATCTTTACAAATTCATTTGCCTGCTCGGGATAATTTGTTTTCAGTCCCTCGGCAATATCATCATAAATGCGTGCATCTTCTTCTTCAAGTGAAATTGCAAGAGCAAGAATTTCCTGCTCGGTCAGGCTGTCAAAAGTTCTCATTGTCTTCTCGCATGTTATAATATTTAATAATACAAATATAATATTTTATAAAATTCAATGCGTTACATATGCAGGCCGTCAAAAGATTTATGATGACAGTTATCTCTAAACGGCAAGGTTCTTAGTTGTTAAAATTCATGCAAACATTTTTCGAGATATAATTTGATATTCTATATACCGTTCGGTATATTAACACATGGAAAATAAAGAAAAAATACTTCATTGCGCTTTACAGTTGTTTTCTTCACGCGGATATGATGCCGTAGGTGTACAGGAAATATGTGAAAAAAGCGGAATTACTAAACCGACTCTTTATTATTATTTTGAAAGCAAGCGGGGCCTGCTGGATGCAATAATAATAGAATATTATCCTCCTTTCCTTGAAGAAATAAAACACAGGGCAGAATACCGCCGTGATTTGATCATGAATCTGGAAGGTTTGGCTTTTACTTTTTTCCGGTTTGCAGTTTCACGTCCCGATTTCAACAGGCTGTTTCTTTCAATAATGTTTTCTCCGCGCGAAAGTGAAGCTTATCTGGCTCACAGAAAATATACAATGCAGCTTTTTCAATGCATTGGAGAACTGTTTAAGGTTTCAGTTCCGGAAAATGGAAATCTAAGAGGCAAAGAAAAGCAGCTTACCGCAAGCTTTATAGGACTTTTACACAGCTATACAGGATTATATTTAAATAATTCTACCCGGCTGGATGATGCTGTTGCGCGTGCTCTCGTAAAGCAGTTCATGTATGGTATATATTCATAATTTTATATTTAATAATACAAGTTATTAATAGTGAAGGAAAATAAAATGTCAAATTGGTTTCGTGATGCAATTTTTTATCATATATATCCTCTTGGTTTGTGCAGTGCTCCGGCAAAAAATAATTTTGATCTTGAACCTGTAAGCAGATTGAAAGATATTTATCCATGGATAAGCCACATGAGTAATCTTGGTGTAAATGCTCTTTACATTGGGCCCTTGTTTGAATCTTTATCGCATGGCTATGATACGGTAGATTATTTTATGCTCGACCGTCGCCTTGGAGTTAACCAGGACCTTACCGATTTTGTAGCGGCATGCCATAGTAAAAATATTATGGTGATCTTAGACGCAGTATTTAATCATGTGAGCAGGGAGCATTTTGCATTTCGTGATGTTTTGCTGCATGGGCATAATTCTTCTTACGCTGACTGGTTTTTTATTAATTATGATCAACCCGGGCAGCATGGAGACCCTTTCACATATGAAGGGTGGAACGGGTTCCACAGCCTTGTTAAACTAAATTTAAACAATACAGATGTAAGAAATTATCTTTTAAGTGCTGTTGAATTCTGGATGGATAAGTTTGGTATTGATGGTTTAAGATTAGACGCTGCTGATGTTATGGAGAAAAGTTTTTTTAATTATCTCCATTCCTTTTGTAAATCTAAAAGAAATGATTTCTGGTTGATGGGGGAAGTAATCCACGGGGACTATAATGAATGGGTAAACCCGGTTCGGCTGGACAGTGTAACAAATTACGAATGCTACAAAGGGCTTTGGTCAAGCCTTAATGACGGCAATTATTTTGAAATTTCTTATGCGCTTAACAGGCAATTTGGAGATAAGGGAATTTATAAAAATCTTTCTCTTTATAATTTTGCAGATAATCATGATGTGGATAGAGTGGCCAGTAAACTTAAAGAGAGCCGGCATTTGTATCCTTTGTATATCCTGTTATTCACAATGCCGGGAATACCTTCTATTTATTACGGAAGCGAATGGGGTTTACAAGGTGTAAAAGGGGAGCATTCTGATGCACCTCTGCGCCCTGCAATTGATCTCAATTCAATTTATGCGGATGTAAACATTAAAACCCTTGAATCCTTAATAAAGGAGCTTATTAATATCAGGAAAAAAATAACTCCTCTGCGGATGGGGAGTTATACTTCTCTCTATGTGGCTTCCTTGCAATTTGTTTTTATGAGGGAATGCGGAAAAGATAAAACGGTAATAGCACTTAATGCTTCAATAGAGACAATTACTACAGAAACCGATATTCAATTAGAGGATGGAGTGGTTCTTATTGACCGGTTAAATAATGACGAAGAATTTATTGTACATAATGGCAAAATAAAATTATTGCTCAATCCAACATGGGGCAGAATATTAGAAATAAAAAAATAATTTATACTGATAATAATATTCAAACTAAGTAGAGTTAATAAATAGCAGATTAAACAGATCAAAAATCCTGCTCACTCAGCGTTGGAATAATAATCTATGCAGTTATAAAATAACGTTGCATGTTAACAACAAATCAAAATAAAATTGAATCTATTCTGCTTTAATATAGTATGTTTTATTTTTAGTTGTTTTGAATGTAACTACTCCTTTTTTGTCTTTGATAACATTTACATCCTTGCCGTCACAAGTTAATTTTACAGAACTGTTAACAAAAAGGCTGCAATCTGCTCCTTGTTTGGAAAAAATAGATCCGCTGATAAATTTCCCTTCCTTCCATTCGGCAAATACTTCAAAAGCACCTCTGGCAAGAATCCCTTTAAATGAGCCCTCGCGCCATTCATCGGGCAGGGCAGGGAGCAGCTTTATGATTCCTCCATTTGATTGTATCAGCATCTCGGAAATGCCCGACGTTACCCCTAATGTGCCGTCTACCTGCATTGCTGTATAACATTTTGCAAAAAGCTGAGGCAGGCACTGGTCTCTGAAATATTCTTTTAATATTTGATTACTTTTATTGCCGTCCCCTAACCGGCTCCATAAATTTACTTTCCATGCGCGTGTCCATCCTGCGCCCCCCTCACCTCTCTGATTAAGGACAGCTTTTATGGGATTTATAAATTCAGGAGTAGAATTTACAGAAAATACATTACCCGGGAATAATCCGTATAAATGTGAATTGTGTCTATGCTCTTTTTCAAGCTGGCCAAAATCTTCCGCCCATTCTTGAAGTTCGCCATTTTTATTTATTTGCGGGGGTACAAGCTTGGCACGCATTTCTTTTACTTTTGCCGAGAAATCTTTATCAATATTTAAAATCTTTGCAGCATTAATATAGTACCCGAATAAATCCTTAAGTATCTGCATATCAATTGAAGAACCGTAGCAGATTGTAGTAGCCGGACAGATAGATCCTGTTGTTTCATCAAAGAAAGGTTTATTACCGTTACCGTCAGGGAAATTTTCGGGGGAGGTTGAGGGATTTGTAACGAGCCATTTACCGTTAGGATGAAGAACAAGGAAATCGGTAAAAAATTGTACGGAACCCTTCATAACCGGATAAATTTCTTTTAGGAAATTCTTGTCGAGAGTGAACTGGTAATGTTCCCATAAATGAGTAGTAAGCCATGCACCGCCGACAGTGAAAGCGCCCCATAATGGCCCATCCATCGGAGCGGCGACTCTCCACAAATCAGTATTCTGATGAAAGACCCATCCGTTGCAGCCATAGTGCTCACGTGCAACTTTAGAGCCCTGATCTGTTAAATCCTTTACCATTTGTATTAATGGTTCGGCACATTCCGAAAGGTTTCCAGTTTCAGCAGGCCAGTAATTCATCTCTGTATTTATATTAGTTGTATATTTAGAATCCCACATTGGATTTTGATCCTGATTCCATATTCCCTGAAGATTGGCCGGCTGTGTTCCGGGCCTTGATGATGAAATTAGAATATACCTTCCAAACTGATATGCTAATGCAGCAAGAGCCGGGTCAGCTGTGTTGATAGCATTTTTTATCCTTTCATCTGTGGGCAGGAATGAATTGGAGGTACTGTTTAATTTTAATTCAACCCTATTAAAGAAAGATTTATAATCTGCAATTGCAGTATTGAATAATTCAGCATAGCTTTTACTGCTAATTTTCTTAAAAACCGACTCAACCTTTTGATGCGCATCGCCGTTTACATTTTTGTAATTTATAAAATTTGTAGCAGCGGAAAAATAGATTGTAACAGCGTTGCAATTTTCAGCATACAGATTTTCATAATCTGTTCTTATATTTCCCCCATCATTTAATACTTTCAGGCGGGCTTCATATTTTAACATTCCTTTAACACCAAGGTAATCGGCAGATTTACCTGTCAGCCTTAATCCGTCATTGCCGTAATTGTCCATTTTGAAATAATCGGTTGCATAATTGGAATGAGTTTGATTTCTTACACCCCTCAGGCTCATTTTAAAATTTATTGCTCCCGGTTTATCTGCTGTTAATCTAATAATAATAACCTGATCCGGTGCTGACGATACTATTTCTCTGGCATACTTTACTCCGTTTGATATATATTCTACCCCCGTAACTCCGGTTTCAAGATTAAGCCATCTTTTATAACCGGTACAGTCTTTATGATTAAATGCAATTATTATATCTCCAAGGCTTTGATATTTTTGCTGCTCAACAGGGTAGCCCATTATATAGCGGCCGAACATTTTATTAGCCTCAAAAATTTTACCTTCGAAAACAAGCCGCTGAATTTCAGGCAGCATTTTCGCTCCTCCTTTTACAACAGTAGAATATGGACCGCCTGTCCAGTAGGTATCTTCATTCAGTTGAATTCTTTCTTCATCAGTTTTCCCGAACACCATTGCCCCGAGCCTTCCATTGCCTATGGGTAAAGCTTCTTCCCATTTGGCCGCCGCTTTATTATACCATAAAAGAGTAGAAGTATTGAATGATTTGTTATCGATTGAAACAGGTACGCTATTCTGTGCCAAAAATCGTGAACAGTTAATTATAATAAATAATAGAACAATGATTATACGATGATTATACATATTTTTATCACTCCATAAGTAATAATTTATGTTTTGAGGTTGATGCAGGATTTAAAAGAACTATGCAATATAGATAACTTGACTAAAATTATAAAACAGCACAAACTAAAATCTAAGTAAATATTATTGTATCTATCAGATGGCGCGTAAAACAATAGGGAGCTTAAAAAGAACTTACTGTAGATTAAAATCGTCTAATTTATGTTATAAAGGGGAATTTTCTTTATTTTTATATAAATAAAATCAGGAGAGGAGCAATGAAAGAAAGAAAAGCAATACTTTCCACTCTTTGGATATTCCTGACTGCTAATTTTATTTATTGCGATATTCTGGATAATATGCAGCAGGGAATAGTTAAAGACCTTCTTGCAGGATATTTCGGGGCTATTCCAATTACACAAGGATTTTTATTGGGCGTTTCAATTCTTTTAGAGATCCCAATTTCGATGATTCTTTTAAGCCGGATATTAAAGTATAAGATTAACCGTATAGCAAATATTGCTGCAGGTTTTATTATGACCGCAGCACAGGTAATATCATTGGTTTTACCCGGAGGCACTCCTCCTATCCACTATATATTTTATTCCGTAATAGAAATTGCCTGTGCAGTTTTTATTATGTGGTATGCATGGAAATGGACTGAAACAATAAACATGGGAGAAACAAAATGACTGAAAATTTAACAAATATACAACTGCGTAAAACCGCAAGAACAGCAGGCCTTTGGTATTTAATAATGACTGTTATGGGGATTTTTACAATGATATATATACCTTCTAAAATAATAGTTGCGGGGAATACTGAAGCTACCGTAAATAATATTTTAGCAAATGAATCTCTTTATCGCTTTGGTATTATTTGTGACTTGTTAAGCCTAATCCCTTTTATTATAACTGTATTTTATTTATACCGGCTATTTAAAGAAGTGAATATTAATCTAGCAAAGATAATGTTTGCGTTTGTAATTGCTTCTGTGGTTGTCACCCTTCCATTTGAAATGATTAACTTAGCGGTATTAATGCTTCTTGGAGGATCGGGTTATCTGGCAGCTTTTTCGCAGGCGCAGCTGCACTCTATGGCAATGTTTTTGATAAACTTAAATCAGCAGGGAGTAAATGCCTTTCTTAACGATTTTTTCTTCGGCCTGTGGTTATTGCCTTTTGCATATCTTGTGTATAAGTCAAAGTTTATACCAAAAATATTCGGGATATTACTTCTAATTAATGGCATAGCCTACATAGGCGATAGTTTTGTTTATGTGTTGTTTCCTCTATTGCATGAAACGGTGCGCCAATTTACAATATTCCCTATCATGATTGGAGAAATGGCTATTATGCTTTGGTTGTTGATTATTGGGGTTAGGATAAAAAAATAAAAGTATAAAAATACGGCATGAATATATCATGCCGTATAATATATCCATATATATTGCATTTCCCGTTCAATTAATGCAATCAGTATGCTGGTTTATTGCAGAAAAAAAGATTTGAACTATTATTTTTTACAAAAGTAGTTATAGAATATTTAATTCTTAATAAGGATAGGAGTATTTCTACTACTTTTTTTGATAAAATACGAGCATTCTGATATATGGCTCAAAATTGACTCAATTATCATATTGATACACTGCCCAATATACTAACCGTTAAATATGCTGTTTTTAGGTTAAAATCAAAGTTTTTAGTTGGCATTCCACTTGATTTATATAATCAATAATAATTATATATGTAGAGGAAAGCTTTGAAAATAACAACCAGACAATTTGTAAATTATCTTCTTACTGTACTTTTTCTTTTATGTTTAATGACAATATCATTAACTGCTTCCGTCAATTCAGACGGAGACAAGAAGACAACTAAAACACTGCCTCTGTCATATTTTGAAAAACATGTGGTTTCAGGAACTAGCATCGCCAAAATTTATGATATTGATAAATATACACGCGTTACTTTTTATGATCCATATAAAAGCGATACTACAACATACCGTGCAGGTGCCTTCAGAGGAAGTGTAGATGGGCAGAATGCAAGTTTTTATTGTATTGATATTAATCATTCCTTAGCGTATTATAGCACATCCCAGCCTCATACATATACAGATCAAGGACCAACTCCAACAAACATAACATATATACTGAATAACTATTATCCTTATAAAGCATATCCCTATACAGGTTGTCTGCCAACAATAGAACAGGAGACAGCAGCAATCCAATTGTCTATTTGGCATTTTTCTGATAATATAGATGTAAACACTGTAACAAATGCAACAATCAAAGCAAGGGTATTAGCAATTGTAGCCGATGCAAATGCAAATGCAGCCGCAAGCGTGCCTTTTGAAACTCTGCTTATAATCCCCGCATCTCAGAATATTCCTGTAGGAACTCAGGGTTCCTTCTCCGTTGCTACATTCGATCTTAATAGCAACCCGCTAAGCGGTATCTCGGTTACTTTATCTGCAACTTCAGGTACATTGAGTTCAACTAATGTTATTACTGGTTCTAATGGTTCATCTTCTATTATTAAAATTGCGCAAGGTTCTTCAACTTCTTCTACGGTTACAGCTGTTGCAGCCGTTACTATTCCACAGGGTACACAGTATTATCAAACGAATGATCCTAACTCTTGGCAGAAATTAGTTCTTGCAACACCGGCAGGTTTAACACGCCAGGTAACTTCAACGGTTACATGGTACACACCATCTGCATGTGATACAAAAGGACAGGTTACATTTACACAAGGCGGTTGGGGAAGCCCAAGCAACAGCGCTCCGGGAAAAATAAGAGATGCATATTTTGCAACTGTATTCCCAAGCGGGCTTACAATCGGTTCTACTTATACTATAAAACTTACAAGCGCAAGTGCAGTTATGGCATTTTTACCACAGGGGGGAACTCCTTCGGCATTAACTCAGAATTATACTAATCCTACTTCTAAAATAAATGTATTAGCAGGCCAGGTAGCAGCATTAAGCTTAAACGTAGCTTACAGCAATGCAGGATATCTTGGTTCAGGAACAACACATCTTGGTGATCTTGCAATTGCAAGCGGTACATTCCAGGGTAAAACGGTAAATCAGCTTTTAACAATAGCCAATAACGCTTTAGGCGGTCAATCAACAGGTTATACTTTATCAGATATAAATGATGCAGTTACCGCAGTAAATCAAAATTTTGATAACGGAACAACAGATGCAGGATATTTAACCTGCGCATCATTATTAAAATCTTCTTTAGGTGATTTTGTATGGCTTGATGCTAATAGAAACGGAATTCAGGATGCAGGTGAAACAGGTATTCAGGGCGTTACAGTAAAATTGTACGATTGCAGCGGTAACTTACTTGCAACAACCACAACAGACGCTAATGGTAAATATTTATTCTCTAATCTTATTGCAGGCAGCTATCAGATTCAATTTGTAGCTCCTACAGGCTATTCAATTACAACAAAAGACGTAAACAGCAACGCAAATGACGGAACAGATTCAGACGCAGATCTAACCACAGGTAAAACAACCTGTATTACACTTGCAGCAGGCGTTAATGATATGACATGGGATTGCGGTTTATACATTCCATGTAAAAATAAAATTGGCGATTTCGTATGGCACGATTCAAACGCTAACGGAATTCAGGATGCAGGCGAAGCAGGCATTCCTAATGTAGTTGTAGAATTATTACAGAATTCATCGGTAATTGCCACTACAACAACAGACGCAAACGGTAAATATGAATTTGCTAACTTAAGTGACGGTACTTACAGCGTAAGAGTAGCAGCTTCAAATTATGCAGCGGGCGGAACACTTGTAAGCTCATCACAGGTAAAATGGTATGCAACCAAGAAAAATCAGGGTACAGACCTTACAGTAGACAGCGATGCAAACTTAAATGAAGCAGTTCCTGTAACACTTAACTGCAACGACAACACAACAATCGATTTCGGATTCTACAAAACATGCGTCGGTATTACAAAATACACAGATAATTCTACTTACAATTCAGGCGACACAATTACTTATAAATTTACAGTAGAAAACTGCGGCGATATTACATTGCACGGCGGTGTTGATGTATTCGATCCTATGCTAAACGCAACTGCACCTCATTTAATTAAGCACATTGACATTGTTGAACCAGGTAAATCCACTTCATTCACAATGAAATATGTTGCTACCGATAATGATTGCGGTACTTTGAAAAATACAGTTACAGCAGAAGGTCATCCGGTAGATGGTTCAGCATATGTTTATGATGCAAGCAGCTGGACAGTAACGGTTGTTTGTTCAGAAAAAGCAGATCTTAAAATTGAAAAAACAGTCGATAATTCTTCACCAAAGAATGGTGATGTAATAACTTATACAATAAAAGTAACAGACTTAGGTCCTAAAGGCGCAAAAAACGTATTTGTATCTGATATTCTCCCAACAGGATTAGTTTATCAGAGTGCAAGCGCTTCACAGGGTACCTACGACCATACAACCGGTATCTGGAATTTAGGCAATCTTGCTAACGGCGCTTATGCAACATTAACAATAAGCTGCAAAATAGATGTTGCAAATATTAACAATTCAGCTTTTGACCTCGGGGCAGCTAAGGGATTTAACTTATTCGTATTAGAAGATTTAACCCAGCCTTCAGCAGATGCAGAAGGTAAAATTGCAGTTGGCCGCGATGCTACATTAGGCAACTACAGTGTTGCAGATAAATTGACTGCAGGCAGCGGTGATGTTCTTGTTGTAGGGCGCGATCTTATCTACACAAGCGGTGCAATTTATAACGGTAACGTTGCTTACGGACACTCTACAAATCTTCCTGTCGGCACAGTAAGTATTTTAGGCGGAACATTACGCAAAGACACACCAATTGATTTTGCAGCAGCTACAACATACTTACAGACTTTATCAACACAGTTAGGTGCATATACAATTAACGGTACCACTGCTTTCCAATGGGGCGGTATAACCTTAACAGGAACCGATCCTTATATCAATGCATTCAAAGTAAGCGGTGCCGATTTATCTAATGCAAACAGTTTCACAGTAAATGTACCAAACGGATCAGTAGTATTAGTAAACATTGACGGTACAACAGTAAAATGGTCAGGCGGTTTAACAGTAAACGGTACATCAATCAGCAATGTAATCTATAACTTCTATCAGGCTACAAGCTTAACCGTACAGGGTATTAACATAACCGGTGCAGTACTTGCTCCTTTCGCAGATCTTTACTTCCCTGCAGGTATTATTACAGGTCAGGTAGTTGTTAAATCAATGACAGGCTCAGGACAGTTCAATACAAACATATTCACAGGATACTTACCTGTTCAAAAGACTATTGCTAACGTAGCATCAATATCTTCATGCTCAACAATTGACCCGGTTACAACAAATAATACATCAAGCGTATTAGTTACAGTAAACAATACAACCAGCGGCGGTTCATCATCAGGCAGCGGAAGCGGTTCAACAACATGGACTTCTGTAAGCTCATTCTCAGCAGGCGAAATTGTTTATGCAATGATGTATGATAATTCAGGCAACGTATTTGCAGGCACATGGAGCGGCAAAATCTATAAATCAACAGACAGCGGTAAAAACTGGCAGCTTATTAACTCAGGTATGGGCGTAAATTACATCTGGTCATTAAACTTATGCGGCGGCACACTCTATGCAGCAACAGATAAAGGTGTTTACTCTTATACAAGCGGTACATGGACTTGCGTAGGTATGGCAGGAAAAGATGTTCATGCTTTAACTTCTTATAATGGTACTTTATATGCAGGCACATGGGGTTATGGAGTATTCTCTACTACCAATAACGGAACAACATGGACAGACTGCAACAACGGTTTAGGCGGATACCTCGCAATTCAGTCTCTTACAACTGCTTATGACGGCTCTATATTAGTCGGTACAGCAGGTTACGGAATATTAAAATTAACAAGCGGTACATGGACAAAAGTAACTGCAGGTAATGATGTTGTTTGGGCATTGACAGCTTCAACAACTTCAAATTATGTTTATGCAGGTACATACGGAAATGGTTTAATGATCTCTTCAGATAATGGAAGTACATGGACAAAATCATCAAGCCTTAACGTAGCATTCATCTATAACCTGACTACAGACGGTACAGGCAAAGTATATGCAAGCTCATGGACAAGCGGTATTGAAGTATCTTCAGATAAAGGCAACAGCTGGACTTCACTTGGTATGAGCGGATGCGGTGTTAGCTCTGTCGTTACCAATCCGGCAAACAATGCAGTTTATGCAGGTACAAAAGATGGTGTTATCTACAAGATTAGCGGAAGCGACGGCACCACAGCTATTGACAAAACAAATGAAATTCCTACTACATATACATTAGGACAAAATTATCCTAACCCATTCAATCCTTCAACGCAAATTAAATTTGCTCTTCCTGAAGCTTCAAGAATTACATTGAAAGTTTACAATGCAATCGGACAGGAAGTTGCAGTTCTTGCAGACGAAGAGTTCAGCGCAGGCTCACACTCAGTTAGGTTTGATGCCAGCAGGCTTTCATCTGGTGTTTATGTTTATCAATTAACAGCAAAGAACATAAATATCTCTAAGAAGATGATGTTATTGAAGTAACAAGATATAATATTCAAAGAAAGGGAGCCCAAAAGGCTCCCTTTCTTGTTTTAAAATAACAACTTCGAACAATACCGTCTTGGTTTATAAGTATGATATATCTAAAACTTCCAACGTGTTAATTAAAGTTTATGACCTTCTCGGAAGAGAAATAATTACATTGGTAAATGAAGAAAAAGCAGCAGGAAAATATGATGTAAAATTTAATGCAGCTAATCTTCCAAGCGGTGTATATATACCGTATTACTGCCGGTGATTATGTCTCCTCTAAGAAAATGCTGTTATTGAAATAAAGGCTTGTTCCGCAAAATGCTTATAAATTTACATAGTCCTGATGGGCTCTGCACTAACTTGAAAAAAAGAAAATCCCTGTGAATAGTATTTGTCGGGATTTTTTATTTTAAATAGCTGTAGAAAAATCTCTCACAGCAAAATCTTTATCTGTAATGAAAGTATCAATACATTTGACATAAAGCCCGGATTTCTTCCTAATTCATACTTCAGAAGTTGAATCTTAAACCCCAACACCCGGTTAAGCTCAAATCCAATTATTTAAGAATTAGAAATATCTGACCGCATTGTTCAGTGTAGCCGTGGATAACAAAAACAGTCTGAATTTTAATAATTAACCGAAACAACAAAACTGATCTTTTCATAATTAAGCGCAAATAAACCGTCCCTGGACAATTGTTAGTTAATCCTCTTTTTATTAACTTCAAAATGTGAAATATATGGGGATCTTCATTTTATACTTTTAAGCTGAAATTTAATTATTAAGAAGTATTGCGAAATAGATGTTTTGTTAAAAAATGTATCAAGAATTAAGAGAGGGGTATATCATGCGCAAAATGTACTATTCATTTATTACAATATTATTTATATCAAAAATAATAACAGGGCAATCACTCACTGGTAAATTAGTTGATATAAACGGCAATGGGCTTGGCGGACTGCAAGTGACAGTTTATACATCGCCTAACTATAATACTATTATTTCTTCTTCAGACGGTACTTTTAATGTTGCAAATGTAACGACCGGCATCGAGAATGACCAATTGCCATCAGGTTATTATATCTCTAATAATTATCCCAATCCATTTAATCCAAAGACAAGAATTAATATTATCTTACCTTACAAGAGCAATGTAAAAGTTGATGTATTCAACATACTTGGACAAAATGTTGGCAGGGGAGTAAATAAGGTATTTGAAGCTGGTGATAACTATGTTATTTTAGAAATGAACGGACTTCCTAACGGTGTATATATCGCCCGCATTGACATAGACGGAAAATATATGATTACCAAAAAGATGATGCTTGTGTATGGATCGCCTCATTTATCAACAGAAGTCAATTACGCCAATATCATGAATCGGAATAGCATCATGAGTAAACCCTCAACTATTATACCTATTGATAGCATAATAGTAACGGGGACATCAATAAAGCAGAATAGTTTTATCGGATTACCAAATATAACAGGCAACAGTTTGAATTTAGGAAACTTAATTGTAAATACAACAACAACCGGCAAACCATGCTTTGGTGTGCCTACCATAACTTATGCAGGTAAAACATATAATACGGTAAAAATAGGAACGCAATGCTGGTTCAAAGAAAATCTTAATGTTGGAACAATGATACAAAGTAATATCGATCAAAGCAACAACAGCATTATTGAAAAGTACTGTTATAACAATGATACAAATTATTGTAAAACTTATGGCGGTTTATATCAATGGGCGGAAGCATTACAATATCAGAATGGTGCTACAAATAGTTCCTCACCTAATCCTGCATTTTCAGGAAATGTTCAAGGTATTTGTCCAGGCGGTTGGCATATACCAACATATACAGAATTTGAGACTTTAGCCACGACATTAAACAATGATGGTAATTTATTAAAAGCAGTTGGTCAGGGAAGCGGAAGTGGACTAGGCACAAACTTGAGTGGGTTTTCAGCATTGTTAGCAGGTCGCCGCGACCCCACAAACAATGGATTTGCTGATTTAGGAAATTACCTTAACTTTTGGTGTTCTACCGAGTACACCTCCGTTTATCAAGCATACCTCAGGAGCATGTATTCTGCAACGAATAACATCTATATAGGTAATACAACAAAAAAAAGTGGTTTTAGTATACGGTGCCTCAAGGATTAGGTTATTAAATAAGTCGGCATATGTGGAATCGATTTGGAAAATATTTTGGATAGATGCTATTATTAAATAAAGTAAAAAGAGTTTATTATGAAAAAAATATTTTTAGCAATATTTATTTTTGGCTTTGTTCTAAATTTTTATTCACAAAAGATGAGTACATTTACAGATAAAAGAGACGGTAAGGTTTATAAAACCATTACAATAGGAGCGCAAACCTGGCTGGCCGAAAACTTAAATGTTGATAAATTTAGAAATGGGGACTTAATACCGGAAGCTAAAACTGATGATGAATGGGCCAAAGCAGGGGAAGAAGGGACTCCTGCCTGGTGTTATTATAATAATGATCCCGAAATGGGAAAAAAGTATGGCAAACTGTATAATTGGTTTGCAGTAAATGACAATAGAGGATTAGCACCCGCAGGATGGCATATACCATCAATTGAAGAAATTACCATATTTGTCAACGAAGTAAAAAAAGACGGGAATGCGCTAAAAACAAAAGACCAAGGCAAAGAAAACGGTGCAGGTACTAATAGCAGCGGTTTTTCCGCTTTGCTTGCAGGGGGGCGCGGTGATTACGCTACAGACAAATTCAACAGTTTAGGAAATTTTGCTTTCTTTTGGTCTTCTACTGAAACCATTAAAAGTATAAATGGCTTGGCAAGAAGCATAAGCTTACTTGCTAACAGTAATGATATATACTTATACTTCTCTAAAAAACGGCAAGGCCTAAGTATTCGTTGCGTTTTTGATTATTAAAATATCCCGATAATATTATAGTTAGCAAAATAATGATCCCGTTGCTAAGGCATACGAAGCAATTGTTTTCCCCTTTAACACTACAACAATAATAAGCTATCAGGTTCCAAAAACCGAGCTTGTGGTATTAAATGTTTATGATATTCTTGGAAGAGAAATAACTACATTGGTAAATGAAGAAAAAGCAGCAGGAAAATATGATGTGAAATTTAATGCAGCTAACCTTCCAGGCGGTGTATATATATACCGTATTACTGCCGGTGATTATGCTTCTTCTAAGAAAATGCTGTTATTGAAGTAAAGGCTTGTCACGCAAAATACTTATAAATTTACACGGTCCTAATGGGCTCTACACTAACTTGTAAAAAAGAAAATCCCCGTGAATAGTATTTGTGGGGATTTATTTTATTTTAAATTGCTGTAGAAATATACCCCTCAACAAAATTTTTGATGGCATCAATACAGTTAACATTATTCCGTGGAAATGAGTTAGTGCTAATATTAATCTATTTGAAAACTTCATCTATCGAATGAAAACTAATAAATATTTCGAAAAGAGGCCGAATTCAGTTTATGAAGGGAGGAGATTTTATTGACTTTAACAAATAAATACTTTACTTTAATTATAAATTAGCTTTATTTGTAAAATCAATCTAGAACATGAAGCATTTTATATAGATAAAAATATTTCTAAATAATTAGAAGAATTTTTTATCTTATTTAAAATGAGGATTGATTTTTATGAAGTGTTGTTATTTTATCTTCTCCTCTTTACTGAAACGTATCCCGCACAATAATCTGAATTTTCTAAGCATACACAATGCAAAGAAAGCCGTTGTCATTTCAAAATTTATAAAAATTACCTTAGAAGAATCTAATAAAACTTATTTAAATGAAAAAAGATATGAAATAGCAGCAATTTTAATGTTATTAGTATTGCCTATAGAAATTTAACAATGAGGAGATAAGAATGAAAAAGCATAGCTTTTTATTACTCCTGATTTTTACTTCATTACTTTCCTACCAAACAAATTTATATTGTCAATGGGTTCAAAGCAACGGACCGAACGGAGCTATCATTACTTCGTTTGCTGTCTCCGGTACGAATATTTTCGCCGGAACTCAAAGCGGAGGTATTTACCTTTCCACAAACAACGGCACAAACTGGGTCAATACAGGTTTTACAAATACTCCTAATCTTATTCAATCGATAATAGTCAAAGACGCGAATCTCTTTGCCGGGACTGGTGGTCAAGGTATTTTTCTTTCCACAAACAACGGCGTAAACTGGTCTGCGGTAAATTCGGGATTAGCAAACCTTAACATTTACTCTCTTGCTGCTTCCGGTGCAAATCTCTTTGCCGGGTCTGAAGGCGGCTCAGTCTTTCTTTCCACAAACAATGGCACTAACTGGACTAGAGTAAATATAGGTTTAACAACTGCTAATGTTCGTACTATTGTTGTTTCAGGCACAAATCTTTTTGCCGGGACTGACGGTGGCGGCGTCTTTCTTTCTACAAACAACGGCGCAAACTGGGCTGAAGTAAATTCAGGCTTGACAAGCACTACTGTTTTTACTCTTGCAGCATCAAATGCCAATCTCTTTGCGGGTACTAATAACGGTGTCTTTCTTTCCACAAATAACGGCACAAGCTGGACCGCGGTAAATTCAGGATTAACAATTACTTTTACCTATACTCTTGCCATTTCCGGTGATAATCTTTTTGCCGGAACTTTTGGCGGCGGTGTCTTTCTTTCCACAAATAACGGTGCAAGCTGGACTGCGGTAAATTCCGGATTGACAAACTTTACTATTAGCGCTCTTATTGTCTCCGGCACAAATCTCTTTGCCGGAACATACGGAGGAAGCGTTTTTATTTCTTCTGATAATGGCGATAGCTGGACTTCGATAAATTCAGGATTGATAAACACCACTGTCAATGCACTTGCAACTACTAATGTTAATCTATTTGCCGGGACTAATGGCGGCGCCTTTCTTTCTACAAACAACGGCACAAGCTGGACTACGGTAAATTCCGGATTGACAAACACAATTGTATCTGCTCTTACAGTTTCCGGCACAAATCTCTTTGCCGGGACTAATGGCGGCGTCTTTCTTTCTACAAACAACGGCGCAAGCTGGAGTGCGGTTAATAACGGTCTGGCCAATTTGCATGTTAAAAATATTAAGTTTTCCGGTTCGAATATTTTTGCAGGAACTTCCGACGGTGTGTTTCTTTCAACAAATAATTGTACAAGCTGGACTGCAGTAAATTCCGGATTGACGAACACTAATGTAAATGCTTTTGCTGTTTCCGACACAAATCTCTTCGCCGGAACTGATGGAGGTGTCTTTCATTCTACAAACAACGGCACAAGCTGGGCTGCGGTAAATTCCGGATTGCCGAACACTACAGTCTTTGCTCTTGCTGTTTCCGGGGCTAATATCTTTGCCGCGATTGCCGACAACGGCGTCTTTCTTTCTACAAACAACGGCGAAAGCTGGACTGCAGTAAATAACGGTTTGCCATCGTATCCTATTGATGTTGTTACATTTGCAATAAGCGGGGTTAATCTATTTGTCGGGACTGATTTCTTCGGCATCTTTCTTTCCACCAACAACGGCACAAGCTGGACTGCGGTAAACACAGGCCTGCCAGCGAACATTCAGGTCTGGTCTTTTGCCCTTTCCGACACTTATATTTTTGCGGGGATTTGTGGCAAAGGAGTTTGGTGCCGTAAACTTTCAGAATTTAATTTACCGTCTATAACTTTAGCAGTTACATTGCCAAACGGGGGAGAGAGTTGGAAAGCGGCCTCTGTACATGCAATTACATGGACAAGCAGTAATGTAACTAATGTAAAATTAGAGTACACAACCGATAGCGGAACAAACTGGACTACTATTATAGAAAGTACTGCTGCCGCGGCAGGAAATTATAATTGGACTGTGCCGAATGTTTCTTCAACACAATGCAAGGTAAGGATAACCGATGTTTCTACAGCCAATATAAGTGATATAAGCGATAATACATTTACAATATATCAGCCCATAATCCCCATAGCAGTTACATTGCCAAATGGAGGAGAGAAGTGGAAAGCAGCCTCTATACATGCAATTACATGGATAAGCAATAATGTAACCAATGTAAAATTAGAGTACACAACAGATAGCGGAACAAACTGGGCTACTATTATAGAAAGTACTGCTGCTGCGGCAGGAAGTTATAATTGGACTATACCGAATGTGTCTTCAACACAATGCAAGGTAAGAGTAACCGATGTTTCCGCTGCCGATATAAATGATATAAGCGATAATACATTTACTATATATCAATCTACAACAATATATAATGGTTCCGTTTTATTTGATGGTGCAGATATTTCTAACCCTGACCTTAGTATGTATGTTAAAGATGGTGCTGCAGCAAATCCAAACGCTTTTAAGATAAACGGAAAAGCAATTAGTGTAGAAGCATGGGTTTATCCGGTGGATTTACCAAATCCTCAAAATGGAAATACGATTGTTGCACGTACGCTGAATACTGCGAATGTGGAACCATGGATAAGTTACCGTCTCTGGATCAACCACTCGAACGGAGTTTCATTACCCGCGTTCTCGATTTCAAGCGGATTAGGTGGAAGCACAGTTACAGTTCAGTCGCCGGATGATATTTCATCTTTTCAGTGGGCACACCTCGCAGGGACCTATGATGGAACGGTTTTAAAAATTTATGTGAATGGTACTCTGAAAGCGCAAGTTAATACTTCAATCTCAATAAATTCGGCGAATGGAGTGGGACTCTATATCGGAAGATTTAAATTAGATACTTTCCAGGGAGCTATTGATGAAGTCCGGCTCTGGAATATCGCACGGAGTCAATCCGATATTCAATCATCAATGCAGACACAATTGGTAGGTGATGAGGCGGGGCTTGCCGGCTATTGGAACATGGATACAACGGCACTCACGCCGAATAAAAAGATGCAGGATCAAACGGCTAATCATAACGACCTGCAATTCGGCGGGTACCTCCTTGACCGTATTATTCCCTTCAATCCGTCAACTCCCCTTAATATCCCTTTACTCTCTGTGGATCCGGGTTCGCTCGATTTTGGGACTATCGAACAAGGTTCACCTTCGTTTAAAAGGGGGGAAAAGTTAACTAATAACGGTACTGGTCCTTTACTGGGTATTTTCCCCCACAATATTTCCAACATTTCTCCAGTGAATATCGCATCTTGGGATTGGATGTTCTTTCTTTTACCAGGCCAGTCATTGACTGACTCGCTCAGCCTTCAGCCTTTAGTCTCAGGCAGGGTCTCGGGGTCAATTCAAATTCATTCGAATGCACCGGCAGTAGAGATTCCCTTCACAATAATATCACTGGCTCTGAAAAAGATCGATGTGAATAATATTAGTATGTACGTTCAGCAGGACGGGCAGTTTGCACATAATCTCATCAATAATAATCCCGGTTTTGAATGGCAGAAAGGTTCCGGAAAAAACGCAGTTTACGAATCAGGCATCTGGATTGCCGCACATGTTAACTCACAATTAAAAACGGCAACTGCTTCATATTGGTCTGAGTTCCAGGCAGGGCCAATCCTCAGTGTCGGCGGGGTTGCGGCTAGTTCGAATGATACTACCTATAGAGTTTACAAAATTTCTGTTGGCGACAATTCGTCAACAAATGCAGACTATGCACAATGGCCGGCAGCTCTTGGAGCACCGGTCAATTCAGATGGAACACCAAAATTTATCGGAGATCAAACATTGTTCTCTGTTTACAATGATCTGGATCCTTCTAGACATCACTTCGGTACTTCACCGCTTGGTGCAGAAATTCAACAAACGACCTTCGCCTTCAAAAATACCGGAACTCTATCAAATACAGTTTTTTTAAATTTTAAAATTATCAACAAGAGTAACTCAACATGGAAAGACACATATGTTTCTCTGTGGAGCGATCCGGATCTAGGCGACCCATTTGATGATCTGGTCGGCATTGATGTTCCGCGCAACTTAGGCTATGATTACAATGGACTTGCTGCCGATGCGGTTTATGGAGATTCGCCGCCGGCTCTTGGATACAAAATTTTGAAGGGAGCTTTCTTCACAAAGCCGATTCAGGGATTCTCTTACTATACCGGCACCGGGTCAGTGTATCCTTATATTGACCCTCAATCTGCGTCTCAAGTTTACAATTTCATGCAAGGACTTTGGGCCGATGGAACTTCATATGTCGATCCAACAACTAGTTTAAAAACTACTTTTGCACTAAATGGAGATCCGGTAACCGGAATAGGATGGAGAGACGGCTCTCCCGGGGACCGCCGCTTCCTTTTCACAACGGGACCATTTGACCTTGACCCCGGCCAAGCAAAAGAATTTGTAGCTGCAATAATTGTAGGACAGGGGGAAAGCAATATTAATAGTATTACCGCTCTCAGATCAGCTTCAGATGAAATACAAGCTTTATACGACAGCGGTCAAATTTTTGGAGGAGCCCTGGTTAATGTTCAGCAATCTTCGGCAACGAATGGAAACTCAAACACTATTAATGATATTGCAAATTCCGGTTCGCAGATAACTTTTACCGGTGGAACCGGCGGAGTTGTTGTTGAATCTGCATCATACATTCAAGCACCCCCCGGAGCTGCATCTATTACAACTTCCTCAGTTGGCGGCATAGGAAAATATCTGGATGTTCAAGTGCAGGGAACCGTTACCTGGCCTATGCAGATACGCATTTATTATACAAAGAATGATCTTCTGCAAGCCGGAATTGTTGAAGATGATATTCAAGGCCTTTACTATTGGAGCGGATTGGCAAATGCCTGGAAATTGTATTCCAATTCCGGAGCCGATGATCAAGGCAGAGGAATTTCAACAACATTTGTTAATACTACAAACGTGACTATCAATTCAGTTAATTATGAGGGTTATGTTGAAGCACAGGCTTACCATTTGACTCCAATGGTTGTTGGTGCTAAAAAAACGGCTACTAATATTACTAACAATTCTGAAATTCCAACTAAATTTGTATTATCTCAAAATTATCCCGATCCGTTTAACCCTACAACTATAATAAGCTATCAGATTCCAAAAACCGCACATGTGGTTTTAAAAGTTTATGATATTCTTGGAAGAGAAATAGAGACATTAGTTAATGAGGAGAAAGCCCCGGGTATTTATAAAGTAAATTTTAATGCAGGAAGCCTTTCAAGCGGAGTTTATATTTACCGCATTACTGCCGGCGATTATGTTTCTTCTAAGAAAATGTTGCTTATAAAGTAATTTTAGATCTGCCGTTAGGATAGATTAAAAGCCGGCTATAAACTTAAATTAAAGGATTTAACAGAATCCTACAAGTACTAATAGGATTGGACCTCTTTACTTAAATCCAAATTTTTATTATTATTAACAGATTAGTTTGGGGAGGTTCAATGAATAGAATTAGAAAAACTTTCAATTACACTGGTGAAATTAAAAGTAAATCAATCCTATTATCTGTCTTTTATTTAATGTTAGTGCTCATCTTGCCGTTTCATGGTACAATAGCACAGGTAACAAAAAATGTTGCATCACAAATTATTAACACAGGCAGCGGAACTTTTATTCAAGCGCCTGCGGGAGGAACAATTAAAAAAATAAACCCTACTAACAATTCATACACATCTTTTAGGCTTTCAAAATCATCCGATTCAACCTATGGAATAAAAATTGGGTATGCAGACGCATATTTATGTGAAGTTAGCGTAAACAACAATTATTTATATACAGATGTTTCAAATCTAATAGATTATCCTGCTTTTACTGGAGGAGCGGAAGTGTTTCAGCAGGGGCTTTCGCACATTTTTCAGGTTACTGAACATAATTATGTTTCTTGCAGATACAATCAGTACCTGATGGTTAACATACCTCCACTGGATACAAATAATCTTAGTCCGTTCGCCGATAAAATATTCAACTTAATAGACGGCTACAATGATTCTGTTGATGGCTTATTCTGGTATATGCCGCCGTACGCGGGCAAATACACTTATACAAAAGCAATGATTCTTGTAGTGCAAAATCTTGATTCAAATAATAAACCGGTATGTCTTGGTACAGGATTAATTTTTCCAATGAGCGATAGAGAAATCTATCCAATAGGTGAACTGCTGGATACTCCGGTAGGATGCTACAGTGAAGTGGGATCATCACACTATAAAGGTGTATTTTTTGGGCATTACAAAGTAATTGAAGGGGGACAATTACAATCGATCAAAACTCCATTTGAAGTTTTTTCACTTTATACAGACCCTGCAGATAAAAAATCTTGTTTATACCAGAACTTCCCAAATCCGTTTAATCCATCCACATATATAACTTATAAAATTATAAATGCCTGCAATGTTCAAATTAAAATTTATGATGTACTGGGCAGGGAGGTTGCAGTGTTAGTTAACGAATTTAAGCAGGCAGGCTCATACTATGCAAAATTCAATGCTTCTAAATTGGCCAGCGGAATATATTTTTGTTTTTTAAAAGCGGGAGATTATGTTGAAGCAAAAAAAATGTTGTTTATTAAATAGTAATTATTAAGCTTAGAAAAAAGGGAGCCGCATGCTCCCTTTTTCGTTTTATAACAAGTGAATTTTTTATTCATAACGTAATGACGCTACCGGGTTCATTAATGCCGCCCGCGCAACCTGAATGCTTAGCGTAGCAACTGCAATAATAAAAACAAGAACACCTGAAATAAGGAAAATTGACCATTCGATTTCAGCCTTGTATGCAAAACTTTCAAGCCATTTACTCATAAAATAATATGCAGCCGGCCATGCAATTATATTTGCAACTAAAATCCATTTTGTAAATTCTTTTGAAAGCAGCAATATTATTTCAAATACTGTGGCGCCAAGTGCTTTTCTTATGCCAATTTCTTTAGTCCTCTGCTCAGTAACAAATAAAACCATCCCGAATAACCCAAGACACGCTATAATAATTGCGAGAACAGAAAAGACGGCTGCAACATCTTGAATTTTTTGTTCGGCAATGTACATTCTTGCAAGGTTTTCATTTATATAAGAGCGGCTAATCTTATCCTCTCCGGCGTACTTAGTCCAGAGCTTATCAATTTGTGCAATGGTATTCTGAATATTCTGCGGAGCGATACGTATAGTTATAATCGTAGATGCCTGCCTAACGGGACTTAAATGAAGCACCAACGGCCTAACCGCCTGGTGAAGAGATTCAAAATTAAAATCTTTTATCACTCCAATTATTTTATATTGAATCATTTCCCTCGTATCGTTATTCATTGCATAAAGTGACCTGCCCGTAGGATTATCAACATTAAATCTGTGAGCCATAACTTCATTTACTACAACTGCATTTGAATCTGCGCCGTAATCTTCGGAAAAATATCTTCCGTATTTAACTGAAATCTGATATGTCTTTGCAAAATCATAATCAACATCCAGAGTCTGCGCGGGTATTATATCGTTGCCTCTTCTTTGATCAAACAAGAAACCGTTGCCGGGAATGCCGGGTGCAAACATTAATGATGAAGCTGTTGATGACAACACATCCGGATTGGACGAAAGCTCTTCTTTAAAGATTTTTAAATTCCTGGAGATAACCGAGCCGTTGTTTATTGCTATAAGTGCATCTTTATTAAACCCGAGGTTTTTATTTTGTATATAAGAAAGCTGATTCTTTATGATAAACGTGCCTATAAAAAGTGTAATGGAGATTGCAAACTGAAGTACAACAAGAATGCTTCTCATTTTGCTCTTTCTGCTTTTTGCTCCTGTTCCCCCTTTAAATATCTGTACTGATTGAAAGGAAGAAAGGTAGAAAGCAGGATAACTTCCGGCAACAATTCCAATAACAAATGCAAGTGCCAGTAATAACGGGATAGCATAGAAGTTATCAAATAAATTTAAAGTTAAATTCCTTCCAATAAATCCATTAAAATAAGGGAGCACAAGGTAAGTAAGTCCAACAGACACAGCAACCGATATAATACTTGTGAATAATGATTCCGAAAGAAACTGTCCGATTAATTGGAGCCTGTCAGAACCGAGCGTTTTTCGAATGCCTACTTCTTTAGATCTTTTTTCAGATATTGCAGTAGATAGATTCATGAAATTGAAAATTGCAATAAGAAGTATAAACATACCCACTGCAGCAAAGATATATGAATAAGAAATATTACTTACACGTTCATGTCCCCATTCGGTATTTGTATCAACGCCGTAGTCCGATTGCGATTTTAAATAAATTGAAGTAAGAGGTTCAATTTCATAAGAATATAAGTTACCAGCTCTTTCAAAATCATTAAGCGTTATGCCTATCATTTTGCCCACCATTGGGCCGATATATTTGCTAACGACTGCTTTTAATTTATTATTGAAGCTCTTTATATCAGTTCCTTTTTGCAATAATAGGTAAGTAGTATATCCTCCGTCAAGCCAGTCATTTTCTGAATTGTCTTTGAAAGTAGGCATAGAAACAAGAAAGTTGCAGCTGAAATGAGCCTTACGCGGAAAATCTTTCATAACACCGGTTACTTTGCATGGCAGTGAATTATCAATAAGAAGGAATTTGCCTACCGAATTTACATCACCGAAATATTTCTTTGCAGCAGATTCGGAAATTATCATTGTATTCGGTTCTCTTAGCGCGGTGTTTTTATCCCCGTAAAGAAAAGGCAAAGTGAACAGGTCGAAGTATGTAGAATCCGCAGTATAAATATCCCCTTCCCTGAAACTTTTATCATTAAAACTCAGATAATGCTGTCCCGGGTAGCCTATGCGTGCATAATTTAATACTTCCGGATAGGTATTTTTAAGAACCGGGCCGAGGGGCGGGCATGATTTAGCGTTTACCTGATCAACTCCGTTAAAACGGAAATGAACCAGCACCCGGCAGATTTGGTCTTTATTAACATTAAAATCATCAAAGCCGCTCTCATCAAGCACAAATAAACTTATCAGTATAAAACATGTAATTCCAATTGCCATGCCTGTTATATTGATAAAGGAGAAGACCTTATGATCTGTGGTTGTTCTGAAGAATATCTTAAAATAATTTTTCAACATCGTTCTCATTTCCTTTATCTTGTTTAAGATACCGCAATAGGCGGCTTGTTTTAAAAAGGATAGTTCAACATGTGTGCCATTAAGATTTTATTTTAATATTCTCAAATTTATCCAATTATTGGAATTGTAAAGTACGGAAATGTACAGGGGTGTACATAAACGGACACCATTTATTGGAGGCCGGAAACATAGAGATTTTAACTTAATATTAAACTTTCCGGGAAATTATGACATACTAAACCCAACAGGATATACATCAACATCCTTTTATTAGCTTTACGAACTTTACGAATTGTGGTGACTGATCTTACTTTACGAACTGAATCCTAACCAGAGACAACGGATCAATCCGTTTCTTAAATAATTGAGCGCCCCAATGAAGATGCGGGCCTGTAGCGCGCCCGGTTCTGCCTACATAGCCTATTATTTGTCCCTTCTTAACTTTAGCTCCGCGTGCAACTTTTAATTTACTTAAATGGAGATAGTTTGTAGTAAGCCCAAGCCCGTGATCAATCATAATAAAGGTGCCGTTGTAAAAGAAATTCCTTTCGGCAAGAATAACAATGCCATCGGCAGCGGCTTTAACGGGGGTTCCTGTTTCGGCATCGAAATCAACACCGTTATGAGGGTCTTTTTTAACGCCGTTTAATATTCTATAGCTTCCGAATACTCCTGTAAAATTTGTATCACTAATTGGAAGCATAAACCCGGTTTTAAAAAATGCTGTGTTGGAATTTAATATCTTTTTCTTTTGAAGGTTAATTATCTTGGATTGTGCGGCAATTTGTACAAGCTGTTTTTTGGATGGTGAAACGAAATCATTTTTTAAACCGTTTATTTCCTGAACCATGTATTTAACGGTATCAATGTTAAATTTATAGGTTTCTGTTTTTTTATCTTTGAAGATAATTTTAAGTTCAGATTTGCCTTTTGCATCCCTGTCAAATCCTATTACAAAATAACCTTCTTTATCGAATGGAATTTTAGATTCATCCTGTGAGATGGATTTAATATTTTTAGCTTTTCCAATAATGATATTTCCCTGCATAGCCTTTCCGTAAAAGACGGCTCTGCTTTGCGGAAATAAACCGGAAGAAAGAAAAAGCAGTAGTAGAATTAAAACCGGGAATACTTTGGCTCTTCTCATTATTACTATTGGCCCCAAACCGAACTTATGGCCCAATATGCAGAGAGCTCTAAAGATACATACCTGTAACTTGATGCATCTCTTGAAGTGCTTGCAACAGTAAGTTTGCCAAGAATTGTAAGATTTTTAACCGGGACATACTTAACATCAACAATACCGCGCAGGTTAAGAAGATTTCCGTTTGGTATGTACCCAATAACGCCGCCGAGGTTGAGAAAAAACTCGGGGCCGCTATCCATCTTGGCTTCGAAGAAAAGACTATGAGATTCAAAATTTATAGGAGAATAATAGAGCTGTAATTTATATCTGTAATTGGAATAAAAATATTCATAACCGGCTGTAATAGTTTCATCAAAACTGCGCCCTATACGTAATTGCAGATCGTTACCGGCATTGCCGTCTTCAACAGAAACATAAGAATAATATCCCTTAAAGAATAATCCGCTCTTTAGCTTATAGAAGCCGTCGAATTTTAATAACTGCGCGTATAATCTTGTATCAATAAGAAATGGCGAATATAGAATTAATACAGCATCCCTGTTTTGATAAACCGCGCTGAATTTATAATTCCCCTCATCTTTACCTACATTAAGGTATGCATCAATATCATCTCTGTTGGTAAGGTATCCGGAAGATGCCTTACCTATTCCCGCCCCGAGATGCAGATAATCGGATAGAGTAAAGAATACATGCCCTTTAAACGTTGTAAACGTTTGGTCCCCGGTGAAATTGGAAATGTTGGCAAGCTCATCCTGATTCAGGCTCTCCGCTTTAGCCCAGACACGGGTTCTATAGTATGAAGCTCCCACAGCAAGGAACTGTGTAAGCCCCAATTCAATTCGGGCACCTACATTAAAAATTCTGAAACTTATATTATCGGCATAATAATTGGCCACAGGCGCTACACCAATGTAATAGGGGAACCTCTCAAGAAACGCCCTTATTCCTGTTACCGGAATAGAATTTTTTAATATTCTTACTTCCTTAACTTTAGTGGAATCAAGTTTCCAGCCCGATAAGGTATCAAGAAGAACCATTGCAGAATCATACTGTTTTAATTTTATATAAGAGCCGGCAAGATAAATTTTCGGATAATAATCATTAGGCCTGTCTTTAACCGCATGAACAAAACCCTTTGCGGCATTTAACGAATCACCGCTGAAATATTGTGCCTTTGCCTTCTGATATATTGCTATTGAGTCATACCCTGAAGCAAGTACCTCATCATACAATTTAATAGCGCGGTCATATTTTTTTGCGGCAAGGTTAACATCGCCGAATTCCCTGAGAACTAAAATGTTAGGTGCAGATTTAGAAATGTATTCTTCATAAAAAGGAATAGCCCCTTCGGGGTTGCCGGCAAGAACCAGTTCCTGTCCCTTGTATCTGATTTTTTCAATTAAGAATTCTTCCCATTTCATCTTTTCAGATTCCAAATATGTTTGAAGCCTTATTACATTATTATCATTTGCATCAATAGTTTTTGCCATATCTGCATATTTGGCAGCGCCTTCAAAATCATGAGTGGCAATTTTAAGCAGTCCAAGAGAAAGGATAGCGTCCAGATTATTCGGGCGCTTGGCAAGAACATTTTCAAGAAGAGTTCTTGCAACAACAGTATCTTTCGGTATCCAGGAAAGCACCTGTCCTTTTAGAAGCTGGTAATCAAGATTGTTGGGATAGTCGCCAAGAAGTTTATCGAGTATCTCAATACTCTTATCTGTATTCTTTTGTCTTGCATTAAGCACGGCATATTTATAAAGCAGGTTAGGATCTTTATCATTTGGTGCTTTTTCAAAATACTTATCAATCAAATCAATAGCCGTGGTAAAGTCTTCAATGTAGGAATAATAATCGCATAATTTTAATATGGAGGCTTTATCTTCAGGGTCTTTGGCAATTTTATCTTTTAACTCAGCAATTCTTTGTTTATACACAGTATCTCTGTAAGCAGAAACAAATTTCCATCTTTCTGCTATCTTTGTGTCATCCGGCAATTTACCTTTAAGAATTGAAAGTTGAGTGTAAGCCTCTTCCATTCTTTCATACTTAATAAGCTCTTCAACAAGTTTATAGCGTGTATCATTATCTTCAGGGTGTGTTTTAAGAACTCTGTAATAGCGGTCAATAGGAAATTCTTTTTCCGTTATGCGTGGATCAATTTGGTCTACATAAGCTTCTTTATTAGCTCTGTCAAGGCCGTCCAGTGCTTCCTGAAAATAAGGTTTAATCTTTAATGCATTTTCAAATGCAGCTTTTGCCATTTTATATCTTGCAAGCCACAATTCATAATAGCCGTAACGGCTCCAAAGCCTGTGGTCACCCGGGTATCTTTCAACATATTTCTTTAATATCTTATCCCCTTTTTCAATATGCCTTGTCTCGGATAAAATTTCGGTATAGCTTAATATATCATCAGGAGGAGCGGCATCATAGCGCTTTAAGTATTGATCATACCATTCTTCCGCTTTATCCCAAATTTCCATATAGCGGTAGCACTTACCTATTTCAAGATAATTAAAAGGTACGTTGGGGTCAATTGCAATTTCCCTCTGGTAACCCTGAATTTTATTTAATAATTCTTTGTGGTATTTGTCAATCAGGTCTTCAAGGGCTTTGTGATAAACAGCTTTTTCATTTGCCTGATTATCCTTGCACAATGCAACAGCGCGGCGGTACATAACTATGGCTCTGTATTCTTCATTCCTTCTTTCAAGGCAGATACCTTCCTGATAATATCCCTCAGGCTGATGGGGGTCCAGATTAATATATTTGACCCACATATCAATTGCTTCGCCGTAGCGCCCCGCCTGCATATGACTAAGAGCAGCTTTTTTGTACACGTCCCTGTCATCGGGTTTTTGCTGTCCATACGAGTAAGAAGATGCAGCAATAAGTAAAGCAGCAATGAAAACGAAACAACTTTTTCTCATTTTAGCCATAACACTTTCGGTCAAATAGTAAAAATATTGATTAAAAACTTAATCTTAAGTTATTAAAAATTTATATAAAAGTTTATAATTATAAGGAGAATTAATTAAAAATAAACATTCCTGTGATTAAACAAACAGGTACGGAGAATGTTTCAAAAGCCTATTTACAAAGCAAATTCAGCCTTAGAACTGGAAATATATAGGCGGTAAAGGATTAGCCGATTTTATCTGGGCTATTAAAAAAATAATCAATGCCAGCAATAAAGCCTTAACCGGGAAAGGCATAATTACAACTAAGTTTTTTATTTTTTCCTGTAGTTTTACAGGGGTAAAATGGAGCAGGAAACCTAAAATTAGTATTACGGCAATAACTGTTTTCTTTTCCAGGAACTGGAGGAAAACAACACCTTTGAAGAATGTAAAAATGAGCTCGAGCACTGTTTTTAAGGTATCTAAATTAGGCAGCCTGAAAATAAGGAACGAAAAAGCTATTAGATGAAATGTAATAATGCCCTGCACTAATTTAAGGGGCCATGTGTTGTAAATCCTTAATTTTTTATAAATGAAAGTCTTTGGTTTCTGAAGAATTAAACCAACGGACATATAAAACCCGTGAAGGGCGCCCCAAATAATAAAATTCCATCCGGCATCATGCCACAATCCGCAAATAAAAAAAGTTATTGTTAATCCGATAACATTACTCAGATATTTAAGAGGAATAAACAATGTTAGGATGCATAATGCAATAAACCCGTAGAAGAAGAAAGGATTATCATTGAAGGTAGAAATTAAATTCCCTCTGGAAAGTAATAACACAATTCCAACCAATCCGGCAAGTAAAATCAGTTTATGATAATGTCTTGCATTTCTGAATCTGATTTGCAGCGGTTTGAAAAGATAATCCTGCAGCCATCTTGAAAGGGAAATATGCCAGCGGCGCCAGAAATCGGCGACACTTGTAGCCCTGAAGGGAGAATTAAAGTTATCCATTAATTTAAAACCCATTAGCAGTGCTATACCAATGGCAATATCGGAGTAGCCGGAAAAATCACTGTACAGCCTGAGTGAAAAACCATAAGTTGCAATAAGGTTTTCCAAACCGGTAAATCTTGCCGGGTCGCCGAAAACAATATCAACGAAATTATCGGCAAGATAATCTGAGAATATGACTTTTTTCACAAGCCCGGCACAAATAAGAAAAACAGCTTTTCCAAGGTCTTCTTTAGTAAGTTCATATTCTTTTTCAACCTGAGGCAGGAAGTTGGAGGCTCTGTCAATTGGACCGGATAAAATATTCGGGAAGAAGAAAACGAAAACACAGAAATCGCGGAAGCTTTTTGTAGGCTCCATCATTTCCATGTATATGTCGAATATATAATTAAGCGCTTTGAAGGTATAGAAGGAAATACCTATGGGAAGAAAGATTGCTAAAGGGTCTATATGCGAATTTGAAATGTCGCTGATAACCTGCAATACAAAATTTGTATATTTAAAGTAAGAGAGAATTCCAATATTAATTACTATTGCACTAATAAGATACAGGCGTTTTAAGCCGTAACGCTGTGTTGAAAAAATAATTTTTCCGAAGAAAAAATTAACGACTGCCGAAACAACCAGTATGCCCGCAAAATAACCTGCCGATCTGTAATAGAAATAAAGTGAAAAAAGTATAATAAGCAGCAGCCTGCCCTTTTTGTATTTTATACTAAGTGTATAAAGGAGCATAAATGCGGCAAATAAAAAGAAAAAGAGGCTTGTACTGAAAACAAGGGGGTCTGATGCATTAAATTTCAGCAGTTCAAAGACTTTATCAAACTGTATGCCGGCAAACATAATTATTCCTATTATATAATAATTTAAAAATAAGAAAATTTTTCCAAAATCCGCTCGATTGTAAGTATGTCATTATCTTAATTGCACAGAAATCTAATGTGATGGTTATTATTAATCAATACCGCTTCTATTATTTTGATTTAAATTCAATTAAAATTTTATTTATCTTATATACCAATAAAGTAATCCCATTAGTAAAATCAAATTTCTTTGAGGCATAAAATGAAAATGAAATTTTTATTACTCTTTATTCTGATGTGTTTTATTTATTCCGGAATATCTGCACAGGATTACCCTTTCCAAAATACAAAACTAACATTCAATGAACGGGTAAAGGATTTAATCTCGCGGCTTACCGTAGAGGAAAAAATATCATTGCTTACGGAAACATTTAACGGTGTTCCCCGCTTGGGCATTCCTAAATATTATCATGGTAATGAAGCATTGCATGGTGTAGTGAGGCCGGGGGAGGCAACAGTTTTTCCGCAGGCAATTGCACTTGCTTCCACATGGAATACAGATCTTATGTTAAAAGTATCAACCGCAATATCGGATGAAGCACGCGCTAAATGGAACGGATATCAGCAGGGGAAACTGCAAACTGCTAAATACAGCGATCTGCTTACATTCTGGTCTCCCGATATAAATCTTGCCCGAGACCCGCGCTGGGGAAGAACCCCCGAAACATACGGAGAAGACCCTTACCTGAGTGCAAGGATGGCTGTATCATTTGTTAAAGGTTTACAGGGAAATGACCCTAAGTATTTAAAAGTTGTTTCAACTCCAAAACATTATACTGCTAATAATGAAGAGCATAACAGATTTGAATGCAATGCAGTTATGTCTATGCGTTCTTTACGGGATTATTATCTGGTACCTTTTGAATATGCAATTAAAGAAGGGAAAGCAGAGTCAATTATGAGTGCATATAATGCCGTGAATGGAGTTCCGTGCACTGCAAGTAAATTTCTATTGACTGATATTTTAAGAAAGGAGTGGCACTTTAACGGCTATGTTGTATCAGACTGCGGGGCTCCGGGATTAATTTACTCAGATCATAAATATGTTTCTTCGCGCGATTCCGCCGCGGCAGTTATTATGAATGCAGGGCTCGATCTTGAATGTTCGGGGGGCTGCACTCAATGTTTTATTTACAGAGATTACCTTATTAATGCATTTCATAAAAAACTTGTAACGGAAACTCAAATTGATTCGGCAGCGTTCAGAGTTTTACGCGCACGTTTTAAATTAGGGGTATTTGATAAAGACAATCCTTACGATAAAATTCCTCTTTCAGCTAACGGCAGCAAAGAGCATCAGCAGCTTGCACTTGAAACAGCAAGGGAAGCAATTGTACTGCTTAAAAATCAGAATAATATTCTCCCTTTGGAGAAGGGAAAGATAAAATCTATTGCGGTTCTTGGGCCTCATGCAGCCGATTGTGAATTCGGAGATTACAGCGGTGTTCCTGTTAATGAAAAAGTCAGCATTCTTGAGGGGCTAAAAAGGAAAACCGCAGGTAAGGTTAAAATAAATTATGTGCCTTGGGTTGACCGCGATGAAGGGTTCGTATTAATAACCAAAGATTATCTTCATGCAGAAAACGGACAGCCGGGATTGAGTGCTGAATATTTCGGAAATAAATCATTGGAAGGCACTTCGCAGAAACGAATTGATGAAATGGTTAACTATGATCCTGCAAATCAACCGCCCGACCCGGTTATTCCTAAAAGTCCTATGAGTATCAGATGGACAGGAACACTAACTCCTAAAATAAGCGGCATGTATAAGATTGCAGTCAATTCAGATGACGGCGTACGCCTCTACATTGACGGCAAATTTTTAATTGACAGCTGGGTTGACCGCGGAAATACAAGAGATGTTATTGAACTTAACTTAACTGCGGGACAGAATTATAAAATTGTTCTGGAGTATTATGATCAGGGGGGAGATGCTATAGCTCTTCTGAAATGGCTGATTCCGAATACTAAAAAAGAAAATCCATATAAAAAAGAAATTGAAGCTGCGGCTAATTCCGATTATGTGATTATTGCTGTTGGAATAAATAAACAGGTTGAAAGCGAAGGCATTGACAGAAAAACAATGGACCTTTCCCCGGAGCAGGAAATGCTTGTTGAAGAAGTTTATAAAGTTAATCCTAAAATGATTGTCATATTAGTTGCGGGAAGCCCTCTTTCAATTAATTGGATAAATGAAAACGTACCCGCTATACTAAATCCATGGTATTCAGGCGAGCAGGGGGGAAATGCGGTTGCAGATGTATTATTAGGTGATTATAATCCCGCAGGCAGGCTGCCCCTTACTTTTTACAAATCAGTTGACGACCTTCTTCCTTTTGATGACTATTATATTGAAAAGGGAAGAACTTACATGTACAGCACAAAGAAACCGCTCTATCCTTTCGGATATGGATTAAGTTATACTAAATTTGAATACTCGGGTTTAAAATTCAACAAGAAAGAAATAAATGCCAACAGCTCTTTAGCAGTATCTGTTACAGTAAAGAACACAGGCGACAAAGACGGCGATGAAGTAGTACAGCTTTATTTGAAAAACCTCGCATCAAAGCAGCAGCAGCCCATTAAGGTGCTAAAAGGATTTAAAAGAATAAGCCTTAAAAAAGGAGAATCAAAAAGAGTAAAATTAATGCTTAAAGGAGAAGACCTAAGATACTTCGATGAACAAAAGAATTCCTTTGTTGTTGCTTCCGGCAAATATGAAATTCAAATTGGTTCTTCTTCTGAAGATATAAGATTAAGACAAAGTTTTAGAGTAAATTAATTTTGTTGACCACCCCTTTTATTCCCTTCCTATCCAATAAACGGACAGGAGGGGAAAACTTTTCACTTCATATTGTTACTTAAAAGTTTGGATACACCTCACAACATTAAAGAGAACTAATGTAAACTAATTCTTTAATGCTTTGGGATAGAAATGTGCAGATAAAATAAAAATAAAATGGAACACAAGTCCCCTCTTTGAGAGGGGTGTCAGTTCGGCGAAGGCGAACTGACGGGGTGTGTCGGTAATCAGGAATTATCAACAAATTTATTAAAATAAAAAAATTATTCTCGACCTTGGAGGCGGCCGTATCTTCTAATCGGCAACATTATATGAAATTCCTCATTAAATTTTCTTTATTCCCTTGACAGATAGGGGGTTATGCATTTATATTTACGCATTGTTTATTAAATAGTGTAAAAATGAAGAACCTCCAAGTAAATAGCGTCAACACAATGAACATGAATATGAATATGATGATGTGCATGATGCATACCTATGCGGAGGGTATAAAGCAATAAATTAGACCAATATAAAGTTTAATAAAGCCCTCCGGAGAAAATCTGAAGGGCTTTTTTTTTTTGACAAAAATATGATGAATATGAATAAAAACATTAAAAATATTTCAATAGTAACTGTTTCTCCTTCTTTCATGGGAATTATGATGTCTATGATGATGTGCATCCTTGAATGCGGAGGGGATATATAACCTTAATCTGAAATAATAAAATTAAGAAAGCCCTCCCTAAAAAGAGGGCTTTTTTTTTGAATAATATTTAACATAAAAAAGGAGTATTAAATGAGTTCGTCAAAACAAAATTACCGCTTTGAAACATTGCAGCTTCATGCGGGACAGGTTCCCGATCCCACCACAAAAGCGTGTGCAGTGCCGATTTACCAAACCGCATCATATGTTTTTGATAATGCAAATCATGCTGCAAATCTATTTGCATTAAAAGAAGCAGGAAATATTTATACAAGAATTATGAACCCGACAACATCGGTATTTGAAGAACGCATTGCCGCGCTTGAAGGAGGTATTGGTGCTCTTGCGGTTTCTTCGGGACAGGCGGCACAATTCATTGCTATAAGCACAATTGTTGAAGCGGGAGAAAACATTCTATCTACAAGCTATTTATACGGCGGCACGTATAACCAATTCAAAATTACATTTGCACGGCTTGGCATTGAAGTAAAATTTGTAGAAAGCAACAAGGCGGAAGATTTTGAACCCTTCATAGATGATAAAACAAAAGCAATTTATATTGAAACAATCGGCAACCCGAGATTAAATGTTCCAGATCTTGAATCATTTGCAAAATTGGCTCACTCATACAATATACCTCTTATTGTTGATAACACTTTCGGTGCGGGAGGCTATATATGCAGTCCAATTAAATATGGTGCCGACATAGTAACACACTCGGCAACAAAATGGATAGGCGGGCACGGAACATCCATTGGAGGAGTAATAATTGATTCAGGGAAATTTAATTGGGGAAATGGGAAGTTCCCAATTTTCACGACACCGAGTCCCGGTTATCATGATTTAAATTTTGGGGAAACATTCGGAAATATTGCATTCATAATACGTGCACGTGTGGAACAGCTCCGCGATCTGGGGCCATGTTTAAGTCCCTTTAATTCATTTCTATTATTGCAGGGGCTTGAAACATTATCACTCCGTGTAGAAAGGACTTGCTCAAATGCAATTACTCTTGCAAAATGGCTAAAAGAAAATCCAAAAGTAGATTGGGTATGGTATCCGGGATTGGAAGAATCAGAATATAATGCAACTGCAAAAAAATATTTCAGGGCAAACCTGTTTGGAGGTGTAATAACATTCGGAATTAAGGGAGGTATTGAAGCAGGGCAAAAATTTGTAAACAATGTAAAGTTAAGCAGTCTGCTTGCAAATGTGGGAGATGCAAGGACACTTGTTATACACCCCGCTTCAACTACACACCAGCAATTAAAAGAAGATGAGCGTATTGCATCCGGTGTAAGACCTGAACTGATTAGAGTATCCGCAGGCATTGAACATATAGATGATATAATTGAAGATTTTGATCAGGCAATTAACCAGAGTGTAAAATAAAGAGGTGAATGATGAGAGTAATTAAATTCGGCGGTACATCAATAGGAACAGTGGATAGGTTTCGCAATGTAATCAAGATAATCAAAGAGAGGAAAAAGGAAGACAGTATTGTAGTTGTTGTTTCCGCAATCGGCGGAATAACAAACAAACTTATTGCTGCAATAGATTTAGCGGTGAAAGGAAATCCGGGTTATAAAAACATACTATCGGAAATAAGTTCTACGCATTTTATATTTCTTAAAGAACTTGTAAATGGCAAATATTATAATGAAACAAAAGAGATCATTGAAGCAATAATCCTGCAGCTTGAAGAAAAATTAAAAGGGATATATTTATTAAGGGAATGTTCCCCCCGTATTTCGGATAATATAATTTCGGCAGGAGAATATTTATCAAGTTCATTACTTACGGAAGCATTAAATTCAGCAGCGCTGGAAGCAATTCAACTGGATGCGTCGGTTTTCATTAAAACGAATTCCGCATTCGGCGAAGCAGAGCCCGATTATGAAATAACCGATATATTAATAGAAGAAACATTTTCAAGCATCGGGGAAATTGTAATTCCTGTTGTTAACGGATTTACAGGTTCAAACGAGAAAGGAGAAATTACAACACTAGGCAGAAGCGGATCGGACTTTACAGCAACAATATTAGCCCGCGGACTTAAAGCAGATTTGGTAGAAATATGGACAGACGTAGATGGGGTACTTAGTGCAGATCCTAAAATAGTCCCCGATGCTTCAACTATCAGCGAACTTAGCTATGAAGAAGCCTCGGAACTGGCTTCCCTCGGTGCAAAAGTAATATTTTCAAAAGCGATGCAGCCCGTTGAGAAGGAAAATATTCCTATATTAATATTAAATACATTCAATCCTGAAAATCAGGGTACATTTATTGGAAAAAGCAGCAGCGGAGACGGCCCCGGAGTGAGGGCAATTACTTATTTGCAGGATTTATCTCTCATCTGCATAAGTGACATTTCCTCCGAAATTAATTTATTATTCCTTCCGCGCCTTTTTGGCGCCATTGCCCGGAAAGAACTCCCTGTAATTCTTTTAAATCAATCGTCATCCAATCAATCAATTTGTTTTGTAACTTTGTCAAGGCAGATTTCCGGTTTTATTAAAGAGCTTCAAAAGGAATTCAGGCATGAAATCAGTTCCGGAAAAATAGGAAAGATAATCTGCAGAAATGATATAACTGTTGTATCGGCAGTTGGCAATAAATTGGAATCACATTCTAATTTATTAAGGAAAGTATTTGAAACACTTGATGACCAGGGAATAAAAAGCCTGATGTTCTTAAACAGTGCATCGCATAAAAATGTCTCTTTTGTCATTGAGAAGGAAGAAACAAAAAGGACAGTTACGGAATTGCACAAAACATTTTTTCAAAGTGAAACAGAGATTAATGTACGTTCAGTAATTAATGGAAAATAAAAATGACAGAATCTGAAATTATTTTAGAAAAAAGGCCTTTCATTAAAAAAGTTACGTTTGACGAACCATTTAAAATGGAATGCGGAAAAATATTACCTTCAGCAACTGTTGCCTATGAAACTTACGGCAAACTGAATGATGCGGGGGATAATGTAATTATGGTATGCCACGCATTAACCGGGGATTCTCATGCATCCGGTTACAGCGATATTAAGTATGCCGGTGAAATTGCGCCAGGATGGTGGGAAGGTGCAATTGGAAAAGGGAAGGCATTCGACCCGGAAAAATATTTTATTCTTTGTTCTAATGTTTTAGGAAGTTGTTACGGAACTACAGGCCCATATTCAATTAATCCGGAAACAGGCAAAAGATACAAAGCAGATTTTCCACAGATGACTGTCAGGGATATGGTGAATTTGCATTACAAACTGATAAAACATTTAGGCATAAAAAAAATAAAGGCAATATCGGGGGGTTCCCTCGGCGGGATGCAGGCACTTGAATGGTCTTTGTTGTATCCTGAATATGTTGAAAGTATAATTCCTATTGCTACTTCGGCACGGCACTCCGCATGGGCAATAGGCCTTAATGAAATTCAGAGGAAAGCAATTTTTGAAGATCCCGAATGGAATGGCGGATATTATGAAAAGCAGCCTAACAAGGGACTTGAAACAGCGCGAATGCTTGGCATGGTTACGTATAGAACTCAGGAAAGTTTTGAAAAAAAATTCGGAAGGAATATTCGTAAAAAAGCAATTGATAATTTAGTCCCGTTTTATGAAGTTGAGAGCTATCTTCATTATCAGGGGGAAAAACTTGTAAACAGGTATGATGCCAACGTTTACGTCTATATTTCAAGAGCATGCGATTTACATGATGTATCAGTTGGGCGCGGTTCCGTAAAAGATGCATTGGGAAGCATTAAAGCAAAAACATTGTGCATAGGTATTGATACCGATATACTTTATCCTCCGGCTGAACAGAGAGAAATTGCCGAACTCATTCCGGGCGCACAGTATAAAGAAATTGTTTCTATTCACGGGCATGATGCATTCTTGATTGAATTTGGACAAATGGATAAGATCCTGAAAGAGTTTTTAGCATCACTCTGAGGGGAGTTACTGCTTAAATAAGTTTATTATAATGAATCCCGCCATAAGTGCGGGAATATAACGGAGATATTAATGAAAGGATATAATGTGTTTGTCATAGGAGCTACGGGATTAGTAGGGCAAACAATAATAAAAGTTCTGGAACAAAGAAATTTTCCTGTTAAGAATTTATTTCTTTATGCATCGGAAAAATCACGCGATAAGGAAATATTGTTTAAAGGGGAAAAAATAAAAGTAATTCCGGTTGAGGAAACAGATTTTTCAAAAGCAGATTTCTCATTATTTGCAACTGATAATGAAGTTAGTAAAAGTTATGTACCGGCTGCCATAAAAAGCGGCAGTTATGTTATTGATAACAGCAGTGCGTACCGCCAGGATAAAGATGTAGATATTATTATTTCCGAAATAAACAGTCATTTAATTGACAGGTCCAAAAAATTATATGCAAATCCTAATTGTTCCACGGCGCAGCTTGCAGTAGTATTAAATCCATTGCACAAAAAATATAAACTAAAAAGAGTGGTGGTAAGTACCTATCAGGCGGTTTCAGGTTCCGGCGCAAAGGGAATAGATCAGCTTGAAGCAGAAAGAGCAGGAAGGCAATCTGCCGTCTCAGCATATCCGCACCCTATAAATGATAACTGCCTTCCTCATATAAGCGGTTTTGATGAATTTGGAAATTGCGAAGAGGAAAACAAAATAATATTCGAACTTAAAAAAATATTGGAGATTAATGACCTAATAGTAGCGGCTACTACTGTTAGAGTTCCCGTATTGAATTGCCATAGTGAATCAGTATTGGCTGAATTTGAAAATCCTGTTAAAGCAGAGGATGCAAGGGAGATATTGAGTAAAAGCAGCGGAATTATTGTGCAGGACGAACCGGAAATGAATATTTACCCACTTGCTCTAAATGCAAAAGGAAAAGATGCTGTTTATGCAGGCAGAATAAGAAATATCCCGGGATGGCAAAACGCACTGCAGATTTGGGTGGTTGCAGATAATCTTAGAAAAGGGGCGGCATTGAATGTTGTACAAATTGCAGAAAGTATAATAGCAATGAAAATGAATTAAGGAATTTATACATTACTTCTATATTATATAAGATAAATATTTGAAATGAATTGGGAGGTTAAAGAATGAAAGATTATTTAGACCACACATTTAATCCGGATGACCCGGAACTTATCTCCATTCAGGATGAGCTTCCATTCTGGTCGGCACCATTTGGGTTTTCTCTTCTGAATACTATCAGGATGAAAAAAAACATAAATGTGCTTGATATAGGAAGCGGATTTGGTTTCCCTCTGTTAGAAGTTTCACAGCGGTTAGGCAAAACATGTAATGTCTTTGGTGTAGACCCATGGAAACCGGCAATTGAGCGTGCCGAAAAGAAAATTAAAATGTACAACCTGTCAAATGTAAAAATAATTGATTGCTGTGCGGAAAAACTTCCATTTGAAGATTCATTTTTTGATTTAATAATTTCCAATAACGGGATTAATAATGTTAAAGATATACCGGCGGTTTTTAATGAATGCAGCAGAGTATGTAAAAACGGAGCGCAATTTGTTTTTACCTTTAATCTCGATAAAACTATGATTGAATTTTATGACATCTATGAAAAAGTATTAAAAGAAAATAATATGGCGGAAGAAATTAAAATACTGAAACGGCATATATATGAAAAACGTCCCCCGGTTAAAGAAATTACGAATGCTTTAAAGAAAGCAGGTTTCAATAATATAAACGTATCAGAAAATAAATTTTATTACCGCTTTAACGATGCCGAATCTATGTTTAATTATTCTATGATTAAATATTGGTTTTTACCTCCAAGCAAAAAAGTTGTACCGGAAAATATCAGGGAGAAGATATTCATCCGCATAGAAGAAGAACTGAATAAAATAGCTGCCAAAAAAGGGGAAATAATTTTGACAGTTCCTTTTGCAACTGTGGATTGTGAGAAAAACTAATTATTTCTTGTGCGCATACCATGTTGCCAGTTGATTAAGGAAATAAAATACGAGTAAAATATACCCGTATATCCTGCTGATAAGGAATGCATATCCTATAAGTCCGAAAAGGCCAAGATAGTAAAATGCAAGATAAAGCCATAATAATCTGGATTGCCTGAAGTTTAACTTATAAATATAGTCAAAGAAAAACTCCAGTATAAGAAAAATTATGATTGGAATAAGTAATATATAAGCAGGCCACTCGCGCCCTAAAATGAAATTAAATAAAGAAAAAAATATCATAGGGAAAGCACACAGTATAACAATGATTCCAAGAAAATATTCTGTTTTTTCTTTCCTTTTGGCCCTTGCGAGAAATAACAATATCATCAAGAAATTAATTATTAAAGATACAGCCCATATTATGATATCATTCATGAAAATAATTTTCATAATGGCTCCCTTCCACTTTAAATCCACTCAGTTTGTTTAAGTTAATTTACTTAATATTTAAATCATTATCGTTTTATTTCTTTGTGAATTTTAAGAAAGAAATTATAACTTTAGCAAAATCATTTCAACGGAGAATCATCTATGAAACAAATCAGACTGTTCATAGCGTCAATTGCATTTTTAACGCTTACAAACTTTGCTTTTGCTCAAACGCTTAAGTACCAGAATTATAGCGATGAAGCAAAAAGCATTAATGAATTAAGCGCCAAATATGGCGATCTTTGTAAAGTTCTTGATATTGGCAAATCCGCCGGAGGAAGAACTATTTATGCTTTGGAAATTGGGAAAGGCAATAGCAAAGAGAAACCGGCATTGCTTGTTATTGCGGGAGTGGAAAATGATGATTTAACAGGAACCGTTTCTGCAAAATATTTTGCGGAAACAATTCTTGCAAATTCAAATTCCGATTCCGTAAAAGCACTGCTTGATAAATATTATCTTTACGTTATTCCGCGCTTATCCCCTGATGCACTTGAGGGATTTTTTGAAAAAGTTAAATCACTTCATATTGGGGATGATTTTAAGATTGACCAGGATAAAGACGGAAAGTTTGATGAAGACGGATACAATGACCTCGATGGGAATAACATTATCACTCTTATGCGAATTACCAGTGTAGGAGGAGAATGGATTGAAAGTCCCGATGATCCCGGATTATTGAAAAAAGCAGATATTAAAAAAGGGGAATTCGGAAAATATATTGTAATGTTTGAAGGAATTGATGATGATAAAGACGGCCTTGTTAATGAAGATCCCCCCGGAGGAATTAATATTAATAAAAACACGACTTATAATTATAAACCATATACAGATGACGGCGGGTTATACCCGTTTCAGGCGCCGGAGTTAAGAGCTCTTGGCGATTTTGTTTTTGACAGGCCGAATATAATTGCAGTTTTTACATTTAACAATCACAATAATATTCTTGATGCGTGGAAAATTAGAAATCCGCAAGCTCAGTCACAGGGCCCCGGATCGGGAGCTCCTTCAGGCGGAATGGGAGGCAGAGGAGGTAATTCAGGCAGCATGTTCCTTGCCGACTCAATTGCCTATGCAATGGTTGTAAAAGATGTTGCCCCTCTCTCCAAATATAAAGGGGACGCTGAAGGAAGCGGAGACATTCCCGGCTGGGCATTTTATGATGCGGGAAGATTAAGTTTTTGCGCTCCGGCATGGACATATCCCGAAATGAAAGACACATCCCGTGCAAGAGGAAATAACCGTCAGCAAATGACACAGGAAAGAGCGCCGGGTGCTTTCGGAGCTCAGGCTGCTCAGGAAAAATCTTTAACACGCGAACAAATTGCTTACAGGTGGATTAAGAAAAATGCACCGCAAAATTTCATAGAATGGAAAGAATTTAAACACCCCGATTTCCCGAATAATAAAGTAGAAATAGGCGGGCTTGTTCCGTTTACAATAAGCAATCCGCCGGAAGACAGCCTAAAGAATGCTTCCGCAATTTCATATAAGCTAATTTATAAATTGTTTAAAGATCTCCCCGATCTTTATGTTGATGCTCCATTAGTTGAACCGCTTGGCAACGGTGTAAGCAGAGTAACTCTTACTATTGGCAATAAAGGTAAAATGCCTACTCATACAACTACGGGCAGAAGAGTGAAGGCATTGCAGTCATTCCTTATCAGGACAAAACTTGCAGACGGGCAGTCAATTGAATCGGGTAAGAAAGTTACATTTATTGAAGAGCCTCTTCAGGGGGGAGGAAAAATTACAAGAACATTTTTAATAGTAGGCAAGGGGAAAGTTGAATTTAATATCGGTTCTCCTTCCGCAGGATATAAAAATGTTTCAGTACAGTTATAAGTGTAAAGGAAAAGCTAATGAAAAATATATTTAAGTATATATTTGTACTTTCTTTCCTTCTTGTTTCGAGCAGAATATTTTGTCAGGCGAATTATACGCATTCATCCCTGAAAGCTTTGGGTGCGCCGAATAATCCAAAGGTTCAAGTAGTTTGGGACCGGTTTTATGATTACAAGGAATTAACCGGGCTTCTGCAAAAACTGAATGCCGCTTACCCGGAGCTTACAAGGCTTGAAAGCCTTGGCAAGACTTATGAAGGAAGGGATATATGGTGTATTACTATAACTAATTTTAAAAACGGAAATGAAGCCGATAAACCGGCGTACTATATAGATGCAGCAATTCACGCAAATGAAATTCAGGGTACTGAAGTCGCGTTATACACAGCATGGTTTTTGCTGGAGTCTTACAATCAGAACCCATTTGTGAAAAACCTGCTCGACACAAAAACGTTTTACATCGTTCCCGTTCAGAGTATAGACAGCAGGGAAGCTTTTCTGCATACTCCTCTTGAGCTGCGTTCGGGTAAAGTACCTCGTGATGATGACGGCGACGGCCTTATTGATGAAGACGGTCCCGATGACCTTAACCATGACGGATATATTTCTCAGATGCGAATACGGATTAAAGGCGGAAGATGGAAATCCGATCCCGATTATCCTAATATGATGGTAAGATGCAAGCCGGATGAAGAAGGAGAATTTGAATTACTCGGCGAAGAAGGAATTGATAATGACGGAGATGGTTTTATAAATGAAGACGGCCCCGGTGGTTATGACCCGAACAGGAATTGGGGATGGCTATGGAAACCGAATTATATTCAATCTGGAGCCGACCATTATCCATTCAGTATTCCTGAAACGAAAGCAATAGGCGAGTTTTTGAAAAAGCATCCTAATATTCTTACAAGTGAATCTTATCATAACTCCGGAGGGATGTTGTTAATCGGTCCGGATCAAAATGAACAGGATATCCTTTACCCAAGAGATATCCAATTGCTTGATTTTATTGGAGAAAAAGGGACCGAGATAATTCCTTATTACAAATATATTAATAGCTATAAAGGATTTTATCCCACCTACGGCGATGAAACAAACTGGCAATACGCTGATCTTGGAATCCTTCCTTTTGTTAATGAATTGTGGACTTCAATGAATATGTTCAGATCGGTTTCACCGGGCCGCGAAGGTGAGCAGAAAGATGAATTTAAATTTGATAAACTCCTTTTATTCAACGAAGCATTTTTAGAATGGAAAGAATTTAATCATCCTCAGTTTGGAAAGATAGAAATAGGCGGATTTAAAAAACAGGTTGGAAGGATTCCCCCTTCATTCCTGCTTGAAGAAGAATGTCACCGCAATATGGCTTTTACTTTGTTCAATGCTTCATTGCTCCCTTCTTTATCCGTTGAAGAAATAAACAGAGTCTCTTTGGGAAAAGATTTATACCGTGTTACTGCCGTTATTAGAAACAGCAAACAACTCCCGACTAAACTGGATGTTGATGTACAGAACAAATTAACACGCGCCGATTGGATTTATCTGAAAGGCCCCAAGGTAGTAACTGGCGGAATTAAAAAGGACAGGTTTGCGGTAGAATTTGCAGAACAAAAACACAATCCCCAAAGGCTTGAGGTTCCGCGCATAGAAGGAAATTCATTTCTTTTTGTTACATGGATAGTAAAAGGAAAAGATAAGATAACGGTTGAAGTTGATTCTGAAAAAGGCGGTAAGACGTCAAAACAATTAAATTAATTTTTTTGAAAATCTCTTTAGGAGATAGATAAATGAAACAAATAATAAAATCATTTTTAATTATTGCGGCTGTAGTCTTCTTTTCTGCGTCACAGATTATTTCGCAGGAAATAACACAATCCGCACTTAAGGCGCTTGGCGCTCCTAATAATCCAAAGGTACCGGTAGCATGGAACAGGTATTACGATTGGAAAGAGGTTACGGAAATTCTGCAAAAGCTTGTACAGGCTTATCCGGAACTTGCAACACTTGAAAGCATAGGAAAGTCTTATCAAGGGCGCGACCTCTGGTGCATTACTATCACAAATCCCAAAACAGGTGCGCATAATGAAAAGACTGCATTCTATATAGATGCTTCAATTCACGCAAATGAAATTCAGGCTGTTGAAGTGGCATTATATACTGCATGGTTCCTTCTGGAAAGTTATTATACAAATCCTTATGTAAAAAACTTGCTGGATTCAAAAACTTTCTACATTGTGCCTATGCAAAGCCCCGACAGCCGCGACATGTTTATGCATTCTCCTCTTTCATTGCGCGGCGGTATGGTGCCCCGTGATAATGACGGAGACGGGCTTATGAATGAAGATGCACCTGATGACCTTAACGGCGACGGTGAAATAACACAAATGAGAATTAAAGTTAAAGGGGGAAGATGGAAAGAAGACCCCGTATATAAAGATGTTATGATAAGATGCGCTCCCGATGAAGAAGGGCAATATGAACTTCTTGGCACCGAAGGAATTGACAATGACGGTGATGGTCTTGTAAATGAAGACAGTCCCGGTTCATATGATCCAAACAGAAATTGGGGATGGGAATGGGCGCCTAATTATATTCAGGGGGGTGCAGACAGGTATCCATTCAGCCTGCCTGAACCTAAAATAGTATCCGATTTTATTAAAGCTCACCCGAATATTCTTGCCGCGCAGTCTTTCCACAATGCAGGCGGAATGATTTTACGCGGCCCGGGCACTAAAGATGATAAAACCTATCCGCAGGATGATCAGGTATTTGACCTTGTTGGTAAAAAAGGGGAAGAGATATTACCCGGATATAAATATATGGTTACATGGCGCGATCTCTATACTGTTTACGGCGGGGAAACTGAATTTAATTATTCTTGCCTCGGAATAATGACATATGTTAATGAATTGTGGCTTGAGTATAATATGTTCCGCAAGACAGAAAAAGATTTGCAGCAAAGCGGCGGCTCGGAAAGTGCAAGGGATGAAAGCAGTAAGTTTAACAAGCTGCTTCTGTTCGGCGAAGCTACAGTTCCCTGGAAAGAATTTAATCATCCGCAGTTTGGTAAGATTGAAATTGGGGGACTTAAGAAAACTTTCGGTAGAATGCCTCCATCATTCCTGCTTGAAGAAGAATGCCACCGCAATATGGCTTTTATATTTATGCATGCTTCTTTTCTTCCTACGGTTTCTATTGATTCCATTATGAAGAAAACTCTACCTAACGGATTAATAGAAATTACCGCTGCAATAAGGAACAGCAAACCGATTCCAACCCGGCTGGCTGTTGATGTGCAGAATAAAATTAATAGGCCCGATTGGATTACACTTAAGGGCGCTAAAGTTATTACAGGCGGAATTAAAAGAAATATTTATGATACTGAAATGACAGAACAAAAATTTAATCCCGACAAATTGAAAGTAGATGCAATAGGAGGCAACCAGACCGTTTACGCAGTATGGATTGTTGACGGTGATTCCCCTGTTACAATTGAGTATAATTCAATTAAAGGGGGAATGCTTTCAAAAAGCCTTAAGTAAATTTTTATTGGTTTAATGTTAAATGCGCTTTTACTGCTGTTTTGTGAGGGCGCATTTTTTTATTTCTTTTTTATTTTTGCTTTTGGCTGCGGAATATTTTTAAATGCTTTTTGATTTTGAATTGAAAGGGTGTCAGGTTTAAAGGGGGAGAGAGGTTTCTTATTTGTAATTATCGGCATATGGTCTATTATAGGATTAACGGGTTTATAAATCGGCATGTTGTATTTAATATTGGGATCTGCTTCGAGGATTGGCATATTGTCGATATTAGAAGAGGATTCATCGGGGGTCTTGCTTTTAGGGACAGTGATAGGCTTTTTGAATAATTTAAATTTTAATGAATCTGGTTTGGAGAATTTAAAGAATCCTGTGGAATCCGATTTACCTGTTTTGTCTTCCTGAGCATGCAGAATGGAAACCAATGCAAAAGTCAGAAATGTAAAGAATGTAAGTTTTTTCATAATTATCCCTCCCATTTAATATATATTTTACAATTCAGGAATTTCCCCGGTTCCAGAGAGAAAAATGCGAAAATAGTCAGGAAATGAGGATAATTCGAAATTTAGCACAGTTAAAGTGTGAGGCAAGGGAAGCTTTTGTGGATAATATTTGTTGCAATATTTGTTTGGTTTTACTAAATTATAATATAATTATATCATCATTATGGAGAAATTTGGACGTAATACGTTTTGAATGGGATAACAATAAAAATCTTGCAAATATAAAAAACACAAGATCTCATTTGAAGAAGCTAGAACTGTGTTCTTTGATGAATACGCCAGATTAATTCCGGATCCGGATCACTCAATTTCAGAAGAAAGGTTTATTATGTTAGGGTTGTCTGGTAAACTCAATCTCTTAGTTGTTGTGCACTCTTATAAAGAAAATGAAGAACTTATTCGTATTATTTCAGCAAGAAAAGCTACAAAAACAGAAATGAATTTTTATCAGGAGACAAACAAATGAAAAAAGAATATAATTTCGCGGGTTCAGTAAAGAATCCTTATTTAAAGAAGCTTAAAAAACAAATTTCTATCCGTATAGAAAATGATACAATAGACTATTTCAAAAAACTGGCTTTGGAAATTGATATTCCCTACCAGAATCTCATGAATATGTATCTTAAAGAATGTGCACAGAAAAATTATAAGCCCAACATTAATTGGCAGAAATAATCAGCAGTTTTAAGTAACCTCTATGTAATAAGAAACAGTAATTTTATTCTGCTAAATGCTTTCTGCAATACCAAATATTCAAGTGTAAGAAACTTACCATATGGTTGGGTTTACATCTTATTCGATTCAGCCCAAGGCTCTACTTGGGCATAAATAGGCATGTTGCCTAAGTATTGACATAATTATGTGCTTGATTATGTGCATAAATATGTGCATATTTTGTGTGATTTTTTAGCACGGGAGCCTTTATGCCGACGGTAAATACACCAAATAAAAAAGAACGTTTAAGTTTTTTCGTTAATTCGGAATTATCTAATAAAATTACGAAAATATCAGAAACTCAAAATCTGACAGTAAGCGAAATTGCCAGGGAAGCCCTGCAAAATTATATTGACCAAATTGAGAAAAAAAGAATTGAAATGGAGCTTGAAGCCGGGTACAAAGCCAACTATAATTATTATTTGGAATCGCAGCAGGAGTGGAAAAATGCAGACAAAGAATAGCACAGGCTTGAGTGAACCCTTGCTGCGCGGGGATGTCTATTTAATAAATCTTGATCCGGTCGTAGGCAAGGAAACAGGAAAAGCGCGTCCGGCAGTAATAATTCAAAATGATGTTGGAAATAAATTCAGCCCCGTTACTATAATAGCACCTATAACAAGTGTAAAAGCAATTACAGTGCCCCTGCCGGTAATGGTTCACCTGGAAAAAACGGAAGCGGGGTTAAATGAAGAAAGTTATGTTGATTGCGGCCAAATAAGAACTATTGATAAAACAGAAAGGCTGATTACAAAATTCGGCTCTTTAACTAAATTAAAAATGCACGAAATAGATAAAGCACTAAAAATCTCTTTATCTTTGGAATAAATTTAAAACCGATGTTAATTGTCAGAAATAATTACTTGTTATAGTAAGTTACAAAAAATGATTTATTACTTAATTGCGTTGGCTTTCAGCTAATCAAAGTTATACAACAATTATTATATGAGTTAAATCGGTTATTCCATCATAAATAAAATCTATAATGATATTGTTGTTCTCATCAATTACACCAAATTTGCCATTTTTTTTAAGTATAGAAAAGCCATTGTAAAATTCACGAGCTTCATCATACTCAAACGGAATTCTAATTTTACCTGTATAATCTATATAGCCCCATTTACCATTCTTTTTGAATTCATATAATTTACTATACCAACCATTCATACGTACATCTTCATATTCAAAAGGGATAACACAATTATTATTTTTATCTACTGCACCCCATTTGCCGTCTTTCATAACTGCGTATAAATAGTTTACGGAATACAGATCAATATTTTCATAAACCGTAGGTATGAATATTCTGCCTGTAGAATCAGCAGCGCCCCACTTACCGTTTTGTTTAACCGCATACAGCTTATTCTCATAATTATAAATGGTATCGCATTGAAAAGGAATAAGCGTTTTCCCATCTTCGTCAATTACTCCATACTTACTGTTTGATTTAAGTATTAAAATGCCTTTGTATTTTAAATGAACCATGTAAAAGCCGTTATCAAAAGAACAGAAATCCTTGCCCAGATGAAAAAGAACACTCCCTTCCTTATTAAGCATTAGCCAGTTTTCATCTTTTTGAACTATCGGGAGGGAAGATCTTGTATCCGAAACGCGCTCATATTCAAATGGTATTATCTGTTTCAAATTATGATCAATAAATCCCCATTTACCATATTTCTTAACAGCAGCAAGTCCATGAGAAAATGGGCGCAGGTCTTCATATTCAAATGGAATAATAATTTTCCCGGTAGAATCAACCAGCCCGCATTTATTATTTTGTTCAACCTCTGTATAGCCGTTATATTCCGGATGTTCATAGATTAAATCATCAAAGTCATTAATTCTATCATAAATTAAAGGAGTTATTTGTTCCCCCGAAAATCCAATAATTCCAAATTTATTATTTTGCTCAACAATAATTAGTTTGGAATATTGCGGCTCAAAAATATTATTGTATATTAATGGAACAATAATTTTTCCGGTGGAATCAATCAATCCCACTTTATGGTTCTTAACCGCTAAGTACCTATTATCAAAATAATATTCCAAATTGTCATATTCAAAAGGTGCTACTATATAGCCTTGAATATCTATAATACCCCATTTATTATCTTTTTTCGAAAGAATCCTTCCGCTTCGATAATTATTTCTAAAGAGATCATAAATTTGGGGGGCAACTAATTCTCCGGTAGTTGATAAAACGCCCGATTTTTCATTATCTGATACAACAATGGCTCCATTATAAAACCGCCATGCCGAATTGTAACTAATTGTAAATAAGGCTTTGCCTTTTTTATCAATCATATTCATGCTTTCATTTTTAGCAACTAAAGCTATTCCTTTTAGAAATGGATGGACTGATTTATACTCAACCGGAAGTATTATATTGCCAAGGTTGTCGCAAATACCGCATTTATTGTCTTTGCGTAATTTAAATAAACCAATATTTTCATACCGCTCGTATAGAGGATCTGTAATATCTTCTAGCCTATCTACATAATCATAAATTATTGGTAATATTAATTTTCCTGTGTGATCAATTAACCCCCATTTTTTGCCCTGACAAACAGAAAAGACACTACTTACATTTTGTTGTGCAAAAACCATCATATTGCTAATAAAAATAAATAGAAGTAAAAACGCCGTTAATAACTTTTTTTGAATTCCCTGCATAACCACACACACTACTAATTTATTTACCTTTAATTCTAAGATTTTAGAAATATTTGTCAATGCAAAAATTATTACATTTTAATTCTCTATAATACAAAAATAATTTTTGATTTTTCATAAGACTGCTTGTTTTTTAAGCTAAATGGTGCAAATTATTGCAATTAATATTTGTAAGTTAATATTAATTATATCATTTTTAATCATTATGAATAAACAATTAGCTCAAATATTAAATCAATTGAAAGAACTGCTTCCAATAATCAAAGAGAAATACTTCGTTGAAAGTATAGAGGTGTTAGGTTCTTATATAAGAGACTAGCAAACCGGCACAAGTGATTTTGATCTCTTGGTTACTTATTCCAAGACGCCGGGTATGCCGAAATTCATGGAACTCGAAAATTATCTATCTGGTGAACTTAATATTAAAGTTGATCTTGTAATGAAAGATTCTATCAAACCGGCTTTAACAGAAAACATATTAAGCCATACTATACCGGTATAGAAAAACAAATTACACGATTCAGTAAAATACGAATCCTAAATTTGTTAAATCATTATTCCACCACAATCTCATCAGTAAAAATCCATGCTTTGCCGGGGTATCCTTTATGCCATTTGGGACAGGTTTTCATATTCAACGCTTTTACTTTTATATATCTCGCATTTGTGTTTTTCATTTCAGCAGAGAAGGTTTTTATAAAAGCCCCTTCTTTGTTTTCAGGTTCCGTGTTTTTTAATAAAGCTATACTTTTAAACTCTTTACCATCTTCAGAGACGCTTATTTCAACCTGCTGAGGCAAAAAGATCCATGCGTTTATATCCTGAAGAAAATCAATGCTTACTTTCTTAACAGGTGATAATATTTTTAGATCTACTACAGCATCCATATCTTCTGCTTCATAACCGAGCCAGTTAAAATTATAATCTGTTAATCCGCGTAAACCGTCAGTTAATGTAGCCTTTCCGTTTGCGGGATATTTTTTGCTTGGTTCAGTTATAAATTGGACAGGCTTATTCAACCCAAGAGGATTTTTCAAAGATTTTGATAAAAGCTCTTTGTACACTTCGGCATATTTATCTGCATTTATACCCGCTTCTCTTATTATAAGCTTTCCGGAATACCTGCTTTCCGTTAAAAACTGATCGAGTAAATTAATTATTTTCGGGTTGGCGGTATATCCTCCGTTACTATCTTTAATAACCAATCCGTTTTCCCCTTCTCCTATCACTTTTGCCTGTTCAAGTGCCGCATATTTAAGAGGTAAGCGAGCAACAATTACCCGTTTAAGAAATTCGGGATTGTCCTTAACTGCTTTTTCCGCTTTATCAAAGAGCACATTATACTTCGCCATCAGTTCTTTTGATAAATAACTTTTCATCTCTGCAACCGGATTGCCGTAAATGAGAAGATCGGCATTGGATTTTACAAGGGCATTAGTCATCATATCAATATATTGTCTTATGTATTTACCTCCTTTGCCGTAGTAGCCGTTAAGGAAATCATTCATTACGGCATTTACATTAATATTCGGATTCCACATTAATTTGGCAAGAATGTAATTTCTTAATTCGCCGAACTCTGCACCCGCATCATTTCCCGCACCTTCTTCAAACAACATCTTAACGCCGTATTTTGCAAATAATTGAATGTTAGGCTGCAGGACGTGAAAATTTGGAAAAGGGCTTACCTGATTGCTGTATTGCACAACATAATCCCAGATCATAATATTATTTGATATTTTGCACCAATCTTTAAAATCCTTTATAAACCCTGCGCTTGATGGATCTGTTTCAAGCGGTTTACTCCTGTTGCATTCAATAGAACATAAAACAATAGAAACATTCTTTTCAGGTTTTATATTTTTTGGCGCCTTGCGTGTGTATTGGTAAGCAAGGGTAGAAATAATTTTATCGGGGAATTCTTTTGCAACCTGATTTACAAATCTTAATAATGAGCCGGAAGGGGAGCCTTCAATGCTGTCAATTTTAGAACATTCAGGGCAGCGGCAGTTTGAGAAATTATCATTTTGCGAAACAGACCATACTGTTGCTTCCGGATTTTCTTTTATTCTTCTCCTCAATTCTTCAATGGCTATTTTTAAAACTTCCGGATTGGATAAGCATAACTGCCCATCGGGAACCCTTATGCCGTTAAGCATTGAATAATATTCCGGATGTTCCTTGAAATATTTACTTGATGGTACGAGAATGTTTGCAGTATGGACAAACAAGCCCCACATTTTTTTACTCTCAGGATCGGAGGTCAATTTATGCCATAAACTGAATTCTCTGATAAATGAATCTTTGTAGTAAAGGTCTCTGTCTGTAAATACAGGATTTTCGGCAATATTTATAGAAGGCAATACTATATTTTGTTTTTTCGGTATTACCAGTGCTGATACGGAGTACATTCTGCACCCGAGGTAATTTTCAAGAAATGTATAAACTGCGTTTAGTGTACCGCGGCCGCCTCCCCCGATGAAATAAATTTTATTGCCTATGGTTTTAATAGCAAAGCCGTCTTCTGCAATTTTTTCAAGAGGATAAATGCCTTTATCTATGTTATGCCTTTCGAAAAATATTTCTTTGGCCTTAAGGCCTGCTGATTGAGAAACAATAGAGAGTTCTACGCCGGATATTTCGCCGATATATTTCTTAAATTCAAGCGCAGCCAGGGAATCGTACCTATCCGCTTTTGGAGAAATTACGATTGTATAATCGCTTTTGCCATTGGAGGTTAGAACAATTTTTTTTGGCCCGGCATAAGTTAAGCTAAGCATAACAGCCGTTATAACTAAAATTAATATTCCCCTTTTCATATAACATCTCCGTTTATATTTGATTGTTATTTGCTTTCCATTCTGCGGCAAGTCTTTTAAGCTGTTCATCGGCATGATTATAAAACATTTTATAAGACTCGCAAAAATAGAAATGGTGCCTGTCGGCAGGATTTTTAACTCTGTCTTTTATACATCCGCCGTAGCATTTTGTAAGCCATGGGCAATGTGAGCATTCTTCTTTGCGCACAGCTTTAGCATGTCCGAATTTATTCTGTAACCCGGTATTTAACATTTGACTTAGTTTGTCTTTGTGAATATTTCCAAGGCATAATTCTTCTTCTACAAAAAAATCGCATGGATAGACATTACCGTTATATTCAATTACAAGGTATTTGCCGCATTCATCCTGAAAAGTGCATTCGGGACTTTCAAATCCCGCATAATTAAAAAAGACAGACTCAAAATTCCTGACTGAATTGCCCGGTTTCCCGTTTTTAAAATCATTCATCCATAAGTCAAATATCTTGCAGAGAAACTCGCCATATTTTTCAGGAGGAACGGAGTAAGAAGCAGCCTGTTCGGGGTTGTTTTTATCCGGTTCCAAAATTGGAATGAATTGCATGAAATCAAGTCCGCTACTTTTGTAAAAGTTATAGGTCTCTTCCGGGAAATCTACCGAATAATCATTAACACAGCCGAGAACATTCACTTTTACATCGTGGTCCAATAACATTTTCAAATTATCAAATGCGGTATTAAATGTTCCTTTGCCGCCGATATCCTTTCTATATTTATCATGTATATGTTCGGGGCCGTCAAGGGATACACCGAGAAGAAAGGAATTATCAGCGAAAAACTTTGCCCAGTATTTATTAAGCAAAATTGCATTTGTCTGAAAACCGTAATCTATAAACACACCTTCGCAATATTTATCATTAAGCTTCATGGCATTTTTATAAAAAGGAAGCCCCATCAAAGAAGGTTCACCCCCCTGCCATGTAAAGGAAAGGTATTCGTACGCTTCTTCCCCTATCTGCATATATAATTTTTTAAGTGTGTCATCACTCATTCTTAATTTTTTTGCAGGGGCAAATAAATCATTCTTTTCAAGGTAGAAACAGTAAGTGCAATTTAAATTGCAGTTTGCGCCCGCCGGTTTTACCAGCAGAGAATAGACTTTCTTTGGTTTTTCCATTAAGCCTTTTTCTTTTTAAATATTGGAAATAAATCTGATTCCGTTCTGTCTGTAATCATGATATTTTTAATTTTATCAACTATGTTTGGAAAATCTTTTGCAATATTTATTTTTTCACAAGGGTCTTTATCAAGATCATATAGTTCCAATTCACCGTCGGGTTTTTTGCGGATTCCTTTATACTTATTCATTCTTACGGCTTGTTGCGAGCTCCCGTATTCCCAGTATAAATATTCATGCTGTTTCTGATTACCGTTTTTATTAAGCAGTGTAGGAAGGATTGAAACGCCGTCTGTCTCTACTTTCTTTTTTGATTCAATAACATCGGCAAATGTTGGCATGAAATCCCAGAAAGCGCAAACCTGATCCGTTTCTCTGCCCGGTTTAATTTTACCCGGCCAGCGTGCTATGAACGGAATTCTTATTCCCCCCTCATACATTGAAGCTTTAGCGCCATGAAGGTCTCCGTTGCTTTGAAAAAAGTCGGGATCAAATCCCCCTATTTTAAATGTTGCACCGTTATCGCTTGTAAAAATCACCAATGTATTTTTATCTATATTAAGTTTTTTAAGTAATGACATTATTTTGCCTACGCCTGTATCAAGCTTTGTTATCATTGCGGCGTAAGCAGCGCGTGGTTTTCTTTGAGGGAGATAACCATTATTACCGAGATACGGTTTATCGTCATATAAATCTTCAAAGGGTTTAATATCTTCATCGGGAACCTGTAAAGCAACGTGCGGTATAGTAGGTGCAAAATAAAGAAAGAAAGGATTGCGTTTATTTTCGTTTATAAATTTTAATGATTCATCGAGCATCAGGTCATATGAATATTGTTTCCCTTTGTAACGCTCATACGATGCAGGATCATTTGGATCTTTATCCTTGGGCAATTTTTCATCTGTTAAAAAGAATTTGTTGCCTTCAAGATATTCTTTCTCCTCGTTTCGCCAGAGGTAAGGAGGGTAGTAAGTGTGTGCAATTCTCTGGCAATTATAACCGTAAAAGAAATCAAACCCTTGTTTATTCGGTACACCTTCAGTGCCTGGAGCGCCTAAACCCCATTTGCCTATTAAACCTGTTTTATAACCTGAATTTTTAAAAAGATGCCCGAGAGTAAAAGTTCCTGCCGGAATAGGACGCTGCCCTTCATACTTAATCAGGTCTTTCCAAACATCTCCTCTTTCATCCCATTCATCATTGTCTCTTATATAAGAATGTCCTGTGTGCAATCCGGTAAGCAGTGAACACCTTGAAGGTGCACATACAGGACTTCCTGCATAAGCCTGAGTAAATTTAATTCCTTCAGCAGCAAGCTTATCTATGTTGGGAGTTTTGAATTTTTTCTGGCCATAACAGCTTAAATCGGAATAACCGAGATCATCTGCAAGAATAAAAACGACATTCGGCTTTTCGCCTGATTTAACCAGCGCTCCAAGATTGCCCGGAATAGCGAAAGCTGCCGCGCTTAATCCCATTAGTTTGATAAAATCCCTGCGTGATTGTGTGCCACCCATATTATTACCCTATTTGTATTTATTGGATGCCTTTCTTAAGCGGTCCATTATAGCTCTGCCTAAACCGGTTTCTTCAACCGGCTCTACCAGAATTATATCTATATCTTCTTTTTCAAGTTCATGTAAATAAGAAAATAGGTTTGCAGCGGCTTCCCGTAAATCCCCATTTGCAGAAAGTATTTTTTCAACTTTAAAATCATAATCAATATTCTTTTGTTTAAAAAATATTGCACCTGCTTTCTTTCCTTTAATATCATTGAGAATTTCGGGAGAAAGAAATTTTAACGGAATGGAAGGAGAGTAATGCGATTGAAGCTGTCCCGGGGAATTAGGTTTTAAAACATTATTAGGTTTTATACTTATCTTTCCGGCCACAGATTCAATTTCTTCAAGTATTAAACCGCCATGACGCAAAAGAAAAATGTTTTCATCTGTTACTTCAAGTATGGTTGATTCAACTCCTATTGAGCTTTTGCCCCCATTTAAAATAATATCCACATTGTTTTTCAATTGTTTAACAACATGCTGAGCATTTGTAGGGCTTAGAGAACCAAAACGGTTTGCACTCGGTGCTGCAATAGGCACGCCTGATAGCCGGATTAATTCCAGTGCTACCACATGATCCGGCATTCTGACTGCAACCGTAGGATTTCCTGCAGTTACAATTTCAGGTACAATGTTTCTTTTAAGCAGCACAAGAGTTAAAGGTCCCGGCCAGAATTTTGAAATAAGTTTTTCAACATTCGGATTTTTCCAGTGTGCTATTTTATCGAGTGTTTCTCTCTGAGCTATGTGAAGTATAAGGGGATTGAACGTAGGACGGTTTTTTGCTTCAAATATTTTAGCTGATGCAATAGGGTTTAAACCATCTGCACCTAACCCATAAACGGTTTCAGTGGGGAAGGAAACAAGTCCCCCGTTTTTTATTACTTCAGCTGCAATGGCAATGTTTTGACTGGTTGCTTCTAATAATTGCATGATATTCAACATTTATTGTTTAAATATAATCATTTTTCACTATTGTAGATGACGAAAAGAAGGCGCAAAATCATGTTTCAGAGCAATATATCGTATACGTTAAATTAATACATATTTAATATATCTAAGAAAGCCTGTCATTTTATTGCACTTCAATTTTGTTTATGTTTGGGATATAAAAAGGAAAATATTTTCATGGATAATGAGTTAAAAGTTTTTTTTGAAATGCTTGCAAAGGAAAGCGGAGCTATAATTAAAAATTATTTCAGAAAAGAAATTAATATTGAAACAAAAAAAGACAATACTCCGGTTACTATTGCCGATAAAAAGGCAGAAGAAAAAATGCGCGAATTAATAATGAAATATTTTCCAGAACATGGAATCACCGGCGAAGAATTCGGTACTTTCAATCCCGATGCGGAATATCAGTGGGTGCTTGATCCTATAGACGGCACAAAAAGTTTTGTATGCGGCGCAGTTGTATTCGGTACATTGATTGCACTGCTAAAAAATGGAAAACCGGTAATGGGGGTTATCAACCAGCCGGTGCTTGGAGAATTTTTGATTGGCGATAATTCATCTGCCCTTTTGAATAATGTTCCGGTTAAAGTACGTCCCTGTAAAAAACCGGAAGATGCAGTTTTGCTGACAACCGACCATAGAAATATTGCTAAGTACAAGGATGCCAAAAAATTTGCAGAACTGGTATCACGGGTGAAATTATACAGAAACTGGGGGGATTGCTACGGGTATTACCTCCTTTCCACCGGTTTTGCAGATATTATGATTGACCCGGTTATGTCCCCATGGGATTTAATGGCACTAATACCAATAGTAAACGGAGCCGGAGGAATAATAACAGATTATTACGGAAATGCACCTGAGAAAGGGGATAGCATTATTGCCGCAGCAAAAGAATTACATGCTGAAATAATTAAAGTTTTAAATTAATTTTCTTCTTTGAACAATTTATCCCGTTAAAATATAACCTATCCGAATCAGAATGTGTCAAATGTCAGGAATAAACTTTTGGTAATTAGCAAAGGTTACTTAAATTAGTATATAATCAATAAAAACAAGGTGAAAAATGACGTGTAATTGGCTTAAATGTAAGTTAAATATTATTGTTTTTGCAGTAATATGGATAATTTGTACTGTGGCACTTGTATCAGTATTTTCCGGCAATCCTTTACAGGGACAGAGTGTTATTGTGTTCTACCAATACATAATAGCAGGTTCTGTTTGGCCGGCTCTTCTTTTCTTCTCTATTTATCTTTCTATTCTAGTAATTGTTGAAGCAGTTGTAAATAAAATGAAAAGCAGTAAAACTCAGGTAGAAACACCAGCAGAACCGGAAGTTAAATAGCAGTTTTTATTTTCGAATTTTGAAATAATGTATTTCATATTTCTAAATAAATCATCTTTTGTTAGTCTTGAATGTAATTAATTAGATTATTTAAGTGTAAAACTAAAAGAAAATCAATTTATTTATTATTCGACGGAGGGAGAATGATTAAGAAAGTTGTTCTATTTTCAGCATTTATCGTTTTATGTTTCAGCATTAGTATTTCTGCTCAAAGCAAAAAAAACGAATTTAAAATTCCGTATGAAAAATATGTGCTTTCAAACGGCCTTAATGTAATACTTCATGTTGATAGGTCTAATCCCGTTGCTTCGGTTTATATTGTATATCATGTCGGTTCAAACCGCGAGCATAAAGGGAAAACGGGTTTTGCTCATTTATTCGAACATTTGATGTTCAATGAATCGCAGCATGTTCCCCAGGGAAAATATTTCAAGAATATTCAAACCGCAGGCGGTACATTAAACGGTTCAACCAACAATGACCGCACAAACTATTTTGAAACCATACCTAAGAATGCTCTCGAAATGGCATTGTGGATGGAATCGGACAGAATGGGCTTCCTGATGCCTTCACTTACACCCAAAACGTTCTTAACACAGTTGAATGTTGTATCAAATGAAAAACGCCAGAATTATGATAACCGCGCTTACGGCAATTCCGGTTATGTAATGGATAAATTAATGTACCCTGATGAACATCCATACAACTGGCAGGTTATAGGTTCTCTTGATGATCTTGCAAGTTCCTCTCTTGATGATGTTATTGCATTCCACGATAAATATTATCAGCCGTCTAATGCTACTCTTGTTGTAGCAGGAGATATTGATGTTCCTCAGGTTAAAAAATGGATTGATAAATATTTCGGCGAACTTAAATCAGGTCCTAAACCGGAAGTTCTTCCTAAAATGCCCGTTACTTTAACGGAAACAAAAAAAGCATATTATGAAGATAACCTTGCAACCGGCGCCAGTTTTGAAATGGCTTTCCCGGCTGTTGAAGAATACAGCAAAGATTCTTATGCTCTACGCTTCTTAGGACAGCTTCTCTCGCAGGGACAGAAATCCCCATTATATAAAGTAGTAGTTGATGAAAAGAAAATTGCACCTTCAATAAGTGCAAGAAGCCAAAGCCTTGAAATTGCAGGTACTTTCTCAATAAGTTCAATGCCTTTCCCGGGTAAGAATTTAGGCGAACTTGAATCGGCAGTTAAAGAAGGTTTTGCCCGCTTTGAAAAAGAAGGTTTTACAGATAAGGATCTTGAAAGATTGAAAACAAATCTAAAAGTTACTTATTATAATTCAATTCAAAGTACTTTAACAAAAGCTACAAGATTAGGGGATTTCAATACTTTTGCTGCCGGTCCCGATTTCCTGGCAACAGATATGGAAAATACTCTAAGCGTTACCAAAGATGATATATGGAGAGTTTATAATAAATATATCAAAGATAAAAATTATGTAGTTGTTAGTGTTGTTCCGAAAGGGAAGGCCGATCTTGCAGTTCCCGGTTCAGTATTTTACAAGATAGAAGAAGAATCTGTTGCAAAGCAGGGAGTTAAGAAAGATGTTGCTCCTGCAAACATTCCTCCAATTCCATCTAAGTTCGATAGAACTGTTGAACCGAAACAAGGTCCCGACCCTACAGTAAAAATACCTAGTGTATGGACAGGAAAAACCGAAAATGGAATTATGGTTTACGGAATCAATAAAACCACTGTTCCTTTGGTTCAATTCTCAATTGAAATTCAGGGCGGAATGCTTCTTGACCCTGCCGATAAAATAGGTGTTGCCAATTTAACCGCAAGCTTAATGAATGAAGGAACAAAAACAAAGACTCCAATAGAATTGCGTGAAGCATTACAGGATTTAGGAGCTAATGTTAGAATTTCTGCAGGCAGCGAATCTATGACGGTTTCCGGAAGCTGCTTAAAAGAAAAATTACCCGAAGTTATGAAGCTTGTTAAAGAAATGATGTTTGAACCAAGATGGGATGAAAAAGAATTTGCAACTGCAAAACGCCGTGCAATTCAGGGTTTGAAAAGAAATGAATCGGCTCCTGCATCAATTGCAACCGATGTATTCGGCAAACTTGTGTACGGAAAAGATAATGTTCTTGCACAGTCTCCTTCGGGAACAGCTAAATCGCTTGATGCAATTACAATTGACGATTTAAAAAATTATTACGAAAAATATTTTTCCCCTAATACAGCGAAAATTATTGTTGTAGGGGATATTACAAAGGAAAAGGCAATTTCCAACTTTAATTTAATTAAAGACTGGAAAGCCAAATCCATTAAAATGCCTGAAGTTAAAGCTTTTGCAGGTGCTAAGCCGGGATTGTATTTTGTTGATGTCCCCGGTGCAAAGCAGTCTGAAATTAGAGTTGGCCAGCTTGGCCTGGCTGCTACTGATCCTGATTATTTCAGAGCAACAGTTATTAACCATAAATTAGGGGGCGACTTTAACGGAATCCTGAACCAGATACTACGCGAACAAAAAGGATTTACCTATGGTGCCCGCTCTTCCTTCTCCGGTTCAATGTATAAAGGAACATTTGTTGCCTCGGCTCCGGTTCAGACAAATTCTACTTTTGAATCTGTTCAGATTATGAAAGATGAAATTGCCAAATACCAAAAACCGATAAGCAAAGAATATATTGATATGGTGAAGAGCACTCTTTTAAAAGGTTATGCTTTAAGATTTGAAACTCTAGCTAACCTTTCAGCAATGTTAAGTCCAATTGCCAGCTATAAATATCCTTTCGATTATATTAAGAAGCGTCAGGATATTGTTAAAAATATGTCAATTGAAGAACATACCAAACTTGTACAGAAATATATGCAGCCTGATAAAATGATTTATCTTGTAGTTGGAGATAAAGCCACACAATTCGATAAACTAAAAGAATTAGGCCTTGGTACTCCTATTCTTCTGGATAAAGAAGGTAATCAGGTTACTAAATAATTTTATTTTAATTTACAGAGGGCATTCATTACGGATGCCCTTTATTTTTTATAGAACAATATTCATCTAATGGAGGGACAATGAGAAAATCAGCAATTATTATCTTAACACTCTTTTTTGCATTATCATCAGCTGCATTTGCACAGGGTAAAAATAAATTTTCCCTGCCCTATGAAAAATATACACTTGCAAACGGGCTGACAGTAATTCTTCACAAAGATAATTCCGATCCAATGGTAGCAGTTAATATCCTTTTTCATGTCGGTTCTGCACGCGAAGAAAAAGGAAGAACAGGTTTTGCACACTTATTTGAACATTTAATGTTCAATGAAACACAGCATAACAAACAAGGAGAGTTTGATCAGATACTTTCAAACCTCGGCGCTACAAATAATGCTTCAACAGGTAATGACCTTACAAATTATTTTGAGGTTCTTCCTAAAAACGGACTTGAATCAGCATTATATCTTGAAGCAGACAGAATGGGATGGCTCCTCGGCAATTTAACACAAAAATCTTTTCAGGTTCAGCAGGGGGTTGTTCAAAATGAAAAACGCCAGACAGGCGATAACCAGCCATACGGTTATGCAGATTTTGCCATGAGCAAACTTATGTACCCGGAAGGGCATCCTTACAGTTGGGAAGTAATCGGTTCAATGCAGGATATCAGAAATGCTACCTTGCAGGATGTAATTAATTTCCATAATAAATGGTATTCACCAAGCAACGCCACAATGGTTATTTCAGGCGATTTCGATGTTAAAGAAACCAAAAAATGGATTGAAAAATATTTCAGCGAAATTAAATCATACGGTAAAATTCCTGCTGCACCAAAGATGCCGGTTAAGCTGGATGCAAGCAAGAGAGCATACTTTGAAGATAACTTTGCCAATGCTCCTGATTTTACCATGTCTTTCCCAACCGTTGAAGAATACAATAAAGATTCTTATGCGTTAAGTTATTTAGGGCAGTTACTCAGCAGCAAAAAATCACCTTTATACAAAATAATTGTTGAAGAAAAGAAATTGGCTTCATCAGTTAGAGCATCACAGGGAAGCATGGAACTTGCCGGCGCATTCGATTTCAGTGTACGCGCATTCCCGGGCAAGAACCTTACGGAAGTAGAAACTGCCGTTAATGAAGCATTAGTAAAATTTGAAAAAGATAAATTTACCGATAAAGACCTTCAAAGACTGAAAACCGGAATTGAAGTACGTTTCTATAATTCAATTTCAAGCGTTCTCGGCAAAGCTAACCGCTTATCTCATTACAATGTTATGAAAGGGAATCCCGATTTCATGGCTACAGATATGAATAATATGTTAAGCGTTACTAAAGATGATATTTGGAGAGTTTACAATAAATATATTAAAGGAAAGAATTTTGTTCTGTTAAGCATTGTTCCGAAAGGACAGGCAAACTTAGCGGCAGCAAATTCCACATTGTTTGTTATTCCTGAAGAATCAATTAAAGATCAGGATAAGCTTGAAGCTAAAAGCTCTAATGTAAAGAATGATCCTATTCCTTCTAAACTTGACAGATCTATAAAACCGGTAATTGGTGCAGATCCCGAAATAAAAGTACCAAAAATTTGGGAAGACAAAACAATTAACAGTATGAAAGTTTACGGCATTGAGCAGAATGAAACCCCGCTTGTACAATTTACAATTGTTATGGATGGCGGTATGCTGCTTGACGGTAAAGATAAAATCGGTACATCAAGCTTAATGGCACGCCTTATGAATGAAGGTACAAAGAAGAAAACACCTGTTGAATTAACAGAAGCTTTTCAGGATTTGGGTGCTAACCTGAATATTTCCTCCGGTACAGATCATATCACAATTTCAGGCTCCTGCCTTAACAGTAAATTAAACGGCCTTGTTGCTCTTGCAAAGGAAATGATCTTAGAGCCAAGGTGGGATGAAAAAGAATTTAATCTCTTGAAACAGCAGGCAATTGACAACCTAAAGAGAAATGAAACACGTGCCACTTCAGTTGCAGGAAATGTTTTTGCAAAACTTCTTTATGGCGCCGATAATATACTTTCAAATTCACCTATGGGTACGGTTGAATCATTAAAGAAAATTACTCTGGATGATTTAAAAGAATATTATAGCAAATATTTTTCTTCGGCTACTGCAAAAATTATGGTTGTAGGCGCAGTTAATAAAGCTAAAGCTACAGGTATATTTAATCAGTTAAAGGAATGGAAAGGCAATTCTGTTAAAATGCCTGAAGTTACTGCTGACCTGAATGTTACAAAACCGGGTGTATATTTTGTAGATATTCCAAATGCAAAACAATCCGAATTCAGAGTAGGGCACTTATCACTTCCCGCAACCGACCCGGATTATTACAAAGTAGTTGTAGTTAATCATCATCTTGGCGGCGATTTTATAAGCGTACTTAATCAGATTTTGCGCGAAGAGAAAGCATATACATACGGAGCCCATTCATCAGTTTCAGAATCTGCTTACCCCGGTTTCTTTCAGATAAATACAGGTATCCAGACAAATGCTACTTTTGAAAGCGCTCAGATCATTAAAGATGAAGTTGCAAAATATGCACAGAGTATTAAGCCTGAAACAATGAATCTAATTAAAAACAGCTTATTAAGAAGCAATGCTCTAAGTTTTGAAACCCTTTCTGCTTTAATGAGAATGCTTTCTCCTATTGTTGAATATAATTATCCAAAAGATTATATAAAACAGCAGGAAGAAATAGTAAGGAACATGACTCCCGAACAGCATACGGCAATAGCTAAGAAATATATTGCTACGGATAATATGATTTATTTAATTGTGGGCGATAAAGCCACACAGCTTGATAAATTGAAAGCCCTGGGCCTTGGGGATCCTATTCTTCTTGACAGAAACGGGAAAGTAATTTCCAAGTAAAAATTAAAGGCGCCCGCAAGGCGCCTTTTTTATACGCTTTAATTTGTTCCACATTCTTGAATTAGTCTTAATAAATTCTGATATTTAATAAGTATTGGGAAAATAATTGGATTAATTAATAATTTAGAATGGGGATATTTATGAGAACGACAATTACATTGCTTTTTAGCATTTTCCTTTTAGGAAAACTTACGTTAGCTCAGAACACCATGACAAGAGCAGAACTTGAAGATAAGTATCTATCAATTATATGTACACCAGCTATTTGTGATTCAATAAATAGTCTAACCCTTAAAAATGTTCTTACTATGGATAAAAACATGGCCTATTACAAAGACATAATTAAAGAATTTTATTCTTCAATATTCTTATATGATAGCCTTAAAATCAATTATGAAAAAGGTCTTAAAATGTACAATGAAAGTGATTTAATTGCGCTCATTGGTTTTATAATTCCGAACAAGGAAAGAATCTAATATTTAAACAATTGTATTTTAATTTAGAAAGTAGTAGATGGCTTTTAGTTCGTCTTCAAAATTCAATACCCGAATTAAAAAAGAAAATTAATCAACGTCAAAGTCAGCTAAAGGACCTTGCCGGATCTAACAAAGACGTAGATAAAATATTATCAAATGATTCCACTTTTACACTTGAGATTCCTACTATATGGCAAAGAACAGCAAATGCTCCCGAAGCTACATTATTGGCATATAATTCCCCTATTGAAAATGCTGGAATCATTTGTACATACGCTGATGTTTCTGAAGAAGAAGATACCGACATAGATCAAGTGATGACTAAGTTGTGTGATGAAGTAGATCAAAAAAACGGTTCTATTTTTATTGAGCGTAGGGACAACGTTGTAATAGATAATTTCCCGGCTGAAAGAGCTGTCATAAAACTAAATATCAACAAAGTTGATATGTATGCATTATTAACAATAGTCAATTGCGAAGATACATATTATGTGCTTTTTGGTATTTGCAGGTATTCAGATAAAGAAAAGGTTGGACCAAAGATTAGTAAGATTGAGGATAGTTTTATTTATTTAAATAACGACAATTAAGAATAGGCACTTATTTGCGTTGATATTGTTTCTGGAATAGATGTATTTGTGAATATCATCTTTAATTCCATTCGTGTGGTATCAGTCAGCCGCGGCTGATTTTGTCCTTTATGCCATTTTTATTTTATGTGTAATTTTAACTGCAATAATTTATCTTTAGCATGTAATATTAATAATTTTCTTAAAAGGCAGGATAATGCTAAACCATGAACCGTTAAAAGAAGATATAATAATTGTCCACGATACAATCAGGAAATGCATTCACAAAACACCGATATTTACTTCAGCGGCTATAAATGGTATGGCAGGGTGTTCACTCTTTTTTAAATGCGAGAACTTTCAAAAAGTAGGTGCATTTAAATTCCGCGGTGCCTGCAGTGCAGTTAATTCACTCACTATCGAAGAACTGAAAAAGGGAGTAGCTACACATTCATCGGGCAATCATGCGGCGGCATTATCTCTTGCAGCACGAATGAAAGGGGCAAAAGCATATATTGTTATGCCGCGGACTGCTCCACAAATTAAAAAAATTGCTGTTGAAGGGTATGGGGCACAGATAATTTATTCGGAACCGACAGTAAAATCGCGCGAGGAAACATTAGAAAAAGTTGTTGAGGAAACAGGCTCCGTGTTTGTACATCCGTACAATAATTATTCTGTTATTGCGGGACAGGCTACTGCTGCAAAGGAAATCTTTGAAGAGCTTACCGGATTGGATTATTTAATTACTCCCGTAGGCGGCGGGGGATTATTAAGCGGATCATCATTATCGGCAAAATATTTTTCTCCCGGCACAAAAGTAATAGGCGCCGAACCGGCAGGTGCAGATGATGCCTTCCGCTCTGTAAGAGATAATAAAATTTATCCTTCGGAAAATCCGCAAACCATCTGCGACGGGCTTCTTACTTCACTCGGACAATATTCTTTTAAGATTATTAAAGAAAACACATATAAAATTATTACCGTGAACGAAGAAGCAATTATTAAAGCCATGAAAATTATCTGGGAAAGGATGAAAATAATTGTTGAGCCTTCATCGGCTATTACTCTTGCATTGGTACTTGAGAACAAGGGAATGTTTGCAGGTAAAAAAGCGGCGCTGATCTTAAGCGGCGGAAATGTGGACCTAAATAACCTGCCATGGAAGTAAAATAATGGTACGCTGATCTATTATGCTTGTCCGTCTCTTGGCGGAATGGTTATGATTCCTTAAGATCATAAAAAATCATAATTATCTTAAAAAATCCGCGTCCTATTTATTATTTATTCAACATGGATAAAGCTTCTTTAATAAGTTCTTCTATTGTAACAGCTGGTGTTTTATCCATAATTATCTTAACATACTTTTCTGCGTTGCCCCTGTTGTAACCCAGATTTGCAAGAGCGGTTACGGCATCATTGCGTACGCTGAATTGCGGTGCGGAAATATTTCCTCCGCTTACAGTAATGCTTTCGACTTTGTCACGCAGTTCTATAAGAAGCCTTTCGGCTGTTTTTCTCCCAATTCCGGGAATGGCAATAAGGCGCCCCATGTTGCCGGTTTTCAATGATTCCTTCAGCTCATCAATTTCTATTCCCGATAAAATAGTCTGCGCCAGTTTAGGCCCTATGCCCGAAACACTAATTAATAGCTCAAACATTTCTTTTTCTGCAGGAAGGGAAAAGCCGTACAAATCCAGAGCGTTTTCACGGACGGAGAGGTAAGTATATAAAGATACTTCCCCCGATTCGGGCAATTTCTCAAATGTAGATACGGAGATATGAACAAAATAACCAACACCGCTTACATCCAGAAGTATGCTTGTGGGTTTTTTAGAAATTATTTTACCTGTAAGATATCCAATCATTTTAACCTCATAAACTTATGAAATTATTTTATCGGGGTTTGCAGCAGCAAATTCTTTCCAGCTTTTACTTTTAAAAACTTTGGAGTTTCTTTTAAACGCGTGACATATTGCAACTGCAAGTGCGTCGCTTTCATCGAATTTCATTTTTGTTTTTCTAATTGCAAGAAGTTTTTTAATCATATACTGCACCTGCTCTTTGGAGGCAGCGCCGTTGCCTGTTACAGATTTTTTAATTTCGCGCGGGGAATATTCACTTGCGGGGATATTGTTGTTAACAGCTGCAAGAAGTGAAACGCCTCTTGCATATCCAATCTTCATTGCGGACTGAACATTCTTACCGTAAAATGCAGTTTCAATTGCAAATTCATCTGGTTTATATCTTTTAATAAGTTCATCAAGCCCAGCGTAAATTATTTTAAGGCGTGGAGCCATTTCTTTAGATGCGGGAATTTTTATAACTCCCGCTGTAACAGGAATAATCTCATTACTGTCGAAACTTATAAGGCCATAGCCGGTTAACAGTGTACCCGGGTCCACGCCAAGAATAATCATTACTATATCTTCTTAGTCTTTAAAATCTGCGTTGGTGTAAACGTTCTGAACATCTTCGCAATCTTCAAGGCCGTCGATTAATTTCATAACTTTTTCGGCATCCTCGCCTGCAACGGAAATCATATTTTTTGCAACCCACTGAAGTGAAGCATTTTCAACTTTAAAACCTTTTTCAACCACAGTTTTTCTAACCGGTTCAAAAGATTCTATTGCGGTAGTTACAACAAAGAAATCATCTTCAGATTGAAGATCGTCTGCGCCTGCTTCAAGAACTATTTCCATCATATCATCTTCAGATTTTCCTTCGCGCTCAATTGTAATAACACCTTTGCGGACAAACATCCATGCAACCGAACCGGATTCCCCCATACTGCCTCCGTTCTTGGTAAGCATATGGCGGACTTCGGCAACAGTTCTGTTTCTGTTATCCGTTGCGCACTCAACTAAAACTGCAACACCTGCTGTGGCATAAGCTTCATACATAATTTCAACATAAGTAACACCTTCAAGTTCACCTGTGGCTTTTTTAACGGCACGGTCAATATTATCAGCCGGCATGTTAGCTGCTTTAGCATTATCCACGGCAAGGCGTAAACGGGGATTTCCATTCGGATCGCCGCCTCCCTGGCGGGCTGCTATGGTAATTTCTTTAATGAGCTTAGTGAATATCTTTCCTTTTTTAGCATCCAGGACAGCTTTCTTTCTTTTAATCGTTGCCCATTTTGAATGGCCTGACATAAAAATGCTCCTTTTATTTCTTATTCTTTTATAATGATATCTTTTACTCTAAGCTGAGGAAATTTCTTTCCTTCTCTTGTTATTGTTTCAATTGTAAAAACTATGTCAATCAAATTTTTGTCTTTATTTATTTTCTCTACAAAATGTCCAAGGTTAAAACCAATCGTATCAAAAATTTTATCGCTTCCGCTCTGTTTAAGAGAAGTGACAATATGATTCGTTCCTACAATTCGGGCCGGATGAACAAGCTTAACATTTTCGGACATAAAAACGGGACGTAAATTGCCCGGGCCGAATGGAGCGAATTGATCCAAAATCCTTAAAAATTTAGGTGTAATATCGGAAAAATGAATCTTACTGTCTATAATTATTTCCGGTTCATTTACATTTTCACCTTTAATCTGGGCTTTAAGGATATTGTTAAACCGCCTTCTAAACTCATCAATATTAAAAATTTCAATTGCCAGGCCTGCAGCGGCTTCATGCCCGCCAAACTGGAGAAGCAGGTCTTCGCAGTTTTGAAGAGCTTCATAAATATTAAATCCGTTTGCACTTCTTGCAGAACCCTTTGCCACGCCGTCAATTGTAGTAAGCATAACGGCGGGACGGTGAAATTTTTCCACGAGGCGGGAGGCTACAATACCAATAACTCCCGGGTGCCAGTTATCGTCATGGAGTACAATGCCCATATCATGTTCAAGGTCGAAGTAGCCTTCAACCAATCCCATTGCGTGGGTAAAAGTGACTTCATCTATTTTTCTTCTTTGTGCATTTTCATCTTCAAGAACCTGAGCAAGTTCTATTGCTTTAGCCGGGTCATTGGTTGTGAACAATTCAACAGCTCTGTTGGCATCGCCTAATCTTCCAACGGCATTAATTCTCGGTGCAATTGAAAACACGACCTGCCCTGCCGATAAATTTCCCGGTTCAAGTTTGGCAGCTCTCAGCAATGCATAAATGCCGGGACGCGGATTTCTATTAATAAGATCAAGCCCTTCTTTAACAAGTACTCTGTTTTCATCGAGAAGGGGAACAATATCTGCCGCTCCGGCAAGAGCAACAAGATCAATATATTTGAATGGTAAATTCTTTTGTCCAATTCTTGATGCAACTGCTAGTGCAAGTTTAAAAGCAACGCCGGCGCCTGAAAGATATTTAAAAGGATAATGGCAGCCCGGTTTAATAGGATCAAGAACAGCGTGTGCATTGGGAATAACATCTTTAGGCTGATGATGATCGCAAATTATTGTTGTAATTCCTTTTTTGTTGGCATAATCAACTTCCTCAACAGCGGTAATTCCGCAGTCAACCGAGATCATCAATTTAACATTCTTTTCAACAAAGCCGTCTATGCTTTGTGATGATATGCCGTAACCTTCGGTAAGCCTGTTTGGAATGTATGTTTCAACATCGGCGCCGAGTTCTTTAAGGAATAAATAAAGAAGTGCGGCCGAGCAGGTGCCGTCAACATCATAATCACCATAGACCATAATTTTTTCATTGCTTGTAATGGCGCTTATAACCCGGTGCGATGCCTTTTCCATCCCGTCCATTAAGTCGGGGTTATACAAAGCTTCAATAGCAGGGCGGAAATATTTTTTAGCCTCGAAGTAATTAGTAATACCCCGTTTAATAAGCAGGTTGGCTAAAATGTTCGATATATTCAAGCTGTCCGAAAGAGAGAGCAGCAATTTCTCATCAGACGGATCGGTAACCTTCCATCGGTTTTTATGCATAAGTATAACCGGGAAGATTTATTATTAATACAGGCCTATAAGCCGAATTTTGTACCCATCTAAACGGGCGGCAATTATTTGTCTAATTCCGCCATTACTGACGGACTCAAGCGGTTTACCCGAAGAGGCATCAAAGCGAACAACTTTGTCTTTCCGAGGAAAGAGCTCTTCTGCGTAACCTTGCTCCGGGAGGGGTTTACCTTGATTCGTAAAACGAACTCTCACATGAGACCTTCTGTATTACTACAGAAGCGGTAGGCTCTTACCCTGCCTTTTCACCCTTACCCCGCATAGCGGGGCGGTATATCTCTGTGGTACTATCCGTGACCTGCAGTTTACACCGCCGGCCCCCGGGAGTTACCCGGCTCCCTGTTCTGTGGAGTTCGGACTTTCCTCTACTCTCGTAAACAGGAAACGAGTAGCAATTGCCCAACCTGCATCATCAATAAATCTTCTACCTTCATTTATTTTATAATAATTATTTACTCTAACTGATTTAAATATAATGAATTTTTTCTCACTTAGCACCAGAAAATTTTTAAATGGAATCTTTGCATATAGACATGCGCAGAGGGATGGACTCTTCCTTAAATTATCCTAATATTGAATATCTTAAAATGTGTGGAACCCCTTTTTTTGCAATTTTCAATACTTTTTGGTAAATATTTTAGTAATTATATGCTTTAATGAAGGAATTGATTGGACGATTCAAAAACCATAAAATCAGCTTAAAGGACTTCTACTTACCTTTTTAAAAGGACATAATATACAGTATTAAACATGTATTTAATTCTAACAGATAAAGAAATTAAATTAAACGTTAATGAAAATTATTATTCGTTTGAAATATCTAACACATTATTTATTTTTAAATATCCAAATGTTAAGCTGTTAAAATTTTATCGAAATTTAGTTTATTGGGAGTTTCGGTTAATTAGGAATTATCTATTTAAAGATAAATGGGTTTATAGTTAACTAACTATTTATGACATATGGAGGAGCACTAATGAAGAAGTTCATTCTTTTTACTATTATTCTACTGTTAAGCGGATGTGCCGGGGCAAGCTACTACAGCCTTGATGATCTAAAATCAGAATTAAAATTAAACAGGCTTCCGGAACAATCCGATTTTACAGAAGCCGATGCAGTAATCTTAAAAGCAGAACATGATACACAAATCAAATTTACAAGTGATTATGATCTTGAAACATTTGAAAACGTTCACATAATTACAAAACTTTTAAAAAACATTGAAAAATATTCGCAGGTTGAAATTGAAGTTGGCCCGTATGAAAAAATTTCAGGTTTAAGTGCAAGAACAATTAAAGCAGACGGCAGCATAGTTGAATTAAAACCGGAAGATTTCCACATAATTACAGGGTATGAAGATAACACCGTTTTCTATTCCGATTTGAAAACAATAAAATTCACATTCCCCGGAATTGAAAAAAATTGTTACATTGAGTATAAGTACACTATGTATGATGAATATCCCTTCCTTAACAGCAGATGGGACATTCAGGATTATCTTCCTGTATTAAAAAATTCTTACAAATTAACTCTGCCGACATTGCTTATTACTCCTAGGCCTATCGGAGCCGGATGGCAATTCAGATACAAACCATACAATTGCGATGTTGCAGCACCTGAATTTGAAAAAAACCAGGTTCAGGCTCTTTCTACCAAAGATGAATTTCAAAGTTTTACATGGGTTAAAGAAAATATTCCTGCTTTAAGGAAAGAACCGAACATGCCAAGTTTTCTTAACTATGCAGAGTTTGTACAGTTTTCAAGAGCGGAATGGAAAGGCTGGAGCGATGTTGCAAAATTTTTCAATAACAATTTCTTTGCACCTAAAATGTTGATTACAGAAAGTATAAGGGCTAAAGCTACAGCATTAACAGCTAACTGCAATGATGAATTAGCAAAAGTTCAAAGTATTTACAATTATGTACAAAGTTTAAGGTACATTGCTATAAGTCTTGGCACTACGGGAGGCTACACTCCAAATGCGCCCGATGTAACGATGGAAAAGAAATATGGCGATTGTAAGGATAAGGCAGCACTACTTGTAACGCTTCTTAAAAGTATTGGTATCAAAGCAAATATGGTATTAGTACGTACAAGTGACCGTGCACCAATTGATACATCATTCCCAATTGCTTCTTTTAACCATGCAATTGCGAAAGTAACTCTAAGTAATGGTAAATACTATTTCCTTGACGGCACTGAAGAGTTCTGCAAAGTAGGCGAATTGCCTCCTATGGATGCAGGAATTAATGTACTTGTTGTGGGAGATGACGGTACGGGCAAACTTGAAAGGACACCGGACAGTTCTTACCTTGATAATATTGAAGAAATTACAGCAAAAGTTAACATCACCGAAAAGAATGAAGCCAATTTCAATATAAAAGTCACATACAAAGGTGAATTTAATTTGATAGAAAAATACCGGTTTAAAGATAAGACACAGGATGAAATTTACAAATTCTGTAAAACTCTTGTAGCCGATGATTATCTTAATGCCGAGATTTATAATTGTAAAATCACTCCGCTTGATTCTCTGAACACTCCTCTTACGGTTTCATTTGATATGAAAGCCAATAATGCAATAAGCAAACAGGGGGACTTAGTCTTTATTAATGTAGACCCATTTAAATTATCCATGGATTTCAGCTGGCTTTCCAAAAAAACAAGACTCTATGATGTTGATAATGACTACCAGCGGGCTCTTAAGAAATCAATTGAGGTTTCTTATCCTTCTAACTACAGCATCAGAAACCTTCCCGAAGCAGTTGATTACATAGGCTTTGGCGCTCAATATCAAAAACGCTATGTAGACAGCGGCGACGGTAAATTCTCCTTAATTGAAAATGTAATGATTAAAAGCAGATTTATTACAACAGATAAATACACTGAATTCAGGAAAGTGTTTGAAGGAATGCAGTCGAACAGTAATTCCAAAATTGTATTAACGGCAAAGTAAAATAGTATGGCATTTAATTGGGCGTGCAATTGTGCGCCCAATTAAAAAAATATTGAGTATAAGAATTTCAATAAAAAATATTTAACGGGAGGATGGTTGTGAAGAAATATTATTTATTAATTCCTGTATTGTTTTTGTTTGGATGTGCTGAAACATCCAATTTTTGGGATTTGAGTAATTTAAAACCCGAAATGGCTTCTCTTACTGCCCGTGAAAATACTACCTATAAAGATGCAGATGCAGTAATTCTGCTAAAAAATACCCGGATAGATGTTGAAGTCAGCAATGCCGGTTATGTCTATTCCGTAGAAACGGTGCATGTAATTAAAAAAATATATAAGAATATTGAAAAATATGCTTCCGTTGAAATTCCTCTGGATTACGGCGATTATGTTTTTTCAATTGAAGCCAGGACAATTAAAGAAAATGGAGAAATAATTACACTTGATTATAAAGACTTCTTTTCCAAAAAAGAGCATTCCGAAAAATATATAAGCTATACAGATGATGATAATGTAAGATTTACATTTTCAGGCGCTGAAAAAAACTGTATGCTGGAATATACCTATTCAATGGTTAGGGCAATGCCTTTTGTGCATGACAGATGGTACATCCAGGAATATCTGCCTATTGTTAAAACATATTTTACATTAACACTGCCGGCAATTTTAACCGCAAAAAACGGTGCAGGATGGGTATTCCATTATCAGGTTCACAATATACATTTGCCGGAACCGGTTTATTCAGCAAACGGATATGGCTATAGTGTATATACAAAAATAAATTGGATGCAGGAAAACATTCCCGCCTTTGTGCCCGAACCATATATGGCTGATGAAAGTAATTACATGCAGTATGTACAATTTTTTAAGGAAGACTGGAAAAACTGGAGCGAGGTAGGTAAATGGTATTTCAAAAATTATTTTGCGCCTAAAATGGTGTTATCAGATTCGTTAAAGCATTTAACTAAGAAGCTGATAGACGGCTGTACTACCGACGAATCTAAAATGGATAAAATCTATAAATATGTTCAGCAGCTGAAAAATAATAACAAGTATCTTTGGGCCGGTGGTATTACCCCCGATGTACCCGATACAATATTTGCTAAAAAAAGTATTGATTCAAAAAATAAAACAATGCTGATGGTAGGAATGCTTCGCACTGCGGGCATTAAAGCATTTCCTGCTCTTATTGAAACACATGATTTCGGCACTTTAGATCAAAATGTTCCCTGGTTCTCCTTTAATAAGCTGATAACCCAGGCAACTATAGCAAATGGAAATGTATATTTTCTGGATGCAACAAAAGAATATTGTAAAACAGGAGAGCTTTCCTCCGGATGTGCAGATAATTATGCACTTGTAATGAATGCCGATACTTCCGGAAATCTTGTAAAAACACCGTCGGATGTTTTTTCTCAAAACACAATGGATATTAAAGCTAAAGTTGCCGTAAGTGATTCCAATAAAGCCCTATTTAATGTGCTGATTACTTATAAAGGAGAATTTTATCTGGGCGAAAAAGAATACTTCAAAGAAAAGACAGCAGAGGAAATTAAAAAACATTGTGAATCCCTTATTGTTAATAAATATCTTAACGGAGAAGTTTCTAATTGCAAGCTGTCAGGAATGGACGACCCCAATATTCCATTTACCCTTTCTTTTGATTTTAAAACCGACAATATTATGACAAAGCAGGGAGATTTGACTTTTATAAGTTATGATCCTTTTAAATATAACATTGATATGTCATGGCTTGTAAAAAAAGAAAGAAAATATGATGTAGAATTCCCTTTCCCATTTAAATTAAGTAAGACTATAGAAATTTCTTATCCCAATAAATATTCCATTCGAAGCATGCCCAATGAAGCGGATTTAATCGGGTATGGTGCCACTTACCAGAAATCTTATATTAGTCCTGATAACAACAAGATTACCTATGTTGAGAATATGGCTATTATGCACCGGACTATACCGATGAAAAAATATGAAGAATTCAGAAGGGTATTTGAAAGACTGCAGTCCAATGCAAATGAAGCCATTGTTTTTACAAATAAATAATTGATTTAATTAAAACCTGCACAACGCAGCCGGAATAATAAACCGGCTGCGTTTTTTTTATATACATCCGGTTAATTTTCTGAAACAGTAAACAAAATTCAAATGCAATTGCAGCGGGAATTTATTACTTTTGATATGTAATTGTTTTGCAAAACAAAAGGGGACAAGGCAATGGCGCTGCAGAGTGTAAATCCCGCTAACGGAAATATTGAAAAAACTTTTGATGAAATGAATATCAGTGAAATTGAAAGCTCAATTTTGCTCGCGCACAATGCATTCAAAGAATGGAGATATGTATCCTTTGCCGAAAAAAGCAGACTGTTAAAAAATGCAGCCTCCATTTTAAGAAACAAAAAAGAACATTATGCTAAAATTATGACCACCGAGATGGGAAAACCGTTAATACAGGCAATTGCCGAAATTGAAAAATGCGCGCTTGTATGTGATTACTATGCCGATAATGCCGAGAAATTTCTTCAGAACGAAATAGTTAAAACAGATGCATCGGAAAGTTATGTAGCATTTAATCCTCTTGGTGTTGTACTTGCAGTTATGCCCTGGAATTTTCCCTTCTGGCAGGTATTCCGCTTTGCTGCACCTGCTTTAATAGCGGGCAATGCGGGTTTATTAAAACACGCTTCGAATGTGCCGATGAGTGCGCTTGCTATAGAAGAAATTTTTACCGAGGCCGGTTATCCCGCAAATGTATTTAAGATTTTATTAATGGGTTCGGCGCGTATTGAATATATTATTAATCATCCTTTCGTAAAAGCGGCAACACTAACAGGAAGTGAACCCGCGGGAAAGAGTGTTGCTTCTTTATGCGGTAATAAACTTAAGAAGACAGTTATGGAGCTTGGCGGAAGCGACCCTTTTATAATTTTGGCCGATGCGAATTTAGATGAGGCGGTTAAAACCGCTGTAACTGCAAGAATAATCAATAACGGCCAAAGCTGTATTGCAGCAAAAAGATTTATTGCTGTTGAAAATATTTATAGTGCGTTTGAGGAAAAATTCGTAGCTGCCATGAAAAACGTAAAAATTGGCGATCCGATGAATCCTGAAACAGAGTTAGGCCCTATGGCAAGAGAAGACCTGTTGAACGAACTTCATGGACAGGTGTTAAGATCAAAAGAAGCGGGCGCCATTGTTTTATGCGGCGGAAATAGAATCAACATTCCGGGATATTATTATGAACCTACAATACTAGCAAATGTAGTAAAAGGAATGCCTGCTTATGAGGAAGAGTTATTCGGCCCGGTGGCATCATTGATAAAAGCAAAAAATGATGAAGATGCAATTAGAATAGCCAATGATACAAATTTTGGGCTTGGTGCTTCTTTATGGACGGCCGATTCACTTAAAGCTAAAGAATATGCAAAACGGATTGAAGCAGGGGCTGTATTTATTAATGGAATGGTGAAATCTGATCCAAGGCTTCCTTTCGGCGGAATAAAAACATCGGGATACGGAAGAGAATTATCTCATTATGGTATAAGAGAATTCGTTAACATTAAAACTGTATGGATAAAATAATTTTATTTTGCCGGTACAAGCGGGTATCTTGCATAAAAAGTTGTCCCTTTCTCATCATTTGACTCGAAGTAAACCCTTCCATGCAGATATTTTTCGGTAAGCAGTTTTACACTGTATGTGCCAAGTCCCCGTCCATGTCCTTTCGTTGAAAATGACCGCTGGAATATCTGTAATTGTACTTCTTTTGGTGTGCCTTTGCCGTTATGTACAGAAAATTCCGCGTAATTATTCTCTGATGTACAATTAAGCAAAATGGTTCCTCCTTCCACGGATGCTTCCAGTGCATTTTTAATAAGGTTCCCGATAACTCTCCGAAGCAATGTTTTATCTGTAATCATTTTAACATTGCTGCAATTGATATCTATTGAAATTCTAACATTTTTAGATGCTGCATGATTTTCATAGAATGAAGCAATATCAATTAAAAATTCTTTTGTTGATATTTGAACCGGGTTTACCTGAAGCTCATTATCTTCGGCACGCAGCAGTTCTCTTTGTGCAAGAATTTCGTCAATAAGCTGTCCCGATATTTTCTTAGTAAGAGAAATATTATCATTCTTTTCTATTTCGGAGCTCGTGTCAATCAATTCTAAAAAACTTTGTAAAACCCCGGCAGTATTAATCAAATCATGCAAAAATATTTTTTCAAGTACGTCCCTTCTTTTTTTATCACTTATATCGGAAGCAATAAAATAAGTTAAGTCATCGTTCCCTAATTTATACTGCTGGGTATTAATCATAAGATCAAAAGATTCGCCGGTATAATTGGATATTCTGCATTCATGCTGCGCTGATCCGGTTTTTTGGCTTGTAATAATTGCATTTACAGCACCGCAGACAGAACATGCTTCCGATGTTCCGCAGCCCCCCAGGCAATCATTAGAGTGGATACAATTTAGTGCTTCACCGGGGCGCATTCCTAAAAATGAAGAGATATTATGCTCATTAAAAAATTTTCTAAACGCTTTGTTGGCAAATAATATCTGGCGGTCGCTGTTTAATATGGCAATAAATGAAGGCACCACATCCAGTAAATTACTGATAATAGGAGAGCCGTCTATTAATTTAACCTGAGATTGAATGTCATAGCTATCCATTCTTTTGGCAGATGCATAGAAGCTATCAAAGGATTCGGACATAGTAAACCACGACTTTATTAAACATATTCGGATAAATATAGCTAAACTTTAGACAGGATAAAAATAAAAAAGGGAAAAGGATATTATCCTCCTTTTCCCTGTTCGGTAACTCTTAAATTGCTTTTTTAGCTCTAAAGCGGGAGAAAAATAACCCCCCGGCCAAAACCAATACAATTATTCCGGCGGTAATAATTACCCATAAATTAACTTCACGCGATTCCGCAGTCATTGTATAATCAAAATATTTGAAATTATACTGGTCAAATTTCCAGCTTACTTTATTGCCCTCAACATTTTTAGAATTGGAGGCAGTTATAATGCCGGGCAGAATAATACTGTTATTGTAACCACCTTCATACTCCTGTTGCTCATATGAATCTGATGTTTTCTTAATGCCTTCGTCTTTGGCGGCAAAGTTCCAGAATTTATGAGCTAATGATGATCCCAAATATTTTTCGATTATCTCGAACAATAATTTCTTCTCATCCTTAGCGGCAATCAGTTCTTTATACATACTTGATTTTATATTATCGGGTAATATACCCGGGATGTCGACTTTTTCCTTATCCATAATGTAATTGCTAAATCCCCTAACCAGCATTTCATACAAATTTACTTTTTCAAATTCCTGCAGTTTCTGATTAACCCATGCAGAATCATTCATAGCTTTAAGTTTAATAATTTCATCGGAGGTAAAATAGCGATCAATAGGAATTAGATTATCTGTCTTATAGGCTTTATAGGTCTCATTATAGGAATAGTAAGTAAAAAACAACCGAAAATATTTCTCAACTTTTAATTCGCATACAGGTTTAAAACCCATAATTTCATTTTTCGAATCTTCTTCCATTTCTTTAAATGACGCATATTTTTTTATACCGGTATAACAATATTTTTTAGATGACTCGTCATATTTCATACTAACATCCCAGCCTGCATGCTTCTGCCAATTCTTCAGGGAGTCATCGGCAGCGGCCTTGTCCAGTTTAACGATAATTGTCCGTTCGCACGTACCATCTGAATTTATTTTGGTAGTGACAAAATAGTCTTTGCATGAAGCAAGAAATAACAGGGTAAAAAGTAATAACAAATTGATATAAAGTTTATTTTTCATTTATATTGCCTCCGGCCGGAAATTTCCGGCTTATATCATTCAACATATTTTTATTTTTATTAAGAAAATCCTGCATGTTTTCCAGTGTGAGTTTCTGGTTCAGGAAAGAATTTAATTCCGGATATTTCTTTTCAATTTCATCCGGATAGAGGTTTTTGTAGCGCAGCAGATCCCCATAAATAGAAAGGAGATCATTGATTTTGGATTTATCGGCAATGATTATATCCGAAGATAAATCGCTGTATAATCTGTTCCCTTTAACAAAGTCAATAAGCTCCGCTGCAGCAGAGATAACCTTGTTATTGTTAAAACCCGCTATAGATTCGTGAGGAACAGAAACATGCTCAATTGCAATGCTTTTTTCAAGTGATGATACGTTTCTGAATACAAAGTATTGCTGGAAAAGGTACATGGAAAAAATAAAGATAATAACGGAAACCGCCGCCGTACGAACGGAGGGTAGAAGAAAAAAATCTAAAAATGAATTTATAAATTTATTTAACATAGTAATTTCTGCAGGCTTTTCAAGTAATTCAATCTTATTCATTACAGAATCTGCAAAATGCAGTTCATCGGGAATAATTGGTTCATATACACGGATTTTATCAATTACTTCGCTTGTTTTAGTAATAAAGCTAAACTCGTTCGAACATTCTGAACAATTATCCAGGTGTTTATTAATTTCAGCCCATACCGAAGGGGAAATTTCATCTTCTTTAAGATAGACATATGTTTTTAATTCACGGCATTTCATATTGTTACCATTTATAAATATTAGTGAGATATTTTTTTATTTTTTTTCTTGCATAGAGAAGGTTAACCTTGACGGAGTTTTCGGGCATATTAATTGTTTGTGATATTTCTCCAATACCGAATCCATTTAAATCTCTCATTACAAAAACAATTTTCTGTTTGGGGGAAAGTTTTCCGGTAAGTTTTATAATAATTTCCATCAATTCTTTATTGGAATAATCATCACTGTTTCCTGAAAGAAGGACATTAAAAGTATTTTCATCAATGCTGTTTGTAAAGAAAGCATTTCGTCTCTTTCTTACTCTTAATTTATCAAGGCACAGATTAATAATAATTTTATAGAACCATGTAGTAAATTTAGCCTGGAATTTATACTCGCTTATATGCTGCCATAATTTTATGAAAGCATCCTGTGCGGTATCACGTGCATCTTCATCATTAAGGAGTATTTTAAATGCTACTGCAAAAACGAATTTCTGGTATTTTTCCACCAGGGAGCGGAATGCCTGTTTATCCCCCTGCTGTGCAAGAAGGATAAGTTTTTCTAAGTCATGGTCAATATTTAAGTCGGTTCCGTTCAAAATCCTGCTGCTTTATTTTTCTTATCAATGATACGACAGAAAATACTAAAAGTTAAATTCTTTAAGGAATCAGCATTAAAATAAGAATAATATTGAGACATTTGGAATTATTTTACCGTAAAATGCGGTTTAAAGGTTAGAAAGGGATAAGAAAAATGAAAATATATGCTTTTTTGCTAATTTCGTTGATTTCATGCAATTCTAATAATAATACAACAAATCAGGATAGTAAAGAAATGGAAAGTTTAAACATAGTTAAAGCCGATACTGCAACATTCGGTGCAGGCTGTTTTTGGTGTACCGAAGCTGTTTTTCAGCGCTTAAAAGGGGTCGTAAAAGTTATATCCGGTTATTCCGGAGGAAAAGCAGCCAATCCATCATACGAAGAAGTGTGTACAGGTACTACCGGGCATGCAGAAGTAAGCCAGATTATATATAATCCGGAAGAAATTACCTATGAAGAACTGCTTGAAGTATTCTGGCAGGTGCATGACCCAACCCAGCTAAACAGGCAGGGAAATGATATTGGAACCCAATACAGATCGGTAATTTTTTATCACGATGAAGCTCAAAAAAAGGCTGCTGAATACTATAAGGCCAAACTTGACAAAGAGAATATATGGGAAAAACCGATAGTAACCGAAATTTCCCCTTTCTCCCTATTTTATCCTGCCGAAGATTATCACCAAAATTACTATAATACTCACACAAATCATGGTTACTGCCAATTTGTAATTACGCCAAAACTTGATAAATTTAAAAAGGTTTTTGCAAATAAACTAAAGAAAGCGGGATAAATCCGAATTTCCCCTTTTTGTTGTAACCCTTTACCCTGCTCTTTCGTCTAAATATTAAAAGGGGCTGAGAGAAGTGAGTTTTTTTAAGACTGTGTTTCTATTGGTTTTTATCCTTGCAGGAATTATTGTCGCTTTATATTGCTGGTTATGGAAACCGCCTAAACCAATCTTGAATGTTAGTGTCTTTACCGATATATATAATCTGCCTGCCGATAAAAAAGTAATTAATACAAATGAGCCAATTGTTTTTGAGAGTGGAACCAAATGTGTATTCGGATGCCCATGTATAAACGATACGTGCGACTCAAAAATTACATTGCTTGAAAGTAAGTGGAAAGAGTTTAATCCCGATGTTGTGCTGGTTAATATTAAAAAATATTTCTTTATTCCCGGCATGGTTACTCCCGTTGATAAATTCGGGATGGCGGGGGAATTATATGAGCTTGCCAAAAATAAAAAAGAAGAAGTTTATTCTTATGACCTGCCCGATGATACTTTAATAAATAAGCTTATTAAAAAATATCCTGCCGCTGAAGTTGCTGTAACATTCTTATACAATGCATGCCATGATGATCTGCTGACTTTTAATAAAACCGACAGGGAAGATCATATAAGGCATTTTCTTGTAAGTCACCGTACATTCCGGCTTGAAGGTAAAACCAACGCCGTTAAAGAAATTGAGGATGCGATAGAAAAAGATTTCGGCAAACAAGACAAACAACATGATAACTTAAAGAATATGCCGAATTATATTAACGATCTAAGTCTGGAAATATACCGGTTAAGATTCAGGCACTTACTAAGTATATTGGATCATTTTAATAAAGCAGGGAAGAAAGTTTTTCTCTTGTGCGATCTTGAAACAGCAGCACATTTACAAACAGAAATAAAATAATAAAATTTAACGCTTTCTTCATGTCTTCGAGCCTTCGTGGCGGAAAGTTTTTGCCGCAAAGACTCAAAGGCACAAAGAAAATATTTTATGCTGCACCATGCCTTGCTATACTTAAGCCTTGACGAGATTTGAATGTGGCTAAAGCCGGAAAAGTATTATTTAATATTACCCGTCGGCTAAAGACCGACGGCAATTTAATCATGAAAGAATATTTATCTAATAGCATTATTGCAAAAGAAAAGAAAATAAGACAATTTATAGCATTCTTCGTGTCTTCGAGCCTTCGTGGCGGATATTTTTGCCGCAAAGACTCTAAGGCACAAAGAAAATATTTTATGCCGCACCATGGCTGGCTATGCTTAAATCGCCATGGCGACCTGATGAGACTAGAATGTGGCTAAAGCCGGAAAAGTATTATTTAATATTACCCGTCGGCTAAAGACCGACGGCAATTTAATCATGAAAGAATATTTATCTAATAGCATTATTGCAAAAGAAAAGAAAATAAGACAATTT